>SWCD01012086.1_pt1 | contig 71558 bp, 59 predicted proteins | sample 4693011 | NCBI WGS metagenome assembly SWCD01 (sample SAMN10267278, study PRJNA491770) | bioreactor metagenome | isolation source: DHS bioreactor inoculated with marine | place: Japan: Omine Ridge, Nankai Trough
TATAAACAACTGAAAATCAGTCTATTTTAAGTGGACACTAGTGATTTAATTAATTAATTAAATATATAATTATCCATAGAGGTGTAGATTCAGCGAAAATTGGCTTGTGTATGGAGGGTAAAGAAAGGGCAAGGCGTTTTTCTCCCCCTTGTGCTTTTGTGCGGCACCGAGGGGGCGGGAAGATCCGGAGGGAAGGTCTTACCTTTCTAGCGGTGGAACCTGCGGAATTTCCATCTTCCACCTTTGCTTGGTCCGATCTCCCAAAAGAGCATGAAAAATAGAAAAGTAACTGAATTTACCTATTGCAAAATCTCACTTCCATTCCTTAATAACATTACGAAAGATTTCATAAGTTAATTTTCTTTCTTTTCCTTTGCATTAATGAAATTTCCATCACTAGATTACATTTAAGTTCAGTTAAATTAAAATTCATAAAATATGATACTTTGCATATGCCCAAATCCATCCATAGACACGTATGCATGGCTAGATGAATTTAAAAATGGAACTGTAAATCGTATCCGTGAGCTAGAGGAATTTCCAGGAGGCAAGGGCGTTCATGTTGCATTTGCGTTAAACGAATTAGGATGCGATGTATCCTTGTTCGGAAACTGGGCCGGGAACAACGGCCAGTGGCTTAAAAAAATATCCCAAAAAATGGGTATTCATCCTTCGGGAATCGTATTGAAAGGCAATAATAGAAAATGCTACACATTTAGGACCAAAGAGAAGAGATTCGATAATACCGAACTATTGGAGCCAGGCCCATACATGACCGTTAACAATTGGGAAAAGTTTCTTAATAGGTTTACAAAACAAATAAAGTTCCATGATTTGATTTGCATGTCTGGATCTTGGCCAAAAGGCGCCCCGGATGACGCCTATTTGCAATTACTGCAAATTTGCAATAAGAACCGTACCAAAGCGATTTTGGATTGTTCGGGTATTCAGTTGGAAAATGCGTTGAAAACCAATTTTTTTGGATTACACATCAATGAACACGAGGCCAATGAAGCCTTCGGCACACATGGTATTGAGGAGGTATTTGACTTTTTAAAAGATAAGGTATCCCTTGTGGCGCTCACCAAAGGAAAAGAAGGGCTCTACCTAGGATCGAAGAATAAATGGCTGCATGCCAATGTTACTATCAATAAGGTCATCAGTTCGGTAGGTAGTGGCGATTGCCTTACTGCCGGAATAGCCTACGGCATAGTCCATGGACTTACATTGGAAGATACTGCCAAATATGGGGTCGCCTGCGGGGCGGCGAATTGCCTGAACGAGGACCTGGGGATGTTAAAAGCTTCGGAGGTACAACGTCTTTTGCGTAAAGCAATCTTGCAATAATAGCAAATATTGATTTTGGAAAAGTTATGAACTACAATTCTTTCTCCGCTTCTTCATCACCAGGGTCAAATGCCAGAAAAAAAGCAGCCATAACAGCCAAGATTATTCCTATCACCTTATAGGTGTTGGGAACAAAACCTAAAATGATCATGGCGATCACGGCGGTAATCAACGGAGCTCCCGCATTGGTCATTGGAGAGACCACCATAGCCTTACCATAGCGAAAGGCATATACCAAGCAAAGGGCCCCGATGGAATTTAAAATTTGAATTCCTGCGGCCAGCCATGGTCCGTCTACACCATAATTTATATCTGCTGAAAAGTTGGTCATAAGCAATGCTATTGGGATTATCGCCAGCCCTGTAAGCATCATATAAAAGAAAATGCTCTCCGCATTCATAAATTCATTGGATAACTTCATAAAAAAAGCCTGAAGTCCCCAGGCAAACAGTATAATTAATGCAAATACAAACCAAAGATATCCATAATCGTTTCCCTCATTCCCTTTGGAATAATCAAACAAGGGCAATGCAATAAGCGCCAATATAATTCCAATAGTTCCCAAAATACCTGTACGTTCCTTTAAAATCAAATAAGAGAGCACTATAGTCACCATTGGCGAAAGAGATATGATTGGAAAAATAAGATATGTGGGGCCCATGGTTACGGCATGGAACAAAATCATTTGTCCTCCAGCTCCCAGCAACCCAATGATACAACCATAAAAAATTGCCTTTTTGTTAGTTTGCAACTTCCAATCGATCAATTTTAATACAAAAATGGCTGGAGGAATCATGGTGATAGACCATACACAATAGATAAGGGTTTCTGGGAATCCATTTTCCGCCGGAAGTCCCGCAAAGGCTCCCCAAACTCCCCAAAAAATAGTAGCAATGATGGCAAAGACAAGCCATAGTTTTGATTTCATAAGATATCTAGTTTAGTTATAAATTTCCTTTTAAAGTATGCGAACCATCGCTGTTAATCTTTTGGGAACACGCCCATTTAACTGGGCACCTAACCCTTTTCACTTTCAATTCTGCATATATCCGTAGCACTTCACGAGTGCCTTTTGGAAGTATAAAAAGGGTCTGTCTAACCTTTCCCTGTAACGGGTAGCCTATTTAGAATAAATTATTACTGAATCCTGTCCTTTTAATTTGTGATTACCATCCCAGCCATAATCGGTGTAACTGGCTGTCAGGATAAAAACCACATGTTTTTCCGAATCCTCGAGATGCGGAAGTTTGATGGATCCCTCTGTCCCTATATAATAATCTATATTGGATTCCCCTGCATTTTCCATTATCCACAGGACCATTTCATGTATTTCTTGATTGGAAAGTTCAGGATGGGAAGGCATTACCGTTTCACCCCATACTCCTGATGAACCTTCCTTTATGTTTGCTTCAATCTTACTCATATTGGTCTGGGTAGGTTCATAATGTTTACTTATTTCGTAAAATGAGGGACCAATTAGCTTATTTTTAAAAGCATGGCAGTTTAGACAATTGGAATTCAAAATCCCTATCAACCCCAAGGAATCCATTTGTATTTCTTTGTTGTTTTCAATTGGCACACTTAAATTTTCGATGTATTCTACTTTTAGAACTACATTATTTTGAGGGATTTCTCCATACTTGGATTCCCCGTCCTCCTTATCGGAGACATTTATTTCATATGCAACTCGAGTATCCATAGGATACATGCTTTTATCTTTAGGTGCGATAATTTTCACAACTGGTCTATCATTGGTTTGTTGAAATAATTCCGTGGATAACCCAATTTTATAAATCAAAGCATAATCTTTTTCAACCTTGGATTTGTAAAGGTTTTTAGAAACCAAACCTACTTCTTCAAAAGCAAAAGTTCCTCCAACTAGCAATGCTATTGGGAGCAAGGCGCAAAAAATAGGATTTATTTGCTTCTTCATCCGACTATAATTATGATTTTCTAAATCTTATCTATTTCCCTCGAAACCCGTTGAGCTGAGCGCAAACAAGATTCCATACCTCTGCTAAGGTTATCCGCATAAGTGCCCGCAAAATAGATTCGGCCTTCGGCCTTCATAATTTGAGGCCAAAATCGATGCAATTCACCAATCGGAAAGGGTTCCATTTCACATGTGGGAGCAAATTTATCTTTCGTCCAATCTAATGTTAGCGCTTGATAAATAGTGTCGCTGTTGCCAGGATATAATTTTCTGAACGCGGCCAATACGCGTTGAGGGGACAGACCACCTGGGCCATATGCTTTTAATATGATTCTATCCGTATCCACATTGTTTGTTTCTTCCCATATCATCGAAATATCGGGATGCTCAAATTCAATGTTTATGCTTTTTAATCCATCCCCTAACCAAAATCTGGAGCTTGCCTCAAAAACGTAAAAGGGATGGGAACTATAGCTGAGATTATCAACTACGTACTGCTTTTCTATCGACAGAGAAGGAATTATGGGTATGTTTCTGAAAACAGGCAAGCTTATGCAATTAACCAAAAAATCAGCCTTCATTTCCATTTCACCTTCGCGCCCATATGCGGAATAAGAAACAACAACCTCATTTTTATCGTGTTTGATACTCTTGATTGGATGATCGAGCTTAACCCGATCACCCAAATTTTTAGCAAAAGCCGTGGGAAGTTCCTGATTTCCACCTTGTAGGTGATAAGTGTCTCCTTGGGAAGGGGGAATTCCCCTAGACCTTTCAACTGCCAACCTCCATAATCCATAAAGGGCCGAGACATTCCCTCCCCCTAAATAATCAAGTGCAGCTTTCGAAGCACCTTCCTTTTTGTAAATATTCGCCAATGGAATACGGTCCAAATCATCATAGCCAACACCAAATGGCTGGTAAGGATCTGTGAACTTGTCCAAATAAGCATCCACAAAGAAGTTCTTGAGGGCATACCAAGGATTTTCTGATAGAAATTTAACTTCCCTTTCATTAAAACCCAACTCTTTAAGTACATTCGGCTCCGCCAACATTTCATCCGTATAAAATTTGCCGTCTATCATACGAAGTCCATTTCTTCCCGATGCCGCTTCCGATCCTTCAGCATGCGGATAGGGCAACACAGTTAAATCAAATTTCTTGGCATATTCAAAAAATATTTCATACCCTGGTTTGGTCAGATGATCTGCTCCAAAATCGGCATACAATCCATCGGACAATCCGTCTCTCCCTGTAAAAACATGGCCTCCATGTCTTCCACTAGCCTCCAAGACAACGACCTCATGCCCCATCTTCATAAGTTCAAAAGCACAGCAAAGCCCTGTTATGCCAGCGCCTGCAACTATTACCTTTTTATTCCTATTCTTTTTGTCTTTGGCAAACGGACAACTCTTCGCGACATAAAGTTCCTCACTGGCAAAAGTATCCAAAGGGACTAAAGACACACCTATTCCCGTAATCAAGGAATCTTTGATAAATTTTCTTCTTTTTACATGTTTCACAACTACCAGCGATAAATCAATTTCAGTTGGCAAAAAAAAAGTCCTTTATTTGGTCGATTACGATATCGACTCCTCCCATTTACCTTTTCTGAACTTTCCCCAATTCACTTTATGTCCGCGATTTTCAGTTTCCAATTTTCTAATAACGCATCAAATCGCGAAATAAAAAAATTATGGTCAGTACGGTGATGCTGAAATGCCCTATTATTTCTTTGAATAAATTATTACCCCCTGAACTACCCTACTAATAGCTCCCGATACAGAGGGATTGTCCGGGTTTAGACCCAATTGCAGGGATTTATAATACCCCAATAGCTGTCCAAGTAAAGCAGCTACCACAATATTCAATCCATTGCGCCCCGATTTTCCAAAAGATATGGATTGATAAGATCCAATATCCAATTTTTCTATGGGATTAAGACCTATGGAAGATATGTTCCTAGGATCCAATGAAACACTTAGCACTAAATCTTTTTCATACTGAAAAGTATGGCCATCCTCCGAAAATAAATATACCATTAAAGTTTTATCATTTAACACGGCTCTGGGGCCGTGTCTGAAGCCTAAAAAGGAATCGTGCTTACAAATTATTTGGCCATCAGTGAGTTCCTGCAACTTAAGATGACATTCCCTGGCAATGCCCAACATAGGACCGGAACCGAGGAAAACTACCCTATCGAAGGATTTAGTTGCAATTTGCTCTATAGTTTTGGACTTTTTCAAAAGCTGATTCCCATGGTCTATCATTTGACCGATGGGTTTCCTTTTGCTTTCAATATTTTCAATATTAAAGGCAAGAAGCACCGAAAGCAGCATAGAAGTAAAACTACCCGTCATCGCCAGACTCTTGTCGTTTGAAGCTTCCGGTAATACAAGACAATAAACTCTTTTGTGCTTTTTTGAGTTATAATGGGCCAATTCCCCATCCTTGTTGCAAGTAATTATTAGGTGATATACCTTATCACAATAATGGTCTGCCAGGGCTATCGTTTCAAGACTTTCCGGACTACTTCCAGATCGGGCAAATGATATTAGCAGGGTAGGTTTACGTTTAAGGAAAAAAAGTTCTGGTTGGGTCACAATGTCGGTGGTGGCAATAGCCTGTGTTATTTTTCCTGTTGCCTTCTGAACAATTCCCTGCGCGGCTTCCCCAATAAAAGCGGAAGAACCAGCCCCAGTAAGTATAATTCTTAAATCTTCCTTTTCAAGAATGACTTTTAGAAAATCATGCAAATCCTTCTTTTGATCAACTATCTGGGAATAAACCTGTTCCCATAAATGTGGCTGGCCAAAAATCTCATTTTTTGTATGTTGTTTTTTTTTCTTGTCCAATATTTCTGTTTTCATAGATAATGACACTAGTGTCCACTAAAAGTTAATGTACGTTCTTTGAAAATATTGTAATCATTGGCTTCCAGCGCTTTTTTATGGCGTGACGATTTGAATTGCTTTGTTCATGTTTTTATAATTCTTAATCTATGAACAAAGGCAAATATGTTTTTTCACAACTGACGGAATTCCTGCCACGGCGTATTTTTGACCGCATGGTGGCCAAACATAATGGCAACAAATACGTCAGACATTTTACCTGCTGGAACCAACTTCTCTGTATGGTCTTTGGCCAATTGACAACCCGGGACAGCCTCCGTGATCTGATTACTGTCATAGAAGCCCATAACCCTAAGTCCTACCACCTCGGGTTTGGGAAAAGCGTTTCCCGAAGCAACCTCGCCAAAGCCAATGAAAAGCGGAACAGCAAGATCTTTGAGGAGTTTGCCTATTGCCTGATCGATATTGCCCGCAGAAAACGCACCAATGACGATTTTGTGGTAAAGGGGAAGGTTTACGCCTTTGATTCCTCTACCATAGACTTGTGCCCGGGCGTGTTTTGGTGGGCCAAGTTCCGTAAGGCCAAAGGTGGCATCAAGCTTCATACGCTTTTCGATATAACCACCCAGATCCCGGCATTTATCCACATTACGGCCGCAACGGTAAATGATATTAATGCCATGGATGTCATCCCATATGAAGCAGGGGCCCATTACGTCTTTGACCGTGGGTATGTGGACTATCAAAGGCTGTACAAAATAGCAAGGCTCCAAGCCTACTTTGTGGTTCGGGCCAAATCCAACCTAAAGTTCAGGCGGATGTATTCCAATAAAACCGATAGATCCACCGGGGTTTTATGCGACCAATTGGGCAAACTAACAGGGTTCTATGTTTCCAAGGATTATCCGGACAAGTTGCGCAGGGTTAAATTCCATGATCAAGAAACCGGACGTACTTTCGTCTTCTTGACCAACAACAACGAATTATCCGCCCTAGAGATAGCCCTTTTATATAAAAACCGTTGGCAGGTAGAGCTCTTTTTCAAATGGATCAAACAGCATTTAAAAATCAAATCCTTTTGGGGGACATCGGAAAATGCCGTCCGAATCCAAATTTATACCGCCATCATAACATATTGTCTTGTGGCGATCGTTGGGCACGACCTGAAAATTGAACGTTCGACCTACGAAATATTACAGGTGTTGGGAATATCCCTACTGGACAAAACCCCTGTAAATGAGCTGTTTAACTATATAGATTACAATAATATCAAAGAACTTGAATATAAACAACTGAAAATCAGTCTATTTTAAGTGGACACTAGTGAGATAATGACTGTATTAAAAAACTTCAAACCGAATAAATTGAATAATGGCTAAAGTGATGTTTTTTTATTTTATCTCGAATACGGATAATAAAAGAAAGTCATTGAATTTAACATCGATTAAGGGGTTATCCCCTGAAGTTTTCTCGAATGCAGCATCATTGAAATAATCCTTTATCATATATGTTTTATTTTTGTCAAGACCTTTAAGCTTTATTTTACCGTCCCATTTATCAGCATAAAAGGCATAATAAAGTGTATCATTTTTTCTTATAAGATGCGCTTCCGGCTTATCATAACCAATATCATATACCCCACCTAAATAGTCGCCTGTCGACAACATTTTTTGATTGTATAATGAGAACCATTTTTTCCATATTTTTTCCTTTTCAGGGGTAAGTAAAAGATCTTCCTTAGTATTGGGATTGTCTTTTGGCCAAGTAAATTTTGTCCCCAAAACGGCGCCCACTCCAAAAGAACTTGCAAAATCATCTTTATTATCACTCAGTTCCACATGATCACCATAATAGGCTATATGTGGTATAAGCGCCTTATAGGTTTTCCCTTTGAGGCGTATCTGCCAGCTGGACATAGGGTCGGAAGCTACGGCTTGGTTCATTGAGGCCATATTAAAAAAAGACATACAAGTGCCACATGGACAATTTTCCACAACGGCATGTGGTTTTATGCTTCTAGTCTCATCGTAAATCATTTGAAAAAAGGATGGTAATCCTTCAGGAGCTTCCTCCGGATTATCCAAACTATAATCGGGTCCCACGGCGTTCATATGCTGACCATCCATTTTTAGGCCGTCAAAGCCTAAATCTTTAATAAAATGATGTATGGTCTCCTTGGTATATTCCTTTGTTGTCTCCTTGGTAGGAGATAAATAATAGGCATCCCACCAAGTAATAAACTGTGGGGCCTCATCCTTTTGAAAAACCCTCATATCCGGATGTTCCAATAATGCTTTACTGTGGGGATCGGCTGCTAGGGGTGTCCACCAAATTTTGGCCTTTAATCCATAACCATGGATTTTGTCGACCAAATTCTTTATTTCAATGTTTCCCTTTGGAAACTTCTTGGGATCGGCATCCCAGTCCCCTTCCGCAATTTGGAATCCGTCATCCAAAACTGCCCATTTTACACCTAATTCCTTAACCTTGGGTAAGGTGTTGACGACTTCATCCATTGTAAAAGTACGGCCATACCCCCATGCACACCATATGGGCTCGAATGCAGCGGGCTCAGGTTCCACAAATTTCACCCCCTTGGCTTTCATTAATTCGGAGTATTTTGCCAAATTGGTAAAATAATCACCTTTGGAGATAGAAATAAAAGTCTCCAAAGTCGTTATACTATCTTTGGATTTGAATAACGTTCGTTCAGGAAAATCCTTGGACACACTAATTTTTACATCTTGGGCATCGGTAGGAATCTCGGTAGGGAGATTCACCAACTTGGGAACCAAATCAAGATGGCCAATAGCAATATCTACATCTGGCCTCCATACCGTGGTCACGGGTATACCTCCCCCGTAATCGGTATCATTCATGCCCATAAAGTTTTTTTGGTAATATCCTGGTTCCAAGGGTTTTATCCAATCACTTCTATTTGATGATGAACTGCCCTGAAAAGCCCAAAAAGAGGGACTATCTCCTTGTGAGAGTATGATATAGTCATTATTGTTCCATTTCTCCAGAAAAACATTATGGTCCGAATTATTCGTATAAATCACTTTTGTCGAGATAAGTTCGGGTGAGACATCATAGGTTGTTAAGATTATTTTTTTCTTAATCACAACACCATCCTTACTATAAGTCCCGTCGATAATCCATTCTTTGCCGGATAATCTTCCATCCAATACTTTTTGGCCCGTAGAACCAAATTTAAATTTATCAATTTTGACCCCATCTACAACTATGGTTTCAGAAGCCTGAAAACCATTTAAGATGGGTTTAGTTTTTGGAAGTATCGAACTAAATCGGGTCTCTAACATATCGTTAACCTCATAAATTAGATATCCATTATCTATTTTGACAATTATTTCCCCACCACCCGGATATGTTTCACAAGAAAAAACGATAAGGAGAAATCCAATAATTAGACCGATTTTTTTTACGGCTGTATACTTATTTAAGAATTTTTTCTGCATTCCCGTGATATATTTTTTTTAATACTTCATCGCTCAGCCCCAATCCATAAAGCGGCCAATGATAACTAAAGAGATCCTTTTGGTAAAAATGTTCGTCTTCCGTTTCTAAAATCCTAAATGTGGTTTTATACATATTTTGCTCAAAACCCATATCGGTCCCATAAACTAATTTATCGTGATGTTTATCGTAGAATGCCTTGGTGTATCTGGGAACCGGAGCGGTTTCCGCATACCGCGCCGCTATATCGACATAAAGATTGGGATAGGTGTCCAATAGTCTTCCAATTATACTAAGATCGTAACTGCAATTCGCATAATGGCAGGCAATAAAAATAGTTTTGGGATTTTGTCTGACCGCATTCTCCAAAGTGGCAATTAGTTGATCGTGCATCAATAGTTTCTTATTTGCAGTATCTATTTTCCATTTCGCCGCATTCATAAGTCCATCGTTGTGACGATCAATGGGGAGGTACATCCAATAAGGCTCTGCCACATGTATACTTATTGGCATTCCCAATTCCCCGCATTTTGCCAACAATGGCTTCATCCTTTCATCATCAATATGCATACCATAGGCCGCCGTGGGTTTCGAATAAAAGAGCCCTGCGCCTTTATCGCCCAATTCACCTACTCCCCTGGCACCGATTTTATAACATCGTTCCAACTCCTCTACCGCCTTTTTTCCCCAGCCCTTTTCTTCATATCCCGTAAAATCAAACCCGCAAAACATTTCAAATCTATCCTTGTATTTTGAATAAATATTATAAATACTGTCGAAGGCCTTCCCCGTTTGATAAGTTAGAATAATCGATTTTTTAATGCCAACCGCATCCATGGTTTTTACCCAAGTTTCAATTTCATCCGGGGAGGAGGCATAGGGATGGGAATGCATGTCGATTATAGGGAATTTAGCCTTTTCGATTATTGTATTTTGTGTTTTATAAGCCGATATCGGATCATAATCCTTTAGCAGGATATCTTGTTGACCCCTTGCAATAAGGCAAATCAAAAAGGTAATTACAGCAATTGATAATTTCTTCATAGTTAAACAAAATTTATTGTTCGGAGCTTATCTATTACCAAAGCAGTTGCTTGAGCCGTTGCTTTGGGAAAAACTTCCCTTAAATCAATATTATCGGATTCTTTTAATTCTTGTTGCAGGCTTTTCATAAAGATATTTTTAATCTCGGTAGCCAAATTTATTTTGGTAATTCCCTTTTTTATGGCTGCCCGAAGTTGATTATTTGGAATTCCCGAACTCCCGTGCAACACTAGGGCGGCAGAAGTAATCGCATTTATTTCCCCTATTAGATCAATTTGGAGTTGGGGAATCTCCTTATAAAATCCGTGGGCAGACCCTACCGCTATTGCCAATGCAGTAATCCCAGTGGCCTCAACAAACGATTTGGCCTCGTTGGGTTGGGTATAGACCATTTTTTGGTCTTGTCCCAGCTTGGAGATATATCCCAATTCTGCTTCTACATTGATTGCGTAATCTTCTGCATATCTTACTATTTCCTTAGTGATCCCCACGTTTTCCTCGAATGATTTCTCACTGGCATCGATCATAACGGAATCGAAACCTATATCGATACATTTTTTTATCAAATTAAGGTCCTGTCCGTGATCCAAATGAATCCATGAAGTGACCCCATATTGTTCAATAGCACTATCTGCAAGGCCTTTCGCTACCTTTAAACCCATATAGCGAATTGAACTTTCCGATAACTGCAAAATAATCTCGGAGCCCGTGCTTTGGGCAGCGGTCAACACCGCCGATAAAGTTTCAAAATTGTAAAAGTTGGTTGCCAAAAGTGCCTTTCCTTCCTTTTTGTTCTCTGTTAGCTTATCTTGTAATCTCATGGTTCAGAATTGATATGAAAATTTTTCAGCAGCCAGGCTTTTAATCTGTTCAATGCTTTCAAAAGCGGCTGTCCCCCCATAGGAAGTAGTATTTAACGCCCCCGTCAAATTCCCGATTTCAAGGCAACGATCCAATTCACTTCCTTTTACAAATTCGCTGATGAATCCGGCATCAAAACTATCGCCAGCCCCGATGCAATCCACGATTTTTTTATTTTTAAAGGCAGGTTTGGAAATTAATTTTCCTTTACTCCATAAATGCGCACCCCTCTCCCCATCTTTAATAACTACTATGTTGGAAAACGATTCAATTTTTTTCAGCCCGGAAATTATGGTCTCGCTATTAGACAAATGTTTAAATTCCCCAATATTGGGCATAAATACATCCACATTAGGAAGTAATTCACGTAAATCAAGTTCCCATTTTTCAGAAGGATCCCATTGTGGATCTATTGAGGTGGTCAGTCCAAAACTTTTTGCCCGTTGAAATAATGAGTATAATTCCGGTTTTAGTTCGGTTTGCATAAAAACAGAACTCACGTGCAGGTGTTTTGCCTTTTCCAGAATATCATCAGTAACCTCAACACCCTTTAAATGTTCCATGGCACCGGAAAAGGTAACGTTGGCGCGATCTAGCCCATAATTCATCACTACGGTCAATCCTGTTTTATAAAAATCGGAACGTATAATGAAATCCGTATTGACCTTCCTTTCCTTTAAGGAATTCACAACAATCTGGGAAAAATTGTCGTTACCCATCTTGCCAATAAAGGCGACCTCAGTTCTAAGCGAGCTCAGGTTACTTGCAAATATAGCAGAACTGCTGCCAAGAGTGATATTCATTTCCTTGGATACGATTTCCTTTCCGATCTGGGGAAATCCTTGAATGTCGTTTAGAATAATATCTACATTCAATTCTCCTACTACAAGCACATCAAACACGTTCATAGAATTGTCTTGTTATTATTCTTCAAAATTGAGATGGCGGTGAAGTTATTTTGCTCAAAAATTCTTTTGGGGTTAATTTAAAAAGGCAGATCTATTTGATTACAAAAAATTCATTCATGATACGGGCCTAATGGGCATGTGGGAATATATTCTTTATATTCCAAGTAACCAAAAATTATCAAAGCGACCCTAATATCGACAAATTTTGATTTCCATCCTATGCAAACATATAAACAAATATATTTATTTCAAAACCTTTTTTTTATTTTATTTTAAATTACGCATTGTTTTTAAATTAAATTTATTATTTTCGTTTTAATGAGTTCGTCAGTAAATGATTTCTTATTTTAAATTAATTTTGGAATTAACATTTCCTAATTTTAGGATAGAGAATAATGAGAATAAGAAGTGCACTCAAGGCTGGAATAAATTTTAAATCCCAAATAGTATTTCATTATTCTTGCTTGGTATTATTTTGATTTTTGTTGGAGTTAGTTAGTTGTTTATTTAGTTTGGGCATCTTGTGGAAACGTCATTTTTCATTGAGGTGCCCTGTTGTATTTCTCCAGTAGATAAGGAAAAAATTTGAATTTTTAACGGTTGGCAAAAGCCAGCAATTTTATCATTTGCTATCTTTATCATTATTAGGTCAAGATTTATATATATTTTTTGACTAAATGCTTGAAATGAATTATTAGAATAACGCACTAATGGGAAACCTTGTTTTAAAAAAATACTTCGAGATACCCACAATTTTGGGCTTTATTGGATTTTTTTTTATCGGATGCGAGCAAAAAAGCCCTATCGAACCAATGTTTGAACTTTTAGATTCGTCATATACCCACGTCGATTTTGAAAACGCCCTTTCAACGTCAGACTCCATAAATATTCTCGATTTTGAATATATGTTCAATGGCGGCGGTGTGGGCATCGCGGACATCAATAACGACGGGCTACAAGATATTTATTTTACAGGAAATCAAGTATCGGGCAAATTATATCTTAATCAGGGAAATTTTAAATTTAAGGATATATCCCAGTCTTCTGGGGTTATAACCAAAGGATGGTGCAACGGAGTGTCCATGGCCGATATTAATCAGGATGGACTAATAGACATCTATATATGTCGTGGCGGTCCGAGAAATACCCCTGCAGATGATATGGCCAATTTGCTTTACATCAATAATGGGGATGGCTCATTTAAGGAGGTTGCAAAAGAATTTGGCTTAGCCGATACAGGTTACAGTATTCAAGCGGTATTTTTTGATTATGATAAAGATGGGGACAAAGACCTATATCTCCTCACAAATGCACTTGTGTCATATAACCGAAATACTTCGCGCCCAAAAATGGATAATGGACAAGCGCCAAGTACAGATCGGTTGTACCGTAACAATGGGGACAACACATACACAGATATATCGAAAGAAGCTGGGATAACCTTGGAAGGATTTGGCCTAGGGGTCGCTATTTGTGACGTCAATGAAGATGGTTGGCCAGACATCTATATTTCCAACGATTTTTTGACCAATGACATTCTGTATATAAACAATAGGAATGGCACTTTTTCTGATAAGATTGCAAACTATTTGAAGCACCAAAGTCTAGACGGGATGGGCAACGATATTGCAGATATCAACAATGATGGTCATTTGGACATTGTGGTTCTGGATATGTTGCCCCAGGACAACAAGCGCAGGAAGGAGAATATGGGCTATTTTAGCTACGACAAGGCAATGCTGGATTTGCAAAATGGATATATGCCGCAATACGTCAGGAATACGTTGCAACTGAACAATGGGAATGGCACGTTCAGTGAAATTGGACAACTTGCGGGGATTCACAATACAGACTGGAGCTGGAGTCCCCTTATTGCAGATTTTGACAACGATGGATGGAAAGACATGTTTATAACAAATGGGTACAGACGGGATGTGTCCAATTTGGATTTCATAAATTATGGTCAACAAAACTCTTCCTTTGGAACCAGGGAAGCGATCTCAAACAACAGGTTGAAAAAATTATTTTCCTTACCGGAAATAAAGTTGAACAACTATATTTATAAGAATAATGGAGATCTCACTTTTTCCGATAAAGTTAAGGAATGGGGATTTTCCAAACCAAGCTTTTCCAACGGTGCAGCCTATGCAGATTTGGATAATGACGGAGATCTGGATTTGATAGTAAGCAACATTGACGAAAAAGCCTTTATATATAAAAACAATTCGATCGAGAACGGAATCAGTTCAAAAAAAATCAACCACTTTTTAAGACTAAAACTGGTAGGAGATATGGATGTAATCGGAACCAGGGTTTCCATAAAGTACAAAGGTATGGAGCAATTTCAGCTATATTCCCCTGTCAAGGGCTATCTGTCCTCCGTCGAGGAAATGCTCCATTTTGGCTTAGGAAAGACCACTACAATAGATACCATCATGGTCAAATGGCCAAATGGCACTTCACAATTAATTCAAAATGTCAGTGCAGACCAAGTTTTGACAGTCGATTCCAAAAATGCCCAACTTACTGATTTATTGAATGAAAAAAAGCTGAAACCACTTTTTAAAGATGTTACTTCCGACTTGGGAATAAATTATACCAATGTTTCCAATGGGCTGGTAGACTTTAATATTCAGGCGACCCTGATTCGCACGGGGACCCAACTGGGATCTGGTATAGCGATCGGCGATATTAATAACGACGGCCTTGAGGACGTGTACATAGGCGGATCAAAAAACAAGAAGGGCTACCTCTACCTTCAATCGGATTCGGGTAAATTTACGGAAAGGGAACTTGATAAGAATCTATTATTTGATAATGCCGGAACACTGTTTATGGATGCCGATGGTGATGGAGATCTTGATCTTTTTATTGTAAACGGCGGTGGATTGCCCGATTCCAAAACACAACAATACACAGACAGGTTATTTATAAATGATGGTTTTGGGAATTTCGAGGCGAAAGATTTACTTCAAAGGAAAGCAAGCGGATCGTGCATTAGTGCCGCGGATTTTGACAAAGATGGCGATTTGGATCTGTTTATCGGCGGCCGGGTACGGGTGGGCTCGTATCCCCTCCCGCCCAAAAGCTATCTTTTGGAAAACAAGGAAGGGGAATTCGTGGACAGTACCGAAAGTGTTTTTGGGAATGCAGGGGATTTCGGAATGGTGAGCGATGCCCTATGGACAGATTTTGACAATGATCAATGGATAGACCTTATTGTGGTAGGTGAATTTATGCAGATTAAATTCTACAAAAACGACAAGGGAAAATTGAGGGATATAACGGAAAATTGTGGTTTGGCCAATACGGGGGGATGGTGGAACAGTATTGTTCCTGGGGACTTTGACATGGATGGGGACGTGGATTATATCGTCGGCAATTCCGGATTAAATTCCATGTACACGGCAAGCGTTGATGAGCCAATCACCCTTTATGCCAAGGATTTTGATTCCAATGGCTCCATTGATCCGATAATGAGTTGTTACACCCAAGGTAAAGAGCATCTGATCCATTCCAGGGATGTTATTATCCATCAGATAAACGCCATGCGAGCCCGTTTCAAAACCTATGAGTCCTACGCAACAGCATCAATGGACAAAACGTTTTTACCTCAAGAATTGGAAGGTGCACAAATTCTTAAAGCCCAAACACTTGCCAGTAGTTATATTGAAAATTTGGGCCAAGGTAAATTCAAAATAAGTTCATTACCAACAGAAGCACAATTGGCCCCTATTTTTGGCTTGCAAGTCCAGGATTATAACAATGATGGGTTTTTGGACGTCATGGCAGTTGGGAATTTGTACGGAACCGAAGCCTTTAGCGGACGGTTCGATGCCTTGACAGGGCTGTCCATGCTTGGTGATGGCAACGGGAAGTTTAAATGCATGAAACCCCTGGAAAGTGGACTTATGGTAGATGGGGATTCAAAGGGAATTGCAACAATGGAATCGGCAACAGGAAATACGCTCCTCCTGATCGGGAAGAATTCCGGGCCCATACAAATATATAGCTACAAGGGGATGCAAAAAAGAATTCCGCTTAAGGAAAATGAGGCCTTTGCCATAGTACACCGCAAGGATGGCAAGGTCGCCAAACAAGAATTTGCCTACGGCGGTTCGTATCTGAGCCATTCATCAAGAACATTAAAAGTTGATGCTAAACAAACGGATTTCGTTGAAATTTATAGTTATACCGGAGAAAGCAGAAAAATTCAATTTAACGATGAATTATAACAAGGGGATATTCTATATTACAAGTATTGGTATGCTGTTTTTGAGCGGATGTTCCAATTGGAACACCACGCTATTTACGGAATTGAAACCATCGGAAACAAATATCCAGTTCTCGAACGAAATTCATGAGGACGAAAAGAATAATATTTACAATTTTATGAATTTTTACACGGGTGCCGGAGTTGGGATCGGGGATATTAATAACGACGGGCTACCCGATGTTTTTTTTGCCGGAAATTTAATGTCCAATAGACTGTATTTGAACAAGGGCAATTTTAAATTCGAGGACATCACCAAAACTTCGGGCCTGGAAAATAACCAATGGTGTTCGGGCGTTAGCATGGTGGACATCAATCAAGACGGTTGGCTGGACATTTACGTTTGTGTTTCGGGAAGTGCCGATGTAGCAAATAGGGCCAATCTGTTGTACATCAACAACAAAGACAACACATTTACGGAAAAGGCCAATGATTACGGCCTTGCGGATACCGCGCAAGCCACCCAGGCCGCCTTTTTTGACTATGACAGGGATGGCGATCTAGACATGTTCCTAATTATCAATCCGGTAAACTATTCCTTGACTAGCGTTAATTCTGTCCGATCAAAACTTTTGGGTGGGGAGTCCGAAAGCACGGACAAATTATATCGCAATAATGGTAACGACACATTTACGGATGTATCATCAGAAGCGGGCATTTCAATCGAAGGATATAGTTTAGGCTTGGGCATAAGCGATCTGGACAACGATGGTTGGCCGGACATTTACATCTCCAATGATTTTCTCACAAATGATGTCATGTATATAAACAACGGTGATGGCACATTTACCGATAAATCAAACCAGCGATTAAAACATACGAGTTTTGCCGGTATGGGAAATGACCTGTCGGACATAAATAACGATGGCCTTACGGATATCATGGTATTGGACATGCTTCCGGAAGACAACAAAAGGCAAAAAAACCTTATCCCGGCAGCCAGTTACGATAAATTTCAGATGCTGCTCGATCGAGGATACCAAGAGCAATATACCCGCAATACATTGCAGATCAACAACGGGAACAATACGTTTAGCGAAATTGGTTACCTGTCTGGGGTAAGCAGTACAGATTGGAGTTGGAGCGTATTGTTAGCGGACTATGACAATAATGGTACCAAGGACGTATTTGTCAGCAACGGTTTTGCACGTGACCTTGGGAATCTGGATTATATAAATTACCAGCAACAAAGTCCCCAGGTTTTTGGGACTGATGTTTCCAAAAAGGTGAATAGGTTAAAGGCCATAACCGAATTACCCAGCGTTCCAATTCCCAACTATTTCTTTAAAAACAACGGAGACCTGACGTTTACGGACACTTCCAAAGCATGGGGAATCGACAAACCTAGCCTTTCGAATGGGGCCGCTTATGCAGATTTGGACAACGATGGAGATTTGGACCTGGTCGTAAATAATATCAACGAAACAGCGACCATTCTAAGAAATAACAGTGAGCGACTTGAAAACAATCATTTTATCAAATTCAATTTAAAGGGCACCAAGAAGAATTTAACCGGACTCGGCACAAAAATACTGGTAAGTGCCAATGGCATAACTCAATACCAACAAAACTTTTTGACAAGGGGTTACGAATCGAGTGTCGATGGGCAGATTCATTTTGGATTGGGAAAGGCCTCCAAAATAGATAGTGTTACCGTTATTTGGCCAGATGATAAAACCCAGATGCTATATAATGTCAAATTAGATACAACCATTACCATAGATTACCAATATGCTAGCACTAGAGCATCGGCAATTTCAGAAAATATGGGAATATCATTTAAGGAAGTGGCAGAAGAAAAAGGTATTGATTACCAACAAAAGGAAAATAGCTTTGTTGATTTTAATGTACAACCACTTTTACCTTATATGCATTCCAAATTGGGTCCTAAAATAGCTGTTGGGGATATCGATGGGGATGGTTTGCAAGATTTCTATATAGGTGGTGCCCATGGCTTTAGCGGACAATTTCATTTACAGCTAGAAAACGGAAGCTTTTATGCCAAAAACTTAAACCTCGACATTGAGAAGGAAGATATGGACGCCCTGTTATTCGATGCCGATGGAGATAATGACCTGGATCTATATGTAGTTAGCGGTGGGAGCGAATCTAAAAAAGACGGGGCCAACTACCAAGACAGGCTTTATTTAAATGACGGGCATGGAAATTTTTCACCGAGCGAAAACGCGTTGCCCAAAATTCTTTCTTCGGGATCCGTGGTCAAGGCTGAAGACTATGATGGGGATGGAGACCTCGATCTTTTTGTTGGAGGAAGAATCATTCCGGGGGAATATCCCTTACCTCCCCGAAGCTATATCTTAAATAATGAAAATGGTGAATTTACGGATGTTACGGACGAAGTTTGTCCGTCATTACGAAGTATTGGCATGGTTACCTCGGCGCTGTGGACAGATTTTGATTCGGATGGCAGCTTGGATTTAATGGTTGCAGGGGAATTTATGCAGATCAAAATTTTAAAAAATAGTGGCGGTAATTTTAAGGATGTGACAGACCAGGTTGGACTAAAACATTCATACGGATGGTGGAACAGCCTTGCGGAGGGCGATTTTGACAATGATGGGGATTTAGACTATTTAGCTGGAAACCATGGCACCAACAGTAGATACACCGCATCTACCTCCCAGCCATTATGTATTTATGCCAATGATTATGACAAAAACGGCACAATAGATCCCATAATGTGCCTCTTCATTCAGGGAAAGGATTATCCAGCAGCTTCACGGGATGCTATGGTACATCAGATTGCCGCAATGAGGGCCCGATTCAGGACCTATGAGGATTATTCAAACGTGACATTTAAGGAGGCGTTTACCCCTGAAGAATTGGATAGCGCCTATGTAGCGAAATGCGAAACTCTTTATAGTTCCTATATAGAAAATTTGGGCAACGGTACATTTTCTATACACAAACTTCCGGTGTTGGCCCAGTTGGGACCTATTAATGGGATCCAGGTTCTCGATATTGATGGAGATGGCAATCTTGATGCACTGTTGATTGGCAATAATTATGCTGGAGATGCTTCAGTAGGCAATAGTGATGCAATGGTAGGACTTTCCCTCATGGGGGACGGAAAAGGGGGTCTCTCTCCACGTCTTGGTTCTAAAACTGGGTTTTTTGTAGATTCGGACGCAAAGGACATAAAAACCATTACCACCGAAAATGGAAAAAAATTGATCCTTGTTGGATCCAATTCGGATAAACTAAAAGTCTTTGAAATGATGACGAATTGACTTTTTGAGTATGGATTGAATCCTCATTATATTTTGTGCTTATAAAATACTCCGAATTTAATTAAAAGCTTTGTTGCTTTTCGTCCATAATTACACTTTCCTTCTTACCTATATAAAAATATAAGAGTTAATAAAATATTAAATAAAAGTAAACGAAATAATAATATTTGTTTTATATTTGTTTTAGAGCCGTTTCTTTTCATCTAATGAATCAGTAATTCTAAATGTGACCGGACTTGAATTTCTGGGAAAGGAATTGGCGATACAGTGACAATTTCGGCTTTTTGCGAAAATAAATATTTGGGATCAAAGTAATTTCCTAATGCATATAAATATTTATTTTTTGTTGGAAATTACATGGTCAAAAGTTATAGCTATTGGTCGAGTCCATCAACAAACATCAAGCCGCTTGCATTCCGGTGTTACGTGTGTTTTTATAAATTAACCAACTCTAAACTTCTACTAATTATGGAACAAAACCTTCATATCAAAAGGGTACTTTCTAACCTTCCTATTATTTTAATGTTGGCATTTGGAATGCATTCAATTCGTGCACAAGAAACGATAACTGGTAAAGTTACGGATATTAATGGACCCCTTCCGGGCGTTAATATAGTCGAAAAAGGAACCGGCAATGGAACAGTTGCCGATTTTGATGGCAATTATTCCATAACCGTCGCTAATAGTTCTTCTGTCTTGGTCTTTACCTATATCGGTTATACAAAACAAGAAATACCCGTAAATGGAAAATCCAGGGTGGACGTCGAAATGTTGGAAGATGCCGAAAACCTCAGTGAAGTGGTGGTGGTTGGATATGGTACCCAAAGAAAGGCCGACCTTACCGGATCCGTTGGGTCGATTGGTAGTGCCGATATTGTGTCCAAGCCAATCACAAGTCCAGATCAAGCTCTTGCGGGCACTATAGCCGGGGTCAATATCACGAATCGAAGTGGGGATCCAGCCGCTCCCATTAGTGTTCAAATCAGGGGTGTTGGCACCCCAGGGACCAACGATCCGTTATGGGTTATAGACGGGGTTCCTATCGTTCAAACTACCAATATGACCGTAAACACATCTTCAACCACTGATTCCAATCCACTTGCAGGACTCAACTCAAATGATATTGAATCCATAGACGTCCTAAAAGATGCGGCTTCCTCGGCCATTTATGGGGCAAGGGCTGCCAACGGAGTTATAATTGTAACAACCAAAAGGGGCAAATCTGGCGATGCGAAAGTGAACTTGGATGGCTATACCTCTTTCAGCCAGGCAAGGGATTTTATCGATGTTCTTAACGTTGATCAGTATATTGACATACAAGGTCAATTGGGCAGGGATGTAACCCAATTTAGTGGGCAACCTTTTGTTGATTGGCAAGATGCCGTTTTCCGTACAGGGTTTGTTCAAAACCATAATATTTCCGTAAGCGGGGGTAGTGATAAGGCCAATTATTTCATTTCCGGGGGTTATATGGATCAAGAAGGTATTGAATTGGCCCAAGCGTTTACAAGATATTCCTTTAAAGCAAATTCTGATATTAAGGTAGGAAAGATATTGCGATTTGGTGAGTCGATACTTATTAGTCAGACCGATCGTTTGGTACAGAGTGAAGACGCTATTTATGCAGGGTTTAATTCTTCCCTTAACGCCCCATATTTCAAAATTTACGGCGATGGACCATATGGTTACAATTTGGAAAATCCGGAGACACTTGGTGAGGGCTCGGGTGCCAATTACGTAATGCGTACGGATACCCGAGTGAACGAAACAACTATACAGAACAGAAAGGTATTGGCGAATTTTTATGGGGAATTAAATATATTGGAAGGACTCAAATTGAGGACCTCTATGGGGATAGACTACAACGTAGGCTCAAATGAATTCTTTCAACATGAAACAACTTATGACGGGAATTCAACCAGACAATCCCTGAAGGTTTCCTCAAGGCCCATTGAATTGACCTTGACAAACGATATTACACTGAACTACAACACCAACTTCGGGGGAAGTAATCACAATCTTACTGCACTATTTGGATTTGAACAAACAAAATTTAGATTTGATAAGGTTAGAGTTCAAGGGTCCAATCTTTTTAACCCCAATTTCGCCACATCGGGAACAACGATGGCTGCTACCCAAGAAGCTGATATTTGGACCTTGCAAGGGTGGCTTGGCCGTGTAACCTACAACTACCAAGGAAAGTACTTGGCAACTGCAAACGTAAGACGCGATGCTACTTCCCGCTTTGCGGAGGATAACCGTACCGGCACATTCCCATCTTTATCTGCAGGCTGGCGGATATCCCAAGAAGACTTTTTTCCCAAAGAGGGCTTTGTAGACGATCTTAAAATTCGGGCTGGCTGGGGCCAATCAGGAAACCAGTTCACAGGGTTAAACTTTGCATATTTAAGTGCTTTGAACAGTAATATTAGATATGTAATTGGAACAGGACAAAATACAATTATGGCCCCTGCCCCAACCTCGTTTGCAAATCCAGATTTAAAATGGGAAACAAGCACACAAACAGATATAGGAGTAGATGCCACATTTTTGAAGAACAGCCTAACATTGACTTTAGATTATTACCACAAACTCACCAACGATGTATTATTGGGTCTTCCCATTCCATTCGTATCCGGGTTCTTTCTGCCTACTGACGCCAATATCGGAGAAATCAAGAATTCAGGGATAGAATTAACCGTAAATTACAACGGCCAAGCTGGGGATTTCAATTATAGCGTTGGTGGAAACTTTACGACCGTCAAAAATGTAGTCACCGATTTGGGAGATATCCCGCAGATTATTACCGGAATCGGTGGGGCCCAAACACATAGGACGATTGAAGGAGAGAGCATGGGTCACTTTTATGGGTTTAAAACGGATGGCCTATACCAAAATCAGGCCGAAGTTGATGCAGCCCTTCCGGACGCATTTGCATCCGCGTCCGATAGAGCCCCAGGAGATATCCGTTTTGTCGACGTTAATGGAGATGGCCAGATCGATGCGAATGATAGAACTTATTTGGGAAGTCCATTTCCAGGATTTTATTATGGACTCGACTTTCAAGCAGATTATAAAGGTTGGGATTTTTCCTTGAATTTACGAGGTGTTGGAGATAAACAGATCTACAATTCATCAAGGGAATCCTTGGAGGGAATGCAAGGCTCAAATAATTTCAGCACTCAAGTATTGAATCATTGGACATCAGAAGGTAGCACCAATTCCAGTTGGAGTCCCCGACTGACCCGCGATGACCCCAACAATAACAATCGCTATTCTGACCGTTGGATTGAAGATGCCGGATATTTGCGAATTCAGAACATACAAGTTGGCTATAGTTTGTCCACTGAAAAATTGAATACATGGACAAAAGGATTTGTCTCAAGAATGCGCTTTTACGTAGGAGCTCAGAATTTAGCAACCTTTACAAATTATACAGGTTATGATCCAGAAGTTGGCCGCACTCAGAGTTTCCAAAAAGGAGAATTTAACTTGGCTACTGGTCAGGACGGTGGAGCTTCACCTTTACCTAGAATTGTACAATTAGGATGGTCGGTGACTTTTAACTAAATAAACTAACTTGCTTTAAATAATATTCCATGAAAAAGACAACCATAATCATAATTAGTATCTGCTTTCTTAGCCTTACAACATGTAAAGATGAACTGGACTTGTTACCGTTAGACAGGGTAACCATTGAATCCTTCTACAAAACAAGAGCAGATTTTGATGGAGCCATTTTTGCTTCCTACTCTTCCATTCAGGATTTTTGGGGCACCAGTACAGAGACCCTTGGAGAACGTGGGGAGTTTTGGAAGCTAACATTGACCAGTACGGACGATGTTGCCTATGATAATGTGAACGGAGATGGCCGATCCCAGGACATCGACAATTTACAGTTTCGTTCTAGCGACGTGCCTTTTGCCGCTATTTACACACAACTCTACGAAGGAATTTATCGGGCAAATTTAGTGTTGGAAAATCTTGACGGTGAAAATGAATTAACTGCGGAAGACAAAACTGTTTTAGGTGCAGAAGCCAAATTTCTCAGGGCCTGGTTCCATTTTCAGGCAATGAAAATGTTTGGAACACCTCCATTGGCGTTAAAAGTAGGGAAAAGTCTAACCGACCTCGCACTTCCCAACGCCACCCAAGACGAACTTTATGCAGCCATTCTTGACGATCTTAATACCGCCTCAACGGGTCTACCGGATAGCTGGGATAGTTCCAATACCGGTCGTGCTACTTCATGGGCCGCAAAATCCTATATTGGAAAAGTAAACGTTTGGAAAAAAGATTGGGCCGCCGCCATCACCGCATTTCAAGATGTGGTACAAAATGGCCCTTATATGCTAATGCCCGAATATGCTAGTAATTTTAATTTCGATTCTGAAAACAATCTGGAATCAATCTTTGAGATTCAATTTGGCGGCCCCTATTCCGATGATAATATCTGGGTTTTTGACGATACACATTCCGAAGCCTTCAAAGCTTCCCAAGGTATAGCAAGAAGTAATTATTGGGATGCCGGCAACGGTGCCCCAGGCGGAAAAAATGGTTGGTTTCCTCCTACTCAAAGTATCGTAGATGCCTTTGAACCGGGTGATTTGAGGGCCGATTTTTCCATTTATAAAGCAGGTGATACCTATTATGTATGGGGAGATGGCAAAACACAAGCCATGCCCTATGACCCAGAATGGTCCTCAACGGGTTACATCATAAAAAAGTATGACGGGGAACACAATTCAGTTGGTGCCAACCACTCACCAAATGAACAATCCGATTGGAACAACGAACGGTGGTTCCGGTTTTCAGAACTTAAATTATTATATGCCGAGGCTCTTATAGAGGGCGGTGGTGACTTGACCGTTGCAAAACAACAGATTGATGACGTAAGGCAGAGAGCAGGATTGCCCATACTGGATGCATCTGCAGATTTGACACAGGCCATGCGACAAGAGAAAAGGGTAGAACTTGCATTTGAACCACATCGTTGGTTCGATATTATAAGATGGGGACTTGGCCCTCAAATATTCGGTGCATCCTGGAATGATAAACTTAATCTTTTCCCTTTCCCATTATCGGAAATCGACCGTTCAAATGGTTTATTAAAGCAAAACCCAGGGTATTAAATTTTGTGCCTTTGTAATAACAAAAGCTTCTGGAAGCTTATTAGAAGTTTTCTCATTTTGGAAGCTTTGGGGTAATAATTCTTAAACTACTTTGGTAAACCTGAGGCTGTCAAACCTCAGGTATTTTTATTCGAACCTGGCTTACAATAGTTTGTTCTCATCATAGGACTTGCTCATCACATTGCTATATTATTTTTAAGACTCGTATGTTAATTGAATTATAGGACGATCAATTAATACGCGAACAATTACATTCAAACTTTATTCAAAAATTCAAACGATAATCAAAATGAAAAAAAATGCTCTTAACCAAATATTATTGAGCTTTATTTTGTTGATGATTGGAGCCGAATTCTACCCTGTACTAGCTCAAGAATTATATCTAAAACCCAAAAATAAGGAAACAAGATGGTACAGTTTTGAAAATATCAATGGTGAAAAAGGGGCAGGCGGGATGGAAAACAATGGAGCAAAAGGACACCCAGATAATCAATTAAAGGCAGGCTCGACCCTAACTCTTCTTGATGTTAATGGAAATGGGGTAATTCATAGGATTTGGATGACAGTAAGGGATAGAAGGCCCGAAATGTTAAGATCTTTGACTATAGATATGTATTGGGACAATGCAGAAAAACCTGCCGTTTCTGTTCCATTGGGAGATTTTTTTGGGGTAGGATTAGGACTTAAAGTTCCGTTTGAAAGCAACCTTTTTTCCGATCCTGAGGGTCGATCGTTCAATTGTTTCGTGCCAATGCCCTTTAAAACTGGGGCCAAAATTACAATTACTAATAATTCAAACATAGATTTGACCCAGTTGTACTATGATGTGAATTTAGTAAAAGGCCTTGATAATCCTGACGATTGTTTGTATTTTCATGCCTATTGGAACAGGGAGTTAAAAACTGAATTGGGTAAGGATTTTGAGATTTTACCTAGAATAGAAGGCAATGGAAGATTTCTAGGAACCAATGTTGGTGTAATGGCCAATCCGATCTATGAAGGAGCCTGGTGGGGAGAAGGTGAGGTGAAAATGTTTTTGGATCAGGACAAAAAATACCCTACCCTTGTTGGTACTGGTACAGAGGACTATTATGGCAGCGCATGGAATCAGGGGACTTTTCATAATCAGTATCAAGGCAGTTTAATTTCTAACAATGAGACCGGTCAAAATGCATTTTATCGCTATCATATACCCGATCCCATTTATTTTCATGAAAGTATTCGGGTTACAATTCAGCAAATGGGCGGAGCTTCAAGGGACAAGGCTGTCAATCTTATGAAAAATGGTGTACCATTAATCCCAGTCAGCGTGTATACAGAGCCTAAATTCGGTTTTATTAAACTACTGGAAATGCAAGACCAACCAAACCTACAAAATGAAAATTTCCCTAAGGGTACAATTATTTTTTACCGCCAAGATGATGTTTCAGCCACAGCTTATTTTTATTTGGATAAACCAACCAACAATTTACCAAAATTACAATCAATCGAAGTGCGCACTGCCAACTTGATCAAAAATGAATGAGATATATAGATTAGTTTTTTAGGACAGGATTGTATACCAACTCTATCTAGAATATTTCCATTTTTATAGCTGACATTTTACGGTTTGGCCTTTTTCTATATTTGCGGACCAGAAGGTTTTTTCACTATCAAATACTTTTACAAAAAGTTTGTTTCCTTCCCTCTTAACCTCCATGCTAAAATTTCGGTCGAAGGCCCGAATATTTCTTAGGGCCATTGCTTTCCAACCTTCTGGCAGTTTCGGGGATAGGGAAAATTCGCTTAGCCCTATGGGCCTAATCCCCCAAATACCTTCCGTGACGACCCTACAATACAAGGCGCTCTCTGCCGAGAGATGCCTTTGGTTCCCCTCGGGGAAGGCCTCCACTGGATATGGAACATGTTCCCCCAGTAGCCTTCTGCTAGAATAATATTCGAGAAAATCCAATGCACGTTTGGTCTCCCCTACGGCAAACACGCCCCGTAGGGCGTAAAGAGTGGACCTATCCCAAAAAGTAGTACTCCCCGATTCTGAGGCCAGGCCGTCCTTAGTCCAAAGCTTGTCCGAAAACAATGCATCAATGGTGCCCGTGCTTCTGTTATATATTCCCATATCGAGAGGTGTACAGATCCATGCTCGGAGTATTGTATTTCCTTTATAATATCGATATGTTTTAAATCCCTGAATAGTAGCACCAAAATACTTTTCGATGTTTGCTTTTAGCTCTTCCGCTTCCTTCCTGTACCGTTCAAGATCCACTGGGTCTATTCCCAGTTCCTTGCCAAGGTAGTTTGCAGAAATTAAGGCATCATAATATAGGGAAGAGGTATTTAGATTAGCGACCCCCGCAGGGAAACGGCCTTCCAATTCATCACTGTCCGAGGCTACAACGCCTTGGTCGTTTACCTTACGTCGGCAATATTCAAGGCACCATTCGATCAACGGCCAAAGGTTTTTAGCCGTATTCTTTTTGCCATAGGCCAATGCAAACCTTCCAGCTCCGTAAGCAATCATGGCCATATCCCCCCTATCACCGGCTCCATTCCAAAAATCGAGTCCTTCCGCAACGATAGAGCTCGGTATCGGTTTATAGTCATCGTTCATAAAACGTGCAAATTGCCTGAACGAATTTATGGCCGATTCGTTCCCTGCTAGATTTCCCAAAAATGGAAAAAACGGGTTGGCATATTCGGCCTGGTCATTGGCCCAAATGGCCGCATAGTAGCTACCTCCGCCCGGACCATGCATCAACCCCCCTGAGGTACGGTATATACTTTCAACCGCCCTTAATTTGGCAAAGGCGAATTCCGTGTTTAGAACCTCGTTGGGCGACTCGAATACCAGGTCCGTAAAAGTGCGATTAATCAAGTCCTCCCGTTTATTCAGCTCATAATCAGGGGAGACATAGGATAGCTGCGATGCTATCTCACGACCCGAATAAACCAATGCATTTTCGATGGATTCTCCCGGTTTTAAGGTAAAATATCCCTGTTTATTCGAAACGACCTCTATGAGATAGGATCCCGTTACACCATTATCCTTGTCGGTTACATAGGAAATATGGGTATCCGGGATTTCTATTTCTATAGATGCCGATGTAGTATTGATTATTTCCACTTTATCTATAAAGACAGGTTCATCAACGGAGGGAAACAACTGGTGTTTAATCTCCAATCCCCCGTCTATTTTTGAGCGATACCTCAAAATTCCCCGAAACGAAAATTGTTGTGGCCGTTCTACCACTGGTTTGCCGTTTATGGTAATTCCAGGCAACTCCTGAATGTCGATGGTTTTGGATAGGCTCGCGTGGGTATCGTTGGGAATGGTGCGCAACATGGGAAATACAAGCTGGACGTTCTGTTTGAGTATGCCGTTTTCCACTCCATAATGAACGATCGAAGAAATATAAAAACCGCTCATTTCTAAATGGTCCATATGGGAATCGTTCCCTTTTACTTCCCATTTTATACCACCATCCTCAGTCAAGTTCCATCTTGTGGAATCCTGTGCCATCGATTGATAAAAAAAACCGACGGTAATTGCCATCAAAATCCCATTTTTAATTATGCCGCCCATACGTTTCTATTTTACTTTGATAAAATATGGAATTCGTTCCAACGGAGCTTCTATTTCAATGGTCTTCCCCCCTTTTACAATTTTCCCGTCGTCACCTAACCACTTACCGTTTGGGAGTACCACTTTTCGCTTGCGTGCTCCTTTTTCCACAACAGGAGCAACCAAAATATCATTGCCCAACATAAACTGATCATGGATCGTTTCGTACCCACTGTCTGGAAGGGCCAATGCCATTGGTCGCACAATAGGGTCCCCGGTGACGGAAGAATTTTTGGCCAATCCCAAAATTTTACTTCCCATTTTTTCATGCAATTGGGCAGCTTCAAAACATAGTTGTGCATTCTCAGGAGATAATACCCTCCATGGAGCGACAGAAAATTGCATCATGGGCATAAGGGAATGCATTTGTGCCGACCTTACTATCAGCTCCTCATCAATAATGGCCCCATCCAGAAAAGAAGTATATTCACCACCTCCAATCATATCCGGGCAAGTATATGCATATCCCATCAAACTCTGGGATGACAAGTCGGGAATAAGCTTTTGAAGATCGGACCAAAAGTGACCTTTATCCCTTAATCTTTGAGCCAAGGGCAAGCCTGCCATTTTCCAGGAAGCCCGATATTCGTTCAACGGGTAATCAAGCCCCACTTCTGCGAAAAACTTGGTTTGATCATTGGGAGTGCCAGGTATATGTGAAACAACATTCTTGGTATAAAAATCAGCGTCCCCGGCGTCGAATTTAAATCCGTCCACTCCATATTCATTTTGTAAATAATCGAGCCTGTTCTTAAACCATTGCATAGCTTTGGGATTGCTAAGATCTAAACAGCCACTGGCCCCGTTCCACCACCGAATAATGGCCGCCTTTGACGTTGTATTTCGCGATAAACCATTGCCATCAATTTGGGGTTCCATCAATACCATTCCTTCTTTTTCTAAATAACGGAACTCCTTGGAATCAGCACTAACAAACGGACATATCCACAACATTACCTTGAATCCCATGGCATGCAATTTTTCCATCATTGCTTTAGGGTTCTTAAACTTTCGAGGTGAGAATTCCCAAACTCCGTAATTTTCCTGCCAAGTATCATCTATCATTAGAACACCTGGGGAATAACCATTATCCAGTATACCTTGGGCATAGGCCAAAATATCTTCTTCATTTTGATCATATTGTAATTCTATCCACGTATTGAATTGCGGTTTTGTAAACAATAGTTCATCCGGAATCTTACCATCGGGGGGAAAGAAATTATTTACACAATAATCAAAAGCATCTTTTAGGTTCTTCCCTGCACTACCGGTTTTAATCTCCCCATCCCTTGTGGTTACCGTAATTTTGCCCTTATGGAAGTTATATTTTATGGGAGCCTCGCTCCATACATATCGCCCTTTACTCGACAAAAGCAAAGGCTGTGCTTGGTTGCCCTTATTATCACCCCATAAATCATAAGTTACATCGGTATCGGAGTCATAAGGCGTGGTATAGCCTTCCGAACTCAATCCCGCCCACCAATATTCTCCGGGCAGAAAATCCAGTTGTATAGAATCCTTTTGACCATACCCATTAATTGTGGCTGTGAGAAATAATATTAAAATTTTTGCCCTTGTGATCATTAATATTTCAATTTATTATTTGTTATTAGGATTTATTCACCGTTTAAACCCAAAATCAGTGGGTTTAGTTATCAACACATAACGAATATCTACTTTCAGTTCAATTTGATTCTCCTTGTAGACCATGCTATATTTGAATTTAAGACCACAATTTTAATAAAAACTCACTTGAATACAATTAAGAATAAGAAAGAATCTAGGCAGCATCTATTTCCTTAGCCACACGATTTGCGGATCGGGTAGCGGCCTCGGTTCCCCAATTTAGATTATCGGCATATGCACCGGCAAAATGGATGCGACCAACAGGCTTCATGATATTAGGCCAGAATTTATTTAGTTCGCCAATGGGGAAGGGCAGTCGCTCACAAGTTGACGAAAAAGGTTGTTTGGTCCAGTCCCTTCCGATAGCCAGTTCTATGGTATCCCTTTTACCAGGGTATAGCTCACGGAACGCGGCAAGTGCACGTTGTGGTGAGATTCCTCCTGCCCCCGTACCCAAAACGACTACCCTGTGGGTATCTACCTCATCCGCAGATTGCCAAACATCCCAAATATCGGGGTTGTCTAAGAACATATTTATCGATAATCCGTCTTTAAGCCAAAACTTTGAACTCGCCTGAAAGACAAATCGCTGGTAGGAGTCATAGGTTACATTTTCAAGAATGTATTTCTTTTCTACCGGCAGTGGAGGTTCTATGTTAATATTCTTGAAGGCAGGTAAAGGGATGCAGTTTACAAAATAATCGGCCTCAATTTCCTTGGCTTCTTTGTTATCCAAATAGGTAATTTTGACTCCATTGACCCCATTTTGAATCGATGTGATGGTTTTATCCAACCAAACCCTCGGACCCAACCTTTTAGCAAACGCATTTGGAAGCATCTGATTTCCACCTTTTAAACGAAAGATATCGGTTGGAAATTCCGGAACTCCGCGAAATTTTAAGATGTAGGAATACCACAGGCCGAACAATGCGGATGAGTTGGAACCTCCTAAAAGACCTAATGCCATTTTTGATGCACCTGCTTTGACATAAATATCGCTCATTGGGATGTTATCCATTTCATCGTAGCCCACTCCAAAAGGCTGGTATTCATTTTTAAAATTGCCCAAGTATGGTTCAACATAGAGCCATTTTAGTTCTCCCCAGGGGTTGGTGGACAAATAATCCACCTCCATTTTGTTGAATCCAAATTTTCTCAATATAATGGGGTCTTGGAGCATTTCCTCCGTATAAAATTGACCATTGATTCTTCTTAACACGTTCTTTCTTCTTGGATAAGGCAACGCAGTAAGGCCGAACTCTTCAATGTAAGACCAATACAAATCATACCCAGGCCTAGTTATATGCTCCTGCCCAAAATCCCCGTACAACCCATCGGAGAGCTCATCATGGGCCGTATAAACATGGCCTCCATGTCTGCCCGAAGCTTCGAGAACGGTAACATCATGACCCATTTTCATCAACTCATAGGCGCAGCACATTCCTGCGATTCCTGCTCCGCCAACTACTACTTTTTTTGGTTTAGCCAAAGATTTTATAGGGGTGTTTTCCAATTCTTTAGAATTGTGAGCCATTGAATTTTCAATATTTAACATAGATAAGCTCACACCCGCCTTTATTGTATTCTTTATAAAATCCCTCCTTTTAAATTTACCCATGACCAAAATATTATTGATTTAAATTTTCAAACCTCTATATTCTTAAATAAACTAGAGGTTTAAATTTATTCATCAAGTCTAAACCTTGAAAAAAATCTTTTTCCGGTACAGCCAGTAGCAGAGATACCATTCTATCGTAAAAATTACCAGTGCAGCAAAGACCATGGTTGCCATGTGTGCCATCCCCGTCGGTGATAAGACCCCGGTCACAATTACCTCTACGTATTCCCGGAGCCATCGGCTCACCACGATCTCAAAGAACAGGTATATAAAGATAGAGTTCATGCCCACAATGGTAAAAAAGCTCAGGTATCTCTTGTGCTGTAGTACGTCTATCCAATAGTAAAGAAAGGCAAGGGCCAGCAAGCACCATCCCCCTGTAACTAGGGTAAAGGAGGTGGTGGATATCCGTTTAATAATCGGAGTGATATTTAAGACATCCAACATGTAGCCGGCCAAAAGGGTTGCAACCCCCAAAATAACAATATTACCTATCTTTCCTTTTATGGTCTCCTGTTCAATAAGCCACTTGCCCGCCACGGCCCCCCAGATAGTATGGGCGGCGGTAGGGATGCAATTTATGGCGACCCAGCCCCCTGAATTGATCTTGTTCATCAATAGCAGATCTACATAATTTCCAAAATTGTGCTGATCGGTAAAAGGTTGATCGAATCCAGGTATTTGGACAAACCTATAAAGGCATTCGGTCAGGACCAAAAGGCCAAAGCTAAAAAGAAGTTGATAGCCGATCTTCCATCGAAAGATAAGAAAGGCAACAAGCAGAGTAAACGATAGCTGCGTAAGAACGTCCCATAGCTCAAATGACAACTGGTCCCCACGGACAGCATAGTCCAAGACTCCCCAGAAAAACAGCCACCAGCTCCGCTTAATGGCATGTACCGCCTGTTCTTGCCATGGCCGCCCCATTGCAGTTTGCTTGGTAAGGGAAAACGCCAGGGCGGCACCGGCGATGAACATAAATGCAGGCTGGATTAGATCCCAAAAGTGCAGACCGTGCCAGCTTGCATGGGTAAATTGGAGCGCAATGGAATTTATAAATGAATTTGGCCCAAACATGTTCAGCCAATGCTCGTACATCCCGGTGGATTCTAGCATTAGGAGCATCATAATGAGCCCCCTGTAAAAGTCGAGGGACAGGAGCCTGCCCCCTTTTTTGATTACCTTATGGGCTTGTGTCTTATCTAAAAGATCCATAGGGCCGGACAAGACCCGATCAATTTCTTGGGATTTATCCATCGATTTGGAATCTAAATTTTCCATAGGTATAAAGTCATAAGATCAAAAGTTTATATTTATTGGTTCTACTTGGTTTCTATTTTAGCTCTATGATTTCAACACCCCAATTAAAAAAAATTGTTGCCTATTATGTGTCGGAAATCACTGTTTAGCAATCCGTAATGCATTATCGCGATAGATTTTCTTTAAAACGGAATCATTTAGTCCAAGACCATACATTGGCCATTTGTACCCCACCAAATCTGTCAAGTAAAAATGTTCATCTTGGGTTTCGAGAACCCTGAATGTCATTCTAAACATGGAGTCCAATGTCGTATTATTGCCATAATCGCCGTGCTTATCCCACACCTCCCAACCATAGTCTGTCCCATATACAATCCTGTCCTGGTATTTTTCAAAAAAAGCCACGGTGGTTCTAGGGATTGTAGAAAATTCGGAAAAACGCGCTGAAATATCGGCGCTCAAATTTGGGAATTCGTCGAGCATCCTTCCAAGTATGGTAAGATCAAATGTGCAGTTGGCCAAATGGGATGCCACAAACTTAGTATTTGGATGTCGTTTAATCGTATTCGCGAAAATCATCATCAACTTATTATGGTCAAACCCTTTGTCTTTTACTCTCCAAGTCCATGCACGCATGAGTCCATCATTTGTGGAATCCATTGGTTCATACATCCATTTCGGATCCGACATATGCAAATTGATAGGAATTTTCAACTCTGCACAGGTCTCAAACAAGGGATCCATTTTTGGGTCATCGGGGTGGAGCCCCGAAACCAATCCCTCCCCCTTATCATGGAGTTCCCCTACACCTACAGCTCCCATGCCTATACATCGGCGCAGTTCCTTATCCGCCCTTTCGGACCAACCCTTTTCCTGATATCCGGAAAGGTCAAACCCACAGTAAACATCAAAACGATCCGGATATTTGGAATATAAATTATATAAAGAATCGAATTTAGCTCCCGTTGCATTGGTAAACACGACGGATTTCTCCACGCCCACTTTGTCCATTATAGCCACTCGTTTTTCGATGTCTTCGGAGGTTGTAGTATAATCGTGCGCATGCATATCAATAACTGAATATTTGGCCTTTTCAATTTTAGTGGCCGGGACCAAATAGACAGTTTTGGGGTTCCAGTCCTTAAGAAGTAGGTTATCCGGACTCGTACTGGACAAGTTTGAATCCTTACTATTCCGACATCCGAGAAATGTTAAGAAAAAGAGACCTATTGATGCTATTGCAATAAACTTATTCATCATTTTTAATTTACCGTTTTTTTAATTCCTAACTTTTGGAGCATGAAAACAACATTGGTAACTTAAGTGTTAGTGGTAATTGATTAAGGTACCAAACTTATTTATACATCTTTATACGTCAAATATGTCCAAAAAAATCTACAAGCTTTATTATCGTGAAGGTTCCAATAATCGAAATTGATTGACATATTAAATTTTATCACTATTTGATATTTGCCCGTATTTTAATTTCGGCTAATATTTACGTTATAAAATTATCCAAATGAAAGTGGAGACCTGGTTTTCCATTTTCCATTAGTAAAGTCGGGAATATCTACTTTTTTACTATTATTCGCAACGGACTGGCATGATAATGGAAAAATGGAGCTGCTGGTAACGGAATCATAGACATCAAAATAAGGAATTTTATTCTCCCGCAAAGCTTGAATTAGTAAATGCCACGTTAATGGTGTAATTGTCCCGCTTCCCCCATGCCCTCGTATTGCCGTCTTTCGGGGCGCTGGATTGTAATTCTTGAGTATAGGGTGCTTGTACTCTTCCAGATATTTTTCAGCAGGTTCCCAAGAATGCTCTTTTGGGCTGCGTCCCTCAAGATAAATTTTAGGCCCATCCAAGGCACTTCCTCCTAAATAAACTCCCTTAGTACCTTGTAATCGAAATAATTCCCTTGGATGTGGCGTATTGGTATCATAATTTAAAGTAATTAATTTTCCATTAACTGTCCGAATTAGAGTTGTATTGACATCACCCTGTTTAAATTTAATTTTAGATTGTTCGGAATCCCTACCATAATTTAAGACAGCGTACTCGTGAAGCATTTCTGTTTTTGAACTCATGGAGACTAAATGATCAAGCCTATCCCCATGGTTTATGTTTTCGTACCCCATGATCTTATTCATGGGGTGATCGGGATAAAGGTTACCATTAAGGGTTACATCGTAGGCTAAACGCCAAGGTTCTTCTGCAGGATTGTTTTTTACGAATCTCAGATCATGAACGTACCCCCCTTCTGTATGCAATATTTCCCCAAATAGTCCTTTTTGTACCATGTTTAGCAGGGTAAGCCCGTCGGGACTTTCCAACATCGCCTGTTCCAGGGCAAGTGTGGCCCATTTCCCTGTCTTTTCAGATGTCTCCACCAGTTCCCAAGCTTCATCAATCGTAAGAATAATCGGGACCTCTGATACGGCGTGCTTATCATTTTTCATTGCTGCAAGACAAACAGGGGCATGCCATTCCCATGGGGTAGCGCATATTACGGCATCCAATGTTTCCTCTTCACATAGGCGTTTGAAATCAGTGAGACCCCTATCGTATAGCCGAGGCGATGGCTGCCCTGCTTCTTCTATCCATCTTTTTGCATTGTATAAACGTTCAGGTTTAATTTCACAAATTGCCGGAACTGTTACCCCTTCAATTCCCAAAGCCACATCAAGATGATAAGATCCTCGACCCCCTATTCCAATAAAACCAAGCCTTATGGGCTCTGCTTTATTTGGTTTCTGGACAAAAACATGTAGGGGAGAGGAAATATCAGTTAGCGCCATCCCTCCCAGGGCCACTGTAGATTGTTTGACAAATCTTCTCCGGTCATAATTGCTATTGTCCATAATTTGGGCTTATAATTAGCTAATGTGTAAAGTAAGAATTTAATATCCTTTCTGCCATGGAATATCAGCAACCACAAAAAATTCAAAAAAACACAAAAAGCAAATATATTATTTTCGTAAGTTTGCGTGAATTTAATAATTTTCTTTATTAACCACATAATTTTCTTTAGTTAATTGTTTCAAAAGCTTATTTTTTTGTATTCTATCGAAGTTAACAAGCACAGAAAAGCGTATATCCCAGTATTTTGGCATAATTTGCTTATATTACAAATACATCATTTTAATCACCTTGGCAGAACTAGTACAACAAGTCATGTTCATGTACACTCTATACACGATGAAATGCAGTGATATCTTCAGATTCGAAATCATTAACTATTCAAAATAATTGGTCTATCAATTCTCTTTAATCTTAAATTTTAAAATACATGAGTTCTCGTAGAGATTTTATTAGAAAAACGGCCATTGCAGGTACGGGTGCCGCGCTTGCACCGAAACTTTCGTTCGGCTTCGACAATTTTGCAGGTGAAAAGCTGAAACTTGGCTTTATTGGGGTTGGGTTACGAGGCACCAATCATTTACACAACGCTATTTTCAGAAAAGATGTGGAAATAACAGCAATATGTGACATTGATTCAAACAGAATTGATATTGCACTTAAAATGCTTGCTGATGGTAGAAGAAAAAAACCAGAAATCTATGGGAAAAACGAGAAGGATTATCTTAACCTATTGGAAAATAGCGATGTAGACGCTGTCATCATTGCAACACCGTGGCTATGGCATACCAGAATGGCCATAGATGGTATGAAAGCTGGAAAATATAGTGCCGTCGAAGTTTCTGCCTCTCAGACCATTGAGGAATGTTGGGATTTGGTTAATACCCATGAAGAAACAGGAACTCACTTTATGTTTTTGGAAAATGTTTGCTTTCGCAGGGATATCATGGCTGTACTCAACATGGTTAAGCAAGATGTTTTCGGGGAATTACTGCATTTTAGGTGCGGCTATCAACACGATCTTAGAGGAGTAAAGTTCAATAACGGGAAAGATGCGTACGGCAAGGGTGTGGAATTCGGCGAAAAGGGAATCTCGGAGGCCAAGTGGCGGACCAAACATTCAATTTATAGAAATGGGGATACTTACCCAACCCATGGTATGGGTCCAATTGCCACGATGTGCGACATCAATCGGGGAAACAGGTTTTTGAGCATGACCTCACATGCCACAAAAGCGGTGGGCCTTCATAGGTATGTCGTAAACGTTGGGGGAAAGGATCATCCCAACGCCAAAATCAAATTCAGGCAAGGTGATATAATTACCTCGACAATTGAAACTGCAAATAATGAGACCATTATTGTTACCCACGATACCAATTCTCCAAGACCCTATTCCCTAGGTTTCAGGGTTCAAGGAGCAAATGGACTTTGGGAGGTAGACGGAAATCGGATTTATCTAGAAGGACACTCCGAAACAAATGACGAATGGGACGATGCCACGGATTGGCTAAAAAAGTACGACCATCCGTTATGGCAAAAATACGGGGAAGAAGCTACTGGGGCTGGCCATGGGGGCATGGATTATTTTGTCATGAAAGCTTTCGTAGAATCTGCGATGCAAAAAATAGCTCCTCCAATAGATGCCTACGATGCCGCTTCTTGGAGCGCCATAACACCTTTATCAGAAGCTTCCATTGAAAACAACGGGAAACCCCAGGAATTCCCCGATTTTACCAGAGGACAATGGATTAAAAGAAAACCCTATAACTGGATGAAATCAGAATACAATATGTAGCTCGGAATATTAGTGAAAGAATTCCACAACCTAAATTTTATTGCAATTGCTTTCATTAGAAGCAATTCATTTCCATGACAACAAATTCACGCAATTAAGCACATCATAAAATGCTATCCCCTCAATTTGGAAACAAAAATAATAAATGAACAATTTACTATAAAGTGACAGTAGAAAACAATATTTTTACCTCAATTTATTAATTTCGATAGAAACATGAAGAAAGCAGTTGCGCGAAGATCAAAAATACTTGAGATACTTGATGACCTAGGTCAAGTAAACGTAAATGACCTAAGTAGAGATATGGAAGTCAGCGAGGTAACCATAAGAAACGATCTGGACAAGTTAGAAAAAAGCAAATTGCTTATTAGAGCTCATGGCGGTGCCTTTAAAACGAACAACATTGCATTGGCCGTAAGTGAAAAAAGGAATATTAATCATAATTATAAACGCTTAATAGGGAAGAAAGCAGTTACACTAATAGAAGATAACGATTCTGTTATACTTGATTCCGGGACCACTACGTTCGAAATTTCCAACAATCTCCAAAGTTTCGAAAAATTAACCGTCATAAGTAATGCTCTGGATATTGTAAACAATCTTTCAAAATATAAAAACCTACAAGTTTTTATGCCAGGGGGTTATCTTAAGGAATTCTCTATGTCCCTTGTAGGACCTATGGCCGAACGCAATTTAAAGCAACTTTACTGTAAAAAAGTTTTTCTTGGAATCGATGGAATAAAGCCGGATGTCGGGATCTTTACCCACCACATGGAAGAAGCATATTTAAATCAGATAATGATCGATATTGCCGAAGAGGTAATTGTTGTTGCCGATTCTTCCAAATTCAAAAAAAGTGGGCTGGCATTTATTGCGGACTTCAATAAAATCGACAAGATAATTACCGATGCCCATATTGAAAGGGAAACTATTATTATGCTAGAAAGAAATAATGTTGAAGTAGTAATAGCGGAATAAACTTACATTGTTATTCTAGTCTAAATCTAATTATGATAGAGGTAATAATTAATCAGTAACCTCTTATCGTCATCTTCAGGAATCCCCTTTTAAATACTAGATATTCAGATTTGTATCGAATTTACCAACGGTTGCCCGATTTCAGGATATAAATCATTTTACCCCATTCCCCCAAATAATAGGCACATTCAGAAGTAATACAAACGCTTGTATATCAAGTAGTTAATTCATATATTTAGGTATAATAAAACCCCGAAAATGAGTCTTCAGCTCGAAAAACGGGGTTTTGATCTTAAATACCATGACCAAAGTACGAAGATTATCCGGATTTCAGCACACCTTCACCTTTTCGTCCCAAACAGAGCAGTTCGATGTCTTTTATGCAAGGTTTCTCGAGAGCGACCTTGGCAAGATCTATATCGCCGTCCCTTGGGACGAACTGGTAACGTGGTAACGGCCTTCAAACTGGGGTATCCCAAAAAGGGCCCTAGGTCCATCTTCTCCGCCAAGGGCAAACTGGCCCTTATGTTCCTGAAGAACTATTCCGGATTCTCGGACCGCAAACTTATGGAACAGCTGAACGGGAACCTGGACTGGCAGTTTTTCTGCGATATCTATCTGGGTGCCGACCGGCTGGAGAATTTCAAGATTATCAGCGAGGTCCGCTGCGAGCTGGCCGGGAAACTGGACATTGACAGGGTACAACAGGCCTTTTACGGACATTGGTCCCCACACATGGCGGACAAGGGATCCATTACCATGGACGCCACCTGCTACGAGAGCCATCTCAGGTACCCCACAAGCGTAAAGCTTTTATGGGAGGCGGTGGACTGGCTCCACGGCCTGATGAAAGGTATCTGCAAAAAGACAGGGGAAACCCTGCCCCGGAGCAAATACCTTAAATGGAAAAAGCGCTACGTGTCCTATAGCAAGATGAGGAGGAAGACCAAAAAGAAGAGAAGGGCCCTGACCCGGGGCCTGCTCCTGCTACTGGACAAACTCGGCGGCGAGGTGGACCGGCTGGAGGCGCGGCACGCGGTAGCGATGACCAAGGACCAATATCGCAGAAGGGCGACGGCCAAGAAGGTGCTGGCCCAACAGCACGGATATTTTCATAAGGGGAAAAAGCCGAAGGACCGTATCGTGAGCATGGACCGGCCCTATATCAGGCCCATCGTAAGGGGCAAGGAGATAAAGTCGGTCGAGTTCGGGGCCAAGGTCAACAAGTTCCAGATCGATGGGATCAGTTTTTTGGAACATCTTGGCTTCGATGCCTTCCATGAGGGCAACCGTTTCCAGGATACGATCTTCAAGGCCCAGAGACTTACCAGGACCAGAACGAGATTGGCCGGAGCGGATGCCATCTATGCCACCAACAAGAACCGGAAGTTCGCCACCAAATACGGTATCAGGACCGATTTTAAAAGAAAGGGCAGGGCCGGCAAGCACGAAAAACAACGGATCAACTTGGCGGGCGCCATCACCAAGGAACGGGCCAGCAGGCTGGAGGGCAGTTTTGGCAAGGACAAGGAACATTACCACCTGAAAAGGATAAGGGCACGAACCAAGGCCACCGAGGTCCTATGGATATTCTTCGGCATCCATACGGGCAACGCCCTGGAGATCGGCAGACGGATGGCTGCCACGGCACTGGAAAAGGCGGCCTAAGTGGCAACGATCCGAAAGGCCGATGGGAGAGGTATGTCCCGTCCCCAAAAAATCAGTGTGGAAACGTCCCAAAGACTACCAGAACACCTACTTGCCATTACCATATCATAAAAAATCCCGGGAATATGGAAATCCCAGGATCAGTTATGTCCAGACTTTAATAAAAATCGACCTACTCCTGAATATGCCTTTGAAACTGAAAATTAATAATTAATAGTTCCAGGGACTAGCACCTGATTAACTATAAAAGCTTATTTGAATGTAATATAAAGAAACTCCGATTCAGGGAGAAATATTAAAATCCGATGCCATTTTGCCAATTAGCGATTTTAATATACAATAAAAGTAGTCAAGACAATAATCTATAAATCCTAAATCAAATAAACATGAAAACAGAAAGAAGATTGGCCATTAAGAAGTTGTTTACATCAACTGCAGCCTTATTGGGCGTTGGATATATTGCCAGTGCAAAAGGTATGGGCAGTAGCGAAAAAGGAGTCGGCGAGGTGAGCAATTTTCAGGACGTGCCCATATTCTCTGGCCATACAATTTACAACAATATGATGTACATTTCGGGAAAGGGTGCCCAAGTTGCCCCGTTGGAGATCAAGGCGCATTCGGAGATCGTTCTCCAAGAAATGGAGCAGGAATTGATCAAGGCAGGCTCCTCCAAGGAGAAAGTATTGAAGGTGTCCGTGTTCCTGGACGATATTGCCAACTTTAAAGGGATGAACGAGGTTTATGCAGGGCGTTTTGGAAAAAGACCACCAGTACGTACCACCGTTGCAGTTGCCAAAGGGAGGCTTCCTGGGGTTGCACTGGTGGAGATGGACTGCATAGCTTATATATAATTTATTTTATCCAAAAAGCTTACAATGTCTAGTCTAAGTCCTAGAATATGTAAAATCCGGAAATCTTCCTTTCTTTACCGCACATGTTAGATAACTTCTACGAAAACTGATCAGGGATCAATTTAGGGGAGTTAAGAAGGTGGAATTCTTCCTTAATAGACTTACCACAATATTTTCATAATCACAACAATTGAGCGTAATCCCAAATTGTTGTACCTAATAGGTTACCCAGAAACAACAAAGCCGACTCCTAAAAGTCGGCTTTCCCTTGCGTACAGGCGGAGAGACTTGAACTCTCATACTTTGCCTCACTATACCCTCAGTATATTGTAATTACGGTCGTCAGAATATTTGAAACTATTATCGAAGAGCAGAAATTTTTGATCCATTCCAATCATATAAAATTATACCGATAAAATGCGCATGCTAACGCCTCAAGATTTAATAAACCTTCGAATGCACACCAGATCTTAAAAAATAACGGAAAATTATATGGCAAGAAAATCATTAATTCTTCTTCAACCTGCGTGCAACGCTAAAAACAAAAAGCCTCCAATCTTTTGGAGGCCTTGTGTTTGTTGGCGGTCCGGACGGGACTCGAACCCGCGACCCCCTGCGTGACAGTTAAGCTTTTACTTACTTCTTCTTCAAACAAATATTTGATCTATTATTCTTCTATTTAAAAAAATCAATTGTTGTACCTATGTTGTACCCAAAACAAAAAAGCCGACTCCTAAAAGTCGGCTTTCCCTTGTGTACAGGCGGAGAGACTCGAACTCTCACACCTTGCGGCACTAGATCCTAAGTCTAGCATGTCTACCAATTCCATCACGCCTGCATCTTCTACCCCATCCGATAGTTATCGGGCTTTTGGAGCAATCGGGGTGCAAATATAAATTAAATAATTCCACTTCAAAAATTTCTTTTTGTAATTTTAGATCTTTCATCAAAATCGAATAATGGAAAATATTACCGATTATTTAAACAAGAACAAGGAACGATTTTTAAACGAGCTGATCGAGCTACTCAAAATACCCTCCGTGAGTGCCGATCCCGCCTATTCACACGATGTGCTCGAGGCAGCCCAAGCCGTACAAACAAAGCTTTTGGAAGCAGGTTGTACCGTGGCCGAAGTTTGCGAAACCCAAGGTTATCCCGTGGTATACGGGGAGAAAATTATAGATTCAAACCTGCCAACCGTGCTGGTTTATGGACACTACGATGTACAACCGCCAGACCCCATAGATCTCTGGAACTCCCCCCCATTTGAACCGGTGATAAAAAATACCCCCTTGCATCCGGACGGGGCCATCTTTGCCCGTGGTGCCTGCGACGATAAAGGGCAGATGTTTATGCACGTAAAGGCTTTGGAATTTATGGTTAAGACCCGCCAATTACCTTGTAATGTAAAATTTATGATAGAAGGGGAGGAAGAAGTAGGCAGTGAAAGTCTTGGCCAATTTGTAGCCGAAAACAAGGAAAAACTGGCCAATGACATCATCCTAATATCCGACACAGGAATGATCGCAAAGGAAACACCTTCCATCACGACGGGCCTGCGAGGACTTAGCTATGTAGAAGTTGAGGTAACGGGCCCCAACAGGGATCTGCATTCCGGTCTTTATGGTGGTGCAGTGGCCAATCCGATCAATATACTTGCCAAGATGATCGCCTCCCTTCAAGATGAAAACAACCGCATTACAATACCGGGTTTTTACGATCAGGTAGATGAACTTTCTTCGGAAGAAAGGGCCGAAATGGCTAAGGCGCCCTTTAATCTTGACTCCTATAAAAAAGCTCTGGATATCGATGATGTCCATGGCGAAAAAGGATATTCTACCAATGAACGAAATTCAATCCGGCCTACATTGGATGTCAATGGAATTTTGGGAGGATATACGGGCGAAGGAGCCAAAACCGTAATTGCAAGCAAAGCTTACGCCAAAATCTCTATGAGATTGGTACCCCATCAGGACTGGAAAGAGATAACCCAACTGTTTAAGGATCACTTCGAGAAAATTGCCCCCAAGGGGGTAAAGGTAAAAGTAACCCCCCACCATGGCGGACAAGGCTATGTAACCCCGATTGACGATATCGGTTACCAAGCGGCGTCAAAGGCCTATGAGGCCACCTTTGGCAAAACCCCCATTCCCCAACGGAGCGGTGGGAGCATCCCTATTGTTTCCTTGTTTGAAAAGGAACTGAAAAGTAAAATTATCCTAATGGGCTTTGGGCTTGATAGCGATGCCATCCATTCCCCTAACGAACATTTTGGGATCTGGAATTATCTAAAGGGCATAGAGACCATTCCATATTTTTATCATTATTTTGCGGAGCTTTCAAAAGAAAATACACATTGATTATCTGCTGGACCTTTATGTTTCATACCTAAACCTTAATTGAATGATTTTAGCCAAACCTCCCAAACCTTTACGCCTCGGTACAAAAAAGTGTTTTGCCCTTTTTATTTTATTTCTGGCAACAACAGCATTATTCTCCCAAGAACTAAGGGTCGCCACCTACAATCTTAGATATGACAATCCGCAGGATTCCTTAAACAATTGGCAATATCGAAAAAACACGGTAGCAAAATTGATTCAGTTCCATGACTTCGATATTTTCGGGACCCAAGAAGGCCTTAAGCATCAATTGGATTATCTAAGGGAGGAAATGCCGGGCTATTCATATATTGGGGTAGGCCGGGACGACGGCAAGGAAGCGGGGGAATACACAGCAATTTTCTACAAGAATGACCAATTCGAGCTATTGGACAAAGGGAATTTTTGGCTGTCCGAGGACACCACCAAACCAAACAAGGGATGGGATGCTGCATTGCCGCGAATCTGTTCCTGGGGCAAATTCAAGGATAACAACTCAGGTCTGATCTTTTTCTTTTTCAATACCCATTTTGATCATATTGGCACCATAGCCCGTAATGAAAGCTCTAAGCTTATTTTGCGGAAAATTGAAGAAATTGCAGGAAACGACCCTACCCTACTTACGGGCGACTTTAATGTAGATCAGCACAGTCCCAGTTACGAGGTACTGGAGAATTCGGAGAAACTCTCCGACGCTTACGATATGGCCGGACTACGCTACGGTGCCGATGGCTCTTTTAATCGGTTCAAGGTAAATTCCCGAACTGAAAGCCGAATAGACCACATATTTGTAACTAAGGATTTTAAGGTTGTAAAACACGGAATCTTAACGGACACGTATCAAACGGACATTAAGGTCCTTAAAAAATTGGAAAATTCGGGTACCTATCCCCAGAATATTTCCCTTTTTGAGAATGAAGCGCGGTTGCCCTCTGATCACTATCCCGTGACTGCGGTGTTGAAATTATAAAAATCCATTGGTCGGTAAAGTTGAATGTTTTTTTGGAATCTTCAATTTTAAACAGGCAAGGGTAGCACATTTCGACTGCGCTAAATGTGACATTATTTTTACTAGATTTTTCTTGTTATACGCATCCATATCCTAAATAGCCATTTTAATTATGGAAAAACCACAAACCGCCAACCTAGACGGGCCTTCAACCAACGGAGGTGTACTGTCCGGCCCAATGGACCTATTGAACAAAACCCAGGCCAAGGAAGTCATTAAAAAGGGAGCCAGATTGCTGTCCCTCGATTTTTACAGGGGGCTCGTGATGGTGCTTCTTATATTGGAATCTACCGGGATGTACGAGCATTGGGGAGAAATATTCGGGGAAGGCAGCTTTCTTAGCCCTTTAGCGGAACAATTTACCCATGCACGTTGGCACGGTCTGCACTTTTGGGATCTAATCCAGCCTGCATTTATGTTCATCGCCGGTACGGCTATGGCATTTTCGCTTACCAAGCAGACCGCTCAAGGACATGGATGGCAAGAACAGGCTGTCCATGCCATTAAGCGAAGCTGGTGGCTGTTTTTCTGGGGAGTACTGAACTACGCCGTTAAGGGGGACCACTTATCCTTTGAGTTGTGGAATGTCCTTACCCAGCTATCGTTTACCCTGCTTGTTGCCTTTCTTATCTTTCGATGGAAGATCGGCTATCAACTTCTTTTTAGCTTTGGTCTTTTGGTTCTTACCGAATGCCTTTATAGGTTCGTCCAAATACCTGGATTCGATCAACCTTTTACCGATCAGCACAATTTTGGAAATTATGTAGATCTGCTATTGATGAACAAGATCAATTCAGGGGGCTGGGTCGCCATAAATTGCATCCCTACCGCCGCCCATACTATCTGGGGGGCCGTGGCGGGCAAGTGGCTTATTGAACAGGAGACCATAAAAGGAAAGATAGGTAATATTGTTATTTTGGGGGTTGCAACCCTTTTGGCCGGCTACATGTTGGATGTCTTAAATATCACTCCGATTATTAAACGGATATCCACCACCTCCTTTACCCTAGTTACAGGGGGATGGTGCTTGCTGGCCCTTGCCTTTCTTTACTATTGGATAGACGTACTACAGCACAAGAGATACCTGAGCTTTTTTACCATTGTGGGCATGAACTCTATCTTTATATACCTGTTCTTTGAGATCGTGGTGAGCCGATGGCTCCGGGAATACGTAGAGGTAATTGTGACCGGGGTCTTATCACCGACGGGGATGGCACACATGGCAACCATGGTCTTTGCTGCACTGGTAATTTTTGCGATAGAATGGTATCTCTGCTACTGGCTTTACCGAAAGAAAATCTTTTTTAAGGTTTAAGGTCTTAATCGTTGAAGTTCTGGTCCCAGGAGACGATGGCCGACAATTCCTTTGTCTATCTTTTGCTCCAAATTTCCCCCAAGGGTTCTCCCTTGCTGCTTTTGCCACTATGATACCAGTCGTTGCCGCGGACCTCGTAATCAAACCCCAATTTTTGACCTACCCTGGAGTTGTCCTTGGAAAAGAATTCTATACTTTCCTCATACTTCCCGTTCTTGGAAGTAAACGCACCCCCTCCCGTACCAAAGAAATCAAAGGTTTCAGAATTGTACGCAATCCATTGAAAGCGTCCATCCAAAAGAAATTTCAAGGTTTTCCTTGGATTCGTGGCCTCTCTCCTGCCCTTGTCCACATCGGCCGTCCTAGCCGAAAACAACCATTCCCCATCCAAATCCTGTTTTAACTTTGGCATGGTTTTGAAATCCTTTTTCCCATCAATGTTAAAATTTATCCCATTTTTACTTTTTGAGAAGGGAATATCCAATTGCACCAATGAATCATTGCCAAAATTAGAATTGAACTCCATTTGTATTTCCAAATTATCGCCCTTAATTGTATAAAAGCCACCCAGGGTCTTAACAAATTCGAGGGGAGTAGTCTTATAGATGGACAGTACGGCGTATTGGTTATCGACCATTAACTGATAAACTTCGCGGTTATCCCCCGTTTTTTTCTCATATTTATAGACGTCAGGGCCCAACTGGGCCATGACAGCGTGGTAAGAACCGATCAAAAAAAGGGAAAGAAGCAATATATTTCGTCTTGTACAAGTCATTTCAAAAAGGATTTAGTCATAAATATATGAATTAAGTACTTACATATCAATAATTTATGGAAATGATTTCCATTATATTACAAATTTTATCGAAGCCTCTGTAATTTGACTATTATTTCTTTTTACAGCCTTGTTTTTTCAAATATTTTGTTTTCATTTGTTCCTCTGTTTCGCATACCATTTTGGACCGTATATCTTTAATTGGATAAATCGATCTTCGGAAAGCAACTTTTTATAAAACTTTCTTTTAATGAACATTAAATATGTAGATCTAATCGATCAAACCTATTATTTCCCCCAAGAGGAGTTTACCTTGGATGGTGAGAACCTGCGCTTTCACGGCATTGACCTAATGAAGGTTATAGAAGAATACGGAAGTCCACTAAAATTTACCTATCTCCCCAAAATATCCGAAAACATCCACAAGGCCAAAGATTGGTTTCGGGAGGCCATGGACAAGCATTCCTATAAAGGCGAGTACCATTATTGCTATTGTACCAAGAGCTCCCATTTTGAGGCCGTATTGAATAGGGCACTGGAAAACGACATCCATATTGAGACCTCCTCGGCCTTTGATATCAACATTGTTCAGAAACTGAAGGAAACCGGGAAAATAAAAGACGACACCTATATACTTTGTAACGGTTTTAAACGTGATCAGTACATAGATAACATTGCACAACTAGTAAATGAGGGGCATCAAAACTGTATCCCCATTATTGATAACTATGAAGAAATCTCCCTCCTGTCCAATGCAATTGAAGGAGATTACAAAGTTGGCATCCGCATCGCTTCCGAGGAGGAGCCAAAATTTGAATTCTATACCTCTCGTTTGGGTATCGGATACAAGAATATTGTACCTTTTTATGAAGATCAAATAAAGAACAACGATAATGTGGAACTTAAAATGCTCCACTTTTTCATCAATACCGGGATACGGGACAATGCCTACTATTGGAACGAATTGGTAAAATGTTTAAAAGTATATGTCCGTCTAAAGAAAATTTGTCCTTCCTTGGACAGTCTTAATATCGGCGGGGGATTCCCGGTTAAAAATTCCTTGGCCTTTGAGTATGACTATAGATATATGGTCGATGAGATTATCAACCAGATCAATATTGCCTGTGCCGAGGCCGAAGTACCAGTGCCCCATATTTTTACGGAATTTGGTAGTTTTACCGTAGGTGAAAGTGGTGGGGCCATTTATGAGGTATTGTACCAAAAACAGCAGAACGACAGGGAAAAATGGAATATGATCGATTCGTCCTTCATAACAACCCTTCCCGATACATGGGCCATCAACAAAAGATTCATCATGTTGCCAATTAATAGGTGGGATGATGAATATGAAAGGGTATTACTGGGCGGCCTTACCTGCGATAGCGATGATTATTACAACAGTGAGCAGAACATGAACGCCATTTACCTGCCCAAATACAAGAAGGAAAGACCCTTGTATATCGGTTTTTTCAATACTGGGGCTTACCAAGAATCCATTGGTGGTTTTGGGGGACTTCAGCACTGTTTAATCCCCCAACCAAAACATATATTGATCGATAAGGACAAAAAAGGAAATATTACGACCAAATTGTTCAGCGAACAACAAACAGCCGAAGATCTGCTTAAGATCCTGGGTTATAACATGAATGGCACCAAATCTTGATGAACTTTAAGTAATTTCTTATTCTAAAAAGCAAAACAAAATGAGTACAAACAACAATTATGCGGGCATAGAAGCCGAATTTGCACAATTGGAAACGGCAAAAGTAGTATTGATCCCTGTGCCATATGATGGAACGAGCACATGGGGCAAGGGAGCGGACAAAGGTCCAGAAGCTTTCTTGAAAGCCTCCGAGAACATGGAACTTTATGATATTGAAACGGATACCGAAGTATATAAGCAGGGTGTTTATCTGGCTTCGCCTATAGATGAGGACAGCTCTCCGGAAGCCATGGTCAACTCCGTACACCGGGTCACCAAGGATTATATAAAGCGCAATAAATTCGTGACCATTTTCGGTGGCGAACATTCCATTTCCATAGGTACCATACGAGCCTTTAACGAGTGCTTTGACAACCTTACGGTGCTACATATAGACGCCCATGCCGACCTTAGGAAATCTTATGGGGGCACCAAATTTAACCATGCCTGTGCCGTTCACGAGGCCAGCCAGACCACAAATCTCATCCAGGTCGGCATACGCAGTATGGATGCCATTGAAAAGACATTTATGGACGAGGAGAAAACCTTCTTTGCACATGATATGGTCAACGACGAATACTGGATGGACAAGGTCATCGACCTAATGACAGACAATGTTTTTATTACCTTTGACCTAGATGCCTTGGATCCATCTATCTTGCCCTCTACCGGAACACCGGAACCGGGCGGCCTGTTCTACTATGAAACCTTGGAATTTTTAAAACAGGTGTTCGAAGAAAAGAATGTTGTAGGTTTCGACCTAGTGGAGCTATGCCCCAATAAGGTAGACAAATCGTCCGACTTTCTTGCGGCCAAATTATATTACAAGATGTTGAGCTATAAATTTATGGATGTCGATGTAGACCAAGAATACGACAACACTTATGACGTGGATTACAAAGCAGGTAATACCCATTCAAGATTTGATGAAGATGAAGAATAAAGGAGCGATTTCCAATTTTATTGAAAAATACTATCTGCATTTCAATGCGGCCGCACTGGTTGATGCCGCAAAGGGATATGAAGCCCAACTGGAGCAGGGTTCCAAAATGCTGGTTTCACTGGCAGGGGCCATGAGCACGGCAGAACTGGGCAAGATCTTTGCCGAATTTATTAGGCAAGACAAGGTACAGATCATTTCCTGCACCGGAGCCAATTTGGAAGAGGACATCATGAACCTGGTAGCACATTCCCATTATAAAAGGGTGCCAAATTATAGGGATCTTACCCCCCAGGATGAATGGGAGCTTTTGGAGAAAGGACTCAACCGTGTTACGGATACCTGCATCCCGGAGGAAGAAGCGTTCCGAAGATTGCAAAAACATATTTTTAAGTTATGGAAAGATGCCGACGATAAGGGAGAGCGCTACCTTCCCCATGAATATATGTACAAAATGTTGCTTTCCGGGGTCTTGGAGGAATATTATGAGATAGACCTTAAAAATTCCTGGATGTATGCCGCCGCTGAAAAAAACCTGCCCATCATATGTCCCGGCTGGGAAGACAGTACGATGGGCAATATTTTCGCCTCCTATGTCCTAAAGGGTGAATTAAAAGCCAGTACCATGAAATCCGGAATCGAATATATGACCTTCCTGGCCGATTGGTATACCAATAATTCTGAAAAAGGAATTGGTTTTTTCCAAATTGGAGGCGGCATTGCCGGCGATTTTCCAATTTGCGTAGTGCCTATGCTCTATCAGGATATGGAACGTCCCGATACTCCCTTTTGGAGTTATTTTTGTCAGATAAGTGATTCAACCACCAGTTATGGATCATATTCCGGTGCCGTACCCAATGAAAAAATAACGTGGGGAAAGCTGGATATAAATACCCCAAAATTTATTATTGAAAGTGATGCGACCATTGTTGCCCCATTAATTTTTGCTTACCTATTAGACATGTGATTATGGACAATTTGAAAAGAGTAATCGTAGATTTTAAGAAGCTGACCCCCGAGGTGCTTAAGCTATTGGTGGAAAAATATCCGGATGGCTATGACGACACCAATATAATTACATTTAGAAATGCTCAAGGAGAAAGAATCGAGGCCGTTGAAGTGACCACTGAGGACACTAAGTACCTTGTAAAAATCAGCGCCAAACTGGAGAAGACCATGGCCAATTATGACGAGGACGATTACGAAGATTTCGACGACGATGATCCAGAAGCCATCCCAGATGTGGAGATTGCCGATGATGAGGATATGGACGATGAGGATTAAGCATCCGTTTTTATTTTTTGTTTATCTTAGATAGAGCTTTTTTGGGCAAAACAGACCTTGTGTTCCATAGATTTAATGATGGGCCAAAAGGCAAGGTTTTAATTTAAAACACATCGGTATGAAAAATGCCTTCCCATTTCATCTATCCCTGCCCTGTACCAGTATAGGCCGAACGAAAGATTTTTACCTGAATGTAATTGGCGCGCAATTGGGTAGGAATACCACCCAATGGTTGGACATCAATTTATTCGGGAACCAGATAACCTATACAAAATCGGGGGAATTTAATTTTATGTCCAAACCTTATAAATTGGAAGACCATGTTTTGCCTTCCTTTCATTTTGGGGTCATTGTGGACAGAAAAACATGGGATATGCTCCATTCCAAGATAAGTGCCGTTATGAATGAATCCATCACGGCGGTTACATTCCTTACCGGTAAAAAAGGGGAGCACACTTCATTTTTTGTAACGGACCCCAACGGACATACCTTGGAATTTAAAACGTTTTTAAAAAACAAAGAGACTTTTGCTCAATAAGGAAATATGGAATTAAATGAACTTAGCATTATAGGCAGTGAGGAATGGTGCCAATTTGAAGAATTAGGTATTCCTGCCATAAAAGCTAGGGTAGATTCCGGTGCAAAAACATCTTCCATCCAAGCCAACGGAATAAAGATATTTTCGAAGGGAGCCCAGGAATGGGTAAAGTTCGAAGTTAACCCGCTGCAGGACAACCGTAGCATTAACCTGCCCTGTGAGGCCAAGCTCATCGATAGAAGAACCGTAAAAAGCTCTTCAGGAATATCCGAAGAGCGATTGGTCATCAAAACTCCGGTAACCATCGGGAAACATAAGTTTGAAATTGAACTCACCCTGGCCAACAGGGATGCAATGGAATTCCGCATGCTGCTCGGTAGGGAAGCCCTGAACCAACGATTCGTAGTGAATCCTGCCGAATCCTATTGTTTGGGAACTATTTCCTCAGAGTCGGTATCCCAAAAATATTCTCGTTACATCAAGGAAAAGACAGGTCTGAAAATTGCCCTTTTGGCCAGTAATCCAGAACTCTATAGCAATAAAAGAATAGTAGAGGCAGCGGAGGCAAGGGGTCACGAGATCGTCTTCCTCAACGTGGAACATTCCTATATGAAATTGGATGCCTATTCCCCCGAAATACGGTATAGAGGTGGGAACATACTAAACGAGTTCGATGCTATTATTCCTAGGATAAAGCCATCGGTCACCTTTTATGGCTGTGCATTGATCCGTCAGTTCGATCATTTAGGTGTCTATTGCCTCAATTCGGCCGAAGCCATTTCACAATCCCGGGACAAACTATTTGCATCACAACTATTTTCAAAAAACGATATCCATATCCCGATTACGGGCTTTGCCAAATCACCCATGGACACCAAAGACCTTATCCGGATGGTAAATGGCGCTCCCCTGATCATAAAACTTTTGGAGAGCACCCAAGGTAAAGGGGTAGTATTGGCGGAGACCAACAAGGCGGCAGAAAGCGTAATCAATGCCTTTAAAAGCGTACAGACCAATATTCTTGTCCAGGAATTCATAAAGGAGGCCAACGGCCAGGATATTCGGTGTTTTGTGGTTAATGGTAAAGTTGTGGCGTCTATACAGCGGCAAGCAGAAAAAGGGGAATTTAGGGCCAACATCCATCAAGGCGGAAAGGCTTCAGTAATTAAAATTACCCCGGAAGAAAAGAAATTGGCCCTTAAGGCCGCAAAGGTACTGAACCTCGCCGTTGCCGGGGTGGACATCATCCGATCCAACAAGGGACCCTTACTGTTAGAGGTCAATTCTTCCCCTGGACTGGAAGGAATAGAAAACGCAACGGGCAAAGACATTGCCAATACGATGATCATGGCCATCGAAAGGAAGTTGAAGTTCCTTCAATAAAGGAAGTTGAAGTACCATCAAGAAGAACTGCTCCAAAGGATAAAAAAGCCCTGAAATTCGAAGCTTTAAATAAATTAGACCGAGCTTTTTAAATTCTCCAACATCTCCTTTGTCGTCCGAGTCAGATCAAACTCCGGTTTCCAGCCCCAATCCGTTCGGGCCTGTGAATCGTCTATACTACAGGGCCAGGAATCGGCAATAGTTTGTCTAAAATCGGGCGAGTAATCAATTTCAAAGTCCGGAATATGTGCTTGGATACTTTTGGCAATTTCCCGGGGACTAAAGCTCATTGCAGCAAGATTGTAGGAAGAGCGAATGCGAAGACCTGCCGGGCTGCTATTCATGAGTTCCATACTGGCACGGATGGCATCGTCCATAAACATCATTGGAAGCCGGGTATCCTCCTTTAAAAAGCAAGTATACTTCTTTTCGGAAAGGGCGCGATGATAGATTTCCACGGCATAGTCCGTGGTACCACCCCCGGGCAAGGTTTTCCAACTTATGAGTCCGGGGTATCGCACGCTTCGGACATCTACCCCATATTTCTCAAAATAATAGGCACACCACCGTTCACCCGCTTGTTTGCTGATCCCATAAACGGTACTCGGTTCCATTATCGTGCACTGAGTGGTATTTTCTTTTTGGGTAGAACTTCCGAAAACGGCGATACTAGAAGGCCAAAAGACCTTCCCTATCTTCTTTTCCTTGGCCAGGTTAAGTACATTAAAAAGAGAGCCCATATTCAGGTTCCATGCCCGCATTGGGAACTTCTCTGCCGTGGCGCTCAACATGGCCGCCATTAAAAAAACCTCATCGATTTCATAATGCGCCACTACTCCTTCAAGCGCGTCATAATTTGTAGCATCCAATATTTCAAAAGGACCGGAAGCCATCAATTCCTGGGAACCTTCCCTAATATCACTCGCTATTATCCGGTCACTACCGTACCGGTTTCTCAATGCTAGGGTAAGTTCGGTGCCAATTTGCCCACATGCACCTATTATCAATATATTGTTCCGCATACAAATTAGTGATTACACGCTTCCATTATAAAGCCATAAAGATACTTTTTTTACATCACTCCTATAAACATTTAGTATTGGGAAGTGCAGTAACCTATACCACTTTTGCTCCAAAATTTGTACTTTAGCCCTATGCAAAAATCCATCATTCTTGGCGTGCTCGCCTTATTCTTTTGCTCCTGTGCACAGGATAAAAAAGAAGAGGCGAAAAACGATACTTTGGCAGTTTTTCATGCAGAAAAACTCCCCACATTGTTGAACATTAGTCAAAATGCCATGGATATCCTTAAAGATTGGCCAGAATACAATGCGTTGGAAACCAGCTTTAAAGCCCTATACCATGTAAAGGACAACGACGGTTTAAGCGTGGTGATAGATGATTTGGTGGAAAAGCAGAAATTGTTGGAGGCTTCCACATTTCCGGTCAAGTTTGACACCCCTCAAGTAAAAAGCAGACTAAAGGTTTTTAAGACCTATATCCTAAAAGTCAAGGCCAATATGGGATATGGTATAGACACCGAAATCCCTTTGAAAGAAATGGTCGAGGCCTATAATGCAATGAGCGATCAATTTATGGTCACAGCGAACAACACACTGGACACCCAACAACTTCTGGGCGAGTAAGATGGTTCAGGGAAACTAATTATATTTATTTCTTGCCCTTGGACTTAGGTGTCACAGCCGGCTTGGCGGCCTCCGTGGGTTTGGCGGCATCCTCTGGTTTTGCCTTTCGGGATTCCAACGCTTGTTTGCTCAGACTGGCCAAATTAAAATTCGGATCGATTTTTAAGGCGGCATCAATGGAGGCTAACGCCGCATCTATATTATTCTTGTCCAAATTGTATTGCACCAAACCTTTTAAATGCAAAAAGGCAGCCTTAAGGGGCACCTCGTATGGCTGTTGCCGCTCATAAAAAGCGTGTTTCATATCATCCGTTGAATTTGCCAAGCCATAATTGATTTCAGTTTCGGCTCCTTTGCTGTCCCCCGTTTGAATCTTTAGATCGGCTACTTCGTAGGCTAAATAAGCGTTGGGATTGCGCTTGTAAAGAATCTCAAATTGCTCCAAGGACCTTTTCGGCTGGTTAAGTGCTTTAAGCGAAACGGCCTTTACCTGTATAGCCAAATCGGAGTCCGTATCGTTCTTATCTATTCCTACTGTATTTAATGCCTGCATATACCTATTGGTAGATGAATACACATAGGCCAAAGTATCTTTACGTTCTTTGGAAGGGGAAATAACATTTAAGTGGGTAAGTGCTATGATTACGCCATCCATATCTGCTTGTTGTTGCATTTCCTTATAGAAGGCTTCATAGTGCTTTTGCAATTCACTTTTGGTTTGGGCATTGCCAAAAAAGGCAATTGCAAATAGCAATAAGAAAGTTAATTTCTTCATTCGGTTAAAATTATATTGATCGCGTTTTGATAAAACTAAAAACAGTGCGCCAAAACTATTAAATTATTCCATAACAATCTGTTAATAAAATCTTTAATCGAGAGGAAATAAAAAAGGATGCACAATGGCATCCTATTTCCTAAATTATCTAGAAATTAATTTGTTAGGCGAATGTATAAACAGACTCCTTTTTCTTAAACGTACGCAGCAAGCTGGAATAAAATGCCAAGCTCCGATTGTCCTTGTCAATACATGATTTTAGAAAATCACAAAGATTTTTGAACAATAGATTGGCATGTAAGGTAGGAACGTACAAGTTCACCTTGTTGGGATCGTAAACCGTATCGTCCATCACTATATCCAACGCAACCCGCTTTCGATGATAGTCAATGTTTACATCGGTGGCGTTGTAGTATTTCTTGATGATGGCAATATGAAGATTCTTGACCTTAGCGGTCATTTTTGGGTCGGTGCAGCTTTGTGAGATCATTTCTTCAATTTCCATTGAAATCTCCTCTCTAAAATTTGAATTTCTCATGGCAACTCTGTTTTAAATTTACTGTAAAGATAAGGCATGATCGATAAACTGCTTAAAATCAGGGATGTAATTTAACGCTCATCCCCTGTATTTGTTGTGAAAGTGCAATTTTCTGTGGTGAGTCAACTGAAAATCGAGGTGTTAAAATTAAAGTTTTTAACATTATTTAGCCTACAAGAAGTGATTTTCTTACCTTCTTTGATGTTATGGGGTGAAAATTCGGGCAAAGGTAAGTTCCGTTTTCTAGCTTCGGAACTATAATAATCCCGTTTCGAAGGATGATGGGGATATACCCCATTAAAAACTTCTCCCCATAATCCTTGGGACACAATGTTGACGATAATCCCAATGGCATCGTTTAAATGGATCAGATTAACGGGGAAGTTTCCATTAGCCACTTTTTTACCGGCCAAATTCTTTATCGGATGGCGATCGGGACCAATAAGCCCCCCATACCTTATTATCGTTGTTAGAAGGTTTGGTTCATCCCTAAAGATATTTTCGGATGCAAGGAGCTGTTCTCCCGATTCCGTTGTTGGGCAAGGAGGTGTTTCCTCGTCGACTTCGCCTTCCGCATCCCCATATACCGAGGTACTACTTACAAATACAACCTCTTTAATAAGCGACTTGGATATTTTATCGTGCAACAATCTCATTTTCTTTACATAATCTTCCTTGTTCCCACCCCTGAGTTTTGGCGGGACGTTGATAATCAACAGCTGCACCCCATTGAGAAACTCTTCAATGGGACCCTCTATACGATCTTCGGACAAAGCGATTAGAAACGGCTGGATACCTTTTCCCTTAAGGAGTTCCATTTTTTCTTTGGATGTTGTACTTCCATTGACCGTATATCCCATATTCACCATTTCCATAGCCAAGGGCAGGCCCAGCCAACCACATCCGATAACGCCTACGGTTTCCTTCAAAACGTAACGGTTTGAGTGGTCATAATCGCATCGTTCAAAACAAACGGCATGGGTATGCTGTTTAATGGTCTTTCCGGAACCGAAAACAACGGATTTTTCAGTAAATCGTTGGAGGCTTCGTACAGGTTTAGTGTCACGGGGGAATCCCTAGGGGTAACAAGAAGGAGGGATGTAGTGTCGTTATCGCTTATATAATGGGTGATCAATCTATTATTTCTTCGATTGTCCAGATAGTTTTTGGACAATGGAACACCGTTAACGCTTGCCCTTTTTATATCGATCTTGTCGACAAATACATCCAACCGGTTGACGGAGCGCTGTGGGTTAATCCTAATCTTTAACAATCGTTCTTCATTTATTAGGGTATCCAACAATTTTTCCACCTTTGGGCCTTTTATATCCTTCATTGGGGCGTTTGCAATATAGGTAAAACTGGTAGCATACTTGCTGCTCAGGGTTTTAAAATCCCCTATTTGCGGAACCTGCTTGTCCACTCCCAAATATTGCGCCGTCCAATCGTTCAATTGGTGATCGTAAGTGGCCCATTTAGCTGATTGCCCGTCCACATTAAGTACGTACAGCAGACTACTGGGTTTTGCATTTCCCTTGGAAAAACCAGAATCGAGATGGGCGGAAACCATAAACCCTACAAACAGCACCATGCCCAATACGGCAAATCGATTCTTATGTTTGTAAAAACCGAACAACGGCAGCATCAGTATAAAAGTAAGGGTGGTGAGCAAGGTGGCTGCAACCATCATCTTTAATCCCAGTCCCACGGGAAACATTTTAATAAACGGGGCGTAGATCCAAAGTGCCGGCAACGTTAGAAACATCAACAAAAAAGGACTTGGCGATTTTTGATGGATCACGATCATAAAGGAAATCAGCGCGGCCACCATAGGTACCAGGAAAAAGCTGGCACCGGGCAGATAAGCGGAAACAGCACCACATAGTGCCAACCACAGCAATAAGGGAGCCACCAAAAGATTGGGTACGCTTACTTTTTCAAATCTGTGATAGGCCCAAAAACAAATTCCAATAGAAAATAGCACAAAAGCTAGGATATAGGTGTATCCATTATAGGTAAAGCCCTGTAGTATATCCGCATATTGTGGATATACTTTATTAAGTATCGGCCAACAATAATACCCTACTACCCCGTTAACAATCAAGGCCAATAACATGGGAATAAAACCTTTGGCCATGTCCTTTGGATTCAGTCGTTTTTTACGGAAACCTGAGACCAATAAAATCAAAAAAACAAGGGACACCAAGGCGAACATCGTCCAAATCCATGCAAAGGGAAAGGAAACCAAGCCGTAAAAAGGAAAATTAAAATATGCATCGTCGGTTGCGCTTTTAAGGTCCCCCAGATCTGCATCGCTAAAGTAATTTAACAGCGGCATTAGGTAGCTGCCTTGATGGGCCAGGGAGTTACGATCTAAGCGGTCGTAATTATCGTGTGCGGTATGATAGTCAAAATGGTCATCGATAAATGCAAAATTAAATCCTTCGATGTCCCCATCTTTTCTGAATACGGTAAGGTCCGTATCATTGGGCAACATTTTATAGATACTGTAGACCAGGGAATTCGCTACGGGATACTTAGGATTTGCTGCCGTAAAATCCCGGATAAGATGGGAGTTCCCCTTGTTGGTCTCGATCAACATATAGCTGGGTCCGCCACTGCCGCGCGCCTCAAAATTTAGTGCCAAGCCAACATTCTTTGCCCAAGGATGCTCGTTTACAAATAGGTCGGCCCCGTTAAGGCCAAGTTCCTCCGCATCGCTGATCAAAATGATAATGTCATTTTTTGGGGTCTTTTTTTCGGACAAAAAGGTTCGGACCCCTTCCAAGATCGTCGCTACTCCACTAGCATCATCGCTAGCTCCCAAGGACGAGTGCGGATTGCTGTCGTAATGCGCCAATAACAACAAGGACTTGCCGGTGCCGGAACCCTTTATACGAGCCAAAATATTGGTGGCCTTGCTTAAATTGCCCCAATCGCCAGCAGTAAATCCACTTTGTAGGGAGGTTTCCAACCCCATGCCTTCCAAATCCCGTACTATATATTCCCGTACCTCCTTGTGGGCAGGAAAACCTACGGCGTGAGGCTTTTTGGAGATTTCCTGTACATGTTTCAGGGCCCTATCGGTAGAAAAAGCCGTATTGGGAACGGTTTCATCCATTTGGTACGTAGGCATGGACGATTTAAAACCCCAATAAATGGCGAAAAGGACCAAGAGGAAAGTGATGGGCGTAGCAAGATTTTTCATATTGAAGGGCTGGCATTTAAAACAGATCCAATAAAAATATGAAATTTCAACCGCATCAAGTATAATATAATTCGTTCTACAACGATTATTGTGGGTTTCAGACTTTTTGAATAAATTACGTATTGCCGACAATTGCCAACCGCTGTTCGCTCTGCACCATAAGTCCTATAATTAATACATTGCGCAATGCGATCGGTGTATGGCCAAAAATAAGGAGGGTATTGCTTTGGATAATTTGTTGATATCACTAGTGCCCACTAAAAAGACAAAAGACCGCTTTACTAAAAGATGAAGGACTTCAGTTTTATTCAATTCATTGAAATTAAATATGTTACAAACGAAGAAAAATGTACCAATTGCTTTTTTTGCTAATATTGGAAGTGTTAAATTGAAATCGACTCGGCACTGAAATCTGTCTAAAACGTTTATTGTCCATTATTTACAATGATTGCATATTGGTTTTGGTAGACACTAGTGTGATAAAATACTGCATTAAAAATATGGATACAGCCCTAAAATATTGCGAAGACTATGTTACACAACATATAAAATCTTAAAATTGAAAGAAATATATCGAGTTTGATGCAATTATTTGACAATATGTCAAATAAAATGCTATCTTTCAGGTTCACCTAAAAAATAACTGTATGGGAATCAAGAGTTTTCAAGGCTCCAGGCCTAAAGAAGTTTCGAGGAAAGAATATACCGCCCCTATACTTGTAGCGGATTATATGACTACCAAATTGATAACTTTTACTCCAGACCAATCCATTTTGGCGGTTATGGAACTGTTTGCCAAACACAACATTTCCGGAGGACCTGTATTAAATGACGACGGTTTTCTTGTAGGGATTATTTCTGAGGCAGATTGTATGAAGCAGATTTCCGAAAGCCGATATTTTAATATGCCCATCTTGGACAAAAGCGTGGAACGCTATATGACCAAAGAGGTGGAGACCATTCCCCATGACATCAGTATCTTCGATGCAGCTGGAATCTTCGACAAACACAACAGACGCCGACTACCTGTTATGCGTGACGGAATTTTAGTAGGCCAGATCAGCCGAAAGGATATTGTTATCGCCGCCCTAAAACTTACCGGGCATAATTGGTAATACCCCTAGGCCCCAATGAGGTAATTATAATCCCGCCCCAAACTTCTCGGGAGGGGAAGGAATCTATATGGCCAAATTCCTGACGTCCCACCCAGAAAGTTCTGCTCTTAAGGGGGACCGACCAATGGGATACTTTTTCTAGTCCCGCTTTACGATCATATAAAAATCATTGTCCAGGGGCAGGTAACCCATGTCGTAAACAAAATAATACACGGTGCCCTTTTGAGTGGTGTAGAGGCTGGTAAAGTGATCAAAATCAAATCCCCGATCAATCAATCGGGTTTTCGTGGTCTTGGTTTTACCGTCGCTTAAAGGAAAGCTTTCCAGGATGCGATGGTTTTTTCTCAACCGATTATTGATATTGCGGATCAGGTTTTTACTGTCCTTGTTCAGGCTGTTGTTATAGGCATTTCGACAATAATCCGAACAAAACTTCTTATCGGCACGTCCGATAATCTTTTCCCCACATTCCAAGCACTGCTTTTCCTCCATAATCTATTGGATTACTCCACTACAATATCGTATTTTCCCAACAAACCCACAACCCCATCCCTAGAGAATTTCGCCTTTCGCATTGTGTTACGTTCCGGATCGATACTAAAATTGTGTGCAGTTCTAAAATCGGCCTTCTCCAAAATGCTTCGGTCAAAAATAGCACGCTGTAGGTCAGAACCATCGAAAACTGCCAAAGTAAGGTCAGTTTCCGTAAAATCCACTTCCTGTAATTTACATTTTACAAAGTGAATCTTTTTTAAGTTAAGGCCGTAAAATGAAGAAAGGTTTACGGTACACTCCTTAAACTGGAAAGAGAGCAGAAAATCATTGCACAAGTCGAAACGCATCCCCAACATTTTACACCTTTCAAACCCAATATCATTAAAAGTGGCTTGCTTTATATGGGCCATGCTTAGGTCGCAATCCAGAAATTTACATTCGGTAAAACCAAAATTGCCCAGGTTAACATGGGAAAGGTTGCAGTTGACAAACGTGCAGTTCTCATAATTGCCCCTGGCCAACGCATTTTTGGTGAAATCTATATTTTCAAATTCTTGATCTTCGATAGCAAAATGTTTTAGGTAATTTTAATTTTCCCTTTTATTCTGTTCAACCAAACTCAACCTTTTAACAATAGTATTGGGCGCTAGCAGCGTTCCAGGAGACAAAACCGAATTGGCGCCGATTTTTGTGCCGTCCCCGACCAAGGCCCCGAATTTCTCCACCCCCGTATCCCGGCTAACTGAATTAAATGTCACCCAAACGCTTTTGTCCTCCCTTTCGTTATAATGGTTGGCGGTTAGGGATCCAGCTTCAAAATTAACATGGTTTCCAATAATACTATCCCCAATAAAATTAAAATGTCCCAATGAACTGTTTGGGAAAATAAGACTGGATTTAACTTCGCAGTTCGGACCTAAACTTACCCCAGAGACCAAATAAACTCCTCCCCGCAAATAGGCATTGGACCCTACAAAACATTGCTTGCCTATAATAACAGGCCGCTTCAATACGGCTCCTGGTTCAATAATGGCAGATCTGTGGACCGCGATACCATCCTCAATTTTATATTCACTGCCCAATTCCAAAATATTTTGGTTTAAAATCTCGGAAATATTTTGGACAATTTCCCAAGGTTCACTTCCTGCCTGGGCGGGAAAGAGGTTCGAAAACCGTTGAATAAAATGGTCCAACACAATCATTTTTCGTAGAATTCAATCGGCAAATCGTCCGGGTCTGCAATAAAGGTAAATTTTTTATGGGTGTTCCCATCTACACGGATTGGCTCAACCTCGATTCCCTTTTTGCGCAAAGCTAGGACTGTTTCCTCCACATTGTCCACTTCAAAAGCCAAATGCCTTAATCCCAATGCTTCGGGCCGGGAGGGTCTTTTTGGCGGATCGGGAAACGAAAAAAGCTCTAGGATATATTCCCCATTTAAACCAAGATCCAATTTGTAGGATTTTCGTTCCGCCCTGTAGGTTTCCCGAATGATCTCTAATCCCAGAATATCGACATAAAACGACTTCGACCTTTGATAATCGGAACAAATATTGGCGATATGGTGGACTTTGTTTAGGTGAATCATTTTTTTGTCGTTAACCGTCGGGCCCAATAATGATCCCTCCTTAACCCTCCCCCAAGGGGAGGTAACATCTTCTCTGTACAATTGAAGGTAATCCCATTTTGGATTTCTTCCTTCCTATGAAAATCCAGGAAAGTTCAACCTTTCGCCAAATGCATTATCAAATGGTTCCAAACGAGTCTTTCATCTTATGTCTTACAGCGAAGCGGTCTATCGTCTTTCTAATCAATCATCGATGGAAGATCCGACCATTTGTCGGAATTTCCAGCCCGTTTGGTCCTTTACATCCCCTTGGGTCTGCTTCATGATGATACCGATGACCTGTTCTTGGGGATCTGCAAAATATTGGGTGTTGAAATACCCGCCCCAATCAAAAGTGCCCACACTTCCATTACCTCCTAAGTCTTGACCTTTTTGGTTAATAAGTTCAAATGCCAAACCATAACCTTTGCCCCCGGTCCAAATATCCCCAATCTGATTGGAGAGAATGGACTGCACTGTAGTTCTACTCAACAACCTTACCCCGTTGAGTTCCCCTTGGTTTAGGTACATCTGCAAGAACTTGGCATAATCCTTGGCGGTACTGGACAGGCCGGCACCCCCGGCGAAAAAGGTTTTTGCGCCTTTAATTGGATAATCGGTGTCATAAGAGGTTACCGGGAACTTTCTCCATTTGCCATCCACTTTTTCCTGGACCGATACCAAACGGTCTTCTTTGGATTTTGGCAAATAAAACCAGGTGTCCTCCATCGCGAGAGGGTCAAAAATCCGGGTCTTTAGGAATTTATCGAAAGGCATGCCCGAAATAATTTCGATAAAGTAGCCCAGCACATCCAATCCCTCGCTATAGACCCAAGCCTCCCCCGGATCATGGTGCAGGGGAAGTTTTGCCAATTTTTTGATATTTTCTTCAATAGTTACGGGTTCAGTGGTGAAAGCATCGATAATTCCGGCTTTGGAATAAATCTTTCTAAACCGTTCGTCCCCATCGATCATTCCATAGCCAATGCCAGAGGTATGGGTAAGCAAGTCACGGATCGTAATCTGGTTTTTGGCCGGTTTTGTGGTGTAGGAGGAATCGGTTTCGTTGAAGGAATCCAAAATCTGTGCTTCCCCAAACTCGGGGATATATTTGTTAATATTATCGTCCAGCTTAAACCTCCCTTCCTCCCAAAGCATCATTACGGCGGTAGCGGTGATGGCCTTGGATTGGGAGGCAATCCTAAAAATGGCGTCTTTTTTTAGTTCTTTTTTGGAAGCGTTGTCCGCCATCCCATAGGCATTGTAAAAGACGATCTTTCCGTTCCGTGCTATGAGTGCCACCACTCCAGGGATATTTCCTTCCTCCACCGCATTTTTGAGCATGGCGTCTATCCGTGCCAACCGTTCAGGGGACAGTCCTTGGCTGCCCGGTGAGGCCTCGCTCAATGGAGGCGAATTTTTAATGGATCTTGTTTGGGCGGAGAGGGAAAGGGTAAGAAGGGCAAACAGAAGTGCGAATAGTGATCTCATCTTAAGGTTTTTTGGTTGGATTTTATTGGTTGATATTCAAAGGACATCCCTAAAATACAATTTACGGAAATAATAAGAGCCTGTTGAAGTTTTTATTTCTTAGCAACCAATATTTCCACAGAATAATCCTTTGGTTCAATTTGATGGTCACTGGAAGGATAAGGGGTTATAGCGACCAACTTTATCCGATACCCCTGCAGAACAGTATCGTTTTGAAAATCGTTGTTCGTGTGTAGTTGAAAGGAGTTTATTTCATTTTTCGTTTTAATCGAAAAATTGGCAACTGCATCCCCTGCCCAAACACAAACTAAGTCGGACGGGCAGCGGGAATCATCGGTAACGGAATCCAAACAAACGCTTACCCCTTGATCATCATTGTAAAAACATGTGTCGACGTTTATGACTTCAGGGTCATTGGGGTTGTGTTGGTCGTCGTTGTCACTGGTCTGACAACCAACAATAAATACCGATAGAAAGATTAAAAATTGATTCTTCATAATTCATTATTTGAAGCACCGTTAGATCTTATAATCATATTTGAAATTCTTTGACAGTAAGGTGGGATCCTCTACTTTTCTTTAGCCCTAACAACATATAACCATGGATACCCAATGCCCAGGGTGGTACATGGTGTTTCATTGTTTTGGGTTTTTCTCACATCTAACAGTATTTTAAGTCCAGCAATCTCCAACTCGCTAGATAAATTTTCAGCGATAAAAATACTGTCGCCCTGGGTTTGGCCGACAATTTCTTCAACTCGAGGCAGTTGATTCAGAATTTTTATTTGGTAAACGCCGCAATCCAAGTTACGTCCCAACACTTCTGCTTCAAATGCATAGTCCGCAAGGGGCTCTTCCTTTTGGCAAGATGCCAGCACTAAACCAAAAAAGAACAAAAATAACTTAGATCCTTTCATGTTCAACTTTTCAATAAGATACCAAAAGGGAAATTGGGTTGCGTCTATTTTAAATTCAGTATACTAGACACTAAACTAAGATTTTGAACTAAAGAAGTCATCAAAATAAAGAAGCTGATACTTTATGGAATTTGCCCAATACTCCCAATTATGTTTCCCGGGCCGTTCAATATAATCGTGGGGTATATTTCTTTCCACCAATTTTGCGTGCAATCTGCTGTTGGCATCGTGGAAAAAATCGTCAATGCCACAATCGAATATGATTTTTAGATGGTCCCTTTTTAATAGATAAACCATATTGATTACGGTATTGGTTTCCCAAAATTCTTGATGGTCCGCATATTCCCCCAAACGTTTGGACAAATCCCAATTGGCGGGAAAAGGACGGATGTCCACGCCCCCGCTCATACTGCCTGCCGCACCCCAGATATCCTGATGTTTAAAAGCTAAATACAACGCCCCGTGGCCACCCATGCTTAAACCGGTAATGGCCCGCCCGTTCCTGTCCTTTCTGGTATTGTACCCCTTGTCGATCGTGGCTACAAGTTCCTTGGAGATATAGGTTTCATACTTCATTTTGTCATCCACGGGGCTGTCAAAATACCAACTGGTAACATCCCCATCGGGACAAACGATAATAATATTATACTTATCGGCATATTCCTTGATCGCCGGCACCTTGGACACCCAGTCCTTGTAATCCCCACCGGCCCCATGGAGTAGGTACAACACGGGGAAGCCCCCCTTTTGGGAAACATATGCATCCGGGATAACCACAACATTCGAGATGGCCTTGTTCATGGATTCACTCATCACCCTTAGCGTATCGACTCGGGAAGCAAAAACAAAAACAGAGTTACAGAATAGAAAAAGTAGTATTAATTTTAGTTTCATACTGTTTGGTTTGAATTTATTAAATGCCATGGCCTTGAAATTTGTCTTCGTCCCATTTTTTGGGGTTGTTGATGATGTAATGGGAAATATTCTGAAAGGATTTTTCATCCTTAATAATATGATCGTGAAATCGGGTTTGCCATTCAAATTGGTATCCCAATCTGTGTGCGTGTTTGGTTACGGCAGATTTGTATCCGCCAATGATGGACGAAATGGAATTTTTTCCAGGATTTTGAAATCGTTTTTGCCCAATTGATTTTTGGGATTCCGATTCCGATTCCGATTCCGATTCCAATTCCGATTCCGATTCCGATTCCGATTCCGATTCCGATTCCGATTCCGATTCCGATTCCGATTCCGATTCCGATTCCGATTCCGATTCCGATTCCGATTCCGATTCCGATTCCGATTCCGATTCCGATTCCGCTAGAGACAAGGCATGCCTTGTCTGTACCTCCGATATTGCGCCATTCGATATTGCGCCATTCGATATTGCGCCATTCGATATTGCCCCATCCATAATTTCATCATCAGATTGATCCCGAATATTTTCATCGTCAAAATTTTCATCAGGATGTAATATCAAAATGCCGTGCAAGTGATTGGGCATCACCACAAATTCGCCCAATTCAATATTTTTCGCATGATTTTTTATTTCATGCCAAAATACATCCGCCAATAGGCCAATATTTGATAATTGCATTTTTCCGTTTTTTATTTCACCGAAAAAATGATCTCTATTTTTGGTGCAAATAGTAATAAAATAGGCTGCATTCCACCTATAGTCCCAATGGGGATGTCTCGCAGAGGGGATTCTGTATTTATTTTGATATTTCTCGGCCATTTAATTGTTATTCCGATTTCATTTCTTTCTGGTCGAAGCGCTGCGATTTTATAATATTGATAAACCTCTACCTAATTGTCCTCCCCCCCTTTCCAGAAGCAGGGGAGCAGACCTAGCAGAAAATAAGCCATCCAGTTCATTCGAAAGATGTTCCCTCCCTTTGGGAAGCCAGCCCGTAACGTCTGGGCGGGTTTTAAGCTGGGGTCCATTAAAAACCTCGACTTTGCCGTATTCTTTAGTCAACAGGAAGTTGCCTTAAACTCCCCAAGCATATAAAAATCCAATCCTCATCCCTTCCCAAGCACCCCATTGGTCCTGGCAATGGCCTGCTCGTTTTTCCAATCGATCCACTTTTGGCCCTTGAGCCTACGCATAAGGTTGTCAAAATGCCGCATGATAAAAACGTTGTAGAGGGCCTGGCCCAGATTCTTGGGATTGCGGGCTATGGCGCGGAGGCTCATGGAAAAGCCTGGGGTAAGATAGCGCATATAGTGCCAGTAGCCTTCCGGCATATAGAGTACTTCCCCGTGGCCCAAGTGGGTCTTATAGCCCGAAGCGTTCCGTAAAGCCGGCCATTTCGCAAAATCCGGATCGGAGAAATCGATGCTTTCGTGGGTAATCAAAGCATGGGGAACCTTGTACAAATGTTTGTTCTGGGATTGATCAAAAAGAATGACCTCCTTCTTTCCCTCAAAGTGAAAGTGGAAAATATTGGCCAGGTCTATGTCGTAGTGCATAAAGGTATAGGAGTCCGTGCCACCAAAGAAAAGCATGGGAAGCCCTTTCATCAGTTTAAGGCCAAAATCGGGATAGGTAAAATCCTTTTGTAGTATCGGTACTTCCTTTAGGATGTTCCAGAGAAAAATACGGTATCGGGTGGGTTCTCTTTTAAGGAGATCAACGTAGTCCGCCATCTTCATTTTGGCATGGGGCTCGTTAAACCCGTCCTTGTGGCTTACTGGACGGTCGTCGTAGAGTGGCACGGTCTTTTCGCCCGCCACCTGCTTCATATAATCCAAATTCCATTTGCTAAAGGCTGGCCAATCCTCCACGAACCTTTCTATAACCACCGGTCTCTGGGGCCTAAAATAGTTCTTGATGAACTCTGCTTTCGTAATGGTCTTTACCCGGGGAATTTCCTGTAAGTTCAATGGCTATAGGTTTAGAACACGTTCTTCAACCAAAGTTAAACAACCCGATTGAAAATAAATAACAAAAATATTGCTTTTGAAACCGGATTATTTTACCAATTTGGCTTTTTCCTTAGCCGTTTCATTGCGCTCTATAGTATGACCTGGTCTCGTCCATTTTGGCTTTTCGTCCAAAGGTCGGTACTGGGAATCCTGGGCCTCAACGGTCCTTGGCTGGGAAACTTTGGTAAAGGGTTTTTGTGGATTAAGGCCCAACAGTTTAAACATCTCCATGTCCTCATTTACATCGGGATTGGGGGTAGTCAATAATTTGTCGCCAGCAAAGATGGAGTTGGCGCCTGCAAAGAAACACAATGCTTGCCCCTCCCTACTCATCTGGGTCCTTCCTGCCGATAAGCGCACCTGGGTCTTGGGCATCACGATACGGGCCGTAGCTACCATCCGTACCATGTCCCAAATGGCGATGGGCTCCATATCTTCCATGGGGGTGCCTTCTACGGCAACCAGGGCGTTGATGGGCACGGATTCCGGCTGGGGATCCAAGGTAGACAGGGCCACCAACATTCCGGCACGGTCTTCCAATTTTTCTCCCATTCCGATAATACCACCGCTACAAACGGTGACATTACTTTTCCTAACATTGCCAATGGTCTCCAAGCGATCCTCAAAGGCACGCGTAGAGATTATGTCCTTATAATAGTCTTCCGAAGTGTCCAGATTGTGGTTGTAGGCGTAAAGTCCGGCCTCGGCCAATCGCTTTGCCTGATTTTCGGTGAGCATGCCCAAGGTACAGCACACTTCCATGTCCATCTTGTTGATGGTGCGTACCATTTCCAATACCTGCTCAAATTCCGGTCCGTCCTTCACGTTCCGCCATGCAGCACCCATACATACCCTGGAACTCCCGGACGACTTGGCACTCATGGCCTGGGCCTTTACCTGGTCCACGGTCATCAGGTCATTGCCCTCTACCTTGGTGTGGTACCGGGCCGCTTGGGGGCAATAGGCGCAATCTTCGGGACATCCGCCCGTCTTTATGGATATCAAGGTAGATACCTGCACCGTATTGGGGTCGTGCTCTTCCCTGTGCACGGTAGCCGCCTCGTACAAAAGCTCCATCAACGGCTTGTTGTAGATATCCAAAATCTCCTCTCGGGTCCAATTATGTCTTGTTTCGCTCATTCTATCGATCGTTTATTTGGGGCTTCCCCGTTTCCCTTTTATAAAAAAAGTAAAACGGGGTCGGGCTTTCCGCTATATCTTTTTCCCCGCCACCTCGGTTACTGAGCGTAGTCGAAGTATGGGGTCAGGGAAAAAGGATGCCGCTGCAATCCCTAAGCCAAACAGGGTTCAAAATTCAAAAGTAACCTATAATCCTTAAAAATTCCAATATTAAAATCCTAAATTCCAAACTAGACATTCATCCCATTGGGATTTAGTGTTTGTAGTTAGACCCGTAAACTTCAGGCCTTCCACCCAACCCATCTTACACTCGGGACAGCAAAATGCTTACCGCATTCCCGCCAAATCCGACAGCGTTGATCATTACCTTGTTAATTTTTTCCGGGACGGAATCGTATTCTACAAAGGGCACTTTTATAAATTGTTGGTGTTGCATCATCAAAATGGCGAGCTCCAAACTCAACATGCCCGATGCCCCAAACGTATGGCCCAGCTTCCATTTGTTGGTCGTAAGTGCGGGCGTTTTCCCTCCGAAAACTTTCTCAACGGCATTGTATTCGGACAGATCTCCCTTTTTGGTCCCTGGGGCGTGCATCACGATAACATCAACTTCAGATGGGTCCATTTCTCCCATGGCCATTTTCATGGAACGTTGAAAACACTGGGCATCGGAAGAGATGGAGATGTTGTGCTCCAAGATTTCCGTAGCATAGCCAACGCCGGCGATTACCGCCAAAGCGTCTTTCCCTACTCCATGCTCAAGGCAGATGACGGAGGCTCCCTCTCCCAGGACCATGGTGTTTTCTGTCTTTTCCATATCTAACGCCCGACAAGGAAAGCTTCCACTACGCTCAGCTACCTTAGATTGGCTAGGTTCGTCTGGACTGGATCCAAGGGGCCCCTCCATCCCTTCAAATCGGGAATAAATCTTTAAGGCCTTCATCTGGGCAATGGTAAAAGGGGTCAAAGGAGCCTCACTGCCCCCTACCAAAAATTTGCTGGCCATCCCGCTCTTGATCCATGCTACCCCGTTCAACAAAGCGTGAAGCGCCGTAGAGCAGGTAATGGAATGGGAAATTTCCGGTCCTTGGCTTCCCAGGTCATGGCCCACCCAAGAAGATATATTTCCCAATGTAGTCGTTGGGGATGACAGCGTAGAGGCCCGTTTTTGATTCAAAAATTCCGAATGGTATTTTTCGAAGAGCGCAGTGGCACCACGGGATGAGCCAATATTGATCCCAAAATTATCATCGGCTCCCCATCTGGCCAGTTTCACCGCCTTCCGGGCTGCGTATAGTGCATAAAGCACACTCCCGTCCAAGTCCTTGTACTTGGAATCCGAAGCTTTCAGCAACTCTATTTCTGCATGGGCCAACCCCGGCAAGGGAGCTACCCATGACGTTTCATCCCCTATTTCCTTTTCCACCAATCTGTGTTTGTTGTCCAAATAACCATTCCAGGCTTCTTCCAAAGTAGAACCCAAAGGGGAAATGGAGGCTATGGAAGCTATGGAGATAGTCCCATCCCTACATCCCTCCCCTAAGGGGAGCGAGGCTACAATTTCTTCATTGCATTCAAATTCCATGGCAATATAAAGTCATTCAGATTACAATTAATTAACAATGCTTTTTCACAAATCACTAATTATTAGGATTTAATAAGTCCTCCCCTTATTACATGGGGAGGTGCCGAAGGCGGAGGGTTCAACAAAAGCAATAGTTAAATTGATAGCGCTTTTTACATTCCTACTCATACCACCTCCAAGGCACTTTTAATCGCCTTATAAATAGTTTGCAATTCCTCGTCCGTAATCACGTATGGTGCTAAAATATAAATTGTTTGCCCCAGTGGACGCAGATACACTCCATTGTCCATAAAATGTTGAAACAAACGGTCCCTTACATTCCCGTATCGCTCCATCTTTATGTTCAGGTCCAAGGCGTAGATAACCCCTATTTGTCGCGTTTGCGCTACTTTGGGATGGTCCTTGATCTCGGCATCAAAATCTTGGTGCGATTTTATGACCCTGGCGATATTATCCTGCATTTCTTGGGATTGCAGCAATTGCAATCCAGCCAGTGCTGCGGTACAGGACAAGGGGTTGGCGGTATAGGTATGGCCATGGAACAGCCCCTTGGAGATCTCATCACTATAAAAAGCATCATAGACCTCCTGGGTACAACTCGTCACCGCCATGGGGATAAGACCAGCGGTCAAGGCCTTGGACATACAGATAATATCGGGTTTTGTGGGGATATGGTCCGACGCAAAATTACTGCCCGTTTTTCCAAAACCGGTCATCACCTCATCGGCCACCAACAAAACGCCATTCGCCTTTAGCAACCTTAGGATAGGATCTAGGTTGGAAGCCTGGTGCATCAACATGGCCGCGGCCCCCTGAACCAGTGGTTCATAGATAAAGCCGGCGATATCTTGTTTCTTTAATCGTCCTTCCAACTTTTCCAAAATCGATTCCAAATTGTCAGCCGTAGGCACAGGAATGCGCTCCACCTCCAAAAATAACTCCTCGAACGGACCATTGTATACCGAAAGTCCTGAAACGGACATGGCCCCAAAGGTATCGCCGTGAAATCCGTTCTCAAAAGCCATGAGTACCTTCCGCTTTCGCCCTTGGTTAAAATGGAACTGCAGCGCCATTTTTATCCCAATTTCGGTAGCCGTGGAGCCGTTGTCGGAAAAGAACAACTTTTCTTGGTTTGGCGGCAGTATTTTAATGAGTTCCTCCGATAATTCAATGGCCGGTCTATGGGTAAAACCACTAAATACCACTTGGTCCAACTGCTGCATCTGATGATAGACCCGATCCAGGATATAAGGGTTACAATGCCCATACACACAGGTATACCAGGAGGAGATCCCGTCTATATACTGCTTGCCGTCCTCATCGAACAATAGACTGCCCTTCGCCTTAACGATGGGAAGCATGTTGGGATGGGTCTTATGCTGGGTGGTATTTAGTGGTTTTACCCATAGACCGGCCATTGAATTATCGGA
>SWCD01003886.1_pt1 | contig 71530 bp, 65 predicted proteins | sample 4693011 | NCBI WGS metagenome assembly SWCD01 (sample SAMN10267278, study PRJNA491770) | bioreactor metagenome | isolation source: DHS bioreactor inoculated with marine | place: Japan: Omine Ridge, Nankai Trough
CCCCTGGCGGCCGCGGCAGCATCGCGATCCCGGCCCGGCGATCGTGGGGCGGCGGACCGCCACGCGTGGCGTTTCGGGGGCGATTCGGCGCGGTTGCGGCCTGCGGTCGGGCTGTGCGCACCGCTGCGGCGCCCGCGGCGGCGGAAGGCCGGCACGCCGCGGGCCCGGCGCGCGGTCGCGACGGACCCGCCGGGCGCGACGCGGCTTTGGCGCAACCGGCCGAAAACCCCCATGTTCATTGACTTTGCGGGGCGCAGGGGCGATAAGGCTGCGTGGTCATCATGCACTGCTGCCGCCATGCTGCCGCCAGCGGTATGACCCAAGCCTTCAAGTCAAGTGGCATGTCCTCCGCACCCTTTCGGGCTGCGGGTTTGGAGGTTGCGGGATCGGACGCATTTCATTCAGGCGAGATCGGCGGGTGCTGCGCGGCGCCCGGCCTGCCGAGGCCGGCCCCGCGGGCGCGCGACGGCATCGGGGAATGCACGACCTCCGCTCAGCCGTGATCGCCCTGGCGCTGGCCTGCCTGCCGGGAGGCCTCGCCGCCCCGGGTCTGGCCCAGGCCGATGGCGTCGCGATCCCGTCGAATGCGCATGCCTCGCGCTACGCGAACGGGTGGGAATGCGACCTCGGGTTTCGCGCCGACGCAGATGCGGACGCGGGCGGCTGCGTGGCGGTTGCCGTGCCCGACAACGCCTATGCCTCCGGGCGGACCTACGGCGACGGCTGGGAATGCGCGCGCGGCTACGAGCGCGATGCCGACGCCTGCGCCGCGATCGTCGTGCCGGCCAATGCCTACCTCAACGCCCGCGGCGACGGTTGGCGCTGCGACCGGCTGTACCGGCGCGTCGGCGGGGCCTGCGATGCCATCGCGGTGCCGGACAACGGCTACCTGAGCCAGAGGTATTCCGGTGTGGCGATCGAATGCGACTGGGGGCACCGGCTCCAGCGCGGCGCCTGCCTGCCGGTGGAGGTGCCGGCCAATGCCCGGTTGACCGACAAATACACCAACACCGGATGGGTGTGCCTGCGCGGCTTTCGTGCCGCAGGGAACGTCTGTGTCGCGTTGGCGATCCCGGACAACGCCTACCTGGCCGAGGACAAATATTCGCTCGGCTGGACATGCGAGCGCGGCTTCAAGGTGCAGGGCGACGGCTGCGAGCCGGTCGTGCTGCCCGACCATGCGCATCTGAACCGCAGCGGAGACGGATGGGAATGCGACCGCCCGTTCGAGCGGAACGGGGACGGATGTGTGCGCGAGTAGAATAATGGGTCGCCGAGGTCGCGCCAGACGGGGCGACCGACACGACAGGTGCAGGAGGTGATCGGTGGAAAAGCAGTCGTTCAATGACGGACTTGGCGCAAAGCTCAGGGCCCCGGGCGAAGTTGCGAAAAAGACCAGCAGAAGCCTGCGGGTCATGGCCGGGGCCGCGATCGCCCTGGCGGCGGCCGCCGTCGCGCTGGCATCGAAGTATTGGATAGGAGTCTGAACATGCGCCGAAAGAACACCACAGGTCATGCCCTCGCGGTCATCGCGCCGCGCGGCGGGGGAGATCCGATGCCGCAGGCCCGGGGCGCCGATGTTGCGGGGATCGTCGAGGAAGAACACCGAAAATACCGGATCAAGGCCGGCCGTCTCGGCGGCACCTATGTGGCCCGGGCGTTTCCGAAACCGCCGTCGAAGGCGCAGGGTGTGTTCGCCGAAGCCGAGGGCGACACCAAGGAGGCCGCGCTCACGGCGCTGATGGAAAAGATCGAGGCGCGCGACACGCAGCGCAAGTCGGTGCGGCGTTGGGACGAGACGGCCTCGGTTTCGGTGGCGAACGAGGAAGAATTCATCGAGGCGCTGTACCAGACCTCGCTCACCCGGCCGCAGGTGGCGATGCTGAAGGCACATTCGTTCGCGCGCGAAGACGGCATGACCTTTGCCCAGCTGGCGCGGGCCGCAGGCTACAAGTCGTCGGAAACGGCGGCGAAGGTGTTCAGCAAGGCGGGCGATCTGATCGCCGACTATCTCGGGATCGAGATCGACGAAACCGGCGCGCCGGACCGGGAAAACGCCGCCCTGGTTCTGGCTTTTCAGGCCAACCTCGGTGAAGATGCCGCCACGATCTGGGTCATGCATCCCGAATTGCGCAACGCGGTGAAGATCGCCCTGTGATGCATGTCTCGCGACACGCGGCCATTGGCCAGGGGTGAGGCGTCATGCTGGAAAAGAAGATCTTCCCGATCGACCGGGTATACGTGCCGACAAAACGGGCGAAGACGCTGGATTCCGACAAGGTGCTGGCGCTGGCCGAGGACATGCTGACGAACGGGCAGACCACGCCGATCCGGTTGCGCCCCGACGGTGAGCGTTTCGTGCTGATCGAAGGGCTGCACCGGCTGGAGGCGCTGCGCGCTCTGGGCGAGGCGACCGTGGTGGGCTACCTGGTGCGCGCCCGGCTGCATTGAGCGGCCGGGTCAGGCGGGTCAGGCGGGCAGCAGCGCCCGCGCTTCGGCAAACGACAGCAGACGGCGGCTGTTTTCGTCCCAGAGGTGCAAACGGGCGCAATGCAGGCTGTCGCGGAGCGTCAACCGTTGCGACTGCGCCAGCACCTCGTGGTCGCGCATCACCTCGCTCAGGCGGTAGAACGGGATCCGGGACGCCAGGTGGTGGACGTGGTGCACACCGATATTGGCGGTGAACCAGCGCAGAACGCCGGGCAGGGCGTAGTGCGACGACCCGTTGAGGGCGGCGGCCTGCACGTTCCAGTCGTCTTCATGTTCCCAGCTCGCATGTTCGAACTGATGCTGGACGAAGAACAGCCACATGCCGATGGACGCGGCCAGAAACATGGTGGGCAGGAACACGAAGACGAGCACCTGCCAGCCGCCGAACCATACCAGGGTGGCAAGGAACGCGGCGATGGCGGCGTCGGTGGCGAGGGCGCTCACCCAGATGCGCCAGCCGGCGTGCATCAAGCCGAACGGCAGGCGGTTCTGCAGCGCGAAAACATAGAACGGGGCGACGCCGAACAGGAACAGCGGGTGGCGCACCAGGCGGTAACGCAGCCGGCCGAACCGGGTTCGGTCGCGGTATTCCTGCACGGTGAGGGTGGGTATGTCGCCGGTCCCGCGGCGGTCGAGGTTGCCGGTCGAGGCGTGGTGGATGGCGTGACTGCGGCGCCAAACGTCATAGGGCGTCAGCGTCAGAACCCCGAGCCCGCGTCCGACCCAGTCGGCAAGGGCGCGGTTCTTGAAAAAGGCGCCGTGGCCACAATCGTGCTGGATCATGAAGGCGCGCACAAGGAAGGCCGCGTTGAGCAGGGCCAGGGCCACCGCGAGCAGCGTGCTAATCGAGAGCATCCACCAGGCAAGCGCCCAGATGGCCACGAAGGGCGTGAGGGTCACGGCAAGCTCGAACAGGCTGCGCAAGAGGTTCGGCTCGCGATATCTGGCGAGCACCCGGGTCCAGTCGGAAGGCTGCAAAGCGGCGTCCTTTTCGTGCGGCTGACGGGGCGTGTGTCGGGGCCGTGTAGGGGGGCGTATCGGGTCGAGGGTGGTGGGCGCCGGTGTCGGCGCCCACCGGGATCGTCAGGCGAGCGCCAGGTTGGTCGCGCTCTCGCGGCCATCGCGGCCGGCTTCGATCTCGAAGGTGACCTTCTGGCCGTCCTTCAGCTCGGAGATGCCGGCGGCTTCAACAGCCGAGATGTGCACGAACACGTCGCGCTTTCCGCCTTCGGGCTCGATGAAACCGAAGCCTTTGGAGGGGTTGAACCATTTTACGGTGCCGTTAGCCATCTTGATATTCCTTCTAGGTATCGCCCGTGGTGAGGCTTGGGAGTAGCGTCGCCGTCAGGCGGCCGCACTGGAACGGGCAGTGTCGCCCTGGCCGAGCGCGCGCGCGAGTCCTGCGCGCGGGTCGTCGTCGGTGAAGCGCGCCGAAACCTGCGGTGCGCTGATGGTGTCGGCTTTCGCCTTTGTCTTGCGGCGCCGCCGCGGTTTGCGGGACGCTGTCGATTGATCGTCGCCGCTGGCGCTGCGCGGTTGGCTGGCGGGCAGGGCCGAAGCCTCGGTACCCTGGGCGCCGAAGCGGCGGCCGACGAGCTTTTCGATGTCTTTCAGAAGCGGCCGTTCGTCCGGGCTGCAGAACGAGATCGCCACCCCGCCGCGCCCGGCGCGCGCGGTGCGCCCGATCCGGTGGACATAGGCCTCGGCGACGTTGGGCAGATCGTAGTTTACCACGTTGGCGACGCCGGGAATGTCGATGCCGCGGGCGGCGACGTCGGTGGCCACCAGCACGGTGACGGAGCCGTCGCGGAACGCCTTGATGGCGCGGTCACGCTGGCCCTGGCTGCGGTTGCCGTGGATCGATTCGGCGTTGTAGCCGTCGGCGACCAGCTGCTTTTTCATCTTCTCGGCGCCGTGCTTGGTGCGCGAAAAGACCAGGGTCAGCGCATCGCGGTCGGCCGAGAGGATTTCGCGCAGGCGTTTCGGTTTCTCGGATTTCTCGAGGAAATGCACCGATTGCTCGACCTTGTCGGCGGTCTTGCCCGGCGGCGCGACTTCGACCCGGTGGGGATTTTTCAGGTAGCTGCGGCTCAGCTCCTCCATCTGCTTCGGCATCGTGGCCGAGAACAGCATGGTCTGGCGCGGCGTGCCGAGCCGGGGCGCGATCTTGCGCAGCGCGTGGATGAAGCCCATGTCGAGCATGTGGTCGGCCTCGTCGAGCACCAGGAAGCGCACGGTCGCGAGGTTGACGTCGCCGCGGTCCATCAAATCGATCAGCCGGCCGGGGGTGGCGACGAGAATGTCGATGCCGCGCGAGAGCGTGGCGATCTGGCGGTTGATCGACTGGCCGCCGACCACGGTGGCGATCTTGAGCGGGGTCGGTCTGGCGATCGGCCGCAGGCTTTCGGCGATCTGATTCACGAGCTCCCGGGTGGGGGCGAGCACCAGCGCCTTGACCGATTTCGGCGCCGGGCGGCCGGGGGAGTCGAGCAACTGGTGGAGCATCGGCAGGCCGAATGCGAGGGTCTTGCCGGTGCCGGTCTGGGCCAGGCCGAGAATGTCGCGGCCCTCGAGGGCAAGCGGAATGGCGTGGTGTTGAATCGGGGTCGGTTGGGAGAAACCGGCAAGCGCCAGTTCCCGTGTTAGCGTCGGCGCGAGGCCGAGCCGTTCAAATTCTGACAAGAATTGTCCTTTCGAAGCGGGACCGAATTCAGCCGGCCCGCCGGGGTCACACGTGCAGCCATCGGGGCGGCACGAAAAGAGGGTCCCGGGATACCGCAGACCTCGCAGACGAATTCCGCGCGGCCCGGCTCACCGGTAAGACCCTGCGTGATGGGATCTGGGATTTCGCTGATGCGTCCGTCGGTTTCAGCCCGAACAGGCGCGGCAAGCTCACGCGGCTGCGCAGCGGTCTCTGTGACATAACGGTCGTGGCGGAATTGTCAAGGTGCGGGTTGCAAGGGCGGCTGCGGGTTTTCGCGGGGGCCGGATCGGATCGAGGGCGGCGGCAGGAGCGAATCGGACCGGGACAGTCCGACGGGCGGCCCTGTGCGCCGGGAGGGGCGGACGGGGGGCGGTGCCGGGCCTGCGGCGAAATTCCGATTTGCCAAATCCGCCGACAGCATTCAGGATACTAGTATCCCAGTATCATGGAGAGGCAGATGAAACGAAGGTTGAGGGTCCTGGTTGCCGGGACCGGCTTTGCCGGACAAGGCCATACCGAGGCCTTCCGGGGCGCCGGCGCCGAGGTCGTCGGGATGGTCGGGCGCACCGGACAGGTGGTGGCCGAGGTGGCCGACAAGTTGGGCATCGCCCACGCCGGGACCGACTGGCAGGCGGCGCTCGAGACCTGCCGGCCGGACATCGTCTCGATTGCGACCCCGGGCGGTGCGCATTACCGTCCGATCCGCCAGGCCATCGACGCCGGCTGCCACGTGTTCGTCGACAAGCCGATGACGGAGAGCGCCGACACTGCCGCCGAGCTCTACCGGCTGGCGCAGGCCCGGGGGGTCAAGACCGCCTATGCCGCCAGCTTCCGCTACACGCCGAGCGTGCTGCACGCCCGGCGGCTGGTGGCGGAGGGTGCCATCGGGGAGCCTACGGAGGTCGAATGCATCTCGCATTTCAACCTGGAACGCGAGATCCCCTTCGGCTGGTCGCATCGCAAGGAAGACGGCGGCGGCCGGCTCAACAACAACTTCACCCATACGCTGTCGATCGTGACCTCGGTGGTCGGCGAGAAGATCTTCAGGATCATCGGCGAGGTGCGCGACGACCTCGGCCGCGCGCCGATCGTCGAGGGTGTGCACAATTTCACCACCCGGCGAAACTTCATCCCCGAGGATCTCGACGACCCCGCGCTGAAATGGGGGCAAAGCAATGTCGAATGGTCCTACACGGTGCTGGCGCAGATCGAGAGCCCGCTGGCCGCCAAGCTGGTCTCGGTCTTGTTCAAGCACGGCGGGCTGGTGCCCCGGTTCCATGACGACCACATCGTGTTCTATGGGCGCGACGGGGCGATCTACCTCAAGGGGGTCTATGGCAGCGGCGCGCTGTCGCTCTGGGGCAAGGGCAAGACCTGGGAAGAGATCCCGCTGCCGGCGAATATTGCCGCCGGGATCCCGGATGTGGCGGGCGAGACCGAGCAGTGCTGGCACAGCCTGGCGCGGGCGTTCGTGCGCGATATCGAAGGCGAAACCGTCGACCCCTACCCGACGTTCCGCGACGGCAGCCAGTATCAGGCACTGATCGAGGTGATCCGCAGGAACGACAATTGGACGGATGTTTCGGGATCGAGGTAACCTGTCACGATGAACATCCCGAAATTGAAACGCATCAGGATATCGTCCGAAGAGGACCTTCGGATCTGGCTCGCAGGACACAGCGGGCAAGAGGGCAGCGTGATGCTGGTGACCAGCACCAAAGCCGCCTCCCGGCCCCATGTGAGCCGCGCGCAGGTGGGGGACGCGCTCGCCGCGCATGGCTGGATCGGCGGACCGAGATACACACTCAACGCGACCCTGGTCGGGCATGTGATCACCCGGCCCGCGCGCGCTCTGGCCGATCGCCAACGCAAGACAGGACCATTGTCATGAAGATAACCGATGCAGACGTGTTCGTCGGCGGCCCCGGCAAGAACTATGTCACCCTGAAGATCATGACCGACCAGGGGGTCACCGGGCTGGGCGACGCGACGCTCAACAACCGCGAGACCCTGCCGGCGGCCTATCTGCGCGACTACCTGATCCCCAATCTCATCGGGATGGATCCGCGCAACAGTGAGGACATCTGGCAGTTCTTCTATCGCGGCGCCTATTTCCGCCGCGGGCCGGTCGCGATGGCCGCGTTCGGGGCCATCGACATGGCGCTGTGGGACATCAAGGGCAAGCTCGCGGGGCTGCCGCTCTACCAGCTGTTCGGCGGCAAGAGCCGCGAGGGGGCGATGGTCTATGCCCATGCCACCGGGTCGGATCTCGAAGACCTGATGGACTCGATCGCGCATTATGTCGCCCTGGGCTACAAGGCGGTGCGGGTGCAATGCGGTATCCCCGGCATGCCCTCGGCGAGCTACGCGGTGCCCGAGAAGAAGGGCGAGGGCAAGCACTACATCACCGATTTCGGCGGCATCCGTCCCAAGGTCGAGACCTGGGACACCGGGCGCTACATGCGCTACATGCCCGGGGCGCTCGCCGAGATCCGCGCCCGGTTCGGCCCCGACCTTCACATCCTGCACGACGTCCACCACCGGCTCTTGCCGCGCGAGGCGGCCGAATTTGCCAAGGCGGTCGAGCCGGTCGGGCTCTACTGGCTGGAAGACCCGACCCCGGCCGAGGACCAGGACGCGCTGCGGCTGATCCGCCAGCATTCCACCACGCCGATCGCCATCGGCGAGGTGTTCAACTCGATCTGGGAGTGCAACAGGCTGATCGAGAACGAGCTGATCGATTTCATCCGGGTGGCGGTCAGCTACGCCGGCGGTATCACCCATGTCAAACGCATCGTCGATCTGGCCGGGCTGCACCATGTGCGCACCGGGTTTCACGGCGCGCCGAGCCATTCGCCGCTGTGCATGGCGGCGCAGGCGCATCTGAACGCCTGGGCGCCGAATTTCGGCATCCAGGAATACCTGGTGCTGGGCACGCCGGAATGCGACGCCCTGTTCCCCTCGGCGCACCGGCTGGAGGCGGGGCTGTTCCATGTCAGCGATGCGCCCGGTCTGGGTGTCGACTTCGACGAAACCGAGGCCGCGCGCTACAGTTACAACCCCGGCAGCCACCCGGTGGTGCGGTTGGAGGACGGGACGCTGTGGAACTACTGACCGGCGCTTTCGCGGGCCGATCCGCGCTGCGGGCGGTGGCCGGAGCCGGGGCGTCGCGGCGATGTCACCGGGTTTCGCCGGACGGCTGCGCGCGCGTCGCGGGCCGCGCCTTGCGGCGCGGCGAGAATCGCCAGGACGGGTCTGATCGCTGCTTGACAAAACTGGTATACTAGTATCTCAATCGATCAGACCGGGGCAGCACCCGGGACGATGCCAAGGCGGAGGGCGAATCGTCGGCGCTGCAACCCGAAGCGATGGTCGGCAAAGCGGAGGAGAGTCGCGGTGCATCCTGACGAGAACTACATGCGCCTGCGCAACGTCATTGCGGTGCCCTCGGGGATTTCGCGGCTTCGACCGCATCGGTATGCCGGACCGACGACGGCGGGCGCTTACCGCGTCGCCGCGCGGCCGGTTTCAAGGGTTTTTCGAGTTCAGTTTCAACTTCAAGGGAGGAAAGTATGTACCAAAAACTGTCAGCCAAACTGATCGGCACCGCTGCGGCTGTGGCGCTGCTCTGCGGAGCGGCCGTGGCCGATGACTGGCGCGGGTGGAACATCCATGTCGATGGCTACCCGAACACCGTCGCGATGGACAAGTTCGCCGAGTTGCTGGCCGAAAAGACCGGCGGCGAGATCACGCTGCAGATGTTCCATGGCGGCACGCTCGGCAGCCAGCCGGACGCCATCGAGCAGGTGCGCCTGGGCGCGCTCGAGATCGGCAACTTCAACCTCGGGCCGATCGGACCGATCGCTGCCGAGGCGAACGTCGTTTCGCTGCCGTTCATCTTCAAGGACGTGCCGCACATGTTCCGCGTGCTCGAAGGCGAGGCCGGCAAGATGATCGCCGACGGCATGGCCGCCAAAGGGCTGGTTCCGCTGGCCTGGTACGACGCCGGCGCGCGGTCGTTCTACAATGGCACCAAGCCGATCAACACGCCCGAAGACGTGACCGGCATGAAGGTGCGGGTGATGAACAACGACCTCTACTCGGGCATGATCTCGCAGCTTGGCGGCAACCCGTCGCCGATGGCCTTCGCCGAGGTCTACCAGTCGCTCAAGACCGGCGTGGTCGACGGCGCCGAGAACAACTGGCCGTCGTACGAATCGACCGGGCACTACGAAGTGGCGGGCTACTACTCGCTGAGCCAGCACCTGATCATCCCCGAGTGCCTCTGCATCAACGCCGACGTCTACAACGGCCTGTCGGAAGAGATGAAAGCGGCGGTCACCGAGGCCGCGGTCGAATCGGCCGAGCTGCAGCACGAGCTGTGGACGGCGCGCGAAGCCGCGAGCCGCGAAAAGGTCGAGGCGGCCGGGGTCGTCACCAACGAGATCGCCGACAAGGCTCCGTTCCAGGCGGCGATGACGCCGGTCTACGAGGATTACCTCGCGGCCAATCCGAGCCTGCGGCCGCTGGTCGAACTCATCCAGGCGACCGAGTAACCTCGGCGTCCAAGTCAACCGAGAGCGCCCGTGTCCACCGGTCGGTGACGGGCGCTCTCTTCGGGAGGGTCGACATGCGCAACAGCTCCGAAATGCCCGCCGGCCTGCGACTGGTCGACCGGGTCTTCGACGTGATCGTGCTGGTCAGCCGGGTGGTTGCCGGCGTTGCCCTCGTGGCGATGACGGTGATTTTCGGCTGGCTGGTTTTCGGCCGTTACGTGCTGAACGCCACGCCGACCTGGGTCGAACAGGTGTCGCTGCTCCTGGTCATGCTCATCGCCTTTCTCGGCGCCTCGGTCGGGGTGCGCGAAAACACCCATCTCTCGGTCATCATCTTCCGCAGCATCGTGCCCGACTGGGTCCGGACCGTCTTCGTCCTGATATCGGATCTGCTGATGGCCGGTTTCGGCGGCTTGATGCTCTGGTACGGCGCGCAGCTGACCTCGTTCAAGTGGTCGGCAATGATCCCGCTGATCCAGATCAGCGAAGGTTACCGTTCCCTGCCGCTGACGATTGCCGGCGGTCTGATCCTCGTCTTCTCTCTCGGTCATCTGGCGCGCCTCCTGATGGGGTTCGATGACCGAAAAGACTCCATAGAATAGGGGCGGCAACCCATGGGACTTGCGATTCTTTTCGGGGTTTTCTTCCTGTGCGTCTTCATCGGCGCGCCGGTGGCTTTCGCCCTGGGCATATCGGCGCTGGCAGCGATCTGGTTCGAAGGCCTGCCGCTGATGATCGGCTTCCAGCGGATCATCTCGGGCATCAACGTCTTCGCGCTGATGGCGATCCCGTTCTTCATCTTTGCCGGCGAGCTGATGTATCACGGCGGCATCGCCCAGCGGCTGGTGCGCTTCGCCTCGGCCGCGGTGGGGGCCGTGCGCGGCGGGCTCGGGATCGTCAACGTGCTGTCGTCGATGCTGTTCGGCGGCATCTCGGGTTCGGCCATCGCCGACATCTCGGCGCTCGGCTCGATCCTCATCCCGGTGATGAAGGAAAAGGGCTACGACGCCGATTACGCGGTCAACGTCACCGTCACCTCGTCGCTGGCCGGGATCATTATCCCGCCGAGCCACAACATGATCATCTACGCCATCGCCGCGGGCGGGGGCCTGTCGATCTCGAAACTGTTCCTGGCGGGCGTCGTGCCCGGGATCCTGATGGGCACCTGCCTCGCGGTCGCGGCCTATCTCGTCGCGGTGAAACGCGGCTACAAGGGCGAGGCCTTTCCCGGCTGGACCGCGCTGGCGATGAGCTTCGCCGCGGCGATCCCGGGCCTGTTCACCGCCGTCATCATCGTCGGCGGGGTGCTCTCGGGCGTGTTCACGGTCACCGAATCCGGTGCCTTCGGCGCGCTCTACGCCTTCGTCGTGACCATCGTCGTCTACCGCGCCCTGAGCTGGCAGAAGTTCGTCATCGCCGTCAATTCGGCCGTCAAGACCACCTCGATGGTGATGATCCTGATCGCCTGCGCCGGTGCCTTCGCCTATATGCTGACCTTCTACCGGGTGCCGAACCTGACGGTGGAATTCCTCACCGGCCTGACCGACAACCCGATCCTGATCCTGTTGATGATCAACCTCGCCCTGCTGCTGCTGGGCATGATCATGGACATGGCGGCGCTGATCCTGATCTGCACGCCGATCTTCCTGCCGGTCGCCACCAGCCTCGGCATCGACCCGTTGCAGTTCGGCATGATCCTGCTGGTCAACCTCGGCCTCGGGTTGACCACGCCGCCGGTCGGCACCTGCCTGTTCGCCGGTTGCGCGGTCGGCCGGTTGCCGATGGAAAAGGCGGTCAAGACGATCTGGCCGTTCTACCTGGCGATCCTGGTCGCGCTGGTGCTGATCACCTTCGTGCCGGCGATCTCGCTGACCCTGCCGGGGCTGATCGGCAACTGAGGGCGTCAGGTCCGGGCTAGGCCGGGCCTGTCAGAGCGTCCAGGGCGTGCAGCGCGCCGACGAGGCGCTCGGCGATCCCGGCGGCCGGGTAGGCGCAGAACACCGCCTCGATGCCGAGAAGGTTGGCGACCAGGGCGCGGTCGTCGGTCGCGGCCCGGGCGGCGGCCGTCAGCTCGGGTGCGAGCGGGTCGTCGATCTTTGCGCCGGCGCGGGCGCGGGTCTGGAGAAACCTGAACCAGGCGGCGACCACGGTCAGCAACCGGTCGCAGGGCCGGCCGGCGGCGAGGTTTTCGAACAAGGTATCGAGAATGCGCTGCGGCAGTTTCTGGCTGCCGTCCATCGCGATCTGAGCGAGCAGGTGGCGGATCTCGGGGTTGCGGTAGCGGGCCTCGAGCGAACGGGCGTAACCGGCGAGGTCGGTGTCCGGGGGCGCCTGCAATGACGGGGCGATCTCCTCGCGCCACAGGCCCTCGACAAAACCCGAGATCGCCGGATCGGCCATCGCGTCGGCCACGGTCTCATGGCCGGCGAGGCTGCCGACATAGGCCAGCGCCGAGTGGGTGCCGTTGAGCATGCGCAGTTTCATGTGTTCGAAGGGCGCGACATCGGCCACCAGTTGCGCGCCGGCGGCCTCCAGGCGGGGCCGTTGACCGTCGACGAAGCGGTCTTCGATCACCCATTGGCGGAAGGGTTCGTGTTGCACCGCCGCGGGGTCGTGGACGCCGGTGAGCTCTTGCAGGCGCGCGATCAGTTGCGGGGTCGTCGCCGGCACGATCCGGTCGACCATGGTCGAGGGGAAGCGGCATTCGCGCTCGATCCAGCCGGCGAGATCGGGATCGATCTCCGCCGCCAGGGCGCAGACCACGCGCCGGGTCAGGCGCCCGTTCGCGGGCAGGTTGTCGAGCGACAGGACGGTGAACGGCCTGAGGCCGTTGCGGCGCCGGATCTCGAGCGCGCGGGTAATGAAACCGGGGGCCGAGCGGGGCAGTGCGCCGGTCAGATCATGGACGATGTCGGGGTGGGCGAGATCGAGTGCGCTGCCGCCCGCCCCACGGCAATAGCCCTTTTCGGTGATCGTCAGGCTGACGATCCGGGTGGTCTCGGCGGCCATGACCGCGAGCACCGCGTCGGGGTCTTCGGGGGCGACCAGTACCTCGGAGACGACATCGACGAGCTGCGGGTGCAGACCCTCGGCCGAGACCTCGACGGCAGTGTAGAGGCCGCCCTGCGGCGCCAGCCTGTCGCGGACCGCGGGCGACCGCAGGCTGACCCCGACAATGCCCCAGTCGCCGCCGGCGGCGGTCATCGCCTCGCTGATGTAGATCGCGCCGTGGGCGCGAAAGAAGGCGCCGAGCCCGAGATGGACGATCCCGGTCGCGGGTGGCGGCTGCACCCGGGTCGGACGGCTCGGATTGGCATGCGTCATCGAGACTTTCCCCCCGCGGGTTGTTGGACCCTCGCGGCCATCCCGGTCTGTGTCACAGCCGGTAGGCGCGTTTGGCCAGGCTGTAGGTCAGCTCGGCGGCGACCTCGAAAGCGTCGGCCTCGCGCAGCCGCCCGGCGGTGACCAGCCCGGCGAGATAGGCGCTGTCGACGCGGCGGGCGACATCGTGGCGGGCCGGGATCGAACAGAAGGCCCTTGTGTCGTCGTTGAAGCCGACGGTGTTGTAGAACCCGGCGGTTTCGGTGGTCATTTCCCGGAACCGGCGCATCCCGTCGGGGCTGTCGAAGAACCACCAGGCGGGGCCGAGCTTGAGCGCCGGGTAGACACCGGCCAGCGGCGCCAGTTCGCGGCCGTAGCTGGTCTCGTCGAGGGTGAACACGATCAGGGTGAAGGACGGATCATGGCCGACCCGTTCGAGCAGCGGGGCGAGCGCGGCGACGTAGTCGGTGCGTCCGGGGATGTCGAAGCCCTTGTCGGGCCCGTATCGGTCGAAGATCGACCGCGAATGGTTGCGCCGGGAGCCGGGATGGATCTGCATGACGAGCCCGTCGTCGAGGCTCATCTTGGCCATTTCGGTCAGCATCTGGGCGCGGAACAGCTCGGCGTCCTGCGGCGCGGGCGCGCCCTTGAGGACGGTCTCGAACAGGGCTCTGGCGGCCTCGTCCGACAGGTCGGCGGTGCGGGCCGAGGGGTGGCCATGGTCGGAGGCGGTGGCGCCGTGGGCGATGAACTCCTGCCGGCGTTTGCGGTGCGCCGCGAGGTAGCCTTGCCAGGTCCGGGTGTCTTCGCCGGTGATCTCGGCGAAGGCGTCGAGGTTCTTCGCAAAGGTCGGATTGTCGGGGTCGATGACGGCATCGGGCCGGTAGGTGGTGACGACCCGCCCGCCCCAGTCGGATGCCGCGACCTTTGCATGGTGGCGCAAGGTGTCGAGCGGGCTTTCGGTGGTCGCGATCACCTCGATCCCGAACCGGTCGAACAGTGCGCGCGGCCGATAGTCGGGCCGGGCGAGACAGGCATCGATCCGGTCGTAGATCTCGTCGGCCGTGTCGCCTGACAACACCCGGTCGATGCCGAAGACATGCTGCAGCGAATGGTCGATCCACAGGCTCGAGGGCGTGCCGCGGAACAGATGGTAGTGCCGCGCGAAGAGGCGCCAGACCTCTCGAGGATCGACCGGGTCGGCCGCGCCGTCGCGGCGCGGGATGCCGAGATCTTCCAGCCGGATGCCCTGGGAATAGAGCATGCGGAAGACGTAATGGTCGGGGGTGACGAACAGCGCGGCCGGGTTTTCGAACGGCGCGTTGTCGGCGAACCAGCTCGGATCGGTATGGCCGTGCGGGCTGATGATCGGCAGATCGCGCACCGTGGCGAAGATCGCCCGCGCCAGGTCTCTTCCCCGGTCGTCCGGCGGGAACAGCCGGTCTTCGTCAAGCAGCGCCATGGGGTACGTTTTCTCGCGGATGGACAGACATGGCGAGAGTACCCCAGCGCGCGGGCAAGTCAAAAGACATGTGGCCGGGGCGCGGTTTCTTTTCGGGGTCGGTCAGGGTGCGGCGCCTGGATCCCTGGCCGCGCGGTCCGCATCGGGCCGGGGCGGGTCGCCGGCGCGCGCCCTGCCTGGCGGAGCGCCGAGACCGCCACCCGAGCGGGCGGGGCAAGGGCCGGTCCGCCCGAACGGGAGGGCCGGCGGAGCCGATCCGGGGCGCCGCCCGAAAGGCTTCAGGCGAGGTTGCGGCGTTGCCAGATCCAGTGCCCGAGCGACGTCACCACCCAGGCACCGAAGACGATCACCGCCGCCCCGGCGACGAACAGGCCGGTCGCCACCGCCGCCCCGGCCCCGGGCAGGAGCCCCATCGGCAGCGCGCCGGTCACGACCACCCAGCCCAGGGTCGCCGCGAACAGCGCAGCCAGCAGCACCGCGGCGAAACCGATGGCCAGAGCCGCGCCGCGCGCACCCCGGTGCCGCATCCGCCCGACCCGTTTGAGCGCGCGAAGCTGGCGGGAAATGTCTTCCTGGATCGCCACCAGCGCCGGCACCACCAGCAGCACCAGCACGAAGCCGAAACCGAGGCCGTAGACCAGGGTGATGACCGTGGGTTTCAGGAACTGGGCCTGGCTGGACGATTCGTACAGCAACGGGGCGAGCCCCAGCACCGTCGTCGCCGTGGTCAGGAACACCGGGCGCAGCCGGTCGGCCACGGCATCGACGATCGAGGGGATGAAGCCGCGGTCGTTGGCGTATTCGTCGATGGTCGACACCAGCACGATCGAATCGTTGATGATGATCCCGACCATGCCGATCAACCCGACGATCGAGAACATGCTCATCGGCATGTTCCACATGTAATGCCCCCAGATCGCGCCGACGAGGCCGAAGGGAATGATCGCCATCACCACGATCGGCCGGGTCCAGCTCGAGAAGATCCAGGCCAGGGTGATGAAGATGCCGATCAGCGCCATGAGCAGACCGAACTGGGCATCGCCCAGAAACTCGGCCTGCTGCTCGGCGAGCCCGGAGATCCGGTAATCGATGCCGTATTCCTCGGCGATCCCGGGCAGGATCTCGTCCTCGATCGCCCGGCCGATCTCGGTGGCGCGGTCGGGGTCGCTCTCGTCGATGTCGCCGGTCACCTCGACGACCCTGAGGCCGTTTTCGCGGTTGACGGTGGAGAACCCGGTCTTGGCGGTGACGGTCACGATGTCGGCCAGCGGCACGTAATCGCCCGATGCCGTGCGCATCCGGGTGGTGTCGAGGAAATCGGCCGTCAGCTCGTCTTCGGGCAGCTGGACCCGGATCGAGGCCGAGCGCATCCCGTCGGGGAAGGTGGCGGCTTCGATCCCGCCCAGCCGGTTGCGCAGCTCGCGGCCGATGGAATCGATCGAGAACCCCAGCGCCTTGCCCTGCGCGGTGAGCTCCAGCACCAGTTCGATCTTGTCGTAGGCGAGACTGTCTTCGACGGCGGAAACCTCGGAATACTGCGCTACGGCGGTCTTCAGCGCCTCGGCCGCCGCCTTGAGCACCTCGGCATCGGCGCCGGTCAGTTGCACGTCGAGCGCGTCGCCGCCCGGGCCGAAACGGCCGCCGCGGAAGCTCAACTCCTCCAGCATCGGGTGGCGCGGCACCAGGTCCTGCAACTCGCTGACGATGGTGAACGAGGAATAGGGCCGCAGATCGGCGTCGATCAACTCGATCGAGACCGCGCCGAGCAGGTCGGCGTCCTTGTCCTCGGCCGAGGCGAGGCCGCGACCGGCGTTGCCGCCGACCTGGCCGAGCACGTAGAGCACCGGGTTGGCGCCGTGCTCCGCTTCCTTTTCGCGCCCGTAGTCGTCGACCGCCTGCTGCAGCATCGCCAGCATCTTGACGGTGTCGTCCTTGGTGGCGCCCGGGGCCATGGCGAAGTTTGCGGTCGCATCCGAGCGTTCGGGGGCGTTGAAGAAGCGGAAGGTCACGTCGCCCTTCAGAAACAGCGCCGTCTGGCTGGCGAGCACCAGGATCGCACCGGCCAGCACCGGGTAGCGCGCCCAGATCACGAACCGGACAAAGGGCCGGAACAGAGCCTCGCGCACGAAGCGAAAACCCTTGTTCACCGTGCGCGACGGCCAGTCGTACCAGTGCTGCTTGGCCGAATGCCGGATCGCATGGGACATGTGGTTGGGAAGGATCAGGAAGCATTCCACCAGCGAGGCGATCAGCACCGCGATCACGGTGAAGGGGATGTCGCCGATGAGATTGCCGAACCGCCCGCCGATCGCGGTCAGGCCGAAGAAGGCGATCACCGTGGTGAGCGTGGCCGAAAACACCGGCGCAAACATCCGCCGCGCGGCGTTCTCGGAGGCGGTCACCGGGTCTTCGCCGCGATGCCGGGCCCGGAAATCGGCATGTTCGCCGACCACGATGGCGTCATCCACCACGATGCCGAGGGTGATGATCAGCGCGAAGATCGAGATCATGTTGAAGGTGAGGCCGAAGGCATACATCAGCGTCACCGCCGTGAGCATCGACACCGGAATGCCGAGCGCGACCCAGAAGGCGGTGCGGCTGTTGAGGAACAGAAACAGCAGCAGCAGCACCAGCCCGAGCCCCATCGCGCCGTTTTCGGTCAGGATCTTGAGACGGCCGGTGATGAGCTCGGCGCGGGTGCGGATCAGCTCGATCTCGACCCCCTCGGGGAGCGTCAGCATCATGTCGTCGGCCACGTCCTCGACGATGTGCTGCATCCGCACGGCATCGCCCTGGGCCGAGCGGCTGACGTTGATCGTGACCGCGCGCGCGTCGGCGACGTAATAGGCGACGTCGCGGTCGATGCCCTCGACATAGACCTCGGCCACGTCGCCGACCGTCAGCTTGGAGCCGTCCGGGTTGGAGCGCAGCACGATGCCGAGGATGTCGTCCTTGGTGCGTTTGGCAATGCCGGTGCGCACCCGGGCCGACCCCGAGGCGACGTTGCCGGCCGGATCGGCCTCGGCCTCCTCGCCGATGGCGCTGGCGATCTCGCTCATGGTCACGTCGTTGAGGATCAGCGTGGCGGAGGTGACCTCGACCACGGTGCGCGGCGCCGCAACTCCGCGGATCGAGGTGCGCGTCACCCCTTCGGCGAACAGACGCGCTACCATCTCGTCGGCGAAGCGCGCCAGCTGGTCGACGCCGACGGGCCCAGAGATCACCACATCGGTCACCGGATCGCGCCAGGCGCCGCGGGTCACGTCCGGCTCTTCGGCGTCTTCCGGCAGGTTGGACACACCGGCGGCGGCCTCTTCGACATCGGTCGCGGCGCGCGACATGTCCCAGCCGGGTTCGAATTCGAGCGTGATCCGGGCGCGGCCTTCGGTCGAGCGCGCGGTGCTCGAGGCCACCCCTTCGACGGCCAGCAGCGCCGGTTCCAGCGCCTGGACGATGCCGGCATCGACGTCGTCGGCGCCGGCGCCGTCCCAGCTGACGCTGACGGTGACGTCGTCGACGACCACATCGGGAAAGAACTGCGCCCGCATCCGCGGCAGGGAGGCGACGCCGACGGCGATCAGCACCACCAGCAGGAGGTTTGCGACGGTGGCGTGGCGGGTGAAGTAGCTCAGGATGCCATGTCCGGCGATGGCAGGGGCGCGGGCCATGGGTCAGCCTCCCATCCGGCTTTCGAGCCGTTCGACCATCGAAACGGGTACCTCCGCGGCTTCGAGTTGCTTGAGGATACGATCCTTGGCGTCCTGGGGCATCATCGGGTTTTTTGTGACGAAAGCGATCAGCGCGTCGCGGCGCTCGGGGTCGAGGGCGATCATTTCTCCGTCATCGTCCCCGGCGCCCATGCCGCCGCGACCGCCACCGCCTGCCCCCGGGCCGGCTCCCGCCCCGGCCTCGGCGCCAGGCGTCGCGGCGGCGGTCTCGGTCGCGCCACCCTCGCGGAAGGCCCGGACCGCGATGCCCGCGCCCAGCAGCGGCGTGCGGGCCGCGACCACTTCGCGTCCCGCAAGCGCGCCGGCGCCGACCAGGACGGTATCGCCCTGCCGCCGCAACACGGCGACCGGCAATTCCTCGAGCCGGTCCCCCTCGCCGAGCGCCAGAACGGTGCCGGCGGCGTCGACCGCAGCGGCCGGCAGGATCGTCACATCGTCGAGCCCCGGCTCGCGGATCTCGACGGTGACGAAATCGCCGGGCCGGAACCCGGGCGCGGCTTCGAGACGGGCGAACAGCAGCCGGCCGGTCAGCCCTTCGCCGACCTCGGCGCTTTCGCGGTCGATCCGGCCGGTGGCGATGAGATCGAACCCCGAGACCGCGAGCCGAACCGTCACTTCGGCGCGGATGAGCCCGCCGCTGCCGTCGACGAGGCGGGCGTATTGGGCAGTCGACAGGCGGAACGACACCTCGAGCGCGGTCGGGTCGACGAGCGTCGCGATCTGTTCGTTGGCGGTGATGAGCCGGCCTTCGACCAGCGAAACACCCGACAGCGTGCCGGCGAAGGGGGCCGTCACCGCGGTCTCGGCCAGCCGGCGCCGGGCTTCCTCCAGCGCGATCCCGCGGCGGGCGAGGGTGTTGGCGGCGGTTGCCACCCGGGCCTCGGCGCTGGCGAGCGCGGAACGGCGCGACAGCACCGCCTGGCCGGCGGCGGCTTCGGCGAGGGCCGCGGTCTCGACCGCCGCCTCGGTGCCGACGCCACGCTGGGCGAGATCCTTCTGCCGGGCCAGCGCCTGGGCGCGCAGCTCGGTCTGGGCGCGGGCCGAGGCCAGGTCGTCCTCGGCGATCTCGAGCGCCGCCGCGGCATCACGCGCCTCGGCCTCTGCCTCCGCCAGGTCGGTTTCGGCCAGGGCGAGGGCATCTTCGAGGTCGGAGGGATCGACCCGCACCAGCAATTGCCCGGCGGTCACGCGCCCGCCTTCTTCGAAGGCCTGGCCGAGTTCGACCACCCTGCCGCCGGTCTGGCTCCGGATCTCGAGCTCGCGCCGGGCGCGCACCTCGCCAAAGGCCTCCAGCACGGGTTCGATGCGCTGCGGCGTCACCTCGACGACGTTCACCGCGTAGACCCGCTCGCGCGCCGGGCGCGAGAAGCTTTCCTGCGCCATCCGTTCCTCGATCGCGGAGCGTGTGATCTGGGCGGCAAAGACGAGAAGCGCGACCGTGACCGCGACGAGAAAGAGCCCGGTCAGGCTGCGGCGCAGAAAACCCATGTCGTGTGTCCCTTTCCCTTTCCCAGACCACCTTGGCGCGGCGCCAAATCAGGCGCAATCGGGCAAAGCTGACAAGGCTGTTACGCCTTGAACGGGCGCGGCGGTCATTTCCGTCGCTTGTGCTCGTCGAGACGGGGAAAAATCTCGACGAAATTGCAGGGCGGGTGGCGATAGTCGAGCTGCGGCGCGAGGATCTCGTCCCAGGCGTCCCTGCAGGCGCCGGTCGAGCCCGGCAACGCGAACAGATAGGTGCCGTTGGCGATGCCGCCGGTGGCGCGCGACTGCACCGCGCTGGTGCCGATCTTGCCGTAGCTCACCAGCGCGAAGATCGTCGCGAAGGCATCGATTTCCTTTTCGTAGACATCACGGTGCGCCTCGACGCTCACGTCGCGCCCGGTGAGCCCGGTGCCTCCGGTGGAAATTACCACGTCGATCTCCGGGTCGAGGCTCCAGCTGCGCAAACGCTCGGCGATCGCTGCCCGGTCGTCCTTGACGATGTCGCGCGCGGCCAGCACATGCCCCGCCGTCTCCAGCCGTTTCACCAGCGTGTCGCCGGAACGGTCGTCTGCCAGCGCGCGGGTGTCGGAGACGGTGAGCACGGCGATGCGCACCGGGATGAAGTCGCGGCTGGCCGCGTCGGTGATCTGGTTCATGTCTGTTTCCCTGCGTTAGGCTCGAATTTCGAACCAGTTCACGGTCGGCCCGAGGTTTTTCACCCGGGTCTTTCCGATCGTCCCCTCCTGGCCCCAGCAATCGTGGATGTGGCCGCAGAGGAGGAGCTTGGGCTGGACCCGTTCGGCCGCCGCCAGCACCGCCGTCGAGCCGACCGAGAGGCCTGCCGAGGTCCGGTCGGCAATGCCCTTGGGGGGCGAATGGGAGATGATCACGTCGGCGCCGTCGGCATTGCCGAGCAGCGCGGCCGCCTCCGCCTCGGTCAGATCCCAGCTCCAGGCGCCGAAGGGGGTCATCGGAACGCCGCCGCCGATGCCGAAGAGCGTGACCCCGTCGATCTCGATCGGGTCACCGTGTAGCACAAACGCGGCGTGAGGCGCCGCCATCCGCAGCTCGTCGAGGCTCTCGTTGTTGCCCGGCACCATCACCAAAGGCTTTTCGATCCCGGCAATCATCTCCATCGCTTCGGCGAGCCCTTTGCGCATGGTGCAGAAGTCGCCCGCGCCGATCACCAGGTCGGCGGTTCGGGAGGCGGCGACGATATCTCCGGCACGGGCGCGGGCGAGGTGAAGGTCGGAAAAGGCAAGGATCTTCATGTCGTTTCTCTCAGCTTCGCCTGGATTTCCAGCAGGTCGGCCCAGGCCTCGCGTTTGGCGGCGGGATTGCGCAGGAGGTAGGCCGGATGGGTCATCGGCATGACCGCGCGGTCTTCTCCTTGCGTCCAATGGCCGCGCATCCGGAGGATGCCGCTGCGCCCCAGCAGGGCGCCGCAGGGCGTGTAGCCCATCAGGATCAGCACCTCCGGGTTTGCCAGCGCGATGTGGCGGCGCACGAAGGGCACCATCATCGCCATTTCCTCGGTGGTCGGCGTGCGGTTGCCCGGCGGCCGCCAGGGCAGGATGTTGGTGATATAGACGCTGCGCGCCGGGTCGGGATGGTCGCGCACAAGCCCGATGGCGGCGAGCATCCGGTCGAGAAGCTGCCCGGCGCGGCCGACGAAGGGCCGCCCGATCCGGTCTTCGTCGGCACCCGGCGCCTCGCCGACGATCATCACCCGTGCCCCGGGGGTGCCGTCGGCGAAGACGAAATTGCGCGCGCCCTTCTTCAGCTCCAGCCCCTCGAACGCCCGCATCGTCTCTGCCAGGGCTTCGAGGCTCTCGGCCGCCCCGGCCAGGGCCGTGGCCTCGGCGAGGAAATCCCGGCGGACGGGCTCGGGCGGCGGTGCCGCAAGCTCGGGTGCGCGCGACGCCGGCGCGGCCTGGGGGCGGGGTCTTGGCTGGCTGTCGGCGAGGGCATAGCGGTCAATGGGCGCATCGCCCACCGCGTCGACCGCGCCGAGCTCCACGTACCATTCCAGAAGCGCCTTCGCGCCGTGCCAGTCGAGGGCCGAATCCATGCCCGGACGCTACCGCAAGCGCCCGGCTCCGACCATGCCCCTTGAACCTGCCGAGATCGCCCGGCGCCGCGCCTGTGCTTGCCCCCTCCCCGGTGCCCGGGCTACACCGGGGCAAACAGGGAGCCCGCCGATGACCTTCCGCCACCGCCACCTGCTCGGGATCGAACCGCTCACCCCCGCCGACATCACCTCGATCCTCGATCTCGCCGAGACCTATGTCGATCTCAACCGCCAGCCCAAGAAGCGCTCGCAGGTGCTTCAGGGGCTGACCCAGATCAACATGTTTTTCGAGAACTCGACCCGCACCCAGGCGAGCTTCGAGATCGCCGGCAAGCGGCTCGGGGCGGACGTGATGAACATGGCGATGCAGGCCTCGTCGATCAAAAAAGGCGAGACCCTGATCGATACGGCGCTGACCCTGAACGCGATGCACCCGGACCTCCTGGTGGTGCGTCACCCCAATTCGGGCGCCGTCAACCTGCTGGCCGAAAAGGTCAATGCCGCGGTGCTGAATGCCGGCGACGGCCGGCACGAGCACCCGACCCAGGCGCTGCTCGACGCGCTCACGATCCGGCGCGAGAAGGGGCGGTTGCACCGGCTGACCATCGCGATCTGCGGCGACATCGCCCATAGCCGGGTGGCGCGGTCGAACCTGATCCTGCTCGGCAAGATGGAGAACCGGGTGCGCCTCGTCGGGCCGCCGACGCTGATGCCGAGCGGCATCGGCGAATTCGGCGTCGAGGTCTGCGACGACATGCGCGCCGGGCTCGAGGGCGCCGACGTGGTGATGATGCTGCGGCTGCAGAAGGAGCGCATGGACGGCGGCTTCATCCCCTCGGAGCGCGAGTATTACCACCGCTACGGGCTCGACACCGAGAAGCTCAGCTTCGCCAAGCCCGACGCCATCGTCATGCACCCGGGGCCGATGAACCGCGGCGTCGAGATCGACGGCACCATCGCCGACGACATCAACCGGTCGGTGATCCAGGAACAGGTCGAGATGGGGGTCGCGGTGCGAATGGCGGCGATGGACCTGCTGGCGCGCAACCTGCGGGCCGAGGCGCGGCCCGAAGGGGTGCTGGTGTGAGCGACGATCTCGGCCTTCCCGAGCGCGACGATGCCCGTTCGATCTGGGTCTTCACCGCGGCACTCGACGCGCCCGCCTTCGCCGCTTTCACCAGGGTCGGCGAGACCTGGCCGCTCGCCGAGGCGCTGGGCCTCGCCGGTCTCAGCCCCGCTTCGGTCGAATGCTTCCACACCGCCGATCTCGCCGGTTACGGCGTCGAGCGCTATCTCACCGAAGCGCATGGCATGGACCCGGCTTCGGTCGGCCCGGACACCGGGCGGCTGGCCGCGCTCACCGGGCCCGTCGTGCTGCTGTTCTCGCGCGCCCTGCCGCGCCGGACCGACCGGCTCGACCCGCAGCCGCCGCTGGTCTTTGTCGGCCGCTACGATGCGCCTTACCACCTCGCGCCCGCGATGCCGGCGGCGCCGCGCGCGAGCACCAGGGGCCATCTGTCGGGACCGGCCGGCCCGAACATGGAGCCGGGCCTGTTGCGCCGCCCGCTGCTGATCACGCTCGCGGTGCTGATCGCACTGGCCACGCTCGTGGTGATGCTGGCATGAGCCGGGCAAACGGGCTATTTCGCATCTGACGCCAGACCGGAGCCCGCCATGACGACGCCCCTTCCCGCCCTCGCCGACGACGAGACGCTGATCGCGCGGTTCACCGGCAGCCGCACGACCTACGTCAAGGAACACGTGATGCTCGCCGCCATCGGTGCGGTCGGCGCCACCGGCATCCTGATGGCCATGGGCAACCCCCATGCCTGGACCGGCGCGGTCGGGGCGCTGCTCGCCATCGCCGTGCGCGGGGTCTACGTCGCCTCGGAACAGATCGGCATGACCTGGCAGCTGACCGACAAACGCCTGATCGCGCCCACCGGCATGAGCGTGCGCCGGAGCGACATCGAGAAGGTGCGCACGATCTTCTCGGCGGCCCAGGTCATCACCCGCTCGGGCGACAAGTTCATGATCAAGTACCAGGCCGATCCGGCGGCGACCGCGGCCACCATCGAGGGTCGGTAGGCGGGGATGGCGGGCCCGGACATCTCCAGCCATCTGGGCAGGGGCGAGCGCCTGCTCTGGCAGGGGCAGCCGAGCCACATCCGGCTGTCGGCGGGTGCGCGCGCCCTGTCGCTCCTCGGCTGGGCCATGGGCGCGGGCTTCGGCGCGGTGCTGGCGCTCGGCCTCGCCAATCTCGGCGAGATGGACGGGTTTTTCGGTTTCTGGCTCGCGCTGGTGGTGCTGAACGCGGCCGGGTTCATCGCCCTGTCGGTGGTGTTGCCCCGCGTCGCGCGCCGCGAGATGCGGGCGCGGCGCTACGCCGTCACCCAGCGAAACCTCATCGTCGTTGCGGCGAACGGGACGGTGCGGCGGCGCGAGATCAAACCGGGCATGCGCATCGACGAGGCAAAACGCCGCGCAGGCGCGTGGGATGTCTTGTACGCGTTCCCGGCGGCGCGCATGGTTCATCGGCCCGGCCGCCCCGCCCGACGCGGATATCGCCGGCCCGCCGACGGATTTCGCGGCCTGAACGAACCGGATGCGCGCGCCGCCCTGGCCGCGATCCGTGCGGCGCAATCCGGCTGACCCGGAGAACGAGGAAACATGACGTCCGACGGCGCGACCCCCCAGACCGAAGCGGAACCGCCCGCCGCGTGGCAGGGCATTCTCGACCCAGGAGAACGGATCGTCTGGCAGGGCCGACCCGACCAGGGGTTCTTCGTCGAGGCCGGGAACATCCCCACCGCCCTGTTCGCGCTCTTCTTCACCGGCTTCGCGGTGTTCTGGATGTCGATGGCGGCGCGGTCGGGCGGGCCGTTCTGGATGTTCGGGTTGATCCATTTCTCGGTCGGCCTGACGATGTTCTGGAAGGCGCTGTTCGGCACCACGAGCCGACATCGGCGCACCTGGTACACGCTCACCGATCGGCGCGCCTTCATCGCCACCGATCTTGCGTTCAAGGGGCGCGACCTCAGGAGCTACCCGATCACGCCCGACAGCGAGATCAGCTGGCAGGACGGACCGCCGCCCACCATCCACTTCGCCCGGGAGCGGCGCACCGGCGACAAGGGCCGCAGCCATACGGTGCCGATCGGCTTCGAACGCATTCCGGACGGGCGCGCGGTGATCGCGCGACTGCGCGAGATCCAACGCGGGGAGGGAGACACATGACCGAACGTCCCGACATCCAGGCGGATCTGGCCGAGGGCGAAACGCTGCTCTGGCAGGGTCATCCGAAACCCGGCCGGCCGGTCTCGCGCCGCGCCAACCTGACCGCCGTGCTGCTCTACAGCGCGACCATCGCCTTTCTGCTGTTCTCCTGGTGGCTCGAGATCTACAAGGGCCATCTGCCGGGAGTTCGGCTGGTCATCTACGGGTTGATCGGCACCGCCGCCTTCACCACCTTCATCGGCCTCCGGGTGACCCTGCTCGACCGCCGCCGCGCCCGCGCCCGCGACGCCCGCACGGCCTACGCGATCACCGACCGGCGGGTGTTGGCGCGGGCCGGGCCCTACATGGCCGAGGTGGGCCTGGGCCCCGGCGTGCGGGCCGAGATCAGGATGGGCGGGGTCAATGTCGTCGGGCCCGAGGCCAGACTCCGGCTCGACCGGATCGCGGATCCGAAAACGGCGCACGACATCCTGGTGGCCGAGATCGAGGGGACATCATGACCACACGCAGCTTCATCAACGCAAGGCTCGTCGATCCCGAAAACCGGACCGTTGCCATGGGCAGCCTGCGGGTCGCGGGCGGCGTGATCGTCGGCCGCGACCTGGCGCCCGAGGGCGAGGTGATCGATTGCCGCGGCAAGCACCTCGCTCCGGGTCTCGTCGACATCGGCGTCAAGATCGGCGAGCCCGGCGAACGCCACAAGGAGAGCTTCCGCACCGCCGGTGCCGCCGCGGCCGCCGGCGGGGTCACCACCATGGTCACCCGCCCCGACACCACCCCCGCCATCGACACGCCGGAGGTGCTCGATTTCGTCACCCGCCGCGCCCGCGAGATCTCGCCGGTCCGGGTCCACTCGATGGCGGCGCTGACCAAGGGACGCGAAGGCCGGGAGATGGTCGAGGTGAGCTTCCTGATGGATGCGGGTGCGGTGGCCTTCACCGATTGCGACCGGGTGGTGACCGACCCGAAGGTGTTTTCGCGCGCGCTCACCTATGCGCGCAGCCTCGGCGCGCTGGTGATGGCGCATCCGCAGGAGCCGGGATTGTCGCAAGGGGCCGCGGTCACCTCGGGCAAATTCGCCTCGCTGCGCGGCCTGCCGGCGGTTTCGCCGATGGCCGAGCGCATGGGGCTGGAGCGTGACATGGCGCTGGTGGAAATGACCGGGGCCCGCTACCACGCCGACAACCTCTCCGCCGCCGTGGCGCTGCCGGTGCTGGCGCGGGCGAAAGCCGCCGGGCTCGACGTCACCGCGGGGGTCAATGTCCACCACCTCACGCTCAACGAGCTCGACGTCGGCGATTACCGGACCTTTTTCAAGCTGAAGCCGCCGCTGCGCTCGGAAGACGACCGGGCGGCGATGGTCGAGGCGGTGGCCTCGGGGCTGATCGAGGTGATCTCGTCGATGCACACGCCGCAGGACGAGGAATCGAAACGCCTGCCCTTCGAAGAGGCCGCCTCCGGTGCGGTCGGGCTCGAAACCCTGCTGCCGGCGGCGCTGCGCCTCGTCCATGCCGGGGCCCTCACGCTTCCGGTGCTGTGGCGGGCGATGTCGCTGAACCCCGCCCGTCGGTTCGGCCTGCCGGGCGGCAGCCTGGCCGAGGGCGCGCCGGCCGACCTCGTGCTGTTCGACGCCGAGGCGCCCTTCGTGCTGAGCCGCTTCGATCTGCGCTCGAAGTCGAAGAACACGCCCTTCGACGAGGCGCGGATGCAGGGGCGGGTACTGGGCACCTGGGTGGGCGGCGACCGGGTGTTCGACCGGGGTTGACCGGGTGCGGTCAGTGGCTCGCCCCCGCGCGCGGCCCTGGGGGGCTGTCTGCCCCCCAGACCCCCCGAAGGTATTTGCCGACCAAAGACCTGTGGGGCGGGACCGAGCGATGCCCCCCGCACCGGAGCACGGGAGGGGCTTCTTCGGTCGCGGCCATCGGCTCCTCAGCCTGTGCCGCGCCTCGATGATGCCGCATCAATCTCGACGATACGTTGCTTCTTTGGGCGAAAAACACTTTCGGCGGGGCAAGCCCGAAGGGCGATCGCCTGCCGGGTTGCGGGGGCGCAAGAACCCCCTTCAGGGCAGACGGCCCCGCTTTTGCCTTGCCGAAAGTCCGTGCCCGCGGGATAGATGAGCCATGCCCCTGTTCACCACGCCCCTCGCCCTGCTCGCCCTCACCTTCCTTGCCGGCTACCTCGTCGGATCGGTGCCTTTCGGCCTGGTCTGGGCAAGGCTGTTCGGGCTGGGCGACATTCGCGCCATCGGCTCGGGCAATATCGGCGCGACCAACGTTCTGCGCACCGGCAACAGGCCTGCGGCCTTGCTCACGCTGGTGGGCGACATCGGCAAGGGCGCTGCGGCGGTGCTGGTGGCGCGGGCGGCGCTGGGCGAGGACGCGGCGCAGGCGGCGGGGCTCGGCGCCTATCTCGGCCATCTCTTTCCGGTCTACATCGGTTTCAGGGGCGGCAAGGGGGTGGCGACCTGGCTCGGCACCCTGGTGGCGCTGGCCTGGCCGGTCGGGCTGGCCTGCGCCGGCACCTGGCTGGCGGTGGCCGCCCTGTTCCGGATCTCGTCGCTGGCCGGGCTCGTGGCCGCCGCAACCGGGCCGATCTGGGCGCTGGCGCTGGGCCGCCCGGAGGCGGTGGTGATCGCGCTCCTCCTGGGGGCGCTGATCTTCCAGCGCCACCACCAGAACATCGGCCGGCTGTTCAGGGGCGAGGAACCGAAGATCGGCAAGGGCTGACCGGCCGGTCCCGCGGGGCACCGGGGGGCCTGCCGGGGCCCCGCCGGCCTGCGCGATTGAAATACGTTTCATTCGGGCGCAGAATCGCCCGGCAACCGACAACCCCGAGGGAGCGCGGACCCATGACATTTGGTGCAGCCATCAAGACCTGTTTTTCCAAGTATGTGACCTTTTCCGGTCGGGCACAGCGGTCGGAATTCTGGTGGTGGATTCTGTTCACCTGGATCACCACCATTGTGCTCAGTATTGCCGACTCGTTCCTGTTCGGCACGGTCACGACCCAGGACGGCGGCTTCGAAGCCTCGACCGACACGGCGATCCTGTCGGCGATTTTTTCCCTCGCGATCCTGCTGCCGACCATTTCGGTCATCGTCCGGCGACTGCATGACACGGATCGCACCGGCTGGTGGTATTGGCTCGCCCTGGTTCCGCTCGTCGGGATCATCATCCTGATCGTCTGGTGGGCCTCGAAGGGCACCGACGGCCCGAACCGTTTCGGGGCCGATCCGCTGAACCCGGGCGGCGGCGGCTTCGGCGGAGAGGGGCTCACGGCCTCGCGGGTCCCGTCCGTGCCGCGGGACTGAAGACAGGTTGGCCGGCGCGACGGCAGGGACGCTCTGCCGCCCCGTCCAATGGCCAACTGCCGCGAAGCTCGGGGTGGGACGATACCCGGGCGCTACTTGTCCACGAGCCGCTCGACGGCATCGGCCGTGCGCTTGGTGTTATGGTAGATCCCGAAGGCCAGGTAGAGCACGCCGCCGAGCACGATTGTGTAGATGGCACCGAGGATCAGCACCAGGATCCCGCCGAAAAAGCCGCCGTCGCTGAACATGGTGGTCAAGCCGGCGATCACCGTGCCGAGGGCCGAAATGGCCACGATAACGGTAATCAGCTTCTCGAAGCTGTTGATGAAAAAGTCACGCATGGTTCGGTTCCTCATTGTCCACGGGAAATCGCCCGTCGGCCGAGTGTCGGCCGGGGGCGTGGCCCGGTCAAGCCGTGACCCCATTGCGGTCAGTAGCTGTATTCGCCGTAGATCCGGGTGAGATCGCCGTTCCAGTCGCCGTGGTAATGCGCGAGCAGCTCGTCCGCCGGCGTCATGCCGTCTTCGACGCTGTCTTCGAGGGCGGTGAGGAAATGGCGCTCGTCGGGCACCATGCCGCCGAAACCGGGCCGGGCGCGGCGGCGCAGGCCGGCGCGGGAGATGTCGAGCACGTTCTCGGCGAGCACCCGCAGGTGCAGATTGCCGACCTGACCCTGGAGCCCATCGACCGAGGCGGCAACCCGGAGCGCTTCGCGGGTTTCCGCATCCCAGTGCTTGACCATGTCCCAGGCGGCATCGAGCGCCAGGTCGTCGTAAAGCAGCCCGACCCAGAAGGCGGGCAGGGCGCAGATCCGCCGCCAGGGGCCGCCATCCGCCCCGCGCATCTCCATGAATTTCTTGATCCGCACCTCGGGGAAGATCGTGGTGAGGTGGTCGGCCCAGTCGCTGAGGGTCGGGATCTGGCCCGGCAGGGCCGGCAGCCTTCCGGCCATGAAATCGCGGAACGACTGGCCGCGCGCGTCGATATAGGTGCCGTTGCGATAGACGAAATACATCGGCACATCGAGCGCGTAATCGACATAGCGCTGAAACCCGAAGCCGTCTTCGAAGACGAAGGGCAACATGCCGGTGCGGGCCGGATCGAGATCGCGCCAGATCCGCGAGCGCCAGGATTTGTGGCCGTTGGGCTTGCCGTCGAGGAACGGCGAATTGGCAAACAGCGCGGTCGCGACCGGTTGCAGCGCGAGGCCGACGCGGAACTTCTTGACCATGTCGGCTTCCGAGGCGAAGTCGAGGTTCACCTGCACGGTGCAGGTGCGGTACATCATCTGTTTGCCGAGCGTGCCGACCTTGTCCATGTAGTCGTTCATCAGCTTGTAGCGGCCCTTGGGCATCATCGGCATCTCGTCCTGCGTCCAGATCGGCGCGGTGCCGAGACCGATGAAACGCGCCCCGATCTGATCGGCCACGGCCTTGACCTCGCGCAGGTGCTCGTTCACCTCGTCGCAGGTCTGGTGGATCGTCGCCAGCGGCGCGCCGGAGAGCTCGAGCTGCCCGCCGGGCTCGAGCGAGATATTGGCGCCCTTGAGCTCCAGGCCGATGATATGCGTGCCCTCGTGGATCGGCGACCAGCCGAACATGTCGCGCAGGCCTTCGAGCATCGCCTTGATCGAGCGCGGGCCGTCGTAGGGCAGGGGCTTGAGCGTGTCCTTGCAGTAGCCGAACTTCTCGTGCTCGGTGCCGATCCGCCATTCCTCGATCGGCTTGCAGCCGGAGGCGAGGTATTCGGCGAGCTGATCGGGGCGTTCGATCGGGCCTCCGCCGGACTGGGGAATGGACATGGGGGGCCTCCGGGGCTGTGCTGTTCGCGTTGCTGTGAGTCCTGTGGGAAGTGCCGGGCAGTGTCAATGCAACCGGGCCGGCCCTTTCGACCAGATCACGACCTTGACATCCGGCCGGCCTCGGCTGGCGCGGATCGCGGCTTCCATGTCGGCGCCGGGCAATGCGGTCAGCGCGTCGAACAGGGCTTCGGTGCCCGCGGCCGAGGCCGGCACGCTCAAGCGCTCGCCGGCACCGGTGAACCGCCACACCGGCATTCCGGCCCGGTCGGGCACGATCGCCACCTCGTAGAGCCCGTCGAGCGACAGGAAGCCGCCGCCCACCGGGGCGAGGTAGACGATCTGGCGCTCGTCCACTTCGACGACGCCCAGGCCCCCGCTGCCACCGTGAAACCGGGCCCGCTGCACCGAGGCCCAGAGCATCGCGCCCGCCGCCGCCGCCAGCGCCCAGCCGACCCATTTTATCAGCCCCAGCGAGGTGAGCCCCCACCAGAGCCCGAGCGCCAGCACGACAGCCGCGACCATCGCGCCGCGCCAGCGCTTGAGTTCGACGGCCGCTTGGGGGCGGATGAAGCTCATCGGCGGTCTCCGACGGTGACGGGGTCCTTGAGGATCGCGAGGGTATAGGCCCCGATCCGTGTGAACCCGATCGCCTCGTAGGCCCGGCAGGCGGCGGGACCCGAGGCGAACAGGATGGCGGTGTCGGCGCCTTCGGCGCGGGCTTCGGCCAGGTGCAGCGCCACGGCGCGGCGGGCATGTCGGCGGCCGCGCAAGGGGGGCGGGGTGAAGACTCCGCCGATCTGCACCATGTCGGGCAGGCGCGCATTGAACGCGGTCATCGCGACCGGGGTGCCGTCGATCTCGAGAAGACGCACCTCGCCGCCGGTGAGCGCGCTTTCGGTGCGCCCCCGGGCTTCGTCGTCGAGCTGGTCGGGCGGGCTCATGTGCAGCTCGGCCGAATAGGCCCGGGTCCAGGCGAAGATCAGCTCGCGGTCGGCTTCGGCGGGAGCGCGGATCTCGCCGGGGCCGGGGGGCAGGCGCAGGTCGGCCAGGCGCAGCCGGTAGAGCGGCTCGGGGTCGTCGAGCGCGAAGGTCGCGGCGGCGATCCCCAGGGCATGCTTTGCGGCATCCACCTGGTCGGGCACGCCGGTGAAGCCTTTCACGATGCGCCCGGCGACCTTGGTGGCGAAGGCGGCGTGGAGTTCGGGCGGCGCGTCGGGGGCCTGGATCTGGACGTAGCCGGCGTTGGAGAGCCCGAAGACCGCGGTGAGGTCCTGGGTGCCGGCCAGCCAGAAGGCGGTGCCGTGCGGCGAGCAATGGTCGCAGAGCCCGTGGCGCGCGAGGGTCGAGCGCAGGAACATGCTGGTCTCGGCGTGGCCGGCGAGAAAGGCTTCGATCGCCGGTTCATCTCCCGGCCGGGCGGCGCGCAGCATCACCAATCCCCCAGGGTGGATTGCCACAGCGTGAGCGCCGCCACGGCCGCGGTGTCGGCGCGCAGGATACGGGGGCCGAGGCGGACGGGGCGGGCGCAGGCCATCGTGCCCAGGTGCTTGCGTTCGGCTTCGGAAAAGCCGCCTTCGGGGCCGATCAGGATCGCCCAGGGGCCGCCTCGGTCCTTCGTCGCCTCCTCGGCGGCGAAGAGGGACGGATGTGCCGATGCGCGCGCCGCGAGCGCTTCGTCGGCGAACAGGATCCGCCGCTCCTCCGGCCAGGAGGCCAGCAGCGCGCCGAGCTTCTGCGGCGCCTCGACCGGCGGTACGAAGGTGCCGCCGCATTGCTCGCCCGCCTCCACCGCATGGGCCTGGAGGCGGGCGACATTCACCCGCTCGGCATTGGTAAACTCGGTCAGCACCGGCAGAATCCGCGCCGCGCCCAACTCCGCCGCTTTCTCGACGATGAAATCGGTGCGCGCCTTCTTGATCGGCGCGAACATCAGCCAGAGGTCGGGCGGGTCGCGCTGCGCGGCCGAAAGCCCGAGGCAGGCGAGGGTGCCTGCGCGCTTCCCCGCCGAGACCGCCTCGGCCGACCATTCGCCGTCGATCCCGTTGAAGATCGCCACCCGTGCGCCTTGCGTGAGCCGCATCACGCCGAACAGGTAATGCGCCTGCTCACGCGTCAGCGCGACGCGTTTGCCCTCCCCCAAGGGGGCGTCTACAAAGAGGCGGATTTTCTCGCGGGCCAGCATGGGGGCACGATATGGCGGCTGACAACGATAGGCCAGAGGCCGCGGGACAGGTTTCCGATGCGGTCCGCGGCAACTGGGTCGACTGGCGCGCGCCGGCCTGGTCGCGGCCCTATCTGCGGCTGTCGCGTGCCGACCGCCCGATCGGTACCTGGCTGCTGCTGCTGCCCTGCTGGTGGGGCCTGCTGCTCGGGATCGGCGAAACCGGCACCTTCGGCTGGCACGACGCCTGGATCGCGCTCGGCACCGGGCTCGGCGCCTGGCTGATGCGCGGTGCCGGCTGTACCTGGAACGACATCACCGACCGCGAGTTCGATGCCGCGGTCGCGCGCACCAGGTCGCGGCCGATCCCGTCGGGCCAGGTCAGTGTGCGCCAGGCCTTCGGCTGGCTGGCGGTGCAGGCGCTGATTTCCTTCGCGATCCTGCTCACGTTCCACCCGAATGCGATCCTGCTCGGCCTCGCCTCGCTCGGGCCGGTGGCGATCTACCCCTTCGCCAAGCGCTTCACCTGGTGGCCGCAGGTCTTCCTCGGCATCGCCTTCAACTGGGGCGCGCTGCTGGCCTATACCGCGCATACCGGCAAGCTCGGCTGGCCCGCGGTCGCACTCTATATTGCCGGCATCGCCTGGACGCTGTTCTACGACACGATCTACGCCCACCAGGACAAGGAGGACGACGCGCTGATCGGGGTGAAATCCACCGCCCGGCTGTTCGGCGCGCATACGACGGCCTGGCTGCGGGTCTTCCTCGGGCTCACGGTGCTGCTGATGGCGCTGGCGGTGGTGCTCGCCTTCACCCCGGGGGCCTCGGTCCTCGCCCTGGTCGTCGCACTCGGGGCGCCCTGGTTTCTCGGCTGGCACCTGGCGTGGCAGTTGCGGGTGCTCGACACCGAAGACCCCGAGACCTGCCTCACCCTGTTCCGGGCCAACCGGGATGCCGGCCTCATACCTGTGCTGTTTCTTGCCGTTGCCGCCCTCCTCTGATTGCGCGCCCAGGCGCGGCCCCCTATTGAGGCGCATCTGATGTGGAACCTTCATGCCTGACCTGACCCCGCCTGCCAAACCGAGCCGCTCCTACGGCTTTCTGTCCATCGCCGTGCTGGCGGTCGCTGCCGTGGTCGCGCTTGCGGCGGCCTGGGGGGCGCTGGTCTCGGTCGAGCAGAGCTCGAAATCCGCCGTCGAACGGGCCCTGTTCCTGGCCGGCGAGGACTGGGCCGAGGTGCATACCAACGGCCTCCAGGTCATCCTGTCGGGCAAGGCCCCCTCGGAAGCGGCGCGGTTCGCGGCGCTCTCGGCGGCGGGACACGAGGTCGATGGCGCCCGGGTGATCGACCAGGTCGAGGCGCCCGAAGCGGTGGCGATCGAACCGCCGCGGTTTTCCATCGAGATGTTGCGCAACCAGGCCGGCATTTCGCTGATCGGTCTGGTGCCGGCAGAGACCGACCGCGCCGCGCTGGCCGACGGGATGCGCGCGATCGACCCGATCAAGCCGGTCGCCGATTTTCTGGAAGCCGCCGACCACCCGACGCCGGAGGGCTGGGACGAAGCCCTCGACTATCTGCTCTACGCGACCGAAATGCTGCCGCGCTCGAAGATCTCGATGGATGCCGAACATGTCGCGGTGGAGGCCATTGCCGGCTCGCCGGCCCAGAAGCAGGACTGGGAGCGGGCGATCCGGCGAAAAAGGCCCGCAGGAGTGCGCCTCGCGCTCGACATCCGGGCGCCGCTCGACGTGGTTTCGCCCTATATCGTGCGGTTCCTGTCGGACGACGAAGGCACGCGCTTCGAGGCCTGTACCGCCTACAACCCGGCGGACCGCACCCGGATCGTCGCCGCCGGGAAGGCGGCCGGCGTGAAGGGCGACGTCGATTGCGAGCTCGGGCTCGGTGTGCCCTCGCCCGCCTGGCCCGAAGCGGTGGCGCGCGGGATCCAAGCGGTGCATGATCTGCGCGGCGGGTCGCTCACCTTTTCCGATGCCGACGTCACCCTGATCGCTCCCGAGAACACGCCCCAGGACACGTTCGACCGGGTGCTGGGCGAGCTCGAGGCCGATCTGCCGGCGGTGTTCTCGCTGCAAGGTGTTCTGCCGGTGCCCGAGACCGGCCCGGTTTCTCCGGCGGGGCCGCCCGAGTTCATCGCGTCGCTCGGCGAAGACGGCAAGGTGCAGTTGCGCGGCCGGGTTACGGCCGAACAGGATCGCACGATCGTCGAAAGCCTCGCCCGCGCCCGGTTCGGCACCCGCAATGTCTATGCGCCCCTGCGGCTCGATCCCGCCCTTCCCGCTTCCTGGGCGGTGCGCACGCTCGCGGGGCTCGAGGCGCTCGGCCACCTCGCCGACGGCCGCGTGACCGTGCGGCCGGATGTGGTGACGGTGACCGGCTCGACCGGCGACAAGGGGGCGTCGGCGAAGATCTCGCGTCTGCTCTCGGAGAAACTGGGCGGGGCCGAAGATTTTCGGGTGAACGTGACCTACGAAGAGGCGCTGGATCCGATCGCCGCGATGCCGACGCCGCAGGAATGCGTGGCCGAGATCAACGCGGTAATGACGCGCAACAAGATCACCTTCGCGCCGGGCTCGGCCGAAATCGAACGGTCGTCGGCGTCGACGGTCGACCAGATCGCCGAGATCGTGAAATCCTGCCCGGACGTGGCGATGGAGATCGCCGGCTATACCGACAGCCAGGGGCGCGAGGAAATGAACCAGGCGCTGTCGCAGCGCCGCGCCGAGGCGGTGGTGTCGGCTCTGCTGGCCCGCCGGGTGCTGACCACGAATCTCGCCGCCTTCGGCTATGGCGAGGATTCCCCGATCGCCGACAACGATACCGAGGCGGGGCGCGAGGCGAACCGGCGGATCGAGTTTCGGCTGATTGGCGAGGCCCACCAGGATACCGAACCGAAGAGCGAAGGCGACGATCCGCCGACGATCCGCCCGCCGGCCCGTCCGACCGATGACGCTGGCGGCGATGCGCAGGACGACGCCGCGGCCGAGGATGCACCGGAAGAGGCGGCGGAGGATGCACCGGAAGAGGCGGCGGAGGATGCCGATCCGGCCGGCGGGGCCGCGGCGGATGCGGGCGGTACTGCGGCAGAAGCGGACAGCCCGGCCGAGGACGTGGCGGCGGTCGACGAAGACAGGTCGGGCGACGCGGGCGATCCGGTCGAGGACGCGGCTGCGGATGCCGGAGACGAGGGTGCCGAAGCCGGCGGAGACGCCGCGCCGGATGCGCCCGAGACGCTGCCCGGAACCATCGAGGCAGAAGCTCCGGATGGCCCCGTCGAGGCAGACGCCGCCGATGCGCCTGTCGAGACCGTGGCCACCGAGCCCACGGTCGCGCCGGAAGACGCGGTGGAGACCGAGGCGCCGGTGATGCCGGCGACGGGCGCGGCGGAGGCGGAGGTCGCCGAAGACCTGGCCGAGGCGCCCGCCGCCGGGGCGCAGGCACCTGCGACCGCGACCGGACGCGACCCCGCCGGCGAAACCCGGACCGGTCCGATCGGCGCCGATCCGGCCGAGACGGCGGCTGCCGACCCGCTTGACGGCGACCGGTCCGGTTCCGATACCGAGGCCGCCGTCGATGACCCGTCGACCGACGCCACCGAGGCGACCGCCGTCGAACCCACCACTTCCGACGCCGAGATCGCGGCCGATGCCACGGCCCCCGAGATCACCGACACCGAGACCGCCGCCGCCGAGACCGCCGCCGACGCCACCGGGGCGAGCGCCGAGGCACCGGGTACCGAGGGCGATCCCGAGCCGGTCGCGGAGATCGATGCCGCCCCGGAACCGGAGGCGGAGACGCTGGCCGAGACGGACCAGACCGACCCGGCGGAGCGCGCCGCGGACCCGGACGGCGCGGAAACCCCGGTTGCGGATGCGACCGGCCCCGCGGCCGCGGACCCGGCCGAAGACCCGGCCGAAACCGATGCGGCATTGGCGGCGGCCGAGGCCGACCCGGCGGCCACCAATGACGAGGCCGACGCCGACGCGATGCCGGCGCCGACCGATGCGGAGGCTGGCGAAACCGCGGAAGATGCCGAGGTCGCGGTCGTCGAGACCGACACCACCTTAGCCGGCGCCGAAGCCCCGGCCGAATTTGCGGCCATTCGCCCCCGTCCCCGTCCGCTGGCGGCGGTGAATCCCGAACTGGCCGGGATCCGACCCAAGCCGCGCCCCGCCATCGTCCCCGACGCCCCCAGCACGGAGTGAAAAATGAACCGGACCGAGTTCATCATCGTCACCGCCATCATCCTCTTCGTGGCCTTCCTGCTGGGGTGGTTCGCGCATTGGCTCATCCATCGGTTCACCCGGGTGGCGACGAGCGACATGAGCGAGCTGGACCGCATTGCCCAGGCCCTGCACGAAGCGGAGGAGACCCGCGACCAGGCGATCACCTACCTGCAGAAACGCGAGGCGGAGATGTCGAACAGCCTGGCCCAGAGCGAGGCGGAGTTGAGCGCCGCGATGGAAGGTCTGCGCGAGGCGCGCACCGAAGCGGAGGAGCTGCGAAAGTACATCGAGGAAAGCAGCCAGACCTGATCCCGGGGCCGGGTGTCGCGGCGCGTGCCGCCGGGCCCGGCGAACCTGTCGGCCGGGGGCTTGCGCTAAGCGAGCGACCAACGCATCCGGGTGCCGGACCGGCGGCACCGCGACGCCATCGTGAGCGCGGCCGGGGATAGCGACGGGCCGGCTGTTCGAATTCGACGAATTGTGCCGGTGGACGCGGCGGGGTCAGGCGTCAGTCACGACCGGCACAGGCGCCGTACCGTGGTGGTGCGCGCTGCGGGGTCTGCAGATCCGGCGCTCGGTCCACCCCGAAAAGATGCCAGGTGCGCGGCCCCGGGCGAGGCCGCCCGCACCGGCCCCGTGGTCAGGGAACCAGGCCGCCGTCGACGTCGTCGCCGGTTTCGTTCATCAGCCGTTCGAGCAGGGGCACCACCACGCGGCGCTTGCCGTCGAGCTCGATGATCCCGGCTTTTTTCAGCGCCGAGATTTGCCGGCTGACGGTCTCCAGGGTCAACCCCAGGTAGTCCGCCATGGCTTCGCGGGTGAGCGGGAGATCGAAATTCATCCCGTCCTTGGGCACGTGTTTCTTCAGCGCTGCATCGCGGCGTGCGATGATCGCGAGCAGCGACGCGATCTTTTCGCGCGCCGTCTTGCGGCCAAGGACCAGCATCCATTCGCGGGCCGAATCGAGCTCGTCCAGCGTCATTTCGAGCAGACGCGTGCCGATGTGCGGCGTGGTGGTCATCAGGTCTTCGAAGGGCGACTTGCGGAAGCAACAAATCGTGAGGTCCGAGACCGCCACCACGTCGAACGGCGCCGAGTCGCGCCCGGGCCGGCCGATGAAATCCGACGGCAGCAGCAGGCCCACCATCTGGGTACGCCCGTCTTCCATCGTCTGGCTGAGCGAGGCGATGCCGGTCACCACCGAGGCCACGAATTCCATGTGATCTCCGGCCCATATCACCGGCTGTCCGGCCTCGTAATTGCGGTAGTACTTGATCTCTTCGAGCCGCTTCAGCTCGTCGGGCTCGCACCGGGAGCAGACCGCCTGATGCTTGATCGGGCAGTTCCAGCACTCCTTGGTGTCGGCTGAGAGATCCATCTTCGCTTTCATGCCGGGGTTCCGGTTTGATCCTGATCAAAGTGGCGCGCGCAAATTCCGCTAGAGCCTAGTCGAATGCAGTCATACACGCAACTTCGCAAACTCGGGTTGTTCGACGCCCGCGTGCCCCGCTATACGAGCTATCCGACCGCCCCGCAATTCAATCCGGGCGTCGGTCGCGACATCGTGTCGGACTGGATTTCGGCGATTCCCGCCGGCGGTTCCGTCTCGCTCTACATCCATGTGCCATTCTGCCGGAGGTTGTGCTGGTTCTGTGCCTGCCGCACCCAGGGCACGCAGACCGCCGAGCCGGTGGCGGCTTACGTCAAGACGCTGAAAAAGGAGCTCGCGCTGATCAAGGCGCGGCTGCCCGACGGAGTGAGGATCGAGCATCTGCACTGGGGCGGCGGCACGCCGACACTGCTCGAGCCGCAGATGATCGCGGATCTGTCCGGTGCGATCTTCAAGATGGCATCGCTGGCGGAGGGCGCGCAGTTCTCGGTCGAGATCGACCCGACCGAGATCGACGGGCCGCGGCTGGACGCATTGGCCGCCGCCGGGCTCAACCGCGCCTCGATCGGGGTGCAGGATTTCGATCCGATGATCCAGGAGGTGATCGGCCGGCCGCAGAGCTACGAGGTGACGAAAGACGCGGTCGACGGGCTCCGCGCGCGCGGGATCCGCTCGCTCAACGTCGACCTGCTCTATGGGTTGCCGCATCAGACCAACGCCCGGATCGCCGATTCGGTGAACAAGGTGATCAGCCTCGGCCCCGACCGGATCGCGCTGTTCGGCTATGCCCATGTGCCCTGGATGTCGAAGCGCCAGCAACTGATCCCGACCGAAGCCCTGCCGTCTCCGGAAGCGCGGCTGGACCTCTACAATGTGGCTCGCGATCTGTTTGTCGGTGCCGGGTTCGAAGAGATCGGCATCGACCATTTCGCCAAGCCCGACGACGGGCTCGCGGTTGCTCATCGAAACGGCACCATGCACCGCAATTTCCAGGGCTATACCGAGGACCGCTCGGGCGTTCTGATCCCGGTGGGCGCTTCGGCGATCGGGCGCTTTCCGCAGGGCTATGCCCAGAACGAGCCCTCGACCTCGAAATACCAGGAGCGCGTGCGCGCCGGCGAGCTGGCCATCGCCAGGGGCCATGTCTTTGCCGGCGACGACCTCGTGCGGGCCCGGATCATCGAGCTGCTGTTGTGCGATTTCCGCGCCGATCTGGGCGCTGTCGCGGCGGAGCAGGGCGTGCGTCCGAACCGGGTCCTGGCCATGGCAGAGGGTCTCGATGAGGCACTGCCGGGGGCGACGACTTATGCCGACGGCGTGCTCACCATACTGGAGGATGCCCGCCCGCTGGCGCGCATCGTCGCGCGCCACTTCGACGCCTACGACATGAGCGCCGCGCGGCATTCCCAGGCGGTATGAGGCGGGCGCCCGGCAGGTCTTTCGCGACCTGTCGCCGGGTTCCTGCCGATGCGACGCCGGCGAACCGCCGCGCGTCGACGGGGATATTCCCGGCACCTGCCCTGTGATACCACGATTCCGGCATTCCGGAATTCCGGAATCGTGGAAACCCCGATACGTGGGGCGCTTGTGGGCGCTTGTGGGCGCTTTGGCCACCCGCGCATCCGCCACGGGCAAGCCGGGACCGGATCAGGGAGCACGCAGATGGATTTCGTCGAAGCCGCCCGGGCGATCACCGGTCCCGCCCATGTGCTGACCGGCGCCGAGACCGCGCGCTACGCCAGCGACTGGACCGGCAAGTATGCGGCCACGCCCCTCTGTGTCGTCCGGCCGGCTGACACCGGCGAGGTTTCGGCGCTGATCGCGCTGGCCCGCGACACCGCGACGGCGGTCGTCCCGCTCGGCGGCAACACCGGTCTCAACGGCGGCGGCCATGCGCCGGGGGCCGCGGTGATCTCGCTCGAACGGCTCAACCGGATTCGCGAGATCCGGCCCGAGGCCCGCACCGCCGTGGTCGAAGCCGGCGTCGTGCTGGAACGGCTGCACGAGGCCGCTGCGGGGTTCGGGCTCGCCTTCCCGCTCACCTTCGGCGCCAGGGGCTCGGCGACCATCGGCGGGGCGATGTCGACCAATGCCGGCGGCTCGAACGTGCTGCGCTACGGCAATACCCGCGCGCTGGTGCTGGGGCTCGAAGCGGTCATGCCGGACGGCGCGGTGCTGGATCTGATGAGCGCGCTGCACAAGGACAATTCGGGGTTCGATCTGAGGGATCTGCTGATCGGCGCCGAGGGCACGCTGGGGATCGTCACCGCCGCGGTGGTCAGACTGGTGCCGCTGCCGCGCGCCTATCTCACCGCCCTCGTGAGCCTCGCCTCGCTCGACGATGCGCTGACCCTGCTCAATCGTCTCCAGGCCGAGACCGGTGGCGGGGTCGAGGCGTTCGAATACATGCCCGGCGACTATCTGGCCGCCCTTGCCCGCCGGCATCCGGAGATGCGTCAGCCCCTGGCGCCATCGCAGGTGAACGTGATGCTGGAGATCGGCGTGACCGGGCAGGCGGCGGCCACACCCGGGCCCGACGGCATGACCCCGGCGCTCGCCGGGCTCGAGGATCTGCTCGCCGACGAGATGGCCGCCGGCCGGGTGCGCGATGCCGCCCTCGCCCGTTCCGAAGGCCAACGGCGCGAGATCTGGGCGCTGCGCGAGGCCGCGGCCGAGGTGACGCTCGCGATCACGCCCAACGTGGTCAACGACATCGCCGTGCCGCTCGATGCCGTGCCGCGCTTTTTCGACCGTGCCCGCGCCGCCCTGGCCGCCCTCGATCCGGGGGCAACCGACCTCTCGGTCGCCCATCTCGGCGACGGCAACATCCATTACACGGTCTACCCGACGAGGACCGATCCGGTGCTGGCGGATGCGATCATGGAGGCGGTCGAGGAGGTCGTGCGCGACCTCGGCGGATCGTTCAGCGCCGAACACGGGATCGGGTTGTCGAAGAAGCGCTCGATGGCGCGGCGCAAGGATCCGGTGGCGCTGGCGGTGATGCGGCAGATCAAGGCGGCGCTGGATCCGGGCGGGATCATGAACCCCGGAAAGGTGCTGCCGGACTGACTTTCGAACCGCTTGGGCGGTCCGACCCGCCCGGGGGTTTCACACCCGTCGTGCCGAAGGCACACCGCTGGCGTGACCCCCCGTGAGGGATTTGAGGACCAAAGGAGAAGAGGGCGGCGGCACGCAACCGGCTTGAATGTCCTTTCCCCTTGCCGGAAATGCCCTGTGGTGGACGCCTTTGACCGGAGGGCCTATCGCCAGTCGAAGAATCCCTCGCCGGCGCGCGCGAGCAGGCGCGCCGCCATGGCGCGGCCGATCTCGGGGCCGTCTTCCACCGGGCCGGTCACATCGTCGTCGAGCGCCTCGGAGCCGTCGGTGCGCAGGATCTCGCCGCGCAGCCGCAGCGTGGCGCCGTCGAGCGTGGCCAGCCCGGCGATCGGGGTCTCGCAGGAGCCGTCGAGGGCGGCGAGAAAGGCGCGTTCGGCGGCGAGGCGCTGGCCGGTCTCCGTGTGGTGGATCGCTTCGAGCATCGCCCCGGTGCGGCTGTCGTCCGCCCGGCGCTCGATGCCGATGGCGCCCTGGGCGATGGCGGGCAGCATCTCTTCCGGCGCGATGGCGACATGCGGCACCGCGTCCATCCGCAACCGGTTGAGCCCGGCCTTGGCGAGAAAGGTGGCCTCGGCAACGCCGTCTTCGAGCTTGCGCAGCCGGGTCTGCACGTTGCCGCGGAATTCGACCACGGTGAGGTCGCGCCGGCGGTTGAGGAGCTGCGCCTTGCGCCGGAGCGACGAGGTGCCGACCACCGCGCCCTCGGGCAGATCGGCGATCGCTGCGTGCCTGAGAGAGACGAAGGCGTCGGCCGTGGTCTCGCGCGGCAGATAGCAATCGAGCAACAGCCCCTCGGGCTGCGCCACCGGCATGTCCTTCATCGAATGGACCGCGATGTCGATGCCGCCGGACAGGAGCTGTTCCTCGATCTCCTTGGTGAACAGCCCCTTGTTGCCGATCTCCTTGAGCGGCCGGTCGGCGGCGATCAAGGCCGCATCGTCGCCGGTGGTCTTGATGACCACGACCGCGAAGGCGGCCTCGGGCAGATCGTAGGCGGTCATCAGCCGGGCGCGGGTCTCGTGCGCCTGGGCGAGGGCGAGCGGCGAACCGCGGGTGCCGATCTTGAGGGGTGCGTCGGGGGAGGGCAGGATGAGCGTCATGACCCCGGGGTTTAAACGCGGCAAATCGGCCTGTCCACGCCCCTTCGCCCGCCCGCACTGCTTGACAAGGGCGCCTGTGCTTGGGAACCAGCCGGGACCAGCGAAAGGACCGACGATGACAAAGCTGCTGCTGCGTGCCCTCGCGGGCGAGACCCTCGACGTGCCGCCGATCTGGATGATGCGCCAGGCGGGCCGCTACCTGCCGGAATACCGCGCCACCCGGGCCCAGGCGGGCGACTTCCTGAGCCTGTGCTACAACTCGGAGCTGGCCGCCGAGGTCACGCTGCAACCGATCCGCCGCTACGGCTTCGATGCGGCGATCCTGTTCGCCGATATCCTGCTCTTGCCGCAGGCGCTGGGCGCGGATCTGTGGTTCGTGACCGGCGAGGGGCCGCGGCTGTCGACGGTGACCACCCAGGCCGATTTCGACAGGCTGAAACCGGCTTCGGACATCCACGATCATCTCGCGCCGATCTACGAGACCGTGCGGATCCTCAGGCGCGAGCTCCCGCCGGAGACCGCGCTCATCGGCTTTGCCGGGGCGCCCTGGACGGTGGCGACCTACATGATCGCCGGGCAGGGGACCAGGGACCAGGGCCCGGCGCATGCGCTCAAGGCGGAGAACCGGGTGGTGTTCGACGCCTTGATCGAACGCATCACCGCGGGCACGATCGACTACCTGTCGAAGCAGGTCGAGGCCGGGGCCGAAGTGGTCAAGCTGTTCGACAGCTGGGCCGGGTCGCTCAAGGGCGAGGATTTCCAGCGCTATGCGGTGGAGCCCGCCAGGCGCATCATCGCCGAGCTCAAGGCCCGCCACCCCGACCTGCCGGTCATCGCTTTCCCGCGCGAGGCGGGGGCGGGCTACATCGGCTTCGCCCGGGCCACCGGCGCCGACTGCGTGGCGCTCGACAATTCGGTGTCGCCGCAATGGGGGGCCGAGCATGTCCAGACCGACGGTTGCGTCCAGGGCAACCTCGCGCCGGGGCATATGGTGACCGGCGGGCAGGCGCTGGTGGACGCCACCCGCGAGGTGGTCGCGGCGTTCGGGAACGGGCCCCACATCTTCAACCTCGGCCACGGGATCACCCCGGATGCCGACCCCGAGAACGTGCAGCTGATGATCGACACAGTGCGCGGCTAAGGTCGGCGCGGAGGGTGAGGTGTTTCGCCGCGCCTCTGGCGCGGCGACCGGCGCGGGGCGAAGCCCCGCGCCCGGGTCGGATCGGCGTCAGCCGATTCGAAACCTCACACCCATTTCGCCAGCGGCGGCAGGCTCATCAGCACCGCGTTGGCGTCGTGCCCGGTGGCGAGCCCGAACTTGGTGCCGCGGTCGTAGACGAGGTTGTATTCGGCATAGAGCCCGCGGTGGACGAGCTGGGTATCCTTGTCTTCTTCGGTCCACTCGAGATCCCGGCGGCGTTCCGTGACCGGCAGGAAGGCGGGCAGGAAGGCGCGGCCGACATCTTGCGTGAAGGCGAAATCCGCCGCCCAGTCACCGGTGTTGAGATCGTCGTAGAAGATCCCGCCGACCCCGCGCGCGCGGCCCCGGTGAGGCACGAAGAAATACTCGTCGGCCCAGGCCTTGAAGCGGTCGTAATAGCCCGGGTCGTGCGCATCGCAGGCGGATTTGAGCGCGGCGTGGAACTGCGCGGTGTCGTCGTCGTACTCGATGCAGGGGTTGAGATCGGCGCCGCCGCCGAACCACCAGGCCCCCGGAGTCCAGAACATCCGCGTGTTCATGTGTACGGCGGGCGTGTGCGGGTTCTGCATATGCGCGACAAGGCTGATACCGGAGGCCCAGAACCGTGGATCTTCCGCGATCCCCGGCACGCCGCGCGCCGCCATTGCCTTCTGCGCCGCCTCGCCCAGCGTGCCGTGGACGGTGGAGACGTTGACCCCGACCTTCTCGAACACCCGCCCGGCGCGCATCACGCTCATCAGCCCGCCGCCGGCATCGGATCCGTCGTCGGAGGCACGCCGGGTTTCGCTCACCTCGAACCGACCCGCCGGGCGGTCCGCAAACGGCCCGCGCACCTGGCGCTCTTCCAGCGCCTCGAAGGCGGCGACGATCCCGTCGCGAAGCTGGCGGAACCAGGCGCTGGCGCGGGCCTTCTGCGCGGTCATGGCGGCTTCGGTCATGGCGGTCCTCCGTTGGCTCGGCCACTGGCTAGCAGGATTAACCCAGGGCGCAAAGGAGGTTTTGCCGGGACCGCTGCGCCGGTTTAGGGTGAGGGACGAAGGAGTGAGTCATATGCGCCCAATCCACCTTGCCCTGTTGGCCCTGCCGCTGCTGGCGGCCTGCGCCACCACCCCGCGTCAGCAATGCGAAGCGCCGCACCGCACCGCGCTTCGCACCGTCGCCGCAGACCTGCACGAGACCGCCGAGGCGCTCGGTCGCGGGTACCGGCTGGTGCCGTCGCGGTTCCAGTACGGGGTGCACTATTGTGTCACACAGACCGGGTTCGTGCAGTTCTGCACGGCCGATGACGGTGAGCCGATGTACGACAAGCGGCCGATCAACCGGGCGGCCGAAACCGCCAAGCTCGCGGCGCTCCAGGCGGAACAGAAGCGGTTGGACGCGGCGATTGCCGCCTGTCGGACGCGCTACCCGGAGTGACCGCCGCCGCGGAAGGTCTCGGGCGGGCCCGGATGCGGCGACCGGTCGGGATGGGCGACAGAGGCGACTCAAACCGCGGCAGGCAAGGGTGCGAACCCGGTCAGTGCGCCGGCGCGCCCACAGCATCGACGAGGCAGCGGCCGCCGTCGACGGTGAGCACCTGGCCGGTCATGAACCCGGCCCCGTCCGAGGCCAGGAAGCGGACGGTTTCGGCCAGTTCCGACGCGCCCGCGATCCGCCCGAGCGGCGTGCCCTCGACGATCATGCCACGGATCTCCGGGTCTTCGCGCAGGGTGTCGCGCAGGGACCCGCTCATCACCGATCCGAAACTGACGGCGTTCACCCGGATCCGGTTCGGCGCCAGCGCCACGGCGAGCGCGCGGGTCGCCTGTTCGAGCGCCGCGGCGGCGATGGAGAACCCCATCAACCCGGGCTGGGTCCGATGCGAGGCGATCGACGACAGGTTGATGATGGCGCCGAGCGGTGCGTCGGACTCCTCGGGCAGCGCCTCGCCCTGGGTGATGAAGCGATTCGCCACCGCCTGGCTGAGCCGCAGCGCCGTCATCAGGTTCTGCTCGAGCAGCAGTTCGACCGACTTGTCCTTCATGTCGAGCGGATCGGTGATGACGACCTGGCGCGAGGCATTGACGAGGATATCGACGCGGTCGAAGGCATCGACCGCCGCGGCGATCAGGTTGGTGATCGTGAGCTTGGCGCGCAGGTCGCCGGAATGGATCCGGATATTGCGGTCCTCGTCGCCGCCGGCCTCGCCGTCGCTGTTCTCGGGATTGCGGCCGAATTCGGCGATGAGCTTCGCCTCATCGATATCGGCACAGACGACATTGGCGCCCTGTTCGGCGAAATGCCGGGCGATGGCGAGGCCGACGCCATTGGCCGCCCCGGTGACGATGGCGGTCTTGCCGGTGATCGAAAACGACATCGATGGTCTCCTGATTCCTCGCGGCCGAGCCTAGTGCGGACCCGGGGGAAGTAAAAACCGGTTTGCCGTCGCGGGCGACGAAATGGCCGGTGACTGTGGCGCTTGCGGGGGGCGTGAGGGCCGATCGGTCCGGAAACCGCAACAATTCCGGGCGACTGGAACGACTGTTCCCAATTCGGAAACAAGCTCGGTGCGCAGGCGGGTCAACGCCGAGCGCGCCGGGGTTTGCGGGCATGGATGACCTTGAAGCCGGATGTGCCGCCGACCTCTTCCACCTCGGCGAAATCGGCCCCGAGTTCCGCCTCGTAGGGAAGATGGCGGTTGGCGACCATCCAGAAGCTGCCCGAGGGCGCGAGCATGCGGGCCGACGCGGCGATGAAGGCACGTCCCAGCCCCGGGTCGCCGGCGCGGCCGCTGTGGAACGGCGGGTTGGAAACGACGTGGTCGAGCAGCGCCGGCGGGCGCCAGCGGGTGGCATCCGCCCAGTGAAAAACCGCGCGCGGGTCGGTCACGTTCTGTCGGGCACAGTCGAGCGCGACAGCGTCGGTCTCGACCAGGTGGAGCTGCGCGACGGCGTCGGTTTTCAGCAGGTGGCGGGCGAGAAAGCCCCAGCCGGCCCCGAGATCGGCGACGTTGCCGCGCAGCGGCGGCAAGGCGTCGACCAGTGCCAGCGATCCCTTGTCGGGGCCATCGGCCGAGAACACGCCGGGGCGGGTGACGAAATCGCCGATCTCGCGCGGCCTAGCGGCCCAGTCGGGAAAGCCGGCGGCTTCGAGCCAGAACAGCTTGCCGTGCGCCTTGGCGAAGGTGCCGGCGATCGGGGCGAGGGCCTTCACGGCCTTGAGCATCGACTCGGCCCCGTCGCGTTTCTGCCCGTCGACAAGCACCAGCGGCGCCAGCTCGGCCGCCTCGGCGATGAGCGCCTTCTGGGCGTCCTTCGCGCGCGGGAGCACCACCAGGGCCGCGGCGAACCGGCCCGACGCGGCGCGGGTGACGTCGTATCCCGCCGCCTGCCAGCGGTCGGTGGCGACCGCGTCCTGGCTGACCAGCGTGAGCGATTCGCGCGGCAGGGCGGAGAGATCGTAGCCCGGCGGCGGACCGAACACCGCGACCCGGCCCGCGGGCAGGCTCAGGGCGCCGGTCGACAGCGCGAGGGAAAGACGCGAAACGGTCATGGCTGGGAGGCGCGCGCATCGACCGCTCGGCGGTCGCTTCGCAGGCGAAGGCCGAGGGGCCTGCGCACCGGCGCTATTCCTTCTCCATCGTGCATTGCAGCGGGTGCTGCTGCTGGCGGGCAAGCTCCATCACCTGCGTCACCTTGGTCTCGGCGATCTCGTAGGCGAACACGCCGACCACGGCGAGCCCCTTCTTGTGAACCGTGAGCATCAGTTCGAAAGCCTGGGCGTGGTTCATGCCGAAGAACCGCTCGAGCACCAGCACGACGAATTCCATCGGTGTGAAATCGTCGTTGAGAAGCAGCACCTTGTACATCGGCGGCTTCTTGGTGCGGGTCTTGGTTTCGACTGCAACAGCGCCGTCGGGCCTGTCGTCTTCACCGGACATCAAGATATGTTCAATCGGGCCTCGCGACACGATGGCGTCTCCGCTGCACTGTTCAGGCGTATTCAGAACGGACTATATAGCGCCAAAGCGGGGCATGAAAAAGGCCAAGCTGCAATTGCGCGAACAGAAACCCGAACCCGGGGGGGTGTGATGGACGGCAAGATCACCACGATCGGTTTCGATGCCGACGATACGCTGTGGCAGAACGAACACTTCTTCCAGATGACCCAGGAGCGTTTCACCGACCTGCTCGCCGACTACGCCGGCCCGGATCATCTGGCCCAGCGGCTCGAAGCGGCCGAGCGGCGCAACCTCGGGCACTACGGGTTCGGCATCAAGGGTTTCGTCCTGTCGATGATCGAGACCGCGATCGAGGTCACCGCGGAACGGGTGCCGGCGCGGGTGATTCGGCAGATCGTCGAGGCCGGGCAGGAGATGCTGGCCCATCCGATCCATCTGATCGACGGCGCCGCCGAGGCGATCCGGGCCCTGGCGCCCGGCCACAGGCTCGTGCTCGTGACCAAAGGCGATCTGCTCGATCAGGAACGCAAGCTCGCCCAATCGGGGCTCGGCGACTTCTTCGACGCGGTCGAGATCGTCTCGGAAAAGACCTGCGCCACCTATACCTCCGCCTTCGCCCGCCACGGCACCGGGGCGCAGGCCGCGCTGATGGTGGGCAACAGCCTGAAGTCGGACGTGATCCCGGCCCTGGAAGCCGGCGCCTGGGGCGTGCACGTGCCGCACGACCTCACCTGGAGCCTCGAGCACGCCGAGCCGCCGGTCGGGCACCCCCGTTTTCAACGGATCGACGGGCTGTCGGCGCTGCCGGATCTGGTGGCGCGTCTCGGCTGAGCCGAGGGTCCGGGCGGACCGGCCGGATGCCACATTCTCGCCACATTGGCTCATCTTGTAGCGACTTGCACTTTTCCCACCATATTTGCCTGTGACCTGTTACCGCATCTGTCGAAAACATTGAAAAGAGGGTATTTTCCTGACACGCCAGCTCTGTTAACCTGATGCGGACACCTGGGCACAGACCCGGGGCGCATCGAGGCAGCAAACAGGTGACGACGTGAATCGGCGTCTAGAGCAGATTTTCCAATATGTGACGGTTCTGGTTGTGGTTTTGTCCTTTGCCGCTCAGGCACAGGCCGCGCCCCGCGCCGAACTGGTGATGGACATGCGGACCGGGGAGGTGATCCATTCGGAGAACGCCGACACCCGGCTCCACCCGGCGTCGCTCACCAAGATGATGACGCTCTACGTCGTGTTCGAGGCGCTGGAGCATGGCGAGATCAGCCTCGATACCAAGGTGACGATCTCTTCCCATGCGGCCAACGAGCCGCCGTCGAAGCTCGGGCTCAAGCCGGGACAGAAGATCCAGCTGCGCTACCTGATCCGCGCCGCGGCGGTGAAATCGGCCAACGACGCCGCGACGGCCCTCGGCGAGGCGATCTCCGGCTCCGAGGCCGCCTTTGCGCGGCGGATGAACCGCACCGCCGAGGCGCTGGGCATGACCCGGACCCATTTCAAGAACGCCCACGGGCTGACCGAGGCGGGGCATCTGTCGACGGCGCGCGACATGACGATCCTCGGGCGGCATCTGTTCTACGACTATCCCGACTACTACCACCTGTTCAAAAGGCTCTCGATCGAGGTCCCCGGCCGGACCCTGCCCAACACCAACCGGCGGTTCCTCTCCGCCTACAAGGGCGCGGACGGGATCAAGACCGGCTACACCAATGCCGCCGGCTTCAATCTGGTCGCCTCGGCGGAACGTGGCGGCGAGCGGATCATCGCGACCCTGTTCGGCGGCACCTCGACGGCGGCACGCAACGACCGGGTGGCGCAATTGCTCGATCTCGGCTTCCGCGAGGCACCAAGCCGGGTCGCCGTGGTCCGGCCGCAAAAGCCCGGATACGTCGGGGCAAGCGGCACGACCACGCGCATCGCCGGAACCCTGGACCGGTCGATCCGCCCGCGTCCGCGGCCCGCGCTCGGCGCGCCGTCGCAGGAGGTCACGGTGGCGATAGCGCAAGGGATCGAAGCGGTGGTCGAAGAGCTCGCGGTTGCGGCGGTCGAACCCGCGGTCGAACCGGAACTGGACCCGGCCGTCGACCCGGCCGCGGACACCGCTGCGGCGCTCCTCCCGAGCATCCGGCCGCAGCCGAAACCCACCCTGGTTGCAGTCGACGCGGAAACCGGCGTGGCGCCTTCGGTCCTGACCGAGATTGCCAATGCCGCGGTCGATGCCCTGGCCCGGGAGCAGGCGCCGGAACCGGCCGTCGCAGAGGTCGAAGACGTCGGCGCGGCGGTCAGTGCCGGGATCATCCTCGACAGTGTCGAGGTCGATACGCCGCTGCCGGCGCGCCCCGAAGTGGTCAGCCGGATTTCGACCTCGGGCGGGCGTCACTGGGGTGTGACCGTTGGCCGGTTCCCGACCCGGGACGCGGCCGACCGGATGCTGATCCGTACCGCGCTCGCCGAACTGGCTTCGCTGGGCGAGGCGCTGCGCAAGGTGGTGCATGGGCCGAAGGGGTTCGACGCGAATTTCGTCGGGCTCAGTCATGATGGCGCCGAACTCGCCTGCCGCCGCCTGGCCGCGCGCAACACCGAGTGCAGCGTCTTCGGCCCGCCGGGCTGACCCGCGCGCAGGGCCGCGGTGCGCCGCGGCGGGCGGGCCGAAAGCGTCGGTGCCGGATCACCCGGCCCCGCGTGCGTTCACCGCAGCACGCCGCTGCGCGCCATCGTCCGGGCGTAGAGCCAGAGCCCCAGCGCGACCACGATCAGCGCCGCAGTAAAGGCGAGGTTGCCCCGGCCGAGGAGATCGACGGCCCCGGCGCCTGCGGTCGCAAACAACCGCGAGGTGTTGGCAAGCAGTCCGATCAGCGACAGCCCGAAGGCCAGGGCGGCGAAGCGCGAGCGTATCAGCAAGAGCACCGAGCCGGCCAGCGCCCCCCAGACCCCGAGCGCCCAGAACGCCGTGGCCCAGGCGGGGAAGCTTTCGAAATACTCCCTTTGCTCGGGGGTTGCCTGCGCGAGGTAGCTGTCGGCCGCGGTGTGCGCCATCACGTAGTCGAAGGCGCCGCCCGCGTTCCACAACAGCGATACCGCGCCGATCAGCCAGATGTGCCAGGGTGTCTTCATGTCCGCCTCCCATTCCCCCAAAGCTTGGCCGAGCCGGCGGGAGCGGTCAATCGCCTCAAGCACTTGTGACGATACTTAGCAAGGTGGCTAGGTTTCGGACCGCCAGCGCATCTTCATGTACCGGGTGCCGCCGGCGAGTTCGTCGAGCATCTGAACCACGCGCGTCTCACGGGTTTCGGCGCGCTTCGCCCGGGCGATCCAGCCGAGGTAGTCGTTGCGCTGGTAGGGCGGGCGCGCGTCGAAGGCGGCCCGCAGTCCGGCGGCATCGAGCCGGGCGGCGATGTCATCGGGCATCGGGTTGCGCGAACGTCTGAGGGTCATCGCCGAAGCGTGATGGCTGGACCTGGGCCGGTCAAGCGGGCAGGTTCGGGGCATGAAGATCGTGATCCTCACCGGGGCCGGCATCTCGGCCGAAAGCGGGCTTGGCACCTTTCGCGACCCGAAGGGCGATGGCGGCGGGCTCTGGGCCCGCTTCGACATGGGCGAGGTGGCGACCCCGGAGGGCTTCGCGCGCGACCCTGCGAAAGTGCACGCCTTCTACAACGCCCGGCGGGCGAGCGCGGCGGGGGCCCGGCCAAACGCCGCCCATGAGGCGCTGGGACGTCTGACCCGTGCGCGGCCGGAAGAGATCACCCTGGTGACCCAGAACATCGACGATCTGCACGAAAAGGCCGGCGCGGTGGGGGTGATCCACATGCATGGCGCCCTCGCGCGGGCGCTCTGCAACGCGTGCGGGGCGCGCTGGGATGCGCCGTTCGAGATGCATCCGGCCGACGCCTGCCCCACCTGCGCCGCGGCCGCCACCAGGCCGGACGTGGTCTGGTTCGGCGAGATCCCGTATCACCTGGAAGAGATCGCCGCGGCGCTGTCGGCGGCGGCGCTGTTCGTTGCCATCGGCACCTCGGGCAGCGTCTACCCGGCCGCCGGGTTCGTGGCCGAGGCGCGGGCGCAGGGGCTGCGGACGCTGGAGTTGAACCTCAGCCCCTCCGACCGCTCCGGCACGTTCGACGCGGTGCGCCTCGGGCCCGCGACGGAGGTGGTGCCGGCATGGGTCGACGAGGTGCTGGGGCGGTGACAGCGGTGCGCCGAGCCGGTGTCAGAGGATGAAATCACCGGCATGAAGATCGTGCCCGCCGGTCAGAACGATCGTCATGTCGGCCACCTTGTCGCCGTCCAGATCCATCTTGACCACGGTCCTGCCGTAGCCGCGCGAGAAGCGCAAATCGCCCAGGTGGCCGTCGAAACCGCCGCGGCCGAGGAACACGAAGGCATCGTCCTGCGCGGTCAACGGGTCGGCATCGATCGCCGAGAGATCGATCCGGTCGATGCCCCGCGTAAAGTCGGTGATCGTGTCGCGGGTCGCGATGCCGGTTCCCGACTCGTCGCGGTCGACATAGACGAAGACGTCGGCACCGCGCCCCCCGGTGAGCACATCCGCACCCATGCAGCCCTGGATCACATCCTTGCCGTCGCCGCCCTTGATCCGGTCGCCGCCGGCGCCGCCGCGCAGGTCGTCGTTGCCGCGGCCGCCATGGAGAAAGTCGGCGCCGCTGCCGCCGCGCAGAATATCGCGGCCGTTGTGACCGCTGAGGATGTCGGCGCCTCTGTCGCCATCGAGAATGTCGGCGCCCATGCGCCCATAGAGCCTGTCGTCGCCGTCCGCGCCGGCCAGGGTGTCGTTGCCGCTTGCGCCGTTCAGGACGTCGTTCCAGCCGGTTCCGATGAACCGGTCGTCGCCGTCACCGCCGCTCCAGATGACCCCGCTGTCGCGCAGATCGAGGATCCTTGCCCGGATCGCGCCATTGTCGGGATCATCGCCGCCGGTCTGCGCGCCGTAGGAGTAATCCGTCCAGGTGAAGACCACCCGGCCATCGGGAAGCTCCGCCAGCTGCGGCTCGTTCTGGTGCCCCTCGGTGGTGACATTGACGAGGAACTCGTCGCCGTCGGGGCTTCCGTCGGTGTGAAAGATGCGCGCGCGGATGGCCCCGTAGGCGGCATCGTCGCCGCCTGTTTCGAGGCCCATCGAGGTGTCGCTGTAGGTGACGATGAACCGCCCGTCCGACAGTGCCAGCACATCGGGCTGCACCTGTCCGTAGGTGGTGGTCTGGTTGACGCGAAACTCGCCCCCGACCGGCGCGCCGGCGGCGTCGAACACCTGACCGCGCAGCGCGTAGCTGCTGGTATCGTCGCCGCCGGTTTCGACGCCGCGGGAATTGTCGGTCCAGACGACGAAGAAGCCGCCGCCCGCGAGTGCGGTGACGCTGGGCTGGTACTGGTCGCCCGCCGTGGTCGTGTTGACCTGGAGATCGGCGGTCACCGGCGTGCCGTCGGCGCTGAACACCCGCGCGAAGATCCCGCCCACGTCGCCGTCGGCACCGCTTGCGTCGACCCAGATGACGGCATAGCCGCCGCCGGGCAGCGCGGCAATTTCGCTGCCGGTCTGCGATCCGTCGGCATCGGCGTTCAATCGGACTTCGCCGCCGAGGAAATTGCCGTTCGGATCGAACAGCTGCGCGTTGATGTTCTCGTCACCGTCCCAATCGCCGTCATCCCAGGTGACGAGGAAATTGCCGTTGTCCAGCAGGGCGACATTCGCGTAATCCTGATCGCCGTACACGGTGGTGTTGACACGCGTTTCGCTGCCGACCTTGATCGCGTCGGCGCTGAACCGCTGCATCCGCACCGCTTCTTCCCAGAGATCGTCGTTGTAACTGTCCCAACCGATCGAGAGATCGGAATAGGTCACGACGAAGCCGCCGTCGGCGAGCGGGGCGATCCGGGGCGAATGCTGGTGATACTTGGTGACGGTGTTGACCTGGATCGGTGCGCCGAATGCGGTGCCGTCGCCCGAGAACACCTGCAACCGGACCGCACTGTCGGACCGGTCGGTGGACCCAAACGCGGTCGAGCGCGAAAAGTCGGTATAGGCGATCGCGAAACGCCCATTCGCGAGGGCGGTCACCACCGGGGATATCTGCGCCCCCGCGGTCACCGTATTGACCAGAAACTCGTCACCCCAGAATCCTGGCGCTGCCATCTTTCGCTCTCCCGATCGCCGCGGAGGACGATGCGGGAAGACGGTTAAGGGCAGGTTTCTTTCCCGGCGACCGGTAAAATTTTAGGTGTTTTGAGCAAAGGAAAACGGCCCCGCCGAGGGCAGGGCCGTCATGTTGTCCGGTGCGCCGGATCAGGCCTCGGCGGCTTGTGCCTTGGCGAGCTCTTTCTTGATTTTCAGCGCATTGGCCGAAAGCTCGGTGTCTTTCGCCTTGGCAAGGAAAGCGTCGAGCCCGCCACGGTGGTCGACCGTGCGCAGCGCCGCGGCCGAGATCCGGAGCTTGACGCCGCGGCCGAGAGCCTCGGATTGCAGCGTCACGTCGTTCAGGTTCGGCAGAAAACGGCGGCGGGTGCGGTTTTTGGCGTGGCTGACATTGTTGCCAGACATCGGGCCCTTGCCGGTCAGTTCGCAGACGCGCGACATGGTTTCGTCCTTTTTTCCGGGCTGGTTCCGGGGCATCCGTCGGAGCGGACCCGGCCTGGCCTGTCAACACAAATGGGCGCCGCGAGCCGGGCGCCCCGAATTCCGTCCCGCGCGTTTAGGCGCATTTGATGGGGGCGTCAAGTGAGTCGCGGAGCGAACACCGACGCGTCGGGATGGCGTCTGGGTATCAGGTTTGCGGCCGGGATGAAAGCGTGGGCGCTGGGCAGCGGGCGGACGGGCGGTTATGGTCGCACGCATGAGCGAAGCCAGGCGGATACGGGTGCGCGGACAGGTGCAAGGCGTGGGGTTTCGCCCCTTCGTCTGGAGCATTGCCCGGCGCGAGGGGCTGCGGGGCCGGGTGCTGAACGATGCCGAGGGCGTGCTGGTCTACGCCGCCGGGCCGGGCGCGGCGCTCGACCGGCTGGAACGTGCCCTGGCGACCGAGGCGCCGCCGCTCGCCCGGGTCGACGCGGTGGAGCCCGGCCCCTGGGCGCCCGAAGATCTCGCCGCCGGTTTCGAGATCGCCGCGAGCGGGCCGGCGGGGGCCGAGACCCGGATAGCCCCCGACGCGGCGACCTGTCCGGCCTGTCTGGCCGAGATCCGCGATCCGGGTGCGCGCAGGTTTGGCTATCCGTTCACGAACTGCACCCATTGCGGGCCGCGCTTCACCATCATCGAGGGGCTGCCCTACGACCGCGCCAAGACGACGATGGCGCCGTTCGAGATGTGCCCGGCCTGCCGGGCGGAATACACGGATCCGGGCGACCGGCGGTTCCACGCCCAACCGGTCGCCTGCCCCGATTGCGGCCCGCGGGCCTGGCTGGAACGCGATGGTGTCGAGATTGCCGGCGCAGCGGTGGCGCTGGCGGCGGCGGCGCTGGCGGCGGGAGAGATCGTCGCGATCAAGGGGCTGGGCGGGTTCCACCTGGCCTGCGACGCGACCGACGCCGAGGCCGTGGCGCGGTTGCGCGCGCGCAAGCGACGTCCGGCGAAGCCCTTGGCGCTGATGGGGACGGCGGAGATGATCGCGGCGCAGGCGGAGGTGAGCGCGCAGGAATGGAGCCTCCTGCGCGAGCCCGCGGCGCCGATCGTTCTGCTGCGACGGGCGGGCGCGGCGCTGCCCGAGGCGCTGGCGCCGGGCCAGGCGGCGCTCGGCTGGATGCTGCCCTATACGCCGCTGCATCACCTGCTGCTGGATGCGGTGGGCCGGCCGTTGGTGATGACGTCGGGCAATCTCTCGGGCGAACCGCAGGTGATCGGCAACCAGGAGGCGCGCGACAAGCTCGCCGGATTTGCCGATGCGATGCTGATGCATGACCGCGAGATCGCCCGGCGGCTGGACGATTCGGTCGAGCGGGTGACGGCGGCGGGGCCGATGGTGATCCGCCGCGCGCGCGGCCGGGTGCCGGGGACGCTGCCGCTGCCGCCGGGGTTCGAGGATGCGGGTCAGGTGCTGGCGCTGGGCGGTCAGATGAAAGCCGCGATCTGCCTGACCAAGAACGGCCAGGCGCTGCTCGGCCACCACCTCGGCGAGCTCGACGAGGCGCTGACCTGGGAGGCCTTCCAGCAGGCGCTTGCCGATTACGGGGCGCTGTTCAATCACCGCCCCGAACGGGTCGCGGTCGATCTGCACCCGGGCTACCGGGCGACGCAGGCGGGCGAGGCGATGGGTCTGCCGCTCACCCGCGTGCAGCATCACCATGCCCATCTCGCCAGCGTTCTCGGCGAAAACGGCTGGGCGCGGGATGCGGGGCCGGTGGCGGGCATCATCCTCGACGGGTTGGGGCTCGGGCCGGACGGGACGATCTGGGGCGGCGAGGTGCTGGTCGGCGACTACGGCGGCTTCGAACGGGTCGGCTGGCTGAAGCCCGCGCCGCTTGCCGGCGGCGACGCGGCCAACCGCGAACCCTGGCGCAATGCGCTGGTGCGGCTCGACGCGGCGGGATTGTCCGACCGGGCAGACGCGATGATGCCCGACCGGCCCCGGGCGCTCCTGCGCCAGGCGGTGGCGGCAGGGGTGAACGCGCCGCTCGCGTCTTCGGCCGGGCGGCTGTTCGACGCTTTCGCCTTCGCGCTCGGCCTGGCACCGGGACGGATGAGCTACGAGGCAGAAGCGGGGATGGCGCTGGAGGCGGCGGCGACAGGGGTGTCGGTGGCCGGAGGTTGGCCGTTTGCCGTGCGCGGCGGCGAGATCGACCCGGGGCCGATGTGGCGGGCCTGGGCGGGTGCGCAGGTGCCGGTTGGCACGGCCGCCGCGATGTTCCACGAGGGGTTGGCTGCGGCCTTCGCCGGGGTCGCCCGGGCCGAAGTCGAAACCGGCCGCGCCCGCGCGGTGGCCCTGTCGGGCGGCGTGCTCCAGAACGCGGTCCTGCAGGCGGCGCTTCTGCGGCACCTCGACGGGTTGCCGGTGCTGCTGCACCATGGGGTGCCGGCGGGCGACGGCGGGCTGGCGCTCGGCCAGGCGCTGGTCGCGGCGGCCTCGTAACCGCACAGCTCCCAGTTGAACGGACCTTGCAAGGTCCGGACGATCCCAACGGCACACCTGCGCGCCGCACTGTGGTTGACAGAAACCTAACGCGAGTTTCCCCTAATGCATTGAAATTGTTGACATTTGCATCGGGAGGCCCGACCACATCCCTAGGGGACTAGGGGACTAGGGGACTAGGGGACTAGGGGACTAGGGGACTAGGTGTGAGCTTTCCACAGGTTGTCCATTCGATCCCGATCGAGTTGGTTGGAGTTACCAGGCGCCAACCATGTTCGGAGGGATCGAATGAACATGCATCAGAATGCCCGGCTGACGCCGAAAGGTCGAGAGCGGCTGGTCGGGCTGATCGAAGCGGGTGCCGCAGTTTCTCACGCCGCCTCGGTCTGCGGCGTCAGCGCAAAGACCGCTGCCAAGTGGCACCGACGGTTCCGGGCCGAAGGGTGCCGGGGGTTGCAGGACCGCCCGTCACGCCCCGTCAGGCTGCGCAATCCGACGCCGCCAGCCGTGTGCGACCGCATTGTCAGCCTGCGGCGGGACCGCCTGACCGGCGCGCATATCGCCGCGAAGACCGGTGTCTCGCCCGCCACCGTCAGCCGGGTGCTGCGCCGGGCGGGCCTCAGCCGCCTGCGCGATCTGGAGCCGGCCGAACCGGTGCACCGCTATGAGCGGGACCACCCGGGGGAGCTGATCCACCTCGATATCAAGCGTCTGGGGCGGTTCGAACAGACCGGCCACAGGATCACCGGCGATCGGCAACAGGGGCAGTCGCGCGGGGCTGGCTGGGAGTATGTGCATGTCTGCATCGACGACGCCTCGCGGCTCTCCGTCACCCGGATCCATCCCGACGAGAAGGCCGTCAGCGCCGTGGCGCATCTGCGCGCCGCGGTGGCCTGGTATGCGTCGGTAGGAGTGACCGTCGCGCAGGTGATGACCGACAATGGAGGTTGTTACCGGTCACGCGCCTTCAAGGCCGCTTGCGCCGACCTCGGTCTGCGCCACATCCGAACCAGACCCTACACACCGAAGACCAACGGCAAAGCGGAAAGGTTCATTCAGACCGCTCTCAGAGAATGGGCCTACGCCCGCGCCTATCAGACCTCGGACCAGCGCGCCGCCGACCTGCCGGTCTGGACCCATCTCTACAATTGGCACCGGCCTCACTCAGCGTTAAAATCCAAACCGCCAATCAGTCGATTGGGATTGCATCGGAACAACCTGTTGAGGTTCCACAACTAGGGGACTAGGGGACTAGGGGACCAGGGGACCAGGTGTGAGCTTTCCACAGTTTGTTCATTCGACCGCTATCGAGTTGGTTGGAGTTACCAGGCTTCAACCTTGTTCGGAGGGATCGAATGAACGTGCACAAGAATGCCAGACTGACCCCCAAGGGTCGAGAGCGGTTGGTACGGCTGATCAGGGATGGAGCCTGCTTCTCCCGGGCCGGTCAAATGTGCGGTTGTTCCGCGAGGACCGCGGCGAAGTGGTGGCGTCGGTTTGACCGGGAAGGAGAGGCCGGGCTTGCGGATCGGTCTTCGCGGCCGCGTGTTCTGCGCAATCCTACGGCAGAGGCGGTGCGGGACCGTATCATCGGCTTGCGCCGTCAACGCCTTACCGGCGCGCATATCGCCGCGAAGACGGGCGTGTCAGCGGCGACCGTGAGCCGGGTCCTGCGCCGGGCGGGCCTCAGCCGGCTGCGCGATCTCGAGCCGGCCGAACCCGTGCGCCGCTATGAGCGGGACCACCCGGGAGAGCTGATCCACCTCGATATCAAGCGGTTGGGCCGGTTCGAGCAGATCGGTCACAGGATGACCGGCGATCCGCAAAAGGGAAAGTCGCGCGGGGCCGGCTGGGAATATGTCCATGTCTGCATCGACGATGCCTCGCGGCTCTCCTTCACCCGGATCCACCCCGACGAGACGGCCGCGAGCGCCGTGGCCCATTTGCGCGCTGCCGTGGCCTGGTATGCCTCGATGGGCGTGACGGTGGCGCGGGTGATGACCGACAACGGCAGCTGCTACACATCCCGCGCCTTCCGTGCCGCTTGCGCCGAACTCGGCATCCGGCACATCCGCACAAAGCCCTACACCCCGAAGACCAATGGAAAGGCCGAGCGCGTTCGGCGGGGAAACGATTCACGGGATCATTCCCTTGTCCGCCTCACTCCAGACCGGCCTCAGGGAATCGGCCTACGCCCGCGCCTGCCAGACCTCAGACCAGCGCGCCGCCGACCTGCCGGTCTGGACCCACCTCTACAATTGGCACCGGCCCCACTCAGCGCCAAAGTCAAAACCGCCAATCAGCCGAATAGGCTTGGATCGGAACAACCTGTTGAGGCTTCACACCTAGGGTTCAGACTCAATCAGGTCCACCAGATGGCGGTTGCGGCGATGGCGACGGCGGAGGCGAAGTTGTTGGCGAGCTTGTCGTATCGGGTGGCGATGCGGCGCCAGTCCTTGAGGCGGCAGAAGGCGCGTTCGATCCGGTTGCGCGCGCGGTAGGCCTGCGCGTCGTGGGGGATCGGTGTTATGATGGCCTCGGTCGTCGTGTCAGCGAGGCGCGCGCGCAGAGTGTTGGCATCGTAGCCCCGGTCGGCGAGCAACCGCCTGGGTGGCGGCAGACGGTCGAGCAGGTCCGGCGCGGCAGAGATATCGGCTTGGTTTCCCGGGCTGAGGGTGAAGGCAACAACCCGCCCGCAAGCATCTGTCAACGCGTGGATTTTCGTGGTCGGACCACCACGCGAGCGCCCCCTCTCGGCAGATTGCTGCGCAATCGCCTGCCGGCAATGGATGGCCTGAGCTTTCGCCCCCCTTTTTCACCATGCGCCGAACGATGAGCGCGGACGGCGGTGCTGTCGATGCTCAGTTCATCGGGCCAGTCCGGCTGTCCGGACAGGGCGCTGAAGAGCCGCGCCCAGAGCCCTTTGTGGCTCCAGCGGTTGAAGCGATTGTAGATGGTCGTGGCCGGACCGTAGCAGGATGGGCAGTCCCGCCACCGGCACCCAGACCGCAGGACATGGACGATACCGCTGATCACCCGGCGGTCATCGACCCGCCGCGCACCAGGCTGGTTCCTCGGCAGAAGCGGTTCGATCGCCCGCCATGCCCGGTCCGAAAGCCAATACTCACCCGCCATCGCATCGCTCCTGTGCTGTTCGCCTCACAGAATCAGAGAGATGTATCGCTTTCAACACGTTGATTGGGTTTCGACCCCAGGGGGGGTCACAGTGCGGCGGCGGCGGGTTGGGCCGCTGCGGACAGGTTCCGTGTCACCCGGGTCCGCCAACCAGGCGCGCCGCCAGGCCAGACAGGCCCGTCACGTTCCCCGCGGTTTCGCGCGCAGCGTCGGAGTGGCCGTGGTCGGGTCTTCTGGCCAGGGGTGTTTCGGGTAGCGTCCGCGCATGTCCTTGCGCACGTCGGCGTAGGAGCTCTGCCAGAAGGCCGGCAGGTCGGTCGTGGTCTGCACCGGGCGGCCGGCGGGGCTGAGCAGGGTCACCCGGAGCGGCGTGTTGCCCACCTTCGGATGGCGGGTCACGCCGAACATCTCCTGCAGCCGGACGGCAATCTCGGGCACCTCCGCGCCGTAGTCGATCGGCGCCTTGCGCCCCATCGGCGTGGTGAAATGCGCCGGCGCCGCACGGTCCAGTGCCTGCATCTGTGCCCAGTCGAGCCGGGCGCGCAGGGCTGCGAGAACGTCGAACCGCTTCCAGTCCGCCGCGCTGCGCACACCCGAAAGATGCGGCAGGAGCCAGTCTTCGAGCCCCGCCATCAGCGCGAGCTCGGTCATCTCCGGCAGGTCCTCCCCCGCGGCACGGACCAGCTCGACCCGCGCCATGAACCGGCGGGCGGCGTCGGACGGGCCGAGGCCCAACTGGCGCACGCCGTCGAGCATCGCCCGGGCCACGGCCTCCGGGTCGGCGTCGCGCCAGACCCGGTCGTCGAGCACCAGCGCGCCGAAGCGCTCCTGTTCGCGCGCCTCCACCCGCCCCTCGCGCCTGGACCATTCGCAGATCGTCACCCAGCCGATCTCGGCCGCGAAGAGCGCGCGCAGCTCGGCCTCGGAGATCGCGGTCGCGAGCCGCACCTTGCCCTCGCGAGGGTGACCATCGGTATCGGTCACCACGATCAGACGTTGTCCGGCGAGCGGATCGGCCTCGGCGAGCACCGCCCCCTTGCCGCCCGAGAGCACGTAGCGCGGCGCATCGCCCCTGCGCCGGAGCCCGACCCGGTCGGGATAGGCGAGGGCGGCCATCTGGGCGGGGGAAAGCCCGGCGTCGTCGCCCGCGAGGCGGGCCAGCCGGTTCGCCTCGGTGCGGATCCGTTCGATGACGCCGCGATTGGGCTCGACCCCCCGCGCGCGGCGGAACCGGCCCGGATCGGCCAGCGCCTCGAGCCGCAACTCGAGCTCGACCGGCGCGCCGCGCGGCAGCGGATCGCGTTCCTCCATGAGGGCCGCGAGCGGGGCCGCGGCGGGGCCGGCTTCGAGCAGCATGTGGCCGAGGCGCGGGTGGAGGGGCAGGCGCGCGAGGCGCCTGCCGTGCGGGGTGATCCGGCCATTCCGGTCGAGCGCCCCGAGGCTCGCGAGCAATGCCCGCGCCTCGTCGAGCACGCCCGGGTTGGGCGGGGTGAGGAAGGCGAGCCCCTCGCCGTCGCCGGCGCCCCAGAGGGCCAGTTCCAGCGCCAGGGGCGCGAGGTCGGCCACCTCGATCTCGGCGGGCGGGAAAGCGGCGAGTGCGCCCTCCTCGCCCCTGGTCCACATCCGGTAGCAGGTGCCCGGCGCCACCCGGCCGGCGCGGCCCCGGCGCTGGTCGGCCTCGGCGCGGCTGACCCGTTCGGTCACCAGCCGCGACATGCTGGTGCCGGGATCGACCCGGGCGCGGCGGGCGCGGCCGGCATCGACCACGACCCGCACGTCCTCGATGGTAAGCGAGGTTTCGGCGATCGAGGTCGCGAGCACCACCTTGCGGCCCTCGGTGCCGGGCCGGATCGCGGCGCGTTGCTGGGCGATATCCATCGCGCCGAAGAGCGGGCGCAGCACGCAATGCGGCAACCGGCCCCTGAGCAGGGCCTCGACCCGGCGGATCTCGCCTTCGCCGGGCAGGAACACCAGCACCCCGCCCTCGGTTTCCGAGACCGCACCCTCCACCAGACCGGCAACCGCCTCCTCGAAGCGTGCCCGCTTCTGCATCGGCTGATCGAGCCAGCGGGTCTCGACCGGAAAGGCCCTGCCCTCACTGGTGACCACCGGCGCACCGTCCAGCAGGGCCGCCACCGGGACGGCGTCGAGGGTCGCCGACATCACCACCAGCATCAGGTCTTCGCGCAGGGCGGTGCGCGCCTCCCAGGTGAGCGCCAGCCCGAGATCGGCATTGAGGGAGCGTTCGTGAAACTCGTCGAAGATCACCGCGCCGACGCCGTCGAGGCCCGGATCGGATTGCAGCCGCCGGGTCAGGATCCCCTCGGTCACCACTTCGATCCGTGTCTTGCGCCCGACCCTGGCCTCGCCGCGGATCCGGTAGCCCACCGTGGCGCCGACCGTCTCGCCGAGGGTCTCGGCCATCCGCTCGGCGGCGGCGCGCGCGGCGAGCCGGCGCGGCTCCAGCATCACGATCCGGCCGTCGACCAGATCGAGCAGGGCGAGCGGCACCCGTGTGGTCTTGCCGGCGCCCGGGGGCGCGACCAGCACGGCGCGGCCCGCGGCAGCAAGGGCGAGGCGCAGATCGGGCAGGGCGTCGTCGATCGGCAGGGGGGTGATCGGGGGCGTCATCGTGCCCTTGTGGCAGCCGGGCGACGTCTGGACAAGCGCCGCCCGCGCGGGCATCACGGGGCCAAACGGAGGGCACATGGACACGCAGGATCTGACCACACGGGTCATGGCAGGCGAACGGCGCGCCCTGGCGCGCGCGATCACCCTGGTCGAAAGCCGGCGGGCGGATCACCGCGCCGAGGCGACACGCCTGCTCGAGGCGCTGGCCAGCGCCGGCCGCGAGGCCCTGCGCATCGGTCTCTCCGGCACGCCCGGCGTCGGCAAGTCGACCTTCATCGAGGCCTTCGGGATGTTCCTGATCGAACAGGGGCTGAAGGTCGCCGTGCTCGCCGTCGACCCTTCCTCGGCCCGGTCCGGCGGGTCGATCCTCGGCGACAAGACCCGGATGGAACAGCTCGCCCGCGAGAAGAACGCCTTCATCCGGCCGTCGCCGTCGCAGACCCAGCTCGGCGGCGTCGCCCGGCGCACCCGCGAGGCGGTGGCGCTGTGCGAGGCGGCGGGGTTCGACGTGGTGCTGATCGAGACCGTCGGCGTCGGCCAGTCCGAAACCATGGTCGCGGGCATGGCCGATCTGTTCCTCTTGCTGATCGCTCCGGCCGGCGGCGACGAGCTTCAGGGGGTGAAGCGGGGCATCATGGAGATGGCCGACCTGATCCTCGTCAACAAGGCGGACGGCGCGCTGCTGGAGACGGCGACGCGCACCTGCGCCGATTATGCCGGCGCGTTGCGGCTGCTGCGCAAGCGCGCGCAGGATCCGGAGGGCTACCCCCGCGCGATGACCGTCTCGGCCCTGACCCACGACGGGCTGGCCGAGGCCTGGGCGGCGATGCAGAGGCTCGCCGACTGGCGCCGGGCGGAAGGGATCTGGTCGGCCACCCGGGCCGCCCAGGCGCGCACCTGGTTCGAAGAGGATCTGCGCCAGGCCCTGCTCGCCCGGCTCGAACGGGATCCGAAGATCCGCGGCCTGGTCGGCGATCTGGGCGAGCAGGTCGCGACCGGCCGGATCTCTCCCACCGCCGCCGCCGAGACCGTGCTCGCCGCACTTGGCGACTGAAGCTCCGCCTTCCCGGGGTCCGGAAGACCGCCGGGGCAGGTCACGCCGCGGCTGTGCCTTCGGCACGCCAGGCTGGCCCCGACGCGACCGCGCCGGGACAAAACGCGTGACATATTTGTGCTGTCGTTGTAAGAGGCGCCGCAACCCCATGACGGAGGGACGGATGTACGCAATCAGGACTTTTATTCGCGGCTAGGCCGCCGGTCCTGACGGGCTGGTCGCCAGCCCCGCATCCTTCCGCCTTCCCGAAATCCAATCCGGATTCCCGTCATGTTCCGTTTTTTCGAAAACCTCGTCGATCCCTTCGCCGCGACCGAAACCCGCACCCCGCCCGCGACCGTCTGGGCCTATCTGAAGTCGCACTACGGCAACTTCCGCCGTTGGATGATCTGGATGGCCCTGACCGGCGTCGTGGTGGCCCTGATCGAGACCGGGCTGATCTTCTACACCGGCCGGGTGGTCGACCTGATGGACGGCAGCGACCCCGGCAGCTTCTGGTCGAGCCACGGGCTCGAACTGGCGCTGGCGGCCGGGTTCGTGCTGTTGCTGCGCCCGGTCGCCATCGTGCTCAACCATTTCTTCCTCGAACAGACCCTGGCGGGGAACATGCAGGACCAGGTGCGCTGGCGGGCGCACAAGCACATGTTGGGCCAGTCGATGGGCTTCTTCCAGAACGATTTCGCCGGAAGGCTTAGCAACCGGGTGATGCAGCTCGGACCGGCGGTGGAAGACAGCACCTACATGGCCTTCGAGGGCATCTGGTATTCGCTGACCTATGTCTTCGCCGCCATGCTGATCCTTGGCCAGGTCACGCCCTGGCTGGCCCTGCCGCTGGCGATCTGGCTGGTGATCTACGTGCTCTACACCCGCTGGGTGGCGGTCCGTGTCGCCGTCGCTTCCGAGAAATGGTCGGACGCGCGCTCGCTGGTGACCGGCCGGGTGGTCGATGCCTATGCCAATATCGAGAGCGTCAAGCTGTTCAGCCAGGGCGCGGCGGAAGAGGATTACGTGCGATCCTCGATGCGCCGCCACCGGCTCCGGTTCCAGCGCTTCCTGCGGTTGATGACCGAGCTCAGTTTCGGCCTCAACGTGCTGAACGGGTTCCTGATCATCGGCGTGCTCGGCCCGGCGCTCTGGCTCTGGACCCGGGGCGTCGTCAGCGTCGGCGAGGTCGCCGCGGCCTCGGCGCTCACCGTGCGGCTGAACGGCATGTCGGGCTGGATCATGTGGGTGACGATCCGGCTTTTCGAACATGCCGGCGTGATCCGGGAGGGCCTGCGCTCGATTGCGGTGCCGCACGAGATCACCGACGCGCCCGGCGCGCCGGCGCTGCGCGTCGGGGCGGGAGAGATCGTCTTCGAAGACCTCAGCCACCACTACGGCAAGGGGTCGGGCGGGCTCGATCACGTGAACCTGACCATCCCGTCGGGGCAGAGGGTCGGGCTCGTCGGCCGCTCCGGGGCCGGCAAATCCTCGCTGGTGAACCTGCTGTTGCGGTTCCGCGACTGCGAGCAGGGCCGCATCCTGGTCGATGGGCAGTCGATCAGCGAGGTGACCCAGGACAGTCTGCGCCGGGCCATCGGCATGGTCACCCAGGACAGCTCGCTGCTGCACCGTTCGGTCCGGGCCAACATCCTCTATGGCCGGCCCGATGCCAGCGAGGCGCAGATGGTCGAGGCGGCCGGGCGGGCCGAGGCGCATGCATTCATTCTCGATCTCGAAGACCCGAAGGGGCGGACCGGTTACAACGCCCATGTCGGCGAACGCGGGGTGAAGCTCTCCGGCGGCCAGCGCCAGCGGATCGCGATCGCCCGGGTGATGCTCAAGGACGCGCCGATCCTGGTGCTCGACGAGGCGACCTCGGCGCTCGATTCGGAGGTCGAGGCGGCGATCCAGGACACGCTCTACGGGATGATGGAGGGCAAGACGGTGATCGCCATCGCCCACCGGCTGTCGACGATCGCGCGGATGGACCGGATCGTGGTGCTCGACCGGGGCCGGGTGGTCGAGGACGGCAGCCATGATGCGCTGGTTGCAGGCGGCGGACTCTATGCCGATCTCTGGGCGCGCCAGTCGGGCGGGTTTCTGGCGAAGGATTGAGGTGCATCCCGGTCGTTACGCCAGGCGCGAAGGCGTTTCGAAACGCCTTGGCACGCGATTTCCAAATCGCGTCTGCCGGGACGTTCGAACGACCTTGGCGCACGGGCCAGCCGCACCGCCCGGACCCGGGGTCGCCGTTCCCGTGGCCATCGGCGCCCGGTCCAATCACCCGATTGCCGGTTGCACCCCACGCGCATTTCCACAGTATTCGGGCACAAGGAGAAAACCGTGCGCCCATCCGACCTGATCGATCCATACCGCCCCGCCGACACAGCGCCTCCGGGCACGCTGGCGGCGTTCATCCGCTGGTGCCTTGCGGGGAGCTGGGGTGTCGCGGGCATGGCGGCGGCGCTGGCGGCATTCGCGGGGCTGACCGAGACCGGCACCGCCTGGGTGCTGGGCCGGGTGGTCGACGCGGTGGTCGCCCGCGGCCCGGAGGCCTTCTTCAGCGCCGCCAACCTCGGTGTCTTCATCCTGTCGCTGGTGTTCTTCCTGGTGATCCGACCGGCGGCGTTCGGGCTCTCCAACTACGCCTCCTCGGTGGTCGTCGCCCCGGCCATCGCGCCGATGGTCATGGCCCGGCTGCTGCGCTGGATGCTGGACCAGTCGGTCGGCTTTTTCGACGACGATTTCGCCGGCCGACTGGCGCAGAAACAGGCGCAGTCCGCCGGCGCGATGACCAACCTCGTGGTCGACGGGATCAACGTCGTGGCTTTCGCGCTGGCGACGCTCATGGGCACCTTCGTGCTGATCTCGTCGATCGATCTGCGGCTCGCGCTTGTCTTCGCGATCTGGCTCGCGCTCTACTTCGCGGTGATCCGCCATTACCTGCCGCGGATCCGGACCCGGGCGCAGGCGCGGGCAGGCGCTCGCGCCGTGGTCACGGGTCAGGTGGTCGATACGATCACCAACATCCGCACCGTGAAGCTGTTTGCCCACGCGGCGCGAGAAGACGCCGCCGCCCTCGGCGCGATCGAGCGATTCCGGGTCAACGCGCTCGCCTTCGGCCATCTCACCGCGCGGTTCCGGCTGGTGCTGATGGTGCTGGCGGGGCTGTTGCCGCTGCTGCTGACCGGCGGCGCGCTTGTGGCGTGGTCGCAGGGGGCGGCCAGCGAGGGCGCCATCGTCGCGACCGGGGTCGTGGCGATCCGGATCGCCCAGATGACCGGATGGGTCTCGTTCTCGCTCATGGGGCTCTATGCCGATGTCGGCGAGATCGAGGACGGGATGCGCACCCTGACGCCCGATCGCCGGCTGCCGGATGCGCCCGGCGCGGTGCCGCTCGAGGTGGACGGCGGCACGATCCGCTTCGAGGCGGTGGACTTTTCCTATGGCCGCACCGAGAACCGGGACCGGACCGGTGTGACCGGTATCGACCTTGCCGTCGGCGCCGGCGAAAAGCTCGCCATCGTCGGCCCGTCGGGGGCCGGAAAATCCACCCTGCTCGCGCTGCTGCTGAGGCTCTATGATCCCGAAACCGGGCGGATTTCCATCGACGGGCAGGATCTGCGGTTCGTGACCCAGGACAGCCTGCGGCGCGCCATCGGCATGGTCACCCAGGAGACCGCGCTGTTCAACCGGTCGGCGCGCGAGAACATCCTCTACGGCGACCCGGAGGCGGATGATGCGGCGCTGCTCGCAGCCTCGCGCGACGCCGAGGCGCATGGCTTCATCGGCGATCTGATCGACAACGAGGGGCGCGCCGGCTACGACGCCCATCTCGGCGAACGCGGGGTGAAGCTCTCCGGCGGCCAGCGCCAGCGCATCGCCCTCGCCCGGGCGATCCTGAAGGACGCGCCGATCCTGGTGCTCGACGAGGCGACCTCGGCGCTCGACAGCGAGGTCGAGGCGGCGATCCAGGAGACGCTCTACGACATGATGGAAGGCAAGACGGTGATCGCCATCGCCCACCGTCTGTCGACCATCGCCCACATGGACCGGATCCTGGTGCTCGACGCGGGCCGGATCGTCGAGGTGGGAACGCATGAAGCCCTGCTCGCGGCCGATGGGCTCTACGCCCGGCTCTGGGCGCACCAGTCGGGCGGGTTCCTCGGGGAAGGGTGAACCGAAGCGGCGCAGGATGTCGGCGCGACCGGTGGGTCTGCGAGAGGCGATCGGCGGGTCCGGGGCGGGATCGAATGCCGGTTTCCGGCACCGTTCCCGTCTTCGCGGCGTTAACGGAAGGTTAACGGCAGGTGGCCTGCAACGTCTTGAAAAGGCGCAATATCGTCCGCTGGCAAGGGGGTCGGTTTCCTAGGAAACTGACCCCCGTTTCCTAGGAAACCGGGGGGCCTGGGCCGCTGGCAGACAGGCGACCGCGCCGGGACAGACGGACGGTTTCTGCGCAGGCACGAGCCGCGATCGTCGGGGTCCGGGACGGTGCGACCGGGGGCTGTTCCTATGGGCCGGTCCAGGCGGCGTTCGCCGCGCGGCTCACCCCGTCCGAAGCCGCAGATGCGCCTTGATCTGTCCGTGGTCGGAAGCGAGCTTGTTGTAGGGGGCTTCGGGGTGGGAGCCGTCGGTGATGTGGTCGTTGAGCACCGAGAAATACTCCATGTCCGCCAACCGGTCGGGATTGTCCGGGTGGAAATGGCGCGACAGCAGGATCTGGTCGATCGATTCGTAGACGCCGCCGAAGGCCGAGGTGTAGACCATGTCGCGCAGGCTCTTCTGTACGAAGAGGTTCTCGGCCGAATGCAGGCGGGCCCGGCCGACGGCGGCGGTGATCGCTGCATGTTCCTCCGATGAATACCGGTCGGAATAGCTCTCGGCATCGTGACGCAGCATCCAGGAATAGTTCTTGAACGGCACCTCGCCGGAGATGATCTCCGACGACACCGCGTGCTCGCCGTCGTTGAAATCGCCCAGCGCCACCACCGGGTGGCCCGCCGCCAGTTCGGCGACGATCTCGCGCCGCAGCACCCAGGCCTCGGCCATCCGCCGCACCGCGGCCCGCATGGCCCCGAGCGCGCGGCCGACGGGATCGTAGCGGGTGAGGTCTTCTTCGGGGGCGAACCGGGCGCCGGGGGGGGTGATGTATTCGCCGAGCTTCGATTTCAGGTGGCAGTTGAACAGGGTGAGGGTCGTGTCGCCGACCGGGATGCGCACTTTCAGGATCGGGCGCGACAGGCGGCGCAGGGTGAAGCTGCCCGCGTCCAGATCGCCCTCCATCCCGCGCAGCGGCTGGAACGGGATCGTCACCGGCGCGGCGAGATCCTGGATCACCTCCGGCGCACCGGAAAACCCGAGCCGCGACAACACCGCGAGGCCGGGGCGCCGTTCGCCGGGCACGCCCGCATCGGCCGCGTTCGGCGCGAAGGCCAGCGCGGCATCGTCCCAGGGCTTCACCCCGAGCTTGTCGAAGATCACCTTGCGGGCATAGGCTTTGCCGCGTTCGGGGATCACCGCGTCGTTGAGCGCGCGGGCCCGGGCCGAGGCCTCGTTCACCACGTCGCGCAGGGCGTCCTCCTCGAAGATCTCCTGGAACCCGATCACGTCGGCATCCAGATCGACGAGCTGTGCCGCCATCCAGTCGCGTTTCCAGGCGTATTCCTCGGGCGTATACGACTGGAAGCGGTAATACTCCCGGTCCGGTCCGATCAGGTTCTTGACGTTGAAACTGGCAATCGAAAACCGCATCCCGGCCCCCCCGTTTGTTGCAGCTTCCTGTCTGCCACGGATGGGGCCCGCACGACAGGGGGCAATGCTCAGGCGGGTTTCACCGGGCCGCGCGGCGAGACTTCGAGCCAGATGTCGCGATCCGGACGCAGGGTGAGGATCAGTTTCGGCTTCGGCGGCTTGCGGTCGGTGAGCTTGAACCGGTGGCGTGCAAGCAAGGTGGCGAGAATGATGATCGCCTCCTGCATCGCGAAATCGGCGCCGATGCAGACCCGGGGCCCGACCGAGAACGGCACATAGGCAAACCGGTCGATCTGTCCCATGTCGTCGAACCGCTCGGGGATGAACTTGCGGGGAAATTTCCAGTGCTTGTGGTGCCGGTGCAGCGCGTAGAACGGCACGATCATCGTGTCGCCCTTTTTCACCGCGTGTTCGCAGACCACGTCATCGGCCTCGGCGGTGCGCAGATGCACCGGGATCGGCGGATAGAGCCGCAGCGTCTCGTTGATCACCTGGCGGATGTAGACGAGCTTGTCGACGTCGGCTTCGGTGGCGGCGCGCGACCCCAGCACCGTGCGGGCCTCGCGTGCGGCGCGTCGCTGGGTGTCGGGTTCCTGTGCCACCAGGTAGAGCGCCCAGGACAGGGTCAGGGCGGTGGTCTCGTGGCCGGCGATCAGGAAGGTGATGAGGTTGTCGCGCAGCTCGGCATCGGTCATCCGGCGCCCGGTCTTGGCATCTTCCGCGTCGAGCAGCAGGTCGAGCAGCGCCGGGTTCTTGGTATTGGGGTTGCGGCGGCGTTCGGCGATGGCGGCATCGGCGCCCGCTTTCAGCGCTTTCAGGGTCGGATGGGTGCGCATCCGGCCCGGTCGCGGGATCCAGGACGGGACACCGAGATAGTCGAGCATCGACACCCGGGCGGTCTTGTCGAGGTAATGCTCGATCGCGTCGTTGACCGCGTCGAGCGGCACCGTGCTCTCGCCGTCGCCGCCGGCGAAGGTGACCCGCACGATCACGTCGAACGCGGTCTTCATCATCTCGAAGGAGATGTTGACCGGGCCGTTCACGCCCGCGAGCCGATCCGTCGCTTCCTGTGCGGACCGGGTCATCGGCGGGGTCAGCCGGCTGACGTTGCGCGGCGCGAAGGCCGGGTTGAGCGCCCGGCGCTGCCAGCGCCATTCCTCGCCTTCGATCACGAACAGCCCGTGCCGCAACGCCTTGGCCAGAACCCCCTTGGCTTCGGGCGACTTCGGGTAGTTGATGAAATTCGTCTTGAAGATCTGACGGTTGCCGGCCGGATCCGTGACGATGTGGAAGCGCCGCAGCACCTTGCCCGAAATGATCGGGAGGCGCATGGAACTTGCCGGAATCACGCTGAGAATATCGTCGCGCGACAGCCGCCGGAGCCCGAAAATGCCGGTCCGCCTGGCGAGCAGCGTCGCCTCCGGCGCCGGTTTGCGCAAAGCCAGTTTGCGTTTCCGGTGGCCCTGGTGCGGGACCGGCGTGGCGGTATCGCCTGCGGCACCGGTCGTCGGGCTGCTGCCGTGCGAGGGGGTGTTTTCGCTCATGCAGCGAAACCTAGGCAGAACCGTGCGCCGGGGCAATGCGCGTCGCGTCGAGGCCCCGGACCGGAGGCAACTTGCTGCCGGCCTTACTGCGCCTGTGGCCGATCTGCCGCAGGGCTGCCCCCCGATCCGCCCCCCCGGGGAGTGCCCAGGTTTGCATGCGGGCGTTCTGCGCGCTATCCAGACGGAAGTCCGAATCCCAGGAATTATTGCCCGCAAGGAGCCCCGCCATGACCCCGATCTCCCGGATCATCTGCAAAGCCGCCGGATTGGCGCTTGGCCTCGGCCTGCTGGCCGGCTGCGCCGTGACCGATCTCGACGGCACGCCGCCGCCGATGGGCCGGTTCCTGCTCGGCCACAATATCGCGGTCGTGGTCGATGGCGCCGAAGTCGGCCCGGCGTCGCGCAGGATGGAGGACGAGGCCTGGGTGGGCGCGCTGCGCACCGCGGTCAACGACCGGTTCTCGCGCTACGACGGCGACCGCTACTATCACATCTCGGTCGCGGTGCTCGGCTACGTGCTGGCGCAACCCGGTATTCCGGTGGTGGCGGCGCCCAAGAGCGTGCTGATCGCCGACGTCCGGGTGTTCGACGACACACAGGGCGGCAAGCCGATCACCGAGGAGCCGAAACAGTTCACGGTGTTCGAGGAAGGCGGCGGCGACGTGGTCGTGGGCTCGGGCCATACCCGCTCCGCCGAGGAGCAGGCCGCGAGCCTGTCGCGCAATCTCGCCAAGCAGATCCACGACTGGATGCTCGACAATCCCGACTGGTTCGGCGACGCCTCGGAAATGGATCCGGCCACCACCTCGCCGGGCCGGCCGGTACAGCCGCTGCCGGCGTTGTAGCGCAGGGGCCGGCAATGGCACCGTGCCGCTTGATTTTCCCGGTGTGAAGCAGTAACGAGCGCCGGAAACGAACCGGGTTTTGGAAGAACCCCCCAATTGACGAGGCTTGTGGCACATGGCCAAGGAAAAATTCGCACGCACGAAACCGCACGTGAACATCGGCACGATCGG
>SWCD01003668.1_pt1 | contig 71326 bp, 58 predicted proteins | sample 4693011 | NCBI WGS metagenome assembly SWCD01 (sample SAMN10267278, study PRJNA491770) | bioreactor metagenome | isolation source: DHS bioreactor inoculated with marine | place: Japan: Omine Ridge, Nankai Trough
GTATGCGAATAAACTTAAAAAGGCTGGTAAAAATATTGTTGTTTGCGGAGATGTAAACACGGCCCATAAAGAAATCGATTTAGCACGACCAAAGCAAAATGAAAAGACGTCAGGATTTTTACCTGAGGAACGGGAATGGATTGATAAGTTTTTAGATCATGGTTATCTTGATACGTTCCGTATGTTTAATGATGAACCGGAAAACTATACCTGGTGGGATATGGTAACCCGGGCGCGTGACAGAAATGTAGGCTGGAGAATTGATTACTTTTTTGCAAGTGAAAGCATTAAAAAAAATATTGATTCCGCATTTATTATGGCTGATGTAATGGGTTCGGATCACTGCCCAATTGGAATTACACTAAAGATTTAACAAATAAAGAAATTATGATAATTATTAAAACAGATGAAGAAGTTGAACTGATAAGAGAAAGTGCACTTCTAGTTTCAAAAACTTTGGGGCTTATTTCAAAAGAGATTAAACCCGGTGTTACTACAAATCACTTAGATACTCTTGCGGAAGAATTTATAAGAGATAATGGCGGTGTACCAGGATTTAAGGGTTACAACGGTTATCCCAAAACACTTTGTACATCAATTAATGAACAGGTCGTTCACGGTATCCCGAATGATGAAGAATTGCGGGATGGTGATATTGTTTCTGTTGACTGCGGCGCAGCAAAAAATGGCTATCATGGAGATCACGCCTATACTTTTGCTGTAGGGGAAATAGATGAAAGAACAAAAAAATTAATTCAGATTACCAAAGAGAGTTTATACAAGGGTATTGAAAAAGCTATTGCGGGAAATAGAATGGGTGACATTGGCTATGCTGTGCAGCGGCATGCTGAGAAAAATGGATTTAGTGTTGTTCGTGATTTAGTCGGGCACGGCATTGGTAAAAATTTGCATGAAGATCCGCAAGTCCCAAATTTTGGTACACCCGGAACAGGTGTTGAATTAAAAAATAATATGGTGCTCGCAATTGAACCGATGATAAACAGCGGGAAGTGGAGGGTAAAACAATTATCCGATGGTTGGACGATAGTTACTCTAGATAGAAAACCTGCCGCACATTTTGAACATGATGTAGTAATACGAAACGGCAAACCGGAAATACTTTCTACTTTTGATTATATAGAAAAATCATAACGTTATGTATAATCCCAGCCAATATTAAAATTCTACCGGCTGGTTTGCTCCAAAGCCTGGTCCGAACAATATTGCATTTAAAAGCAGTCTTGTGGTTCCGTGAAAGTAAGCTCTAAAATTTGGTTCTCCAGCAAATAAAATTAGCTGACCATTGCCGATTTTTTCTCTCGTTAAATATGCTGTGTTTGCTAACCGCTCTTTCGCCTCCTTCCATATTAATCCTGAAAGTCGGATATTTTTTTCATCTGCAAACCGACCAATTGTTTGAACCGGAGTTTTTGACAGCAGGGAATAATTAGAATAAAGAATCGCCGGGACAGAAGAGCCAACCCCATAAGTAAGCCAGGATTCCTCATTTAGATCAACATTAAGTATTGTTCCCCTAGGCATAAACTTTATCTTGTTCGCATCTTTTTCTTTCAGAAGGTTTAAATCAACTTTATCATTTGTCGCTTTTGTTGTTGAAATTGTTTCAGATGTGCCTTCCCAAATTTCCAAACTATCGATAGTTACATTTTTAGAATATTCATTTTTCATTGCCCTGCTGTAATCTTCAAGTTTGTTCAATGCCTGCCTTCTCAATGATACTTTACTAAACTTTGACGATGTATCTGCAAGTGCGGCAGAGGATGAGCCAATAGATATTAATGTTCCGCCGTCATTCATCCAATCCTTTAATTTTTTTGTACCGGATTTGGTCAACATATTCATCAATGCGCTTTTCCCGCCCCAGACAGCAGGTAAAATAATCACATTATATTTCCGAAGATCATATCTTCGCAAATTTTCAATTCTTAACAACGAAGTTTTTAATCCGTATTCATTATCAAGAGTGAACCAAGTAGCACCGAAATTATAAAGGTTAATCGAATTGCCAACTAAAATTGCGGTTCGCGGATTATGCAGCAAAGTAAAATATCCACCGCCAAGGTCGCTGCCTGTTTGACTTAAAGCCGTATTCACTCCATAAATATTTATCCCGAACTCTTCGGCTGCATTTGTTAAATGTTTTTCCAGTTCACTATCATTTTCATTTTTTCTAAGCAGTAAAGTTCCACGCTCGAAAAATTTACCTTCAACTGAAAATTTTTTCTCGGCAGTTCTAACTTTTAAACCTTTTTCTAATAAATTTATTAATAACCTAACAGCATTATCATCGTTGTAATTAATTAAATATCCGAATGCCGGGTTGGCTTTAACTATTTTTCCTTCCGTTAATTTTTGGTTCACAAATTTATGTTTTTTTACGGATGGAATTTTGCCTGATATATAAGCTTTTAACCCATAAGCCATTGACATTGACCAAGCTGATACCTCATACAATCTTGTTCCTTCACCTTTTATTAATGATTCCCTTTCAGACTTTAAAAAATTGTTATCCATCCTCACATCGAATTCCAGTATTGCCCAGATTAAATTTTGAGCGGGTTGTTTTACCGGGATGATAAGCGATCCTGATTCCAACTTAATTACGGCTGTTTTCTTTCCTTGATTATCCTTCATATCGGTGGCAGTAAAATTTTCTTCCGTTTTGAATACGTCTATTCCCTGGTATGTCAATACTTCTGCTAATTTATTAATTCTGGATTGGTTGCCATCATTATTAATAATAAATGCTTCAGAATTTTCTCTTAATGATTTATTGAGAGCTTCTTTTTTGATGCTGTAGAAATCATTAAGTATTTCTTCCTTTTTGCTTGCGGTGGTTTTTAAATTTGCAAGTGAACTAATAAATTGATGATGAACCGATTCCCGGAAAGTTAAAACCGTTCCGGCAGGCTGCTTAACGGATAATCCTGAGGTTCTTGCCTGCTCGTATAAAATACTGATCGCACCGTGATAAGAAGGATAGGATGAACCGAAACCGGGGTACCATTCTTCCAGCCATTCGCCTGTATAATAACTCCATCCGTATTTATCAAATTCGGCTGATTGCTCAGCTGCAAAATGAGTCCACCATTTTTTAATCTTTTTATGGAGATTAGGATTGATCGGTTCTCTTGGCGGATTAAATAAAAATGTACTGAATGAACCCATCTCATGTGCGTCCACTACTAATTGAGGATTCCATTCCAAAAGTACTTTTACCCGCGACCTGGATTCAGGCTGGGATAGTATAAACCAGTCCCTGTTCAAATCAAAATGATAATGGTTGGTGCGCGCGCTTGGCCAAACTCCACTGTGAGGATAACTTTGTGTATCATATGTTTTAATTTTTCCCGACCATGATTGAAGCTGATTATTAAATCTTTCCCTCCCGTCCGGGTTTTCCATCGGGTAAATAATTACAATTAAATTTCCTAGGATAGATTTTGTTGTTTCATCTGTTCCTGCAGCAAGCTGGTATGCAAGCTGCATAGCCGCATCTGTTCCCGAGGATTCATTACCGTGTATTGAATACATCATCATTGCAACTGCAGGTGATTCCTCAATTATTCTATTGGCTTCCGTTTCTGATTCTAACTTTCTTGGATCGGCAAGTTTTTGAATGTTTTCTTTTATTGATTTTATGTTCGATTTATTTTCGGGGGATGTAATTATTAAATAATATAATTTTCTTCCCTGATGCGTTTCACCGACTTCAAATAAATCTACCTTTCCCGAAACTCTTGAAAGTTCCTTAATATATTCAACTGTTTCCGAATATCTAACCGGTCTTTCACCAATTTCAAAACCTATTATTGTGTTTGGATTGGGGATTGATGAATCGTAGATCCCATTCTTAAAATAAGGCTCATTCTGAGTTTGAGCTTGGGGTGCCGTTATGATAAATAAAATGAAGATGAAAATATTCAAAAATTTTTTCATAGAATTTCCCTCATTTTAGAATTGGTTAATTGAAGTTAATAAAATTACAAAACTTATAAAAGATTTTGGGGTGACTCGGAACCATATATTTTTAGTCACTTTAAAGAATAAAAAAATAACGCTAACTTTGGGCTGAAAAAAATTATTAAACAAAATTGGAGGAAAGAATGAAAATCGGAGTTATACTTTCAGGCAATGGAGTTTATGATGGGTCGGAAATTCAGGAAGCGGTTTTTACACTTTTAGCTATTGATGAAAACAATGCGGAAGCAATTTGTTACGCTCCTGATATCGAACAGCATCACGTAGTAAATCATATTACCGGCGAAGAAATGAACGAGAAGCGCAATGTGTTAATTGAATCGGCGCGGATAGCAAGAGGCAATATCAAACCTTTATCAGAATTCAAAGCGGAAGATGTAGATGCTCTTGCAATTCCCGGTGGTTTTGGCGCGGCAAAAAATTTAACTAAGTGGGCATTCAGCGGTCCCGATGGTGAAATTCTGGCAGACGTAAAAAGAGCAATAAATGAAATTGTTATCGCCAATAAACCGCTTGCCGGAATGTGTATGGGTCCGACTGTAATTGCAAAAGCACTACAAGGGACGGGAATTAAAACTGAATTAACTGTCGGGACAACCGAGGAAACTTCTCCATATGATATTAAAGCTATAAGCGAAGGTATGGAAAAAGCCGGTGCCAACGCCGTGATGAAAACCGTTTCGGAAATTGCGGTTGATGAAAAAAATAAAATTGTTACTTCACCCTGTTATATGATGGACGCTTCAATATCTCAGGTAAGAAAAAACATAGAAGAAACGATTAAAAAGTTAGTTAAAATGATCTAGGTAGATTTTTTTCTCTATTTTTATTATTGATTAAAAGCTTTGAAAATGTTCAAAAATTAACATATTTCCAGCAGTTCTTTGATCTGAATCAAATATTTAAAAGATTTATTTTAAAAGACCAAAATATTCCTTGATATTATTTTAAAACACCCTTATATTTAGGTAGACTAAATCTAAATAAGAGTAATTATAGGAATTTTATGAGAACGGCTGCAGAATTAAATTTTGGTGAAAGAGCGACAATTAACAATGTTAATCCTTCTCACCCGTCTTCTCGAAGAATATTAGAAGTTGGGTTCACACCCGGTCAAGAGATAGAACTAATTAACAAATCTGCTTTTAATGATCCGCTTGCATTTTCATTACGCGGAGCGCTTATTGCAATTCGAAAAAAGGAAGCTGAGTCAATAGAAATTTCATGAAAGCTCCTTTAGTTAAGTCTAAAAAACTTATTACACTTGTTGGTCCCCCAAACTCAGGCAAGACAACCCTATTTAATTACCTCAGTGGAAAAAACTGCAAAACCGTAAATTATCCGGGTTCAACAGTTGAATATACCAGTTGTAAAATTCAATCAAGATTCGATATTGATGCGGAACTTTTAGATTCTCCGGGGATAATCAGTCTAATCCCAAATTCACCTGACGAAAAAGTTGCTATAGATTCGATTTACAATCATCCTGAATTCGGTCATCCCGATCTGGTAATTGTCACGGTAGATTCCAGTCAATTGTCTCGTCATCTTCTTCTTGTAAAACAACTTCTTGATTCAGGATTTAGAGTTTTAGTTGCTTTAACAATGAATGATTTATTAGATAAAAAAGGGATGAAGGTTTCTATCCCGGAATTAAAATCTCTTTTGAATTGCGAAGTAGTTACAATTGATGGAAGAAGCGGAAACGGTGTTGAAAATTTGATGGTAAAAGTTAATGGGATAATTGATAGTAATCCTTTCGATTACTCAAAAATAAAAAAGCCCGATTTCAATAATGATTATCTCCTCAGCTCATTCAAAGTAATTGAAAATATTGAAGATCAGGTAGTTGTTGAAAAAGATAGTTCCGTTAATAGTAATATTTCTATTCCAATAAAAAATAATAATGATTTTTCTTCATCGAAAAGAAAAAGTTTTTCCCCCGATTTGAATACGCTGCTGATTGATAAATATTTACTGCATAAATTTTGGGGACTTCTGTTTTTCTTTTTTATTATGGCTGCGACTTTTACCTCAATTTTTTGGGCAGCAATTCCTTTAATGGATTTGATTGACAGCACTTTTGGATTTTTGGCATCTGTTGCTAAAGATTTACTCGGAAGCAATTGGTTTAGCGATCTTATATCTGACGGAATAATAAGCGGAGCCGGAAGTGTGCTTGTATTTGTTCCGCAAATAATAATTTTATTTTTGATCTTGGGAGTTCTCGAAGACACAGGCTACCTTGCCCGCGGTGCAATGCTAATTGATAAACCCCTTTCAAAAATTGGATTAAACGGACGCTCATTCGTTCCAATGCTTTCTGGTTTTGCTTGTGCTATTCCCGCAATGATGGCTGCCCGGACTATTCCAAATAAAAGAGAAAGATTGCTTACAATTTTTATTATACCACTGATGAGCTGCAGTGCAAGGCTGCCGGTTTATGCTTTGCTTATTGCATACCTTACTCCTCGTGATTCAATTTGGGCAGGCGGACTAGCGTTAGCATCAATTTATATTTTTTCAATTGTTGCCTCTTTAATAGTGGCAGGAATCATTAATAAATTCAGTAAGGGATTGATTAAGGAAGAGGATGATTCTTCTTTTATTCTTGAACTTCCGGCTTACAGGGTTCCAAAGCTTAAGGTTGTGCTGAACAATACTTATTTTAGTTCCAAAATGTACTTGAAAAAAGCCGGACCAATAATTGTTTTTTTTTCAATAGCATTGTGGCTTTTAACTTATTTCCCAAATAACAATCCCCAAGTTAATACTGAAGGTTTAACCGAAGTAGAAATCGAATCTTTAATTAACTCTGAAAGATTATCCGGTTCTTATGCTGCCGATATTGGGAAAATTATTCAGCCAATTATGACACCAATTGGGATGGACTGGAGAGTTGGAGTTTCGTTGATTGCAGCATTTACCGCGCGCGAAGTTTTTGTAAGTTCGCTTGCATTAATATTTAAGGTAACAAGCGAAGATGATGATGCGCTCCAGGGCTCAATATTAAAGGCAATGCGTAGTGCCAAGATTGAAGAGACCGGGGAAAAATTATTTACGCCTGCAACAATTATTGGTTTAGTGATGTTTTTTATTTTTGCTATGCAGTGTTTATCAACTTTAGCTGTGGCAAAAAAAGAAACAGGAGGGTGGAGGATTCCGATTCTACAGTTGATAATTTTTACTTCAATTGCCTATTTGATTACATTTATAACCGTTAACGGACTCCGCTTTTTCGGCGTAAGCTAAATTAAGTTCAACTAAAAACTAATATCATAAATTTAGGCTGGAGTAGTTTTACTGTTTTTTCTATTGGCATATTCAATTAACCATTCTTGATGATTAATTATTTCCTCACCAATTACGGGTCTGTTAAATAAGTACCTGCCTCCCGGCTGTAATACTCTTGATTTAACATTATCATTCAATGCAGTATCTAAAATTATAGTTTTTATCTCTCGCTTAATCTCTTCATTTTGAACGGGAAAAGTAGTCTCAACCCTTCTGTCTAAATTTCTCTGCATTAAATCCGCACTGCTCAAATAAAGTTCATCATCACCGTCATTATAAAAATAATATATACGGCTGTGTTCTAAGTATCGTCCGACAATACTAATTACTTTTATGTTTTCACTTAACTCGGGTACTGAAGGAACTAAGCAGCAAATTCCTCGCACAATTAAATCAACTTTAACTCCATTATTAGATGCTTCGTAAAATGCTGCTATAAGTGTTGGATCGACCAGAGAATTTAATTTGCAAATGATATGTCCAACCTTACCTAATTTTGAATTGTCGATTTCTCTTTTTATCAGTCTTAAAAAATTATCCCGAGTGTTAATTGGGGCGAGAAATAGTTTTCGATATTGCTTTTGCTCAGAATACCCTGTTAAGTAATTAAATATCTCGGAAACATCTGCACAAATATTATCATCCGCTGTGAACAAACCGAGATCAGTATATAACTTAGCCGTTGAAGGATTATAATTTCCTGTTCCTAGGTGTACATAACGCTTTACTCCATCGCCTTCTTTTCGAACGACTAAACTCATTTTTGAATGTGTTTTTAAGCCGACCAAACCGTAAACTACATGCACACCGGCTTTTTCAAGTTCGCGTGCCCAGTATATATTATTCTCCTCATCAAAACGAGCTTTAAGTTCTACAAGCACAGCAACTTGTTTTTTTCTATCAGCAGCCTCAACTAATGATTTTACGATCGGAGAATTTGGTCCGACTCTGTAAAGTGTTTGTTTAATTGCAAGCACATCAGGGTCACTGGAAGCTTCCTCTATAAAATCAACAACAGGTTGAAATGAATCATAAGGATGATGAAGTAGAATATCCTTTTGCTTAATTAGTGAAAAAATGCTTTCTTCGTCCTCAAACACCGTTGGTATACCGGGATAGTAAGGTTTTTCTTTTAAATGATGAACGGGCAAATCGTAAAGCGGCATAACATCACTTAATCCAAGACTACCATCAATTATATGTATATCATCCTTGGTTAGGAGTAAATTTTCTTTGAGCGTATCAAGCATATAGTTGGGCATATCTTTTTCAACTTCAAGCCTAACTACCGAACCGAAGCGGCGCTGCTTTATGTTTTCTTCGATCACTTCTAAAAGATCATCCGCCTCATCTTCCTGAATTTCAATATCGGTATCACGGGTAATCCTAAAACGGTATGCTTGAATAACATCCAAGCCGGGGAAAAGTGAGGGGAGATTTTGTTTTATCAAATCACTGATCCAAATATATTTAGTACAGAATTCCGCATCAGCAGATTTAATTTTACTATCGACAATATTTTCAATACTAAGCAAGCGTGGAAGTATACTTGGGATTTTTACTCTTGCAAAATGTTTTTCACCGTTAGGTTTTTTTACAAGTATTGCAAAGCTTAAACTTAAATTTGAAATGTATGGAAATGGTCTTCCTGGGTCGAATGCAAGGGGAGTGAGCACCGGGTAAATTTCTTTATTAAAGTAATCGTTTAAATATTTTTTTTCTCTATCGGAAAGCTCGGAGTATTCCATAATTGAAATATTATTTTCACGCAATTGCGGAATCACTTCTTCATGCCAATAATCATAAATCTTTTTTATCATTGGCTGAACTTCTTCTTCAATAGCTGTCAGTTCTTGAATTGGTGTTATACCATCAATGGTCGGTTCAATAATTTTAGCTGCAATTTGTTCCTTTATTCCCGCAACCCTTATCATGTAAAATTCATCAAGGTTCGAAAAAAATATTGAAATAAATTTAATTCTTTCAAGAAGAGGCAGGTCAGGATTTATTGCTTCTTCAAGCACTCTTCTATTAAATTCAATCCAGCTTAGATCACGGTTAAAAAAATTATTCGACACAAAATATTTTTGAAGTGAATCTTTATCCATATCAGTTTTCAGATTTAGTAATTGTTTTAATGCTATTTATTAATTTTTTTTGCCGATGAAAAACTAGCTAGATCATAATCAATTAAATTATTCGGCATTTTTAATCGTTTAATTTCCACATTTGCGATCGCAAAAAATTCCTCTGCTTGAGTGTTGTGATAATCCGAAAATATTACAACTTCCCTTATGCCTGACGTGATTAAAGCTTTTGCACAATTGGTGCAAGGCATATTAGTAACATAGGCAGTTGCATCTTGTGTATTTATTCCATGCGAGGAACATTGAAGAATTGCATTCATTTCCGCATGTATTGTTCTAATGCAATGGTTATCCACAATATAGCATCCGGCATCTTCGCAATGTACATCACCGGGAATTGAACCGTTATATCCGGTAGAAAGTATTTGTTTATCCTTAACTAGAACACAACCGCAATGCATTCTTGGACAAGTTGCTCGTTCACTTACCAGCATTGCCAATTTTAAAAAATATTCATCCCAAGAAGGTCGTAAATTTTTTCCATTTCCCATCAATCATTCCATAGTTTTAAGATTTTAACTTCAAATGTAATGATTATTAATGAAATCTGTTAGATATGCATTTATAAAATTGATGTTAAATAAAATTGATAGAATAAAAATCATGAATATTTCAATATTTAATTTTACTTTACAAAGCATCTTTTTATTTAGTAAACTCTGGAGTAGTAATGCGATTTATTGTCTTTGTTTTTTGTTTAGGAATTTACCTTACTTCCTTTTCGCAAGAATTATTAAAAGTAAAACCAGCAGATTCTCCTGCCGATATCCCGCCCGGCTATTATGATGGAACGGAAAATTTGACCGGTGAGGCTTTGAAGACGGTTTTGCATAGTATAATTAGTAATCATACTAGGAGAAGTTATGCTCAAGTTTGGGAGGACTTAAAAATCACGGATGAGGATACGAATAATACAAATAATGTACTACTATTATACTCAGGATTCTCCTATCCAAAATCACTAAACGGTGGCGATCCGGATGAATGGAACCGTGAGCATGTCTGGCCCAGTTCTCATGGATTTGAAGAGAGTGATACGGCATATACAGACATCCATCATCTTCGCCCGACGGATGTGTCTGTTAATGGGGCAAGAGGAAACCTTGATTTTGATAACGGTGGAACAGAGAGCGGTGAAGCGCCAGGGAATTTTTCTGATGGAGATTCATGGGAGCCGAGGGATGCGGTTAAAGGAGATGTTGCGAGAATGGTTTTTTATATGTCAACCAGGTATGAACAAACAGGTAATTACGATCTAGAATTAGTGAATTATGCCGGCACATCCGGTCCAATATTGGGAGTTAAATCAACTCTTCTCCAATGGCATATAGATGATCCGGTTGATACTTATGAATTAAATCGTCATGAGAAAATTTTTAACATTCAAGGGAACAGAAATCCATTTGTTGATCATCCCGAATTTGTAGCAAAAATTTGGTCGGATACGGGAACAACCCCGCCGCCGACTGCTGATAGCACATTTTATATTAGTGAAGTTTCTGATGCGGACGCATTTACAAATGAATACTTGGAGATATATAATAACTCAGACCAAACGGTTGATTTAGCTAATGTCAAAATCATACGCTTGAACGATGCTGGAAATTTTGACGGGTTTGTATTTGATTTTGGGGGGGATGGAGCAGGGGATACTGAAATTCTTCCATACAATATTATCGTAATTGCAAGGGGAGCATCTAAAGCTGCCTTCGAATCAGGATGGAGTACAACACTACCAGCAGATGTTAGATTTAATGAAGGTCACGTGGATTTATTTTTTGGTACTTCTACGGCAAGACGCTGGGCACTAAAAGTTGGCGGAACTGCAAATACCAACGACGGAACTTTAATCGATGACTCACAAACTAGTGTTGCAGGCTCCGGTAAAAGATCTTATCAAAATGTTGTGGGAAGTTGGATTACTGAAAACACATACGTAAACGCAACTCCCGGCGAATTGGATGCAGGTCAAATTCTTCCGGTTACGCTAACCAGTTTAAGCGTTCAAAGTATTGATGGTTACGTTTTATTAAGCTGGCAAACGGCCAGTGAACAAAATAATCTTGGATTTGAAATATTGCGTTCATCCGCAGATGATGAAAACAATTACTCAGTAATTGGCTTTGCCGGCGGAAATGGAACCTCGAACGCAACACAATACTATACTTTTGTAGATGATGAGATTTCACTTAGTGGTGGATATTTTTATAAACTTAAGCAAATAGATTTAGATGGAAGTTATACCTTTTCAGAAATATTAACTTTAAATGTTGCCCAGCCGGATGAGACAGTTTTATTTCAAAATAAGCCCAACCCTTTTAACCCCTCAACAAATATTGAATTCAAAATTCAGTCAACTCACAAAGTTATTTTGGATGTATTTGATATAAAAGGTGAAAGGATTGTTACCCTTGTCAACAAAAACTTACAGCCCGGTTCCTATAAATTTTACTTTGATGGTAGTGAATTATCCAGCGGAATTTATTTTTATCGTTTAATTACTGATAAAATATTTGTTAAAAAGATGAACTTGATAAAATAACTTTTGCAGACAAGTTTATTTAAGAACAAGTAAGTTCGCTTTTAGTTGAATTAAAACGATTTAAGATGTTTTGGTGATTATTTATTGTTTTTTTTGAATGACCCCTTTAAAAGAGGAAAGCTGCTAAGGTAGAGGGCAAAACCTTAGCAGCTGGATAGTATAATTGAGGAGGGTTTTTAAAGCTATTTACTTTACCACAAACCGTTCTTAGATATACAATCAACATGCCAAAAAGTTTCCTTGAAATTTTTAAAGTTAATAAAGGTATAAGTTTATCTAAATATCTTTATTGAGAATAATAAAATTTCATTTATCAAAAATGAGAATTCGAATAAACATATTGTATTAAAAATTAAATCTTTATACTTGTGGGCTAAAGCCCAATACTTTCAAGGGAATGGTCGTCTCCGTCCTGAAGGACGGAGTTATTAAATTTTTATCAATAGCCCCGTCTTTTAAGTCGGAGATCCATGAAACCTAACTGAATCGGGGCTTTAGCCGATAAAAAATTTATACTTTATTTATTTAACGAAATCTTAAAAGTTGTGCCTTCATTAATAACTGATTGTTTAACAATAATTTTACCTCGGTGGTAGTCTTCAATTATCCTTTTGGAAAGACTCAATCCTAAGCCCCAGCCTCTTCTTTTTGTACTGTATCCCGGACGAAAAACTTCTTTGCGTTTCCGTAAGTCAATTCCCTTACCGTTATCCGTTACTTCAATATCAACGCATTTTTCGTTGTTAATAATTTCAATGGATATTTTACCGGATTTGTTTTCAATTGCATCCAATGCATTTTTAATTAAATTCTCAATAACCCATTCAAATAATTCCGGATTCAAATCGCTTTCAACTTCTTTATCTCCATTAATTGAAAGCATAACATTTCTGCTTGATTGCGGCAGCCTGCGTTCAAAATAGTCAAGAACTTTGGATATTGTATCATGAACATTTTTTCTTTTGAGTTCAGGCTTGGAGCCAATTTTTGAAAATCGTTGAGCAATCTTATTCAGCCGATCGAGATCACTATTTATTTCTTCGGCAGTGTCTAAAACTTTGTCAGGATTTTTATGATTAATTTTTAGCATTTCCGACCAGCCCATTAAACTGGAAATGGGAGTTCCCAACTGATGAGCTGTTTCTTTTGACATTCCAACCCAAATGTTACTTTGCTCAGTTCGTTTAACATAGCTGAAACTGACATACGAAATTATAATAAATAGTATTGCAAAAATTATCTGAAGGTATGGGTAATATCGCAAGCGTTTAACTAAATCGGAATCGCCATAATAAATTTTTGCAAGGACGATTGAGTCTCCATACGTAACAGCAATAGGAGGGTTGATATTTGCCAACTCTTCAATTTTGTTATGAAGGAATTCTTTTAATTCTTCTTCTGTTAAAGTCGAATCCAATTCTAAATTTCTGATTTGTGGGTTAGGTCCCGTTAAGTTTACATTATTTTCGCTATCAGTAAGTATCAATGGAAAATCAATTTTTTGAATTACATTTGTAAAAATAAATGTCAGGTCCGAATCTTTTAGGTCAGTATTAACTATGTACTTAAAGCCGTCAGCATATAACTGAACTACCTGCTTTTCTTTTAGTTGTAATTTTTTAACTAAATTTTGCGTGTAAAAAACTGTTCCTGAAGCAATTGCAAGCGCCAGAACAAGGAGTACTAATTTAATATTTAATGAAGTGGAACTGTTAGGAATTTTCATTTATGCAGACCGCGTAGTTTTATATTAATTCACTAAAACAAAATTACTAATTACTAATAGCAGAATAAAGGAATGAAAATTTACTTTGGTCTTTCCGAATTAAATCTGAATAGTCTGTTTTCTTTTTGGTCCAACAGAGATAAATCGGATTTTGAATCCGCAGAAGTCTGACATAAATTTTAAATAGTCCTTAGTCAATTGCGGCAGATCATCATAAGATGTTACATCTGTGATGTCTTTCTCCCAGCCTTTTAAGGTTTCGTAAACTGGCTTAACTTGATCTAATTTTTTTGAATCAGTTGGGAATGAATTTAGTCTTTTACCGTTTATTTCATAAGCGACACAAACTTTGATATTTTTCAATTCACTCAAGACATCAAGTTTGGTAATTGCAACTTCATCAATACCATTAATCATTGTAGAGTACTTTAGCATGAATGCATCAAACCATCCGCATCGCCTGGGCCTCCCGGTTGTTGCACCAAACTCAGCACCCCATTTACGTAGGTTCTCACCATCCTCATCCAGCAGCTCAGTAGGAAATGGTCCGTTACCAACACGCGTTGTGTATGCCTTAACAATTCCAATTACAGAATCAATTTTTGTGGGAGGAATTCCACTTCCGGTACAAGCGCCGCCGGAAACCGGGCTTGATGAAGTAACAAACGGGTAAGTGCCATGATCAATGTCCAGAAGGGTCCCTTGTGCACCTTCCAATAAAACGGATTTACCTTTTCCCATTTCCGTGTGAAGGTAATGCGGAACATCGGTAATGTATTGATCTATTGCATCATCAAACTTCAAATATTCTTCAATAATTTCCTCAACATTTAATTTTTCATGATCATAAAGCTTACTGAGGATATTATTCTTTTCTGCAATATTTTCTCTAATTTTTTTCTCGAGTTCAACTTTATCCAGCAGGTCAACAATTCGTATCCCTTTACGAGCATACTTATCTATATAGCAAGGTCCAATTCCTCTGCCGGTTGTTCCAATTTTTGTAGTACCTTTTTCACTAATGCTGTCCAGCAATTTATGGTAAGGCATTATTAAATGGGCATTATGACTAATAAATAATCTGCCCTTAATATTTATACCGCTTTCTTCTAAAAGTTTTATTTCGTCAAGGAGTGCTTGGGGGTCAATCACAACACCGTTGCCGATTACACAAGCAACATTTTCCCTCAGTATTCCAGATGGTATTAAGTGAAGTATAAATTGTTCTTCACCAATTCGAATTGTGTGTCCGGCATTTGCTCCGCCTTGGTATCGTACAACTATTTCAAATTTTTCACTTAGTATATCAACAATTTTTCCTTTTCCTTCGTCACCCCACTGACTGCCAACTAATACAGATACACTCATTTTAATAAATCTCCTAATAGAACTATTTTAAGGCGGGCAAAAAAAGCTCCGGATGAAAATTACCCGGAGCTTTATAAATAACCTAAATTTTACAAATTAATTTTATTTAAAACTTCCAACTGCTTCATCAACCGAAGTATAATGTTCAAAAATTGTTACCAATTTTGTGATAACTAATAGACTGTTAATTTTTTCTGTTGCGTTAGCAAGTTTAAATGAACCGCCGCCGTTTTTAATAGTAGTAAAACCACTGATTAACATCCCAAGTCCGGAACTGTTCATAAATTTTACATCTGCAAGATTTACTACAATATTCTTTTTCCCATCTTCCAATTGTTTGTGCAGTAAAGAACTAAATTCTTGTGCGTCTGGTCCACCCATTACATTACCTTTTAATTCAATAACTACAGCACCGTACTTTTCAGATGTTTTAATTTTCATAACCTCTCCAAAATTTATTAGTTAAATTAAGTATATATGCTTTTTTTAGCAAGAAATATCAATTAAATTGGTGTTGAAACTTTATATAAATGCGGATAAATAATTATATTGTGTTAAATTATACAATCTATTCGAAAAAAAAAAGTTCTATTTCCTCAATGAACGAACTACAAAACAATAATACCACAATTATTCGGAACATTACAAATTTAATTAGCGTCTAACATGTCAGAAACTGAAAAAAATCAAAATAATTTAGAAAAAAACGAGCATGAAGATATAAGCGATATTGATTTCAAAATTATTCATGAATTTATTGATGGCGACCAAAATGCTTTTGGCAAATTAGTCGGGCTCCATAAAGAAAAAGTTCGTAACCTGGTTTTTTTAACATTGGGTGACAGTGAGTTTGTTGATGATATTTCTCAGGATGTTTTTATTAGTGTCTATCATAAACTTGCGGAGTTTAGGTTTGAATCGAAATTTACAACTTGGCTTTACAGAATTACCGTTAATAAGTGTAGAGATTATTTAAGAAAGAAAAGAGTGCGAAGCATATTCGTTCCAATTAAAGATTCGCACAATGATATAAGTGTTAGAGCACACTCGGAAAATATTGATCTTCCGCAGCTCGTTAGAAGAAGCATTGAAAAGCTTCCGGATAAATTGAAAGTACCTTTGATACTTAGAGATATTGATGGATTTAGTTATAAAGAAATTGCAGACCAACTTGATTGTGAAGTTGGTACTGTAAAATCACGAATTTTTAGAGCTCGTGAAAGTTTAAGAGTACTGCTTGAACCTTATTATAAAGAATTAAACAGGTAAAAAAATGCAGACTGAAAGTAGAATAAAATATTGGTTCAAAAAAACATTTCCATATGCGGCACTGCTTTTGGTAACTGTACTATTAATGATTTATTTCAAGCAGAATAAAAGTCTTGAAAGTTATGTTATTGAAGGTAAGTCCAACCTGATAAATTATTACACCGAAAATTTAAAACCATTGTTTTTCAAAACTGAAATTACAAATGAAGATGTGTTCAATTTTGCACTTCATAAAAATATTCCGGTGGATAAAGTTAAAAATGATATACTTCAAATTAATAACGAAGATGAAAAGGGGAATTCTTTTGAAATTAAACCCGGCGTTTGGAAAGAGGGAACAAAAAACTTTGATAAATATGTGAATTATTTGAACCTCAATAATAATGAGGTTTCAAGATTGGATTCAATATTAACTTTATATAAAGATGATCTTTATACCTCAATTTTATTAGATGACAGTAATACAATTGCTGTAAGTCCGAATATTTATCATTTACAAAAAGCAATTTATGCGGACATCTTTCAGTTTACTGAGGCTTTAGAAGATCAAAAAGCTGGTATTATTGCAAGTAAAGGATCAGCAAAATCTAATTACAATAAAGTTGTTAGCGCATACGAGGAAATGCACCCCAATAACTTTATTGTTTTTGCAAAGGATACAATTTTTGAATCGGATTGTAAGTATGACCAAGTAAAATTGAAGGAAAGATTATGGGAAGCTAAGGGCAATCTTGCAGAATTAAAAAACGAATTGAAAAATGTTAATTTCAAAGAAAAATATAAAGTTGCGGCATTGCCAGCCGAAGATGTAAAAAGACTTAAAGAAAAATTGGTATATGAAATTAATTCTAATGTTAAAAAAGCTTACGTACCGCATACTTTTACATCTTCCATTAATATTCCCGATTTAGGAAAAATCCGATTTAAAATTGACGGCAAAGATTCTAAGATTGATGAAGATGGAATTGAAGTAAAAACTGACAGCCTTCTAAATAATCTGGTCATCAGTATTTCCGGAAGTATCGATAACGCATTATCTTCAAATTTTAATTTCGATTTTAACATTGACGAGATTGATGAAATCACAAATGAGAGTTTGAATTTTCTAGAAAGTTCAGATCTGGAAGATTGGTCAAAATTTGGGTTAAAAGTGGATTCACTCGCAAAGTCTTTCGAGTTTTATTATAGTGATACATCCGATAATTTCGACTATTCCCAATTCAAAATGGATCTTAAAAAATTTAAGAAAGCCTTAAAGAAAGAAAAACGAAAAATTGAAAGTGAAATAAAATCCGATGTGGATTACTAATCACTTTTATCATCACGAGTTAGAAAAAAGTCTTTTCAAATAATTCAAATAAAATAATAGTGTAATTGAATAGTAACTATAGTTTTTATACATGCTAAGATTATTCAGCCAATTAAGCAGAGCACGCAAACTCGAAAATTCAATTTTTCTTCTAATTGTTTTATTCGTCTTCAAAATTATTTTCCCTGCAATCGATACAATTCCAATTTTATTTATTAACGAAATTTTAGTTCTTCTTACAATATTTTTTATTATTGCTTACACCGAAGATTTTATACGAGATAAAATTGAATCACCCATTGCGGTAGTTCTTAATTTGGGAATATTAAATGCAGTTTTATTTTTTATAATTTCACTTTCTTCCGCGCTATTTGAAGACACAACAGCTTTATCAAATGGAACCGATTTTATAGTAACAATTCTAATTACGCTTTTTGCATTTATTTTTATAGGAACTCTTACTTATATATTTTCCGGTTTTCGTTCACTCTTTTATCTTAGGCAAAAAAAAGAATCCAAAGCTTCTTTTAATTTAATGATGCTTGCAATTTTACTTGCGGCATTTTCAAACGCACTTGTAAAAGTTGAAGCATCGCTGGAATACATTTACAATACTTTTTATGTAATTTCAATAGTATTAATTTCATTTAATTCACTTCGTGTTGCATGGATAGCGTTTCTGGTAAAAAAGCAAAAACTTTACTTATTGTTAATATCCATAGTGCTTTCGGCATTGTTTGCATTTAACTTTGCCTTAATTGTTGGAGATGTTTTTGTCGTAAGGGTTATCGGTGGTTTTTCACCTGCACTGCTTACCTTCTTAAATTTAATAATGCTTTATGGTCTAATCTACTTTGGTGTAATTTTCTTTACAACGCTTTTTCATCTTCCAACAGCTGCTGCGTTTGATAGAAAGGCAGAAGAAGTTACATCTCTAATTGATTTAAGTAAGCTTATTACCCAGGTATTTGATTTTAAGGAGTTGGCAGATACAATTACTAAAATGACAACAAACGTCAGCAACTCCGATTCCTCCTGGCTAGTTACAATTAATGACGACAATTTTGAACTCACCTCAATTCATAACATCGGTTACTTAGATGCGGATGAAATTATTAATTCATTGGACTGGAACGGGTTTTCGAATGGAAGCGGTGTTTCCATAATTAAAAAGAGTTATATAATTAAAGGTCAAGGCACCGATCTAAAAAAACTCAAGTATGATTCAATTGCGATTGCACCTTTAAGAGTACACAATAAGTTAAGCGGTTACTTGCTTGCCGGCAGAAAAGATCATTTTGAATTTGATGATGATGATAAAAAATCAATTGGAGCCTTTGCTGATTATGCAGCAGTCGCTTTAGAAAATGCAAAACTCTTTAAAGAATCTATTGAAAAAGAAAGACTTGAAAAAGAGTTAGACGTTGCAAGAGAAATACAGTATAAAATTTTGCCAAACAAAACACCGCTGTTTGACAGTTTAAAAATATCTTCATTGTTTATCCCCGCATTTGAGGTGGGCGGTGATTATTACGATTTTTTTGAGCTTGGAGATAATAAGCTAGGCTTTGTTATTGCAGATGTTTCAGGTAAAGGAATTTCTGCAGCATTTATTATGGCAGAAGTAAAAGGCATTTTTGCAACTTTATCCAGACTTGTTCACAGTCCAAAAGAATTGCTAGTGCAGGCAAATGATATTTTAAAAAATTCTTTGGATTCGAAAACTTTTGTGACCGCAATTTATGGAGTCTTCGATACATTAAATGGTAAGTTATTGTTCTCCCGCGTTGGGCATACACCCCTTCATCTATTAAGAAATAATAAAGTTGAAAGATTAGTGCCCGGCGGTATTGGGCTGGGTTTGGACTACACTGATAAATTTTGTAATTCAATAAAAGAAATGGAAATTGATTTTTTTAATGATGATATTTTGGTGTTCTATACTGATGGTGTTACCGAATCTCAAAATGAACATAATGAAGATTTTGGTTACGACAAATTTGATGAAATTTTAGCTGCAAACTCAAATAAAAATATTGATGAATTATCGAATGAAATTATGAAAGAGATTACCGTCTTCTCAAAAAATAAGGCGCAGCATGACGATATAACTATGGTCATATTTAAATGGAATTTTAGTAAAAATAAAAATGGAGATAATTGATGGCAGATTTCAACGTCAATGTACGAGGAGTTGGATCTGTAAACGTGATCGAGCTGGAAGGCTATTTAGATGCTCATACAGCTCCAATGTTAGAGACTACTTTCAATAAACTAATTGAAGCCAGTAACTACCAGGTTGTAGTTAACTTTTCTGATCTTAACTATATCAGCAGTGCCGGGTTGGGTGTTTTTATGGCTTATGTTGAAACTATGAGAGATAACAAAGGCGATATAAAATTCTCTAACATGCAGGATAACGTTTATAATATATTCGATTTGCTCGGCTTCCCAATGTTGTATGAATTTTTCAAAAATGAAAATGAAGCTGTAGAAAAGTTTAACGAGCCGGGGCAACACTAATTGTGAATATTAAAAAGCTCGAAAATGAAATTGTTGTAAAAAGTTCTACGGATAATTTATCTAAGATCCGTAATTTTACAAGAAAACATGCTGCCAGCAGCGGGTTTGATGAGGATACCGTTAGCAAAATTATTTTGGCAGTGGACGAGGCTTGCACAAATATTGTTAAACATGCTTACCACTATTTCCCTCAAGGCGAAATTACAATTAATATTAAATCGAATAAATCTAAATTTAAAATTACGATTACAGATTCAGGCTCAAAGTTTAACCCCAATGAAATTGAAGAACCAAATTTACGTGAATACCATAAGCAAAAAAAGGTTGGCGGATTAGGAATGTTTTTAATGAAAAAGCTTATGGATGAAGTTAATTATCACACCCTTACTAAAGATCGAAATCAAGTCGTTCTAGTTAAATATATAAAGTAGTTCCACCTTAATTTATTAGCAGTTAATTACAAAATTTAATGTAAGTAACTATTCTAACAAGTAAATCATTTAAGTTAAATGCTTTTAACAGATCACAACTCGATACAGCGCAACCTTTCAGCATTAGTAGATTTCAGTAATCTGATTAATTCAACATTGGATGTTGATTTTACACTAAATAATTTGCTGCTTACCTGCCTCGGAAAATTCCATACTTCAAAGGGATTGGTTGCCTTGCCGGATGATGATAATATTTTAAAAGTAAAAGTATCGAAAGGGTTTTCGAATGAAGTATTAAATGATTTCCCAATAATAAATACTGAGAAAGTTGATAGCTGTGATGAATTAAAATCCTACCTAGAAAAACACAACTTGCCTATATGTAAAAAAATTATTTCATCAAACAATACAGTTGGAATTTTAGTTTTAGGTTCAAGACTTGTAAAAAAACCTTTTGATGATGATGATCAAGAATTTATTGTAACACTGTTAAACATTGCCGCTACTGCAATTGATAATTCCATCGGAGTTGAAAAATTAAAAAAACTTAATCGCGAACTCGACTCAAAAGTTAACCAGCTAAGCTCGCTTTTTGATTTAAGTAAAGAGTTCAGCGGAATACTGGAAATTGAAATGGTAGGCAAGCTGCTTGTGTTTTCAGTTATTGGTCAAATGCTTGTATCGAAGTATGCTGTGTTAACATGTGAAGGGAAAAATAACTGCACCATTCTCGATTCCAAATTCCCATTTGATAGTTTAAAATCCGCCTTGGATGAATACGATGCGTCACAAATAAAAAAAGTTATAACTGAAGAATCCCTAAAAGAAAATTATAATATTTTTTATAAACTTGGCGTTAAGTTAATTATTCCCATGAAAATTAAAGGTGAATCAAAAGGCTTAATTTTATTAGGTCCGCGAATAAGTAAACAAAAATATTCACGATCCGATATTGAATATCTTTCATCGGTGGGAAGTTTGGCAATCATGTCGATTGAAAATGCTAAACTATTTAAGGAAACTCTTGAAAAGCAGCGAATGGAAAAAGATCTTGAACTTGCAAGAAATATTCAAAAAAATCTTTTACCTAAAAAAATTCCTAAACTTAAAAACTTCGAAATAGCAGCCTTTAATGAATCAGCAAAACAAGTTGGCGGAGACTATTTTGATGTAGTAAAATTAGATGATAGAAAAACTTTAGTGGCAATTGCCGATGTTTCCGGCAAAGGAGTGCAGGCTGCTTTAATGATGGCAAACTTGCAGGCTTTCTTAAAATCTATTTCCAAGCAGCAGATTTCCTTAAGTGAAGCAACAAACTTAATAAATGATCTTGTTTCTGAAAATACTATGATGGGCAATTTTATTACCTTTTTTTGGGCAGTGTTAAATGATGAACAAAAAGAACTCACATTTGTTAATGCAGGCCACAATCCGCCAATATTAGTGAGGGATGGAAAGATAACAAAATTTAAAAAAGGTGGAATGATATTAGGAGTTATGGAAACAACTATACCCTATGAAGCGACTAATATAAAAGTGGAATCAAATGATGCCATTATTTTGTTTACCGATGGAGTAACAGAAGCAATGAATTTTGAACATACAGAATATACAGATGTGAGATTGGAAGAGTTAGTAAAAGCTAATTATCAAAAAAGTTCGAAGGAATTGCTGAACGTAATTAAAAATGATGTAATTAATTTTACGCAAAATGCAGAACAGTCAGACGATCTTACAGCATTGATCATAAAGGTGTTATAATTATGAGCGCACTTGGAAATTTCCTCGCAAAAAGAAGAAAAAAATTAGTACTGCCGGTAACCTTATTATTGTTGCTGATCGGATTCATTAATCTTTATTTCGTTTTTATTATAACTCCTCAGTCAAACGATGAATGTTTGTGGGAGAGAGAGAAGGTATCCAAAAAAAAATCTGCTGTAATTTTTAAACAAGTTAAGTTTGAGGGTGTTGCCTGGGAAGCGGGCATTAGGGATGGTGATGTACTAGTCGCAATAAATGATTCAGCATCAACGAATACAATAATTTTTCAGGATGTATTAAACAGAGTATCAAAGGGTGATTCGGCTAAATATTTAATTGATAGGGATGGGCGTACATTTGCAACAAAAGTTGAAGTAAAAAAACTATATAATTTTGGTGCTGTTGCAATTACACTTTTAGCCTTTGGATGGCTAATAGTTGGTTTTATTGTAATAACTGCAAAGCCGGATGGAACAGCCCAGGTATTGTTTTACAGGGTTGGCGCAATGTTCACTCTTTATTCAATGTTTAGCATTTTTGGGTTACCACCAAACTATATGTCAAACCCTGTCTATAAAGCTCCCTTACTCCTGAAGATTATTGATCAAATTTACACTGTCGGAGCCATCTTTGTTCCATTCTTGATAGTGCATTTCTTTTGGGAATTCCCAAAACGGACCAAACTTATTCAGAAAAAATATACAACGAAAGTTTTATATATCACACCATTAATATTATTAGTACTATCCATCATTTATAAATTAATTTTTGCTTATCCATCAACTCAATATCAGTTCATTGCCTTCAGCAGATTTACCGCCGTTATTATTATATTATTTTATGCTGGATTTACGATTGGACTGGTTTCATTATTTATTAGTTATATCAAATTAAAATCCGCTCGCGAAAGAACTCCAATCTTTATTATTTTAGTTAGTTACACTTTAGGATTATTAGGAATAATATATACCAGTACGCTGGCAAATGTATTTGCGGATACAATATTTAATTCACCCGAACATTTTATGCCTATTATTCTAATAGCTGTTTTACCTATCGCTTTTGGGTATTCAATATTCCGGTATTCCTTAATGGATGTTAGTGATGTAATTAAAAATACAATAATGTACGGAACCGCAACGGTATCGGTAGCGGCAATTTACTTTTTTATTATATACTTAATAGGGCAGCAGCTTAGCACCGTTATTGGTTCGGAATATCAGGGAATAACAGCAGGAATTATTTTTATAATTTTTGCTTTAATATTCCAATCAACGAAGGATCGTTTTCAAGAGGTTGTAACTCGAAAATTTTATCCAGAACAATTTGCTTATCAACAAGTGCTCGTAAAATTTAGTAACGACGTGGCAACAATTGTCGGCATCGATAATATTCTCGACTCTGCACAATCTACATTTGTTGAAGCACTTAAGTTAGAAAAATTTGGTATTGCCTTAAAGAATGGGAATCATAATGAGTTTCAACTTGTTAGCAATAAGGGTATTAGTGCTTCTAATTTTTCAATATTGAATGAAGAAAACTCAATTCAAAAATATATTATTCAACGTAATTCACTCCGCCAGTTTCCAAATGTTGATCAAAATGAATTTGAAGTTGTTTTTCCAAAAACAGCACCACAATTAATTGAAGAAGAAATATTTACCATCATTCCACTAATCATTAAATCGAAGGTTGTTGGATTATTGTTATTCGGGTTAAAGTATTCCGGTTCTCAATTTGCAGGAAAAGATTTAGAACTTTTAGTCGCATCTTCAAATCAGTTGGCTGCCTCAATTGAAAATGCAAGGTTGTACGAGTCGGAAGCGGAGAAGTTGAAAATTGAAATTGATCTTGAGAATGCAAGAAAAATACAAGAAAAATTATTGCCGGGATATGTACCCCACGTAAACGGATTAGATATAGCCGGCAAAATGATTCCAGCAATGCATGTTGGCGGCGATTATTATGACCTGATTAAGGTAAGTGATTCAAAATTGTTTGTAATAATTGGGGATGTTTCCGGCAAAGGCATGGCCGCATCATTTTACATGACAAAGTTGCAGACAATGATGCGGTTAAAATGTAAAGAGGGTAAATCACCCAAAGTGATTTTAGCAAATGTTAACAAGGAATTATACGGCGCAATCGAACGGAATTGGTTTATCACTGCTGCGGTTGCCTTATTTGACACAGAGACAAACACCGTAAAATACTGCCGTGCCGGTCATACTCCATTAATCATACTCAATGGTGACGAGAAAAAAATCATTCAACCGGGTGGAATTGGACTTGGATTGGAAAGCGGAACAGTTTTTAATTCATCGATGGAAGAAATAGAAATTAAGCTCAACAATAATGATATGTTTGTTTTGTTTTCTGATGGCGTTAATGAAACTATGGACAAAGATGATATTCTTTTTGGAATGGAAAGGTTCGAAGAAGTATTAGTAAAATCTTCACAAATGAGAGCTGCTTCAGCACTTACTAATATTTTAACTTCACTTGATAAATTTAGAAAAGGTCATCCTCATAACGATGATATTACTATGGTGTTGCTGAAATATAGTGCTGAATAAGGAAAACCATTTGGAAGTTTAAAGCAAAAAAAAACCGGTGAATAATTTCACCGGTTTTTTATTCAACAAATTTATTTTAGAACTGAATTTTCTTTTTGCTTTTGGTCGAATATTCATATACAAAATTACTTGCAACAAATATTGAAGAATAAGTTCCAATTAGAATACCCAAAAACATTACAAAAGCAAAACCTCTCAGTACTTCACCACCGAAAATTAAAAGTACAGTTATAACGAAGAGAGTGGTTATACTTGTTACAATTGTTCTACTAATTGTGTTGTTGATACCTTTATTAATATTTTCTTCAAGTTGAGCTGTTTTGTGAATTTTTAAATGCTCTCTAACTCTATCATAAACAATTACAGTATCATTAATTGAATAACCAATTAGAGTTAAAAAGGCAGCAACAATGCTCACTGATATTTCCAAATTTAATCCTGGAATTACGCCGTACAACAATGAAAAAATACCAAGAGTGATGAAAACATCATGGAATAATGCCGCTACAGCACCTACAGCGAAAGCAAATTTAAATCTAAACCCGATGTATATCAAAATTACAACAAGTGCTAATAAGATTGATATAATCGCATCAACTTTTAACTCACTTCCTATTTTTGGACCAACTTGAGTTTCACTGGAAACAAAAAATTTGTTATCAGCATGTTTCTCTCTTAATGTTTCTTGTATCCAATCTGAAATTGTAACTCGCACAACCAAATCAACATTTGTGGCTTCTTTAGAAGCTAAACTTGATTGAAATCCATGAGCTAACAATTTAGCCGAAACTTGGCGTGCAATAACAGGGTCAGGTAATTTAAATGTAATATGATCCCTGCTTGAATCAGCCACAGAGAATTGCATATCAGGAAAGTTTGCTTTAATAAATTCTGTAATTGAAGTAACAATTTTAGGAAATATTTCACTCGGAATTGACTGTGATTCAGATCTCACAAGAACACCTTGTTCACCGCCGAATGTTTTTACTTCAATGTTGCCAAGACCAATGTTACTAAGGTCATTTCGTATGTCGGTAATATCAATTGCTTTTTCAAATTCCAATGTAATTTCAGAACCGCCCTTAAAATCAATACCTAATTCTAATCCTCGTATTAACAGACTTCCAATTCCAAGCAACAGTAAAATCCCAGAAAATATATAGGCTACTTTTCGTTTACCTATAAAGTCAATTTTTAAATTCTCAACTAGTCGCATTTATAATAAATCTCCTTTTACAATTAACCAATATTTATCTTGGCGCCTTTTGCAGCCATTACATCAAACACTAATCTTGTTACAATTAGCGCACTAAATAATGAACAGACAATACCAATCATAAGTGTTAAAGCAAAACCTTGAATTGGTCCGCTGCCGAATTGATATAATATTATGCCTGTAAAAAATGTAGTGATGTTTGAGTCAAAAATAGCGGAATATGAATTTGAATATCCGCTCTCAATTGCTGCTTTAACAGTTTTACCCGTTTTTAATTCTTCTCTAATTCTTTCATAAATAATTACGTTAGCATCAACCGCCATACCGATCGTTAAAATAATACCGGCAATACCTGGCAGCGTTAGGGTAGCTTTGAAGGCTGCTAAAATTCCAAGTATAAAGAGAATGGTAAAAAATAAAGCCAAGTCAGCTACAGTTCCTGCTCTTCTATAATAGATGATCATAAATACGGCAACAAGTAAAAATCCAATTAATGTAGAATTAAAACCTTTGCTGATTGAGTCTTGTCCAAGTGACGGTCCAACAGTTCGCTCCTCAATTATATCAACGGGAGCGGGGAGAGCACCGGCTTTAAGAACGATCTCTAAAAGTTTTGCTTCATTTGCATCATCCATTCCTGAAATTCTTGTACTGCCGGAAGGAATTTTTTCTTGAATGTTAGGTGCAGTGTAAACAAAGCCGTCAAGTACAACCGCTATTCTTCTTCCAACGTTTGCGCCCGTAATGCGTGCCCAGTCTCTAGTACCCTCTGCATTCATTGACATATAGACAATGGGCTCTGAGGTCGTAGGATCAATATTAGCTTGAGCTGATTCAATTACACCACCTGTTAATTCCGGTTTTTTATTTAAAAGAAATAAGGTATAGAATTGTTCACCCTGCTCATTAGTTATCGGCTTAGCGCTGAATCTAAATTCTACGTTATCAGGAACTACTCTTTTAACTTCATCCCTTTTTAGAAAATCATTTATCTTTTCTCTATCTATGTCATTAACATAAATATCTCCCGAGTATTGAGAGAATCTTCCATAGGAGAAAAATGGGTGTAAAACTAATTTCTCTTCTTCACTCATTGCTTCAAAACCGAGTGAATCTTCAAGTGCCTGTAGATTTGATAATTGAGCAGAATCAGGAGCCAAACTTTTTGCGAGTACTTCGTCAATTCTATTCAAGATGGGTGTTGAAAAATCACCATCTTTAACAAATTTAAATTCAAGAAGGGCAGTACCCTGCAATAATTGTTTTGCTTCTTCCTCTTTAGCAATACCGGGCAGCTCAACAATAATTCTACGTGAGCCCTGCTTTTGAATACTTGGTTCCGAAACACCGTATTGGTTAATTCTATTATTCAAAACTTCAATTGCACGAGTAACAGCATCCGATTCTTGTTCTAGTAGATTATCAATTATATCCGCATCTTCATCTCTACGTGAGCCGAAATATCTGCTTAATCGTATGCTCTTCTCCTGAAGTTTTCGAGTCAAAATTGATACAACATTTTCATCGGAAATTTCAGACTCAGCCTTGGCTTCCGCCAATGTGCTTTTGTAAACATCGTCAGGGTCCTTAGCCAAATTTTCAAATAGCTTTGCGGTGTTAACTTCCATTACTAAATACATACCGCCTTGAAGATCCAAACCAAGTTTGATCCTTTTTTCTCTGGCATCCTTAAAAGAAGGGTCGCTTGAAAATATGCTATCCTCCTTTGCAGAGAGAACTGCTTCGATATCAGCCTCTGACATGGTTGTGCTTGAGGCTTTAAGTGTGTCCGCTATTTTTTCAATAGATTCAGATATATTTTTTGAATTTTGATAATCTGAATAGGTTGGATATAGCAGATAAATACTGAGGGCAAATGCCGCTGCAATTATGATGATCTTAAACCTAAATTCTTTCATTACACAGTCTTAGGAATTGTTATTGTTTAATTTTATTAAAGATTACTAATATAAATTATCACTTCCCCAAAAGCAATTAAAACTATATGCGTATTAGGCAAATTATGTTTTTAAGAGGATGTTAGAACTGATTTTATATTTACTTTTGCATACAAATTTTACATAAAAAAACCCCGCAATTTACACGGGGTTTAACAATTGAATTGTAGTAAAACTATTCTCTTACAACCCAGGTTTTTATATTGGCGGTAACTTCGTGATGAAGTTTTACGCTGATTGTATAAATACCGAGTGACTTAATCGGCTCAGTAATTTCAATCTTTCTTTTGTCAATATCAAAACCTTTTTCTTTAATTGCATCAGAGATCATTTGGTTTGTTACGGTACCAAATAATTTATCCTCTTCACCAACTTTTACAGGAATTGTGATTGATAATTTTTCCAAATCGGCAGAAAGTTTTTGAGCTAAATCTAATTCTTTAGCTTGTTTTTTAGCCATTTGTTTCTTCTCTTCTTCAAGAGCTCTAATATTACCTTCTTGAGCTTGGTAAGCAATTGATCTTGGAATTAAAAAATTATTTCCAAAACCGTCTTTAACGTCAACAATATCGCCTACTTTACCAAGTTGATCATAATTTTTTCTTAATATAACTTTCATCATGTTCTCCTTATTTAACTGCTTCTGATACGTAAGGCATTATTGCGATTTGGCGTGCACGTTTGATAGCTCTAACCAATTCTCTATGCTGTTTTGCACTTAATCCGGTAATTCGTCTTGGAATAATTTTACCCTGATCAGTAATAAATTTCTGAAGCTTTTTTGCGTCTTTATAATCAATAAATTCTTCGATTACGCGTCTTACTTTTTTCGATTTCATTATTAAACTCCTAAAATGAATTATTCATTCATCAAATTTGATTCTTCATCCGTTAAAAATTTATCGAATGAATTTTCTTCATATCCGGAACTGCCGTTATCTGAAGACGATTCATCTTCCTTTGCTTCGGCAGTTTCGTTATCATTATTTTTTGAAAATTTATTTAAGAACTGAATTCTTTTTGCTTTAATTTCTACGATAGTTCTATTTCTACCATCTTCAGTTTTAAAAGTCCTGCTTTGTAATTCACCGTCAATTAAAACTGCACTGCCTTTTTTTAGTCTTTCTTTGCAGCTATCGGCTAACTTATTCCACGCAACAACGCCAACATAACAAACATCTTCCTGCCATTGATTACTGCTGTCTTTATATCTTCTATTTGCCGCAACATGGAAATTTACAACAGGGGTATTGTTTGAAGTTTCTCTGAATACGGGATCCTTGGTTAAGTTTCCGGCAACAATCACACTATTTAATTCAGGCATTTTTAAATCAGCCATTACAATCCTCCAACTAATCTTATGATTTGTTATTCTTTGCTATCATTATTTTCTTCGGTAACAGGTTCTTTTTCTTCTTGTTCAGGTTTCTCATCAGTTTGTTCTGCCTGTTTTGTTTTTAGATCTTCGTAGTTTTGAAGAGCCTTTTTATCCAAAAGAATAGTTATATATCGAATGATATTTTCATCCAATCTTAATGTTCTTTCGAATTTTGAAATTAATTCAGCAGGTGCATCATATCTTAATAATAGATAATAACCGCTTTTGGATTTTTGAATTGGATAGGCTAATCTCTTCCTGCCCCATTTGTCAATTTCAATAACCTCTCCGCCGCTGGTTTTTAAGTTCTCAACGATTTTAGAAATTATTGTTTCAATCTGTTCTTCTTCAAGCGCTGCATTAATTATTAAAACGCTTTCATAGTTTTTAACCATGTTCTATACCTCCCTATGGTCAATTGGCTTCCCGAAAAATTCGAGAAACAGGGTTCAAAAAAAATATTCGTTAAATATAATACTATTTAATCAGCGGCGCAATAACTAAAGAAACCACTGACATCAATTTTATTAAAATGTTTAATGATGGTCCGGATGTATCCTTGAATGGATCACCAACCGTATCACCAACTACTGCGGCTTTATGAGCATCCGATCCCTTATTATACATAAATCCGTCAATTCTAATTCCGCCTTCAATTAATTTTTTAGCATTATCCCAAGCTCCGCCAGCATTGGATTGGAATATGGCCATAAGTACGCCGCTTGTTGTAACTCCGGCTAATAAACCTGCCAGCATATGTGAATTAATAAAACCAATAATCACCGGTACTGAAACGGCCATTAGACCGGGCATTACCATTTCACGAATAGCTGCCTTTGTAGAAATTTCAACACACTTTTTATAATCGGCTTTTGCTGTTCCTTCACGCAATCCTTTAATTTCACGGAACTGTCTACCTACTTCAATAATCATTTCTTTGGCGGCTCTTCCAACTGCATCCATTGCCATAGCAGAAAATAAAAACGGTAGCATTGCGCCTATAAAAAGTCCACCCATAATAACGGGTTCAGTTAAATCTATAGTTGTAATACCAGCTTGTTCACGGAAGGCTGCAAACAATGCTAAAGCCGTTAAAGCTGCGGAACCAATTGCAAACCCTTTACCGATTGCGGCGGTTGTGTTACCAACTGCGTCAAGTTTATCAGTTCTCTCTCTCACTTCTTTTGGTAGTTCAGCCATTTCTGCAATACCGCCAGCGTTATCAGAGATGGGTCCGTAAGCATCAACTGCAAGCTGAATTCCGGTCGTTGATAACATACCCAATGCTGCAATTGCAATACCATATAAATTTGCAAATTCAAACGCACCGATAATTGAAAATGCTATAATTAAAATTGGAATCGCTGTTGATCTCATTCCTACTCCCAGTCCGGAAATAATATTTGTAGCGGCACCGGTAACAGACTGATTTGCAATTCCTCGAACAGGTTTTTTATCTGAACCTGTATAATATTCTGTGACTAAACCGATGAGCGTTCCCGCAGCAAGTCCAATTAGTGTGGCATAAAATATTCCGTTGCTTGTATATTCAATGTCATTGTGTATCCAGCTATCAGGCAAAATGTTTTTAATAATAAAATAAGAAGCAATAAACATTAATCCGGTTGCACCAAATTCACCAATATTCAAAGCAGTTTGGGGATTTCCACCCTCTTTAACTTTTACGAAGAATGTTCCAAAGATTGAAAGAAGAACACCGGCTCCCGCAATTACTAGTGGTAGCAGAACTGCACTAATCCCAATAACACTAATAAATATTGCGCCTAATACCATAGTTCCTATAATTGCACCAACATATGATTCAAATAGATCGGCACCCATTCCTGCAACGTCACCAACATTATCACCAACGTTATCGGCAATAGTTGCAGGGTTTCTTGGATCATCTTCCGGAATACCTTCATAAACTTTTCCGGCAAGGTCAGCTCCAACATCCGCGGCTTTAGTATAAATTCCGCCTCCTACTCTTGCAAACAACGCAATTGAAGATGCCCCTAAGGAAAAACCTGAAAGCACATTAATCACTTTTGATATATCCCAATCCATGTTACTATAAAATATGAATAAGCCGCTTAAGCCTAATAATCCTAGGCCAACTACATTCATACCCATAATTGTTCCGCCTGAGAATGCAACGTTTAATGCTTCGCCTAGGCTTTTTCTTGCAGCATTTGTTGTTCTAACGTTTGACTTTGTTGCAGCAATCATTCCTAAGAAACCCGCAAGAGCTGAACAAAGTGCACCTACAATAAATGATAATGATATCATCCACGATGAATCTTCTCTACCGCTATTTGCAAATCCTAATATTAGCGCAACCGCAATCACGAAAATTGAAAGTACTTTATATTCTGTTTTTAAAAACGCAATAGCTCCGTCTTTAATATTAGCAGATATTTCCGCCATTTTCTCAGTGCCGACTTCTTGCTTGTTGATCCACTGGTTTTTGATAAAGGCAAAGAGTAATGCTAATAAGCCTATAATAGGGATAAGGTAGAGTATAAAATCATGATCCATATTATTCTCCTAGATGATCATCTATTTTATTAGATTTTAATTTATTGTTTAATTGACTAAAATTTTCCAGCATAGCTTTTGTACCGCCTGTAATAAAACTGGCTACTAATTCCCCCGAACATTCTATAGCTTTTTGTAAATCGGGTAATGCAGACTTATCAAAACCACTCAAAACATAGTCCGCCATTTCCCCATGTTCAAAATCTTTTCCTATTCCAAAACGTAAGCGTGGATAGTTATCATTTTGAAGTTGATAATTTATTGAATAGAGACCGTTGTGACCTCCATCTCCCCCTGAGTTTCTAATTCTTAATTTTCCGACATCAAGGTTTACATCATCAACAAGTACTAAAAAATCTTCAATTACTAACTCAATATCTTCAAAAACTTGATTAGCCGCAATTCCGCTTAGATTAACAAAAGTTGTCGGTTTAATCAAAAAAAATTGGGAAGCGTTAATTTTGCTTCCCGTTATATAATAATCTTTTTTTGAAGGTTTAAATTGCAGACTATACTTTTCTGCGATGTGGTCTAATATTGAAAAACCAATATTGTGTTTTGTGTTCAGGTACTTTTTACCCGGATTACCTATTCCGAATATAACACGCAAAACTTTTTATTGATCTCCTTCATCATCGTCATCAGATTTACCTTTACCGATAACTTCTGGCTCAGCTGGTTCATCAGAAAGTATTGCATCATCTGCAGCATCTTCGACAACTTCTTCAACTATCCTAGGAGCAAGTACAGAAGCCACAATTACATTCCCTGAATTTAATATTTTTATGTTTTCAACATGAATATCTTTAACATGAATTGCATCACCAATGCTCAGTTTACTGATATCAATTTCAATGTTTTCAGGTATATCTTTCGGTAAACACTCAACATCTAACTTATGTGTTGCCTGCTGTAAACTGCCGCCTTCTCTAACACCAACAGCATCACCAATTAACGTTACAGGTATTTCGAGTTCCAAAGTTTGACCAGCTGTTACACCAAGTAAATCAATGTGAGTAACTCTATCAGTAATTGGATCAAATTGAACATCTTTTACGATGCCCCTCAATTCTTCTTGATCGTCTATCTTTAAGTTTACAATGTGAGTATCACCTGTAAAAACGAATCGATTTACATCAACATTATGCGCAGAAAAGGAAAAAGGTTTAGTTTCTTTAGAATAAAAAGTACCGGGAACGTAACCACTTTTTCTTAAATCGTTCAAAGCACCTTTTGTGGACTTTTCTCTTTTCTTAGCATTTAAAACTATCTCTGCCATTTCTTATTTTCTCCGAAATTATATTTATTTACTAACTTTTGTCAATTTCAAATAATGAGCTAACTGACTCATTTTTATTAGATCTAATTATGGATTCCGCAAATAAATCCGCCGCTGTTCGCACGCATATTTTTGAATTTTCCGAGTTTGCTTTTAACGGAATTGTATCAGTTACATACAATCTAGTTATTTCAGATTTTTCAATTTTTGCGATTGCCTGGCCGGATAATACAGCGTGTGTAACTGAGCCGTAAACTTCTTCAGCGCCCAAATCTTTCAATGCTTTTACGGCATTTACAAAAGTTCCTGCCGTATCAATTAAGTCATCTACTAAAAGAACATTTTTATTTTCAACAGAACCAATTACATTCATTACTTCAGCCTGATTGTGATCAGGTCTTCTCTTATCAATTACAACTAAACCTGCGTTTAATCTTTTAGCATATGATCTTGCCAATTTTATACCTCCCATATCAGGTGATACAACAACAAAATCATTATTCATCTCATTAAATAATCCTGTAAAAACCGGCGATGCATAAAGGTGATCCACGGGAATATCAAAAAAACCTTGGATTTGTGCTGCATGTAAATCCATTGTAATAACTCTATCGGCACCGGCAACTTCAATCAAATTTGCAACAAGCTTGGCAGTAATTGCAACTCTCGGTTGATCTTTTCTATCCTGCCTGGCATAACCAAAATATGGAATTACTGCAGTAATTCTTTTTGCGGAAGATCTTTTTGCAGCGTCGATCATTATTAAAAGTTCCATCAAGTTTTCTGCAGGGCAGTGCGTTGATTGAACAATGTATATATCTCTTCCGCGGATATTATCTTTATATTTAACCCAAATTTCTCCGTCACTAAACCTTTCGAGCTTAACATTTCCAAGTGACAGATTAAGATGGTCTGCTATTTTTTTTGACAGTGATAAATTTGAACTGCCTGAAAAAATTATTGGTCCATTCACCATTTTTATGAAGCTTATTTCCAAATATTAAAAGACTGTAAATATAAGTAAAAGTCTAAGGCATGTCAAATAAACAAGTTAGAAGGAATTGAAGGTTTTATGCACTTTTCTTTTTAAAAAGAAAAATTATTACAACCACAATTACGCAAATAGCTAAAAAGTAAATCCAGGTAGGTGTTTCTTTCAGCCTAAAAGGGCGATATGTTGCGGTAATAGTTTTGCCTTTTCTTATTTCCTCTAAAGTGAAATTCCAAACAAGTTTATTTTTTGATTGGTCATTTGCATTGTGGGTAACAATATTGCCTGGGAGATAGTAGGTATAATTTATTGTGTAATCATCCAATTCAAAACCGAATCCGGTTACAAATGGCAGAATAAATTGAGAAAATATTTTCGTGTCATCCGGTCCATCTTTAATCGAAAATTCGGCATTTTTAAAAATCTTAGTCTGTTTCAAAGAGTCAAAATTTTGAAACGAAATTTCAATTTGTGTATGTATTGAGCTGTCGGACATTACCTTGAATACATCAATACGCTGAACTTTGGAATATGGTGAAGAAAATTTCTGCTCCAGGGACTCCTTATTGAATAATTCAAAATTTGATAATATTGAAGTGTCCTGCCATGCATTTAATTTGGTATAATAATGTATGAACATTTCACCTGAATTATCTGTTCGTATAGTAGTGATCTGTTCGTAGTTTAAACATGCGCTAAAAAATAGCATGCATAAAATCGGCAAGTAATGTAATCGAGAAGTTTTCATAATTAACATTTTTTGAAAGAGTGTACAAATATCATGAATTTTAAAATAAAAATTGTTATTTATTTTAATTATTTAACTCTCTATCTTTCGCATCCTTAAAACGAAAACATAATATTTTTTTCAGGATGGATTTTTATGCCTAATTATGATTATAAATGTATGGTTTGCGATCACACTTTTGAGCATTTTCAAAAGATGAATGATGATCCATTAGTAGAGTGCCCGGATTGCGGAGGATCTTTGAAAAGATTAATTGGAGCGGGGTTAAGTCCAATTTTTAAAGGTACTGGGTTTTATCAGACGGATTACAAAAATAAGTCTAACGGAGAATCAAAAAAGATTAATTCTACGGTGGATAAAAAAGTTTCCGATAAATAATTTATAAAAAGCCGGATTAAACTTTCCGGCTTTCGAATTAAAAATCTAACCCGATTGATAAATAGAATTTTGGTTTTGAAAATTTATCAAGATCATACGAGTAAGCCATATCAAACTTCCAAAGGAAAATGAAATAGAGTCTAAAACCATAACCCATGCCTAACAGCATATCATTAGTTACAGTATTACCATTTTCATTTTTACCAATTAGCTGTAGTTCTTTTGTTTTGTCCCAGGCTGATCCAACATCAACAAAGGCTACTCCCAAAATATTTTGGAAAAATAGTGGCAGTCCTCCGGTAATTAAATATCGAATTATTGGCACTCTTAGTTCAAGATTCATAAGAGCGTACTTTGTTCCTAATTTTTCTGCGTAGTTGTAGCCCCTTAATGGCAATGCCGGGGATAGGAATGCAAAGTCAGATGCATTATCAATTGGGATATCACCTGTTGCAAATGTTCTATTGATCCATCCTTCCGTTCCTCCAAGAAAAAATCTTTGGGCATTTGCACCGCCTGAGTAACCTCCAGAAAATCTAAAAACAAAAGAATTATCGAACCAGAAACGATGGTACCTTCTATAATCCCAGGTTATAGAGTAAAAACTTCTTTTGGAATTATCCAGTCCCGGATTGCCGAAAAGACCGATATTATATCTAACACCTTCAATTGGTGAAGTGTAGCCGAACAGAGTATTATCATGAACAAAACTAATTGATGGTATTAAGTATGATACTTTTTCAGTTGGAACAGCTACGTTATCTAAATTCTCCGAAGAGACATTAAGATAACTTAAACTTGCATCCACACGGTAAAATGAGCTAATTGGTAATCTTGCAGATAGGACGGCTCCAAAATTTCTGTACCGATATAATTCTGAAGATAAAGCCCCTCTATTTATATAGACGAACCTTGCTGTATGAAATGCTTCAATGCCGTAATCAATTTTTTTAGGCAAATAATAGTAAGCTAACCCATAGTCGCTATTTTTCAAATCGATCTGCAAACTGGTAACACCAATTAAACGATGGTTGCCCAAAACATCGCTAAAAGATAAAACTGTTGTACCAAGTAAACCATAAAATGTACTGTAACCAGCGTTTGCATAAATAATATCAGGTGAAAAACTAATTTTATATTTATTGACTAAATAATTTCCATTTGAATCCAGCGTTTCAGTAAATAATTCTTCACGTTGTTTCATTTTGCTGGAATCGTCCGGCTGAATGTCACTGCCGAACACATAATTACTATAGTCCTTTTTTGAAGTATCGGCTTCAACATCATCATCCATAATTATTTGACCGGTGAATATTTTAGGCGCACTACTTTCAGGATTAACGGCGTTTGCCGCTGCACTATCCGCAATGGCTTCATTTTCATTCTTGATTTCATCTGTAATATTTCCTATTGGGTTTTCAACTTCTCTTACCGGAAGTAAATCACCATAAGTTGAATATATGCCTGCATTACTTACAAGTGCAATCGAATCAGGTTTGCCTATTTGCTCTAGAAATTCCGCCATGTAATTGGTGGGTTTAATTACATCTTCATCAAGTTCAATTTCAAACGGATTGTTCATTAAATATACATTATAGCCTGCATTATAGAGTGAGCTGAAAACTAACTTTTTACCATCTTGTGAAAGGGATAACCCATTTATTCCATTTAATGAATTGGTGATTGGGACAGATGGAATATCAGCGAGAGTTAGATATTTATCATCTTCAGAAAGTACAATTCTTTTTTTATAAATATTATCAATACCGTTTTTATCCGAAATAAAAAGTAACTCGGTCATATCTTCAGAAATTACCGGTGACTTCTCATCACTATATTCCCAATCAGTCAATCTTTCAATTTTACGTGTTTCAATATCAATCATGTATAGATCAGTTTGCTCGTAATTGTGATTGTACATTGCAAAATTTTCCGGGATGTCATCTTGATTGGTATAGCTGCCTCTATCGGAGGAAAAGAAAATAGTTTTACTATCCGAAGCCCATGAAGGCTGATGATCCGAAAAAATATCATTTGTAATATTTATCAGAAGCTCAGTTTCAAAATCATAAACATATAGATCGGATTGTTGAGCATTACTTCCGTTAAGAGCTAATTTTGTTCCGTCCGGCGACCAGCTAACACTTTCAATTCCATCAAGTTCAAAAGGAAGATCGTCACCGTCACCTTCTTCAACATCAGCAACGTAGATCATATCGTAGCCGCTGCTCTTTCTGCTTATTGCAATTCGTTTATTATCCGGCGCCCAGGTTAATGAAGGAAAAAGAACATTCAATTCTTCAAAATCATTAGTCTTTCCGCTCTCAATTACCTTATCAATAACCTCACCGTCAAATGCGTTCATAACATAAACATCCATGTAAATGTCACGGTCGGAAATAAAAACAATTTTATCACCTTGTGGGGAAATTGCAGCGCTTGTATTATAAAATCCGCCGACTTTTTTATTATCAGTCAAACGTTTTGCAAATTCATCGGGATCTTTTCTATCGGAAATTTCCGGCCAGTACTCTCTTTTCAATTCTTTCTTCCATCTTTCATTTAATTCTTCAATACTTAATCCTATTGAAGATTTAATTCCGGCTTCAACATTTCCTAAACCTCTGATCTTTTGCAAAATTTCACCAACTTTTTCTCGACCATAAGTTTCGGCAATGTAATAGAATAATGATTGACCGCCTCTGTATGCAAAATATCCGCCAAGTCTGTTTATGTCTGGGAGGTATTCGTTTATTATTGCATCACGAATAAACATATCGGAATTTGTTTCCCATCCACTGGAAAGGTATTCAGCCATTCCTTCATGATACCAAAGGGGAAGCTGAAGCGTTATTCCTTTTGAAATAATATTTTGAACAGTTCCGCCGTAAAGCATGTCCCTAATAACAGCATGCACCAATTCATGATGAATTACATGGCGAAATTTTTGGAATCCACCTTCAAAAGGAAAAACAACTCTGTTCTTAAATGGCTCAGTAAAACCGCCAATTCCCTGGCTCAAATATCCATCAGTAGTATTTGTTTCTTGGAAGTCATTATGTGAATTATAAACAATTAAAGCTACTCTATTATTGAGTTGATAGTCTAGATCAATCTGAAGTTTTTCCAAAGCTTCTTCAGCAGCACTTGCTGTAAACTCAGCAGCAGTTTTCCCTTCCGGGGAAAAATAAATATCAAAATGTTTCGTTTGAATATAGTACCAGTCGTATTCTTTGTATTGAACACGGTTACGTCCAAACTGTGCAAAAGTGTTCGCCGAAAAGAGAAACATCATTACAAACAGAAAAGTCTTTATCATTTTTGTAGTCATTTTACATCCAATTTTGCTTTTATTGTAAATATAAAAGTTTATTCATTATTCAAAAGTAAAAAATCAATACCCCTTTTTTCTTCATCAATCCTAATCACGCGTACACTAACTTTATCGCCTAAACGATATTTTTTGCCGGTTCGTTTCCCAAGCAGTGCATAATTTTTTTCATCATAAAAATAAAAGTCATCATCCATATCACGCAGTTTAACTAAGCCTTCCGCCAAAATATTCGAGAGTTCCACAAACATTCCGAAATTTGTAATTCCTGAAATAACACCTTCAAACTCATCGCCAATATGATTTCTCAAATATTCCATCTGTTTTAATTTTACAGAAATTCTTTCTGCAGTAACAGCTTTTCTTTCCTGATCAGACGATCTTTCACAAATTTCATTTAATTCATTTTCAGAATATGCCGAAGCACCTTTGTTAGATTGGTAATTAAATAAAATTTCGTGAATAATTAAATCAGGAAATCTTCTAATCGGTGAGGTAAAGTGCGAGTAATGATCGAAGCCTAATCCGTAATGCCCAATATTAAATGTTGAATAAACAGCCTTTGCCATTGACCGGATTGCAACTTCATTTATAAGTGCCTCTTCATTCGTATTCTTTACTTGTTCAAGCAAGTGCTGCAATTGTTTTGATTGGTTGCTTGTATTTGCATCAAAATTATAGCCGAGTGATTTTACAAATGCAGCAAATTCCTGGAGCTTTTCTGGATCCGGCGCATCATGTACTCTGTAAACAAACGGTACATTTTTCTGTTTATCCTTTTGGGAAATTATATGTTTTGCAGTTATTTGATTCGCTAGAAGCATTAGTTCTTCAATTAGATTATTACTCTCTGAAATTTGTTTTACTATAATATTTATCGGTACACCTTTATCGTCAAGTTGAAATTCAACTTCCGGAGTTATAAAATTTATACTTCCTTTTCTACTTCTATTCTGCTTTAAGGTTTTAGCAATTCTATTTAACAAATATAACTCCTCAAAGTAATCCCCGGTTCCGTCGTCCAAAATTTTTTGCACTTCTTTGTAAGTAAATCTTCTTTTGCTGTTGATAATACTCTTAGCAATTTTGTAAGATACAATCTTTCCGCGTGCAGTAACCTCGGCAATAACAGAATAAGTGAGCCGATCCTGCTCCGGTACCAAAGAACAAATTGTGTTTGATAATCTTTCCGGCAGCATCGGAATAACTTTGCCCACAAAATAAATGCTAGTGCATCTGTTGTATGCTTCCTCAAAAATTAATTTATTTTTTGATACATAATGACTAACATCCGCAATGTGCATACCCAGCATATAATTTCCATTATCCAGTTTTTCAACTGATACTGCATCGTCAAAATCTTTTGCATCATCGGGATCTATGGTAAATACTACTGAATCTCTCAAGTCTAGTCTATTGTTGATTTCTTCTTGAGGAATAATTTCCGAAATTTTTTCGGCTTCCTCTAATACTTTGACAGGAAACTTGTACGTAAGGTTTAATTCCCGTGCCAGGGCAATTATTTCAGTATCGTAGGAGCCGGTTTTACCAAGTATTTCTTTAATCTTTCCTTCAGGATTAAGATTGTTTGATGACCACTCAATTTCGGTGACTACAACCTTGTCGCCGTTTTTAGCTTTGCCGAGATGCCTTTTAGAAACATAAATATCTCTATGGAGTTTGGGATCATCCGGCTCAACAAAATAAAATGATTTTGTTTTTTTTAGCGTCCCGATAATTTCCTCTCTACCGCGGCTAATAATTTTTGTTATTTGCCCCTCAATATTTTTCCCCTTCTTTTTTGCGAGAAGAATTACTTCAACTATATCATCATGAAAAGCAGTTCCTAAATTCCTTTCCGAAATAAAAATATCTTTCAAGTTAGAATCTTGCGGAATTACAAAACCGTAGTGCCCGTCATCAACTATATGCACTTTGCCGGAAATCTTTCCATCGCCGACTAAATTGAAATGATAGCGTTTACCTTTCCTTATTACAAATCCTTCATCATCAAGCTGATGAAGAATTTCCTTCATGGATATATATTCATCCAGCTTAACTATTCTTAATTTTTTCGCCAGCATTTTGGATTTGATTCCGACGCTGGGATTCTTAGTAAAAAATGATTTAATACTTTTTTTGATCAAAATTCAAACCTATACTTTAATGCTAATTCATTAATTTTGTTTTCAAAATCACTAGTACTGGAGTATGATATATAAGGTGATTTTCTTTCAGCTCTTAAAAGAAGTCTTGGTATAATTAAATATTCAACTTTAAGATCGGCACTTGCAAGGTTACTGAAAGTTTGGTCAGTTCCTCCAAAGGTATATTTAAAATTTTGATACCTGCCCGACACTTGAAATTTAGTTTGCTGACCAGCGGTGCTGAACTGAATATTATTTATTATATCTCCAACTTCGGAACTAATCAAGTTAGTTAAAATTGGTCCTACAAAAGAAGACGCAGTACCTATAACTTCATTTGCTAATGAAATTCTGTTCGAACTTGTTAGATCTTTTTTAAACTTGCTCATAATTAGGAACACAATTGCATCCGCGGCATCCAACTGAGAATCGGGAATGTTATTATCAATATTTCTTCTGCTTCTATAAACGGAAATATTTCCCGATTCCTCGGTTAAATTACTTGCCATATCGCTAACAGGTCCAATAAGTTTAATTCTTACGGCAACTTCTTCAACCTCATTACTTTGATCGTCAGGATTTTCATCATACTCACCGGTGTATGTTGCAACAATATCCATGTAAGGATTAGTTAAATCAGATTCAAACCTCAGTGTGCCGGTTGCGTCAAGTGCTTTAAAAAACTCAAGTTTTGATCCTTCCAGCAATGTAAACGCACCTTGCTGGCGTGACTGACCATTTTTACTTTCGAATATGATTTTACCATTTACTATGGATTTAAGTCCTTGATTAACTGCTCTTGCAAAAATGAATGAAAATTTTGCCTCATCCTCAATACTTACAGTAACGTTATAATTAAAATTTAAATCTGAATTATTATTTGAGGGGACAATTGCTTCCTTTAGAGCTTCACGAGAAACCAGTCTTTTAAATTTTAACTCTTCCTGGTCAAGCTTAGATGAATCAACTAAAATATTATAAACAAATTCACGGTTTGATCGAGTGTAGGAAGTTTTAAGCGGAACAAAACTAATATCAGTATCCTTGATAAGTATTTTCCCATTAAAAGAAGCCTCCTCTCTATTTCGAATTATAGTCCAATCCCCGTCGGAGGCAATAATTAAATCGCCATATAGTGAAGGGCTTGTTCCCCTTGAGTTATTACTTAAAACAGCTAACTCGCCATTTATTTTAAGATTAAATTTGTCGAGATTTAATCGCGCTAATGAAAAACTACCGCTGCCATTCATTTTTCCTTTGTATTTGGTTCCGCCGCTATTCGTAATTTCAAATCTGGATATTTCAACCTCCTGACTTTTAAAATCCATTCCTAAACTTAGTATATAATCTAAATTGTTTGCTGCAACTTTGAACTTAGCTTCCGGTAGTGAGAGATTGCCGTAGTAATACAAGTTCTCCAATGTTCCGAAAATATTTACATCAGCTTCCAAATTACCTGATTGATTTTTTATGAAGGGGAGAAGATTACCAAAGGTACTGATATTAAAGTTTGAAGATTTTAGCGAAATGCTTAAACTATCTTCATCCGCCATTCGCTTTTCAACATCCTTAAACCCCAAATAAATAGGCACGTTTCCCTTGAGTGTTAGCAATGGATTATTTGTGTCAAATTCGGAATTGATAAAACTAACATCTACAATTAAGTTATTATCTACGTAATTAAAATCACATAACAAATTTCCAAAATTTATTCCTGAAACGATCACATCATTAACATCAATACTCAATTCCATTTTTGGTTCTTCAAGCGTTCCTTTGATAGTTGAAGTTAAATTTATCTGGGAACTAATATTTCCTTCAGCAGTATTTAAAACATAAGCATCAATGATATTTCCAGGAAGGTTTAGAACATTGAATGAAATATTCTGTGTGCCGTCACCCAGTAAATAACCATTGGCTGTTAACTCAGCATTTTGGTTTGACAAATTAAAGTTAGAAAGGTGTGTGCTGTCGGTAAAAAATTCAATTTTAAAAGGATCATCATTTTCCCATTCTATATTTTTGTACTCGACCCATAAAGTATTGATGTTAAATATCTGTTCAATTGCAGATAGCTCAAAAGTTCCTTCAGCTTCTGCTTTCACATCCGGGTCCATTTCACCGTAGAAGTTATAAAACAATTTGTCGGCATTAAAAATTAAATCAGCAGATATATTTGTTACATTATTTCCGATGTACATTCTATTGCCGGTTGCGGAAACAGTACCGAACAAATTTTCAAAAGAAACTGATTTATTATCCCTGCTGAAGTTTAGTCCAAATTGAAATTCGGATAGGTAAACTACCTCACCTTTTTTCCTTTTGACGAGGTAATCTAACTTGACATCGGTAGAGATTGAAAAATTATCAGGAGTGCTTTTAATTTGTCCTGATCCCGCTCCTGAAATATCGAGTTTATCTTCACCTAAAATAACAGCAATGATCTTAAAGTCGTTAAATTCAAAATCGTAATTTATGACGATCGAAGAATCAATGATATCCGGAATATCAACAACAGCGGTAGTTTGAATTACACTATCTTGTTCATCAAGCGGATTAAACTCTTTAAATTTATCTTTTATAATTTGAGAGATTGCCGTGTTTTGATAACCCAATAAATCAATAGCATGTTTAAGTGAAAACTCACCGCCCATATTTAATTCCACAAAATCCGAAATGAGTTTAATTTTACGTGTATCACCTTCCCGTTCAAGATTTAAAGCCAGTCTGGTGCTGTCTATTATCTGATCTCTAAAATAGGAAGGTTCAAGATCAACAATAAACTCGCCGGTCATATTGTCTAAGTCTAAATCTTTTCCTTCTGCTTTGAGGTTAAAATTTAAGTCAGTAAAAAGATCAGGGTCCTCCAGCAGCATAGCTAAATTAAAATTATCAAGGTTGCCTGTTATTTCATATTCAGGCGCTGCAGAATTCGTAAAGTCTACAATTCCGGAAAATGAAGTATTTGAGTAGTTGATATTTCCATCTAAATTAAATTCAATTATCTCGGAGCGTGCTATTGTCTCAAATCTTAATGAATCGATTATTAAATTATCGTAATTGGATTTTTTAATAGAAATATCAAGTTCGGCATCCAATTCTTCGGGTGTCATGCCAACTCCTTGTACTCTTCCTTTTGAGGTAAGGATAGTTGGTACTTCAAGAATGTTTGTTAAATCCAATTTATTTGTTTCAAAATTTATATCGTACCGTAATACATCTTCCTCAACATCAATGTATGAATCTGTACTGAATTTACCTTTACCAACATTGGCGCTCATTTTTGCGTGGAAGACTGTCGGCTCCCCTCTAAAATCCATATTGAAGTTTGTGACAAGCAAATTTTCAAATTGCGGAATATCCAGATTGGGTAATAATCGCCGCGCAGTTAAATAATCAGCAGATGAATTTTCAATTTTAATATCTAAAAATAATTTATCAGGGGTATGCAGGTTTTCAAGTCGTCCGGCTAAATCTAAATGGGTTTTATCGTAATCAACAACTAATTGTTCAATATTAAAATTACCGAACTGACCATCGGCTTTGAACTTTATGCTAGGGCTACCGTATAAAATACGCGTACCGGAAAGGAATACGGACAAGTCATCAAACGTAAATGGTTTAGCTTCCAATTCCAGCTGCAAAGGATACTTTTGAAAATTTTCCAGATCAATATCGCCCATCAAATTTATTTGTCCTAAAAAGGCACTCAAACTAATATTTGATCTGTCTGTTACAATATTTAATTGCTTAACGTTTGCATAGTTGCCTGTTATTTCAAATGTGCCGGAGAGCTTATTTATTTCAAAATTTGAAATATTTGTCTTGCCGGAAAAATCATCGAAGACTAATTGATAAATATTTTCTTCATTATGGAACAATAGTTTTGCAGCAAGATTAAAATTATCAAGCTTAAAATCATCCAAGTTCAAATAGGGGTAAGTCTTGTTCGAATTTCTATTCGTGTAATTTTTTTTGATCAAATTAATGTTAGTAAAATTTAAATTATTTACCTGAATAGAATAAGGGAAAGGTTCAGCAGTTTCACTTTCTTTAGACTGTTCATCCGGAAGTTTCGGAGCATCATCACTTTTCAACAATCGCGCTAAATTGGAAATGCCCTCCTCATTTTCCATGATTGCTATGTTCACGTCCGAGAGTTCTATACTTCTGAAGAAAATTCTTTTTACAAGAAGTTGGAGGGGACTAATTTTAATATCAATTTTTTTTGCGGAAAGTAAGTTTTCCTCATCAACTTTAACTGAAACATCACGTAAGACTAATGATGTAAAAATTGAGCCATCAATTTCACCAATTGAGAGTTTACCGTTTAATGAGTTGTTGGCAATTTCAACAATGTTATCACGAAGGAGGTCCCGAAAGGTTGAGGTTTGAGAAAAGCCGAAAAGCAATACAAGCAGTATCAAAAATGCCGCAAAAATTCCAATGAATATATTTACAATTCTTCGGAAAAGAGATTTTTTCTGTTTCGGCTTTTTGGCTTTCAAAACTAATCTTTAAATTTTTTAATAATAGTATCAATAATATTTGAAGTTGATTGAAAATTTACGAATTCGACTCGTTCTACTTTACCGCCGCTTTTTTCAACTGTCTTGCGTCCAACTATATTCTCAATTTTCCAGTCCGATCCTTTTACAAGTATATCGGGAATTAAATCATCAATAATTTTCTCGGGAGTATCTTCTTCAAAAAAGGTAACATAGTCAACGGATTTTAAGTTAGCTATCACAAAGGCTCTTTCATCTTCCTTAACAATTGGTCTTTTACTGCCCTTTAATCTTTTAACTGAGTCATCACTGTTGAGCGCAACAATTAAAACATCACCATATAGTTTTGCTTTATTTAAATAGTCCACATGACCCGCATGCAGTATATCGAAACAGCCGTTGGAGAAAACAACTTTTTTGTTCTCAGCTTTTAGTCGTTTCCGAATTTCTATTAGTTCATTTCTATCTTTAATTATGTTGTTCATTTAATAACCGAATTTACAGTATCAAATAGTTTGTCAATTTCTATTGGAACAATTCCAACCTCTTCGCATACGATGCCGGCGGCATAGTTAGCTAAATAAGCAGCGACGGAAATATCAGCTTTTGCAGCCAATGCAATCGTTAATGTTGAAATTACAGTATCGCCGGCTCCAGAAACGTCTCGCACTTTTCTTGCCTTGGTTGAAATTCTGCGTACTTTTTTTCCGTCCTCAAAAAGTGCAACACCTGCTTCACCCAATGTTAGTAATGCGTATTGTGGATTTAATTTGTCCATCAATTTGCGTCCTGCGTATTCAATTTCTGTGTCAGCTAATATCCTTATTCCAAATGCGTCCTCGGTTTCTTTTTTATTAGGCTTAAATACTGTAACATCTTTAAATTCAAAAAAGTTATCAAACTTTGGATCAACTGTGACAATAATGTTATTTTCGATGGATATTTTTATAATCTCTTTAATTACTTTTTTGGTCAGAACACCCTTGTTATAGTCCTGCAGAATAACGGCATCAAGCTCTTTACTTTTTGATTTGAAAAAATCTATGATCTTATTTTCAGTGTCTTCGGCAATATAATTTTTACTTTCTCTATCAATTCTAACTATATGATGATTGTCAGCGATAACTCTTGTCTTAGCAGTTGTAGGCCGCTTTTCATCAACTATAATTCCTTCCGGATTTATATTAGCTTCTTTCATTAAGGAATTAAACTCACGACCGTCGTTATCATTACCAATTACACCAATAGGTATAGGAATGCCGCCGAGTTTTACAATATTATAGGCACAATTTGCAGCGCCGCCAAATCTAAAAAATTCATTATCCACTTCAACAACCGGAACAGGTGCTTCGGGGGAAATTCTTTTTACATCACCCCAATAATAGCAGTCGAGCATCATGTCGCCAACAACCGCAATTCTTTTTCCTGCAAAATTACTTTTAATTTTTTCTAATTCTTCCTTGGAAATATTCAGCATCTAAAAAATCCTATTTTTGCCATTGTGCTAATTGATTAATTAATTCAATTTTTATAACTCCCGAATCGGAACCAAGCCACATATTAGTGCCATCAAAATAAAGTGTTTTAATTGTGTTTGGAATTCTTTCATCGTAAACCATTTGTACTTTATCGTTTATAATATTTATTAAGGCAAGTCCGCGCCCATACTGGTCTTTAGTTTTACCGCCGAACTGGTATAGCGAAACCCAAATAAAATTTCCTGTTCGTTCCACATCATAAATTCCATTTGCTGTAAAACCCGATTCACCGTCAAATCTTTTCCAATCATTTCGGCGGTCAAATTTATATAGTCCGCCAAGATTATAATTAGGATTACTTGCTGTCACAAACTCATCAAGTCCAATCCATACATTCCCTTGTTCAAAAAGAATTGAGCTGATCGATACTTCATCACCTTCGCCACGGAAAAAATTTAGTCGGTTATTATAAAATACCATTGCGCCTTTTTCATCCAGGTCTCTATATTTATCATACTTATGCAGTCCGGCTTCAGTTCCAAACCAAACTAAACTATCACCATCAACCTGAATTGATTTTATAGTGTTTGTTTTTTCGTCACCGCCGGTAGTTAAATCATAGTCGGTGAATTTTCTTTTATCGATTTCATATTTCGTTAAATACTTAAATCTTCCAATCCATAAAAGGTTAGATGAAGCATCAAAAGCAAGAGATCTAATCCAATTACTAAGCTGTCCGCCTTTGGCAAACTTTCTTTTCATCCATCGGTTACTTCTTTTATCGAGAATCATTAACCCGTCAATTGAGCCTGCCCAAACAAATTTATCATTTGCAGCAATGCTGTAAATAAAATCGTTTTGCAGATTGTTTTTTGAGGTGGAATAACTCGTCCATTTATTATCTTTAATTGAATATTGAAATACTCCGCTTCCATTTGTGGCTACCCAAACATTTTTACCATCACCGCAAATATCTTCAATAGATGTGCCTGCTAGGAAAGCAGTTACTGTTAATTTTTCTTGGGCAAAAGTTAATGTGCTGTAAAAGATAAAAACAGTCAGTAGTAATAGCGTATTTCGAAATTTAAATTTTAGTCTATTCATTTATAAAAATCATATAATGTAATTTTGAACTTTTATTGATATTCAATTATATGGATAAACAACCATAAAAGTTTCATAACTTGAAAATTAAAGTTTTGAGGACATAAATCAAAGCAGGGTTTGCAAGGGGATTATTTTATATTACTAACTGCCGCATTGTTTAGAAACTCCATTCCCCAGTTTTCTTCAAAAGCTTCAATTAAACAATCGGTTAATTTTTGATAATCTACTTTGTCTCCGATGATCTTTTCAATTTCGGTTGTGTGCTCATCCAACTCATTACTTAATGATGGTTTAATTTCATCGGGCACATTTAAATACTCAGGCAGTTTGAGGTGAAACCCACCGCATAATATTGAACCATGCTGTAAAATTTTATCGCCCATTTTCCTTTGCGCGCTGCCAATTATTTTTTTCCCTTCAAACTTCACTTCACTTTTTGCTGTGCTGGCAAAACACAATACTCCCGATTGCTCTTTTAATAAACTTGGGAAATGTGGCTGCTGGTTTTCCAATTCAACATTATTCAAAAGTGAATTGTATTTTTTCAATCCATCCACAAGAGCCAAGCTTATTTTTTCGTAAAGCTGTTTTGCGGTAAACTTGTTTTTATCCAAAGGCACTACAACCGAGTAAGTCAACTCTTCGGCGTGCAGTATTGCTCTGCCCCCTGTTGGTCTTTTAACAATATCAATTTTGTTTTCAACTGCGGCATATGTGTTAATATCCTCAAAGCTTTGATTTGCCCCTAGTGAAATACAATATGGGTTCCATTGATAAAATCTTAAGTAAGCAGAATTATCTTCACAATTATTTACGAGGTCAAGATCAAACTTCATATTGTATTTACCTGTGTTTGATCCGCTGACAATTAAATTCCAATCCATTAATTAAATCCGCCGCGAGTACTTTTGCTAAAGAACTCCAGAATTTTTTCAACATGGGGATTACCGGCAAATTCAACTGCGACCTTAGCTTTAGCTTGTGAGATATTTAGTTTAGATTTGTAAAGTAGTTGATATGCTTTTTTAATGTTGAATATTTCCTCGTTTGAAAATCCTCTTCTTCGAAGGCCGACTGAATTAATTCCTGAATAACGAATAGGGTGACTGGCAGCTTTTACATAGGGTGGAATATCTTGCGTTGCCTTAAATCCACCACCAATCATAGAATGCTGACCGACTTTAACAAATTGGTGAATTGGGGATAAGCCCCCAACAACAACCCAATCTTCAATTTCAACATGACCGCCCAATTGAGATGCGTTTGCGATAACAACATTATCACCAACTATGCAGTCATGCGCTATGTGAACATAAGCCATTAGCAAACAATTTTTTCCAACTCTCGAACTCGCGCCATCAATTGAGGCTCGGTGAAGAGTTACGAATTCTCGAATCTCAGTGTCATCTCCAATATGGAAATAAGTTTTTTCATCTTTAAATTTTAAATCCTGCGGTCGGTTTGAAACAGATACAGACTGAGCAAATTTAACTCTATTTCCGATTCTTGCGCCGTCATAAATTACCGTGTGAGGTCCAATCTTACAATCATCGCCAATTACTACATCATCATGAATTATTACATAAGGATCAATTTTTACATTGTTGCCAATTTTTGCCTTTGGACTTACAATTGCGGTAGGGTGTATTTCTGTCATTTTCATTTCGTTAGTTTATTCTGATTTTTTTTCTCTATCAACAATGCCTGCCATAAGCTCAGCTTCGGCAACCAGGTTATTGTCAACATATGCTTCAGTTTTTATTACCATTACACTTCTCTTTTTACTGATCAATTCAGCTTGAAGAATTAATTGATCCCCTGGAACTACTTGCTTTCTAAACTTGGCTTTATTAATTCCCATAAAAACCATAAGCTTACTCGCAGGGTCCATGTAAGAATTTAATAGTAAAATTCCCCCGCACTGCGCCATTGCTTCAATAATTAAAACGCCGGGCATTATTGGCTCGCCTGGAAAGTGTCCTTGAAAAAATGGCTCGTTGCCAGTAACTGATTTAATGCCGACAACCTTTTTCTCCATTTCAAGATGAGTTATTTTATCGACAAGTAAAAATGGGTAGCGGTGGGGCAATATCCTCTTAATCGCGTTGATGTCAAAAACAACGCCTTCTTTTTTTACATGCTGATATTTTTTTACAAGTTTTTTCTGCTGGTATAACTTTCTAATTTTTTTTGCGAACTCAACATTTGCTTTGTGACCAGGGCGTGCTGCTAATATTTGAGCTTTAAAAGGCACGCCGATCAAAGCAAGGTCACCAATAAGATCAAGCAGTTTATGCCTTACAGGTTCATTTCGGAACCGCAAAGTTTTATCATTTAAAAATCCACTTGTACCTAAGGATAGATCAGATTCCAACCCTAGTTTGGTTTTAAGATGAATGATCTCTTCCTTGGACATATCATGGTCAACAATGACAACCGCATTATCAAGATTGCCGCCTTTTATTAATCCTTTTTCGGCAAGTGATTCAACTTCACTTAAAAAGCAAAATGTTCGGGCGGGTGCAAATTCAGAAACAAATTCTTCTTCAAGATTAAACAAACCTGTATGCTGACTGCCAAGCGCAGGATTTTGATAATCCACCATTACAGTTAATCTATATCCATCAAGAGGAAGTGCAACAATATCAACCTGCTCTTCTTCATTGTGGTACATTACTGTTTCATCAATTATAATATAATCTTTTGGCGCTTCCTGTTTTTGAGTCCCAGCCTCTAAAAGTTTTTCCACATAAGGCATAGCACTGCCATCGCCTATTGGCGGTTCAACACCGTCTATTTCAATAATAATATTATCTATTTGCAATCCTACAATTGCCGCAAGTACATGTTCAACCGTATGAACTCTAATATCACCAATTCCAATTGTGGTGCCTCTAGAAATATCTACGACATAATCGGCATTTGCCGGTATCTCAACTCTTTCAGCTAAATCAGTTCTTACGAATCTTATTCCGTGGTTTTCCGGAGCGGGTTTAAAAGTCATTGTAGTTTTATGTCCGGTATGGAGTCCAACTCCCGAAATGGATGATTCCTTAACTATTGTATGCTGTAATTCGAGCATTAAGAGTTTTCTCCTTTGTTTTTATTTTGAACTAAACTTTCCAGAGCGGCAACTTTGTTTTCTAATTCTTTTATCCGTTCGGCATATTTCGGCAGGTTTCTTGTTTGCGCTTCTAATCTAAGCCTGTCTCTTAATTCTAATGCTGGGGAGCCTGAGTATGTGCCTGGTTTTGGTAAAGATTTAGAAACACCTGACTGCGCACCGACGATAACTTTATCACCAATTTCAATATGTCCGACTAGCCCAACTTGTCCGGCAAGTATGCTGTTATTTCCAACTTTTGTACTGCCTGAAACTCCTGTTTGTGCAGATATAACCGTATTCCTTCCAATGGTAACATTGTGAGCAATTTGAACAAGGTTATCAACCTTAGCGCCTTGCATAATTGTAGTTGAGCCAAGCGCTGCTCTATCTACAGAAACATTTGAACCGATTTCTACATCATCTTCAATAACAACATTTCCTATCTGCGGAATTTTATGATATACACCCTTTTCATCAGGAGTATATCCAAATCCATCTGAACCGATTACTGTTCCCGAATGAATAATAACTCGATTACCGACTTTGCAGTTCTCTCTTATTGTGATGTTAGGGTAGAGGAGTGTATCATTTCCAATTTCAACATTTTCACCAATAACAGTGTTGTGAAATATTTTAACATTGCTGCCAATTTTGCAACCGGCGGAAATAACAACGTTTTTTCCAACGGCTGTATCTTTACCTAACTTAACTGTCGGATGAATAAAAGCGGTATTGTCAATTCCAATCAGTTCAAGTTCGGGATTAAAATATTTCATTACAATTTTTTGAAAGGCTACATTTGGATTCTCAACTTCAATGTAGGTAATGTCTTTTCTCGATTTATCGAAACCAGGCTTAACAATTATTGCGGCTGCTTTTGTTGTAGGGAAATATTTTTCGTAGGCGGGATGATAGAGAAAAGTAAGCTCACCTTCGGCGGCTTCTTCAATTTTAGCTACATTATTAAATTGGGCGTTTTCATTTCCAAAAATACTGCCGCCGATTAGTTCGGCGGCATCTTTAATTTTAATGTCCATTCACTAAGATATTAATTTTTTAACTTATCCAAAACTAAAGCTGTAATATCGTATTCCTCTTTGGCAAAAACAAACATCATATCACCACTTCTGTCAAAAACAAAATCAAAGTCTTCTTCAAGCGCAATATCATTAATAACATTAAATACTTTATTTTGAATAGGTTTCATAATCTCTTCTTGTTTGGCAAACAGTTCTCCGTTTACACCGAACTTTGTTTGCTTAAATTTAGAGATCTTATCTTCCAGAGCAACCAGATCTTTTTCAAGTTCAACTCTTTTTTGATCACTTAAAATCAATTTTCGTTTTTCGTAATCATCATATTCTCTTTTCCAGTCAGATTCCAATTTAGCAATTTCGTCCTGCCATTCTTGAATCAAAGCATCAATTTTCTGCTGCGCATCTTGTGCATCTGCGTATTCCTTCATTATTGTATCGGAATCCACATAGGCGATGTTTAACTGTGCTACAGCGCTAATGTTCAGTGAAAATAAAATAATTGCGAGAAAAATTGTCTTTTTCATTTAAGTCACCTATTTAAGTAATTATTTGCCTCTTTTAAGTTTATCTAAAACTTTAAATGTAATGTCAAATTCATCATCAGCATGAAGCAATAATGGAATTGATTCACTTTTATCAAAAACAAAATTCATTTTTTCTTGAGCTGCAATATCGTCAATAGCTTTAATAACTTTTGTTCTAATTGGTTCAAGCATTTCTTCCTGCTTAACAAAAGCTTCGCCATTTGGCTGTGAAAATTTTTCCTGACGGAATCTTTCCAATCTTTGCTGTTGTCCAACTAATTCTTGCTGAACTTCTTGTTGTTTAGCAGCGGCCATTGTAGATTCTTTTTGCTGATAATCAGCATAAGCAGCTTGCAAGCTGGTAGTCATACTATCTAATGATTTCTGCCATTTTTGTATTAAAGCATCTAAGTCACTTTGAACTTTTATAGCTTCGGGTAACTGAGCAAAAATAACTTGTGAGTTTACAAATCCAATTTTTTGAGACTGTGCATTTACAGTACCTACTAACAAAATTGCTAAAGAAAAGAATAATAGTGCTTTTTTCACATCTACCTCATGTTATTGTATTATTATTGAAATTAAAAACCTTTACCGAATTGGAAGTGGAACATCCACTGAGAATCTTGTCCGTCAACAAGTTTACGGTCGAAGCCGTAACCATAATCGAAGCCAAGTAATCCAATTGGGTTAATAAGAAGTCGGGCGCCAATACCTACCGATCTTCGTAAATCAAAAAAATCTGTTTGGGGAATATCAAAAAATGTATTTCCGGCTTCGGCAAAAGCAAGTAAATAAATTGGAATTGGTTCTAAAGCTAAAGCAGCTCTCAATTCCATTGTATATTTAGTCATCACTCTACCGCCGATGATATCACCGTTTACATTTCTTGGTCCAACTGTTCTATCATCATAACCACGCAGCGGAGTTGTTGCTATAATTAAACCGTTACCGCCCATAAAAAAGAATTCAAACGGATTAATGTTTGTTCCTTTTACAAGTTCATCAATGTATCCGATATCAGCACTAGTATAAAGAGCTATCCGGTTGGAGTTAAATAGTCTTTTATAAATTTCTGCTTTAAAGGATATTTTATAATAATCAACGTTACCTGGTAAAATGGGTCCGCCGGAAATTTCACCATTTAATGATACTCTTGACCCCTTTGATGGGAAAATTGGATTATCAATATCCGCTCTACTTAATGTGGCTCCAAGTGTGTACTGTCGAGTCAATCCTTCGGCGTAGAAATTTCTACCATCAATAACATCATTATATTGAAATTTAAGTCTGCCTTGAATATAGAAAAAATCATCCGGCCAGCGTAAGCGTCGTCCGACTTTTAGTGTTATACCGGATTGACGTAAATCATAAATGTATTGCTGTCTTGTATCGAACAAATCAAAACCAACAAGTGTTGGAGTATCTAAAAACCAAGGCTCGGTAAATCCTAAAGTAAAAGTTCTGTAGAAATTGCCAACACCAAATTGCCAGTTAAAATTTAATACCTGTCCGCCACCAAGCTGAAAAGGTTCACCGATGGAAAAGTTTGTAAGTGTAACACCAACTGCGCCACTGAATCCGAAACTGCCGCTGTAACCAACCGACGCGTTTAGATAGTCACTCGATTTTTCTTCAACACTATATACAAGCGTAACAGTGCTGTCATTAACAGGTCTGGGATTTACGCCATTTTGATAAAGTTTTTCTACACTAAAATATTGAAGGTTAGCTAATTGCTGAATGCTTCGGAAAATATTATTACGACTATAGTAATCGCCGGGAATAGTAAACAGTTCTCTCCTTACAACTTTCTCTTTTGTTCTCTCATTTCCGGTTATATCAATTTTACCGATCTTAAATCTGTTGCCTTCATTGACAACAATGTGTAAGTCAATTGAATCTTCAGCAGCTTTTTCTTCGCGGGGTTCTAAATTGAAACCGAGATACCCAATATCTTGATAAAGAGAAGATACATCAGTTTGGCTTTCATTAAATCTTAAATTCATATTGAATTTTTCGTAATTGTAAATGTCACCCTTGGCTATATCTAATCTTTCAGTTAATACGGGAGCATCATATACAGTATTTCCTTCCCAGGTAATGTTTCTGATCTTGTACTGGGGACCTTCGTAAACTTTAATGTGAATATATAAATCTTGTCTATCCTCAGAATAGGAGAGTGAGTCACTGATAACCTGGAAATCTCTGTAACCGTTATTTTTATAAAAATTTGCTAACAGTTCTTTGTCTTCCTCAAATTTTTTCTTTTCAAAGTTTGCGCCATCCCAAAATTTCCACCAAGCTGCTTCTGAAGTTTCATCAAATTCACTGGAAAGGTCAGAATCATCAAATGCTTCATTACCTTCAAACTCAATTTTTCTTACAACAACTTCATCACCTTCATTGATCTTATACATTAGTAAAAGGCGGTCTTTTATTTTTGATAGAAGACGTGCGGTACTTTTATCATCATAATCATATTCGGTTTCATATTCTTCAGCCGGATCTTCTAAGTTTTGCCAGGTAACAAAAATTTCATCTTCAGTAGTATCGGCTTTAACAAAACTAAATTTTGCATGATCTACTTCGATATTCAAAAAGCCTTCTTCATAATACAATTCTTTAATTTTTGTCTTTACCCTAAATACATCTTGCGGTTTGAGTGTTTGTCCGCGTCTAAAAAATACTTTTTCACGAATGTCATCTTCATCTATTTCATCGTTGCCAACAATAACAATGTCTTCCACTCTGGGATGTTCTTTAACTTTTATTAAGAGGAAAACACCGTTATCAATTTTTTTCTCAATTTGAATTTCAACATGGGCAAAAATACCTATCGACCATAAACGTGTGATTGCATTTCTTGTATCATCACTTGGTATCTCAATTTCATTACCTATTTTTAAACCCGTATTCGCTATAATGGTTGCTGCGTCAGCGGATTCGTTCCCTTCAACTGAAATTCCCAATATTTGATAATTAGCCAATTTAGGCTGCGGAAGGACATTTGCATAAAATAGAAATGAGAATATAAAACTATACTTTAACCACTTTATCGGTGTGATTTTTTGAATTTTTAATTTTCTGGTCATCCTTTTCTGAAATTTGTTCACTGACAAGTCCAAATCTTCTTTCTCGTTTTTGATAGTCTTTAATAGCTTCAATTAATTTAGTGTATCTGAACTCCGGCCATAAAACTTTTGTTACATAAATCTCGGCATAAGCAATTTGCCAGAGTAAAAAATTGCTTATTCTAAATTCACCGCCGCTTCTAATAAGCAGATCGGGGTCAGGCATTCCGCTGGTTGTTAGATGATTAGATATTAATTCTTCATTAATATCATCAAGTTTTACATTCCCATTTTTATACTGTTCCGATATACTCTTAATTGCCTCAGTAAGTTCCCATCTTCCACTGTAACTTAAGGCTAAAGTTAGTGTGAGTTTATCGTTGTTCTTAGTTTTCTCTATTGCCTGATTTAATTCTTTGCAAACTTCATCCGGTAATATTTTTGTGTTTCCAATTGTATTAAGTCGAATATTATTAGCATGAAGATCATTTGTTTCAGTTTGAAGACTTTTAACGATCAGTCTCATTAATGTCGAGACTTCTATTTTGGGTCTCTTCCAATTTTCTGTAGAAAATGTATAAATCGTAAGATACTTTACTCCAATTTGCGCGCATGTTTCAACAATTTCTCTTACTGTTTCAACACCTCGTTTATGTCCGGCAACTCTTGGCAATCCTCTGCGTTTTGCCCACCTGCCGTTTCCATCCATAATAATAGCAATGTGGCGGGGTACAACCGGGGAACTATCTGCAAATTCTTTAATCTTTTTTATGTCTGAATCTTTCAGCCTACTCTGCAAATATATATCTCGTCATAAATTTGAAATTGACCTATCAAAATAATCTTCGAGAATCTAAATGTCAAGAAATGATATATTCCCGTAAGTTATTATAATTTCACAAATTATTGATTTATTAGAGGTAAATTATTGGATTATTGTTTTGGTTGGCAATTCAATAATTGAGTAGGTAAGAATTATTGACAGTTTGCAGATTGAAATTTACTTCCGAAGAAAATTAGTTTTTAGCAGAAGGAACACCTATAATTTTGATGTTTTTCTGTGCATTTAAATCTAAACCGGCAACAATCATTTCAGCTTTTAAAATTGAATCCTCAGGCACACCAATATAAAGAGTCATATTTCTATTTGAATAAGTGGAGTTTCTGCTGGCTAAAAAATTTAATTTTGAGATTATTTTCGGATCATTCAACTCTTCGGCATCCAACACAATTCCAACAGCTGTTTTTCTTCTGTACTTAGCCACCGCATCAACAGTATATCCGCCTACAGGGTTAGGTTCGGGCAAATACTTGCCGTATCTTCTGCTTACAGTTAAATAACCCTTTCTCCAAAATTGTTCAATAAGGGCATCAACTTTTTCCTGCCTAGTAAGATTTTTCATTTTTCTTTTCTTGAAGTTGTGATATCGGTATAATCGGTGAAAATTTTCTCAAGTTTAGTAGAGAAACATCGATCATTTTATCAAAATCAAATTTTTCAATTTCATTTTTCGATACAACCCTTCCATACAATATTTGTTTACCGGTGTAATTCTTTTTCGAAAAATAGGGCTCGAGTATAATATTTTTAAATCCGTATCTAAATCTAATTCGGATCCTGTTCAAAATTGCATTTTCAATTATTTCGTCTCTGATATTCATTTTAGTTATAACCTCTGTAAACTCCAATTACTTTCCCAACAATTGAAAAATCTTCCCTGTTACTCACATCAATCGGATTAAAGTTTTTGTTCTCAGGAAGCAATTGCAGTTTTCTATTATTTTTAGAAAATCTTTTAAGTGTTGATTCATCGCCAAGCAAAGCAACAACAATATCACCGTTATTAACATCATTTTGTGCCTGCACCATTACTAAATCTCCGTCTAAAATCCCGGCATTTATCATACTTTCACCGCGAACTTTTAACCCGAAACATTTTTTATTGCTATTAATTAGACTTGCATCAACTTTCAAAGTTCCTTCAATATTTTCTTCTGAAAAAATTGGATAACCTGCAGCTACACGACCAACAATTGGAATACTGTAAACAGTTTCATCAGCTTTACTTTTTTGAGGCTCTTGAATTCCATTAACTGATAGTGTTCTACTCTGGTTACTTTCATAATTTATGTAACCTTTTTTTGTAAGTGCATCTATGTGCCTTTTAACACCAAAAGTAGATGAGATTTCAAATTTCTTTCCAATTTCTCTATAAGTTGGGGGATAACCGTTTTCTTCTAAATGTTCCTTAATATAGTTGAGAATTGATTCTTGTCTAACAGTTAGAGGTTTTTTCATTCTTAGTGTCCTTTTGTTCACTGCTAATATAGTGAACGAGTGTACACATGTCAAGTGAAAAAATATTTTGTAAACCGAAAATATATATTGACAAATTCATTCTTTTTATGTTATGTATCGCAGCATTTTTTTTAAAATATTTAAGAATCAAAAAATGATTTTCAAATTAACATATAACAACCAACATTTAACTTATTTCTCTGAGAGGAAAAATAAAACCAATGGAAGAATCACAGCATTTTGGGGAGAAAGAAGAACCTCCGAGTCGTTCTTTTATTCTAAAAACTTCTTCGGAAGTTTCAACAATAAAAACAAAACCACAATCCACACAAACTAGCCTAAACACCTTATCGCATAAGCGTAACCGTAAATTACCCCGTAAAATAGAAACAACAATTGATGATGCCTCATTAAGCATTGTAAATAGTTTGCTGTTTCCAATAAGCGATAAAGTTCAATCGTTTCGAAAAAAATATTATCCTGAAATTACAAACGAAAAATGGAACGACTGGCATTGGCAGGTTAGTAATAGAATTAGAACTATAGAAAAGTTGGAAAGATTTGTAACACTTTCTAATGATGAAAAAACAGGAATCCTTGCACACAATGGACCATTGCCTTTTGCTATTACTCCTTATTACGCAAGTTTAATTGACGGCTTAGATGAAACTCAGCCGTTAAGACGAACTGTTATAATGGTGAAAGATGAAGAAATTCTTTCACCCGGTGAAGCGGCAGATCCTTTAAATGAGGAAGGTGATTCGCCGGTTCCTGGACTAGTACACAGATATCCTGACCGTGTATTATTTTTGGCAACGGGATTCTGTTCAGTTTACTGCCGTTACTGCACTCGTTCGCGCATGGTGGGAAACCCAGGCGGTGAATATAAATACGACTTTAGTCAATGGGAGAATGCAATTAATTATATAGCATCTCATCCTGAAATTAGAGACGTCTTAATCTCCGGCGGCGATCCATTAACTTTATCCGATGATAAAATTGAATGGCTGCTTTCACGCTTAAGAAAAATTCCTCATGTTGAATTTATTCGCATGGGAACAAAGGTGCCAGTGGTTCTGCCTCAAAGAATTACGCCTGAACTAACGAAGATACTTAAAAAGTATCATCCTCTTTGGCTGAGCATCCATTTTACTCACCCTGATGAACTTACGCCCGAAGTACAGGAAGCCTGCTCGAGACTTGCAGATGCAGGCATTCCCCTTGGAAGCCAAACTGTATTGCTAAAGGGCGTAAATGATTCTGTTGAAATATTGAAACCGCTTTTCCATGGATTATTAAAAAACCGTGTTAAGCCTTATTACTTGTATCAATGTGATCCTGTTGCAGGCACTGCTCACTTTAAAACTCCAATTTCAAAGGGGTTAGAAATTATTGCTGGATTAAGAGGGCACACAACCGGCTATGCAGTTCCAAGCTATATAATTGATGCACCGGGCGGCGGCGGAAAAATTCCATTACTGCCGGAATACTACCAAGGCAGGGAAGGCAATTATGTTTTGCTAAAGAACTTTGAAGGCGAAACATTCAAATATTATGATGAAGTGACTGAAGAGTCCAATAATAATAATCTAAAATAATTTAGGAAAAGTTAGAAATGTTTATTGGAATTACTTACGATCTTCGTGACCAATATTTGATGCTCGGTTTTAGTGAGGAAGAAACTGCTGAGTTTGATAAAGAAAGTACAATTGAAGCAATTGAAAATACATTGCAGGAATTAGGTCACACAACTGAACGAATCGGGAATATTTGGGACTTAACCAAAAAGCTGAATGATGGCTGCACCTGGGACTTAGTTTTTAATATTGCAGAAGGTTTAAGAGGAATCGGCAGGGAAGCACAAGTACCTGCCATCCTCGAAGCTTACAATATCCCGTACACTTTTTCCGATACACTCGTGTTGTCATTAACACTTCATAAAGGAATGACAAAAAGAGTAATAAGGGATTTAGGAATTCCTACACCTAATTTTTTTGAAGTGAGTTCAATTGAAGATATTGAAAAAGTTGATCTTGAATTTCCATTGTTTGCAAAACCAATAGCTGAAGGTACGGGTAAAGGAATTCATGCGAATTCAAAGATTAAAAATAAAACTGAATTAATTGAAGTTTGCACAAATCTTCTTAAAACATTTAAACAGCCTGTTTTGGTCGAAGAATTTTTACCGGGCAGAGAATTTACAATTGGCGTTGTAGGCACGGGTAGCAATGCTAGAAGTGTTGGTACAATGGAAGTGTTATTGCTTAACTCAGCCGAGCCTGACGTATATTCATATTCGAATAAAGAAAGCTGGGAAGGAAAAGTTGAGTATAAATTAGTTTATGATCCGATTGTTAAGCAAGCAGAGGAATATGTGCTTGCCGCATGGAGAGGATTAGGCTGCCGCGATGCCGGGCGGGTTGACGTACGCGTTGATAGAAATGGAGTTCCGAATATTATTGAATTAAATCCTCTTGCAGGAATTCATCCAACTAATTCCGATTTGCCTATTATATGTACTTTGAATAAAATTCCTTATAAAAAATTATTTAGCTGGATAATTGAAAGTGCATCGGAGAGAATTACGGTCAATCAAAAATCCAATACCCCTCACTTAGGTTTAGTGAATCAAAATTATAAAAATAATTAAATGAAAGTTGCTATTGTTTATAATCTCCCGGATAGTAAAAAATCCGCTGATGATCTGGATGTGCTTGTTCAAGTGGAAGCAGTTCATAAATCATTAGAGCACTTAGGGCATAATGCAGTTTCATTAGGTGTTTCACTTAACCTAGAATCTTTTCAAAAAGAATTAAAGAAAATTAAACCCGACTTAGTTTTCAATCTTGTTGAAGCAATTTCGGGCGTAGAGATGTATTTGCATTTCGTTCCCGTACTTTTGGAAAAATTAAATATTCCATTTACCGGCGCAAGTTCCGAGGCTTTGTTCACAACAACGAATAAAGTTTTTACAAAAAAATTATTTGATACTTTTAATATTCCTACACCCAAATGGGATACTTCAAAAAATAAATCTTCAAAAATAAAAATTAAAACACCTTGTATTGTTAAACCGATTTATGAGGATGCATCCGTTGGACTTGATGATTCCTCGATTGTTTATGATGAAGAGAAATTATCGGATGAACTCAAGAACCGAACAAAAAAATATGGCGAATGTTTTGTAGAAGAATTCATCGACGGAAGAGAATTTAATATTTCAATTCTGGATACTGATGATGGTGTTAAAGTTTTACCAATTGCTGAAATCAGATTTGAAGACTATCCCGATGAGAAAGCAAAAATTGTAAGCTATGATGCAAAGTGGAATGAAAATTCTTTTGAGTATTCTCATACTGTTAGGCATTTCGATTTTGAAAAATCTGATGATAAACTTTTAAGAGAACTGGAAAAAATTTCTATAAAGTGTTGGAAAAAATTTGAACTGGAAGGATACGCAAGGGTAGATGTTAGAGTTGATAATAACAACAATATTTTTGTGCTGGAAATAAATGCCAACCCATGTATTTCTCCAGATAGTGGTTTTGCCGCTGCTGCTGAGCACTATGGCTGGAACTACAACAAAATGGTTGAAGTAATCTTAAGTAATGTTTTTTAAAAATAATTGAGTAAATGATGTTTAGAATTAGAAGAATTTCCGATGATCTGCTGCCGATAAATCAAATTGAAATATCTCAGATACAAGATATATTAAGAAGTCAGTTTTTCGAATTACCGGAGTCTGATATATCAATCATACCCGACCTCTTAAAAAATCCTGTCAAGTACAAATTTAGAACTATGTTATTTGTTGCTGATGATGATGGTAAAGGAAAAGTTTTAGGCTTTGCTCTTGTTTATTATTTCGCATCATTAAATTTTTGTTACCTGGATTTTGTATCTACTGCACCGAAAATATCGGGCGGAGGTATTGGCAGCGCTCTTTATGATAGAGTTAGAATTGCAGCTCAACATTTAAATTCTGTAGGTATATTTTTTGAGTGCTTGCCTGATGATCCTGCATTAAATAAAGATGATAAATTTTTAAAGCAGAATATTGCCAGATTAAAATTTTACGAAAAGTATAACGCCAGACCGATTATAAATACTGCATACGAAACACCGGTAAGTCCTGAATCTGACAGCCCTCCGTACTTAGTATTTGATGGATTGGGAGTAAACGATCTACCCGAAAGCAGCAAACTGCAAAAAATTGTGAGAGAAATTCTCGAAAGAAAATATGCAACCCTTTGTACGCCTGAATATGTTGACCTGGTTGTTAAATCATTTAAAAATAAAGATGTGAAACTTAGAGAGCCCAAATATATTAAGGCTAAACCTAAGCAAACTGAAATTCCAAAAATTGCAGAAGATTTAAAAATTGCATTAGTTGTAAATGATAAACACGATATCCATCATGTGCATGAGAGAGGTTACGTTGAAGCTCCGGTTAGAATTAAAAGTATTCTTAAAGATATTGAAGCATCTGGATTGTTTAAAACTTCCGCACCAAAAAAATATCCGATCAAGCATATATTATCTGTGCACGATGAAGATTATGTAACATATTTAGAACGGGTTTGCCAAAATGTACCTGCAAATAAATCAATTTATCCCTATGTATTCCCGATAAGAAATGGTGCAAGACGCCCGGTAGATTTACCTGTTAGAGCAGGGTATTATTGTATTGATACTTTTACCCCTCTAAACCAAAATGCATTTTTTGCAGCAAGGAGAGCTGTGGATTGTGTGCTAACGGCAACAGACGAACTGCTTAAAGGTAATGATATAACTTACGCACTAATTCGTCCTCCGGGTCATCATGCAGAACGGCGTGCATTTGGCGGCTTTTGTTATTTTAATTCAAACGCAATTGCGGCGCACTACCTTAGCCAGTTTGGTAAAGTCTCAATTTTAGATATTGATTATCATCATGGCAATGGTTCTCAAAATATTTTTTACAGCCGGGCTGATGTGCAAACAATTTCAATTCATGGGCATCCAAAATTTGCTTACCCATATTTTACGGGCTTTGATGATGAAAAAGGGAAAGGTGTTGGAGAAGGGTATAATATCAATTATCCATTAAAGGAAAATATTGACGGAGCTGAGTATAGAAGTTTTTTAAAAAAGGCGATTAAAAATATTCAAGAATATGATCCACGCTTTTTAATAATTGCATTAGGACTTGATCCTGCAAAGGGAGACCCAACCGGGACATGGAGTTTAACTGCTAGCGATTTTGAAGAGAATGGTCTATTGCTTGGGAAGCTTAAAATACCGACCGTAGTTGTGCAGGAAGGCGGCTATAGAGTGAGATCATTAGGAACAAATGCCCGTCGCTTTTTTGAAGGAATTTGGAAGGGATTTTATGGAAAATAAAATGTTGGATAAAAATAAAAGTATGACTGATGAATTAATATTTAGAACTAGTGTAAATGATACCGATATTGAAAATGTAAGAGAGATTGTTAGTTCAACCGGTTTTTTTTCTGATGAAGAAGTAAACATTGCTGCTGAATTAGTTGAAGAACGATTTACCAAGGGTGAAGCAAGCGGATACTTTTTTTTATTTATTGAAATTGAAGGCAAGACAATCGGTTACTCTTGCTTCGGACCAATACCTGCAACTAAACTAAGTTTTGATCTTTATTGGATTGCAGTTCATAATGATTTTCAAAATAGGGGGTTGGGCAAAATACTTTTATACGAAAGTGAAAAGGCGATTGATGAATTGGGAGGCAAGCGCATTTATGTTGAGACTTCAGGGAAAGAACAATATAAAGCTACACGCAAATTTTATTTAGCTTGCAGTTACAAAGAGGAAGCTGTGCTTACCGATTTTTATGCGCCGGGTGATGCGAAGTATTTGTATTTGAAAGTATTATAGAACTCTCTAAAAAAGTAAAAGTGAGAGTTTCAGAAAAGTTAACAAAGCACTGATCAACCGAGGATGTCATTTCGATGGAACGAAGTGACTGAGAAATCCCCAATTTCGAACTTAGGATATTTCTCACCCTTGAAAACGGGTTCGAAATGACAAAATGACTTTTTGCAACGCGGCCTCTGTTGGCGTGTCATCGTTCTCCTAACAACCCGTTAGTAATTTTTCTGAAATAAAAATATTTTCTGATTATTGGCGATCCTTCGATTTAATGTTAAAAGTATTTAAAATAAAAGAGCAGCCAAAGCTGCTCTTAATTTAAAATCTAAATTAAATTATTTTTAGTCTAGATAAGTCAACCAATTATATCTGTCGTCAATTCTACCGTATTGAATATCAGTAATTTCTTTATAAAGCTTTTTACCTAATTCACCGGCTTCTGTATCACTGAACTTCATTACTAGATCTTTATACTTTAGTTTACCGATCGATGAAATAACGGCAGCAGTTCCGGCACCGAAAAGTTCTAATAAATTCCCTTCTTCATAAGCTTTAGCAACTTCATCAATTGAAACATTTCTCTCGCTTACATTATAATCCCAATCGCGGAGTATTTCTAATACCGAAAGTCTTGTAATGCCCGGCAGTATTGAGCCGGTTAGCATCGGTGTAACAACTTCATCTTTAAATTGAATAAAAATATTCATTGTACCGACTTCCTCAATATACTTTTGTTCAATTGCATCAAGCCAAAGCACTTGTGAATATCCTTCAGCTTTAGCTTCTCTTTGAGCCATTAAACTTGCCGCATAGTTTCCGGCAGCTTTGCAGTCACCAATACCTTTGCGTACCGCACGAACATATTTATCAGTTACTAAAATTGGTACAGGCTTAAATCCTTCCGGATAATATGGACCAACGGGACTAAGCATAATAAATAGTTTGTACGTGTTACCCGGACGAACTCCAAGAAATGGATCAGTTGCAAAAACTACGGGGCGGATATATAATGAGTGTCCCGGTTTTGTTGGTATCCAATCCTGATCTACTTTTACTAATTCTTTCAGAGCTTCCATTAAAAAGTCGGTATCAGTTTCAGGCATGCATAATCTTTTTGAAGATTTATTTAATCTTCCAAAATTTTGCTCTGGTCTGAAAAGAGCAACTCTGCCGTCATCTTGCTTGTAAGCTTTCAACCCTTCAAAAATTGCCTGTCCATAATGAAGCGCCATTGCCGCCGGGCTCATTTTAAAACTCTCGAACTTTTTAATTGTCGGGTTGATCCATCCGCCTAAATCTTGGTTATAATCCATCTCAAAAATATGATCAGTAAAATTTCTGCCGAATACTAAATTTTCCGGCAATTGAACTTTGGAATCTCTTTCAACTAATTGAAAATTAATTTCTCGTGTTTTAATTTCAGCCATTTTATCTCCGCATCTTATTTAATAACATAAAACAATTCTTTGATAATTTAGATTAAAACGCCCCAAATAGTATTTTGGGTAATCATCTTTTGAACAATCTAAAAAACTAATTTGATGCACAAATATAAAAATTTAAGTAAAATAGGCAATGGAAAAAGGATGAAAAGGTTTTAATAAAAATTCTATTCAAGAATAAATATTTCAGAAAGTTAATTTTTATCAATATTTTGATTTTATGATTCAAAAATTATTTTATACAATCGGCAGAAAAACTATAAATTTTTTAGAAGAATTTGGGCAGGTATCACTTCTATTATTTAGGATAATTAAATTTGCTCCCCGAATGGTGAAGAACAGAAAACTTTTGTTCACACAGATGGAGCATATAGGTGTAAACTCAATGCCGCTTGTAATTATTATTGCCGCATTCACAGGAGCTGTTGCAGCATGGCAGGCAGCATATCAACTAAAGGGAGTTGCGCCTCTTTCATTTTTAGGCACAGCAACAAGCAAGGCGATTATAACTGAATTGGGACCTGTACTCACTGCAATAGTGATTGCTGGTAGAGTGGGAGCTTCCATTGCCGCTGAATTAGGGTCGATGAAGGTAACGGAGCAAATTGATGCTCTTGAGACAATGGGTGTTAGTCCAATTAGGTATTTAGCAATGCCGCGTTTTTTTGCCTCAATTTTTATGATGCCGATTTTAATAATTTTTGCAAATTCAATTGCTGTGTGGGGCGCGTTTTTTATTTCCAACTATTTTATCGGTGTCTCCTTCGATGTATTTTTTGAATCTGTCCGTCAGTCATTTTACTTTGGCGATTTTATTTTTGGAATGATCAAAGGAATCGTCTTTGGAGGAATGACTTCCCTCGTCGGCTGCCATATCGGTTTCAAAACAGAAGGCGGAGCTGAGGGAGTTGGCAATTCAACTATCCGTTCATTTGTATTAAGCTCCGCATTAATTCTCATCCTCGATTATCTACTCTGGACATTAATTTTTTAGAGTTCGTTTGGTTACTTCGAGATAATCCTACAAAGAAATACGCAAAGTATTAATCATTTAATATTAATTTAACTTGATAATAATTCTAAGGAATAACATATTTAAAACGTAAGTGGTTGTCATTTAGCGGCATCCTTCAAGCACTATTAAAATCTAAAACCTGCACATAATAAAATTGACTATTACTCCACCTTTCGTGGAGGGTAAATATATTTTTTTGATATTGACGTACATTGAATGATTATTTTTAGGTAGCACTAAAATAATTAGCATAATTAAATAAAAACTATATTACTTGGAGGTAGTATGAGAAGACTATTTACATTAATTACTGGAATTTTTCTCCTTAATGTTGCAATTAATGGGCAAGTTTTTATTACAGAACTTGCGGACCCAAATAACAATACGAATGGGCGTTATATTGAATTATATAATGCAGGAGCAACAGCAGTAGATTTTACTGAAGGCTCCAATTGGCGTATTGACAAGTATACTAATGCGTCTGCCACAGTGAGTCAAACTTTAGATCTAACCGGTTCAATACCTGCGGGCGGATTTTATATTATCGCAACAGGAGCTGTTGATGGAGATTTTTTCACTCTCTACAGTGTTAACGCAGATCAATTTGATGGCTCTAACGATAACGTTGCTGGAAGCAATGGTGACGATAACTTAGAACTTTATAATGGGGCAGGAACTTTAGTTGATCAATTTGGTGTACCTGGGGAGGATGGAACAGGAACAAACCATGAGTTTGAAGATGGAAGAGCGGAAAGACTTGCAACTGTAACCTCGGGCAATCCAACGTGGGATGTCTCTGAATGGGTTATCGATAGTGATCAACCAAGTGGAGATGGAGCTCAGGATGCACCTGATGGCTTTGATCCTGGGTCGTGGATTGGTGCCGGAGGTAGTAGTGTAGATCCGGAACCTACAAATCATGTTACTGGGTTTACAGCGGTAGAAAATGGTTATAGTCAAGTTGATTTAACCTGGACTGAGAATGATGGGACACAAATTCCATCTGGTTATCTAATAAAATCAAGTACTGTTAGTTATGCAGCTATACCTGCACCCATTGATGGTATCGCAGAACCCAGTGATGACGATATGTCCGATGGGTCAGGTGTCGTAAATGTTGCTCATGGCAGTAGTTCTTATAGTTGGACAGGTCCAACAGGCTTAGATGGTTCAACCACCTACTACTATAAAATTTATCCATACACGAATTCAGGAAGTGATATAGACTATAAAACTGATGGAACAGTACCGCAAGATGATGCAACCACTGATGCCGCTCCGGTATTACCTAATTTGGTAATAAACGAAATATTGGCTGATCCGGACGCTACTCTTGGAGATGCCAATGGAGATGGCTTGGTTAATACTAGTCAGGATGAATTTGTTGAAATTGTTAATCTTGATGGTTCGAGTGTTGATATAAGCGGATACACAATTGAGGATGGTTTTGGCATTCGACATACTTTTGCAGCAAGTACCATTATTCCTAATGGTCAATCTGTTGTTGTATTTGGTGGAGGAACTCCAACCGGAATACCTGGAACAGTTTTTACTGCTGATGATGGATTGCTTGGACTAAACAATACGGGCGACATAATTATATTTAAAGATAATTTGGGAAACACAATAGCAACTTATACATATGGCTCAGAAGGTGGAGATAATCAATCATTAGCGCGCGAGCCGGATTATCTAGGACCATTTGTAAAACATTCTGCAATAGTAACTAATCCTGTACTTTTTTCTCCCGGGAAAGAGAATATCGGAGGAACTGATTTACCTGTCGAACTAACTTCCTTCTCTGCGTCCGTAATTGACAAATCAATAAAATTAAGTTGGAACACAGCAACCGAATTAAATAATTACGGTTTTGAAGTTCAGAGATCTCTTGAAAAAGATCCGTCAACCGACGGATGGGAAAGTGTAGGATTTGTAAACGGAAACGGAACAAGTAATTCGCCAAAAGATTATTCTTTTGTCGATAATAAATTATCAAACTCAAGCAGTTATTATTATAGATTGAAACAAGTTGATAACGATGGCTCATATGAATTTTCAAAAACAATTGAAGTAGTTTTAGGTGCACCGATTGCTTATAAACTTGAACAGAACTATCCAAATCCATTTAACCCGGCTACTATTATTAGTTTTACACTTCCTGAAGATGGATTTACGAGATTAACAGTTTTTAATTCATTAGGACAAGAAGTAAAAAGCTTAGTGAATAAAAATCTTGAGGCAGGATATCATCAATTTAATTTTAATGCAGTTAATTTAACAAGCGGTGTATACTACTACAAATTAGAGGCAGGTAGTTTTGTTCAAATAAATAAAATGATGCTATTGAAATAAGATTTCATTCAAAATAATTTTTATTTGACGCCCGGCATTTTATGTCGGGTTTTTTTATAACTTCCCGTTAAATTCTCTCGCAGCCGATTATATATTATGAAATTAATTTCAAATACATTAAAATATAGGTTGCCAAAATGGGAACGAAGTATTATTTTAAGAATAGAGTTAATTATGAAAAGAATCGTTTCAAAAAAAACATTGGTTGATTTTTGGAGGAAAAATTCAAACAGTGAACAATATCTTAAAACATGGTATGATACTGCTAGAAATTCAAATTGGAAAACTCCGCGAGATGTTAAAAAAACTTATGCAAATGCAAGTATTGTTGGAGATAATCGGATAGTGTTTAACATTAAAGGAACTGATTACAGATTAATTGTAAAATTTAATTATTTAAGACAATGGGCATTTATAAGATTTATTGGTACACATGCAGATTACGATAAAATAAATGCTGAAAAAATTTAAAGAAATTGAGGTGAAAAATGACGATCAAACCGATAAAAAATGAAAAAGATTATGAAATTGCCCTGAGAAAGCTTGAAAAAGTATTTGATGCAAAACCAAATACAAAAGAAGGAGATGAAGCAGATATTTTAGGATTATTAATCGAGAATTATGAAAATCAAAAATATGTAATTGTTCCGCCTGATCCTATCGAAGCTATAAAGATTAGAATGGAAGAAATGAACCTAAAACAAAAGGATTTGATTGGAGTGATTGGTGGAAAGAGCAGAGTCTCGGATGTACTTAATAAAAAAAGGAAATTAACGGTAGAGATGATTAGAAATCTTGCAGATAAATTGAATCTTTCAGCTTCACTGCTCGTTAAGGAGTATAACCTTTCTCATTAGTTCAACTTTGTATAATGACAATGAAAATTTGCGGTTATTATTTTTCTGCAGCTTTTATCCTATTACTCTTAACATTAAACCGAATAGTTAATATTAAAGCAGCAACACTTAGTCCAATCAACAATCCAATCCAAACGCCAACTGCACCGTAGTTTAAATTGAAGCTAAGATAATAACCTGATGGCAGACCAATTACCCAGTAAGCAAAAAAAGTAACAATCATCGGAACTTTTACATCAGTTATCCCGCGTAAAATTCCTAATCCAACAGCCTGAATTCCATCTGATAATTGGAAGAACGCGCCGATTAAAATTAAGGATGCAGCAACCGGAATAACTTCAGCATCATCGATAAATAAAGTTGGAAGAAAATCTTTAAGCAGTACAAATAAAATTGCTGATACCGCCATAAATACTACTGCTAACTTAATTGCGCTGAATCCCGCATTTCTCATTTCGTCATAGTTTTCTTTGCCTAATTCTGTGCTTACTCTAATTGTGCCTGCTGTTGCAATGCCCACAATAAACATAAATGAAACAGAAGCTATACTTATGGCAATTTGATGAGCCGCTAATTGTGCGCTTCCGAGCCATCCAATAATTATGGCAGAAGCTGAAAAGGCTCCAACTTCAAAAAAGAAGGCAATACCTATCGGCAGCCCGAGCTTTACTATCTTAATAATCATCTGCCAATTGATACTTCTAAATCTTAACGACGGATCATATTTTTTAAATCGTTCGGATTTAATAACAAACACAAATATTAATCCAGCCATAAATAGTCGATTCAGAAAAGTTGAATAACCCGCTCCGTCCAAGCCATAGGCAGGCATCCCTAAATTTCCGTGAATGAATACCCAATTGCCGAATACATTTACAATATTTGCTGCAAGTGTTATATACATTGCCGGTTTTGTAAAAGATAATCCTTCAATAAATTGGCGGTATGATTGAAATATCATAAAAGGAATTAATGAAAAGCTAATTATCCTCAAGTATGAATCCGCCATTTCTACAACTTCAGCGGGCTGGTTTAATTTTTCTAAAAAAAAGGAGAGGAAAATGAGTGTTAACGTTAATAAAAAAGCAAAAACCACATTTACTATTAAAGATTGACGTAATATTATTCCGCATTCATCATTATTATTCTGTCCCTTCGCAATTCCAATTAAGGGAGTTATAGCCAAACTTACCCCTAATCCCAAAATAAGGATTAAGATGACCACACTGTTCACAAGAGAAGCGGCAGCAAGAGAATCCTTCCCAAGAGGACCGACCATTAAGCTGTCAACTACTCCAAACATTACATGACCTACCTGTCCAATTGCTACGGGTAATGCAAGCTTAATTGTCTGTTTGATATGAAAATTTGTGCTGCTCAATATTAGTCGCGATTTTGAATTAAAAAACGATAAAGTTTTTTTTGTAAATATCTTTAATTATTTTAACAAATTATACTTCCAATTTAATGTTAAAGATGAAGAGTAAAAACAATAGAATAATTTTTTTAGATATCCTGAGAGCAATTGCAGTTTTGATGATGGTTCAAGGACACACCATCGATTCATTGCTTGCCGACGAATATAGAACATTCGATTCCACAATTTATTCTATTTGGCATACGCTGCGTGGATTTACCGCGCCTATTTTTATGTTCACGGCAGGCGTTGTGTTTACTTATTTATTAAATCTCAATGGGCAAAGCTTTTGGGAAAATCCCCGTGTAAAAAAA
>SWCD01004664.1_pt1 | contig 71212 bp, 73 predicted proteins | sample 4693011 | NCBI WGS metagenome assembly SWCD01 (sample SAMN10267278, study PRJNA491770) | bioreactor metagenome | isolation source: DHS bioreactor inoculated with marine | place: Japan: Omine Ridge, Nankai Trough
CCCCCCGGTCCAAATCTGACCACTGTAGCCAGAGTGCGTAACCGGAGGCGATATTGTCATGCAACCTAGATGGGACAGTGTACTTACCATTGTGAATTGGGTTGGTTGGTAAATTGATTCCAATAAGCCCATGCCCTTTATCAAGCGTCGCTTTAATTTCCCAGTCAACGAATTTACGCGAAGGCGTCTGCGCCCCGCAAAGCACGATCGTGCATGAAGTTCCTGTTATATAATTCTCTCGTATGTTTCTAATGACGTAATCCGTATTAGTGCTATCGATGTCGCGGTCAACCGAATTATCTTGAATAACATCATATGTTTCTGAAAAAAATATAGAAAAACCATCATAGTACATTCTGTCATTTCTATGATGGTAACTGACAAACACTTTTCTTTTTGGTATTCCTAGCCCTGACAGTAATCCGTTAGTCATTCTTCTCTACTCACTATTATTTGTTTGGATTTGATGATTCCGCACCACTTTTTGTGTACTGAGACCAAGCGCTGTTTTCTTTAGAAATAAGGCTTTCGATTCTTTGTACAAATAAGTCAAAGGGATCTTTTTCATTGTATGGCTCGGCACCTGTTAGAAACAAGTATTTTTCGTGCTTTAATGATTCACAGGTTGTTCGATATTCAATCCAATTCTCTTGGAATTGGTTCAGACTAAGAAGCGACGCCAAGATTGCAACGACGGCACCAAGCACCCCAACGACAATAACGCTCCATGTTGAACCATCACCGAACCCCGCAAACAATGGAATTGCGCCTGCTGCAATAATTTCTAGTCCACGAAAACGCTTAAACCATCGTTGAGAACGCTGACTTTTATTATCGTACCAACCGATTTGATCATCGACTCGTTCTTTTATGTATTCATCTGGTGTCAATTGCACACTCCATTTATACTGCCCGACGACTTAGCTAACCGAGCAGCGCGTTTTTGCCTGATCCGATTTAACGATTTGTCATACATTATATAGTTCATTTGTAAGGATTGTTCTTCGAAGGATGGCCGCGACCAGCAAGAACAACCCGATCGTAAAGTTCTGCTCTTTGATTGTTTGTTAGCGACTGAGAATCTAAAAAATATTTCGGAGTACCGCTTCTTTTATATTCCTTCAGTGCTAACTCAAACAACCGCAGATCTAATAGTGGATCTATTGTTTCAGCAGAGTCCTCTTCCGATTTGGTCTTCTTCTTTAACTTGTTCTTATTCTCAAGCTTTTTCTCAATTTGTCTAAAAAGATCCAGAACAAATGCATCACGTCGCTGACCTTTGCATTCCCCATATGCCCTAGGTTCCGTGAACCCTTCATAGTCAAACCTATATATTTGCTTTTTATGCAGACCCTTTAGATCGTGCAAATGAAAATCAACTGGCTGCAGCATAACGGGAACTGATGGTTTCTCTCCCGTAACAAATGAAGGCAATTCTTTTTTTGTAATATAATTTGACGCTAGGAAAGCAGGAGAAATCAAAAGTAGACCCATATCGCATTCGGTTATAGCCTCGGTAATTTTCTCGTCCCAGTCTTCGCCGACAATTAAGTCTGTATCATTCCAACGAGTGTATTTGTAAGACTTTGACGGAGCCAACACATCACTCAACCTGTCAAGGAAATCATTGACAAGAATTTTATTTTTGTGGGCATAAGACACGAAATAGTTGATATTCTCTTGCAACTTTCTCTCCTTAGTGTGCATAACGACCAAGTTGTGCGGTGCAAACGAAGTGCAGCGTAGTTTGCATCCGAACAAGCGCCTTGCTAGGCATGCCAAGGGGTGGCGATAATTTCACGAATTTTTTCTATCTCTTCAGGGGTTGGATTACGAGAAACAGCGCGAATGTAATCTCTTATTTTTTTGAGGTAATCGCTAATGTTAATTAATTGATCCTTCCCATTGTCCTGTCCCATTTTCCGAGATTCACATATAACATTATATGCTAAGCCAGTTTTTGGATCAGCAACTGTTGCTTTTACTTCTTGAGGGAATTGATTATCCAATATGAGGCGAAAGTCGTCTTTTGCACCGAAGTCAAATAGGGCTTCAGCGATCACCGCTCTACCTATCCAGTCGAGACCAGCGTCATCATATAGCTTGTATCGCTTTGTTGCAGCATCGTTACAAAATACATGTATTTGGGTTAAAAATGTCATAGGTAGTGTCTTAGGACTTTCAACGATTGTAAATCTTAGATGAAATAGGTCTTCCTTATACCACCAGTCTTCAGACCAATCTAATATGCCTTCTTCTTGCTCAAGACGCCCCTGATCTGAATTGGTTACTTTTGCTATCGCATCAAGAACTTTATGTAATCCAGCTTCGAAATCAGTACGTAAGTCAGCATACATTTTCTCTCTGAGAAACATCGGGATTTCACAGTCTTCAACCAACACTGGTAATACTATGATACGCTTTTCATCAAGCTCCCTCACTAGACCGGCCGAGAGCTCTTTTTTACACCATTCAGATTCAATAGATTTCTTAGATAGTATTACAAGTAGTGCACTAGATTCTTGTATTGCATCTTGGACTCTATTCAGAATTGAATCACCGACATTGAGCTCCCAGGTGTCTACCCAAACATTGGCATTATGTTTCACCAGATGAGCTGCAAGTTTGTTTACGATAAATTCGTCAGAATGTGAATAACTTATAAACACTGGCATATTATTGTCCTTTATTGCCTAACAGTTACTATACGATCCTGTTTGCCCGTATATTATAAATCAGTAACATTTAATATTAAGATGTAAATTGCTGTTTCTAAAGAAGATTACGGCAAACTTGCCTCATTATCAATATATTGCTATTGAGACAAGTAATAACGGACACAAAATTCTACTTAGGATCGGATTTTTCACTCATTTTCTCAGCGTCCGTTATTAGTTATTCATCCCCATATAAAAAACCGCCACCCCGAGGGGCAGCGGCTTTGGTGTTGCTATGGGCATGGCTCTAGGGTGTGGTCAGAAAACCGGCACTTTTTTTCCTATCACTATACCCCGCTCCAGAAGGAGCCGTTTTTGTTTGTGCTGAGTGTTCGCTATTGGCTGCGGTTTCAACCGGTCGTTAAGATTCGGCAGGAAATCAGACCTCTGTGTCGACCGGTTGAAACCGCAGCCCAAAGCGGACTTTCGATAACTATAAAAATTCTGGAACATACGTTTCTAGATAACGTTAAATCCAAAACATTAATATATAACTAAATACCAAAATTTTTCTATACATTGACAAATATCAAATTTCCATTATGGTTATCAAGCTTTATAAATAAACAATTCGTTGCAATGACGAGTAAATAAATAAACTGTAGCACCCGTGCATTATTGCTCGCTCTGCTTTTAAATTAAGGAGGGTAATATGTGGATAGTCAAGTACAAGCCAGATAATGAATCTCAACCATGGACCACCTTGGATAATTACTATAGTAGTGAGGGCGCTATTACCCGCGCTACCTGGGCGTCAGTTGAGTATTTCATGGTTATGGTAACAGACCCTGATGGCAGCGTAATCTGGAGTAATTAATGGATTATCCGCTATTGGCCGTATTCTTTGCCTATGTTCCACAAGCAATGTAGGCAATATGTTACAAATGACATGGGAAGAAGGAGAAACAATCATTATAGATGATGGTATTGAAATAACCGTCACTGACATTCAAGGCGATCACGTCAAGATAGGTATAGATGAAGCTAAAGAAGAGAATGTCTTTCGTGAAGAGCTTCGTGAAAGGGTGTCAGACTAATTCTAGTCACCCCTCCAGTATGTTGATTTCCTGATATGTATTTTAATAATTGCAAAATCAAGGATGCTCTCAGACAATCACACCTATTCGAAAAATTAACTGACATTCAACTTGACCAAGTTTTTCGCCATGCGCAACTTATTAATCTTGATACGGGCCAAATGCTTTTCCATCAAGACCAGGAAGTAAAGCATTTCTATCTGATGCTCTCAGGCAAGATCAAATTTTACCTCTCATCGTCTGATGGTCAAGAAAAAATCATTGAATTTATGCATGCAGGCGATGTATTTGCAGAGACTATTATGTTTATGGATGAGCCATTTTACCCTGCAAATACAGCTGCACTTGTTTCTTCTGATGTGCTGAGAATCGAGGCAGGGGCATTTAAGGAATTACTGCTGGAATCAGCTGAAACCAGTCTTATATTTCTTAGTGAGATGAGTGCTAAGTTGCATAAGTTTATTCACGAAATTGATGCTATAACATTGCAAACTGGGACTCGCCGTTTAGCGCAATACTTTCTTCAGATTTCGGTACAGTTGGGTGAGAATTTTGAACTCGACGCACCAAAAAACATGATTGCAGCAAGGCTGTCCATTAAGCCTGAAACATTTTCTCGCATCATAAAAAACATGAGCACTCAAGGCATTCTTAGTGTAAATGCCTACTGTGTCACTATACATGATAAAAACAAGTTGCAAGATTTTGTATCCAATAAAGACTGGCATTAAAGATAATCATTCATAGATCCTTCGGTAGCCTTTGTTATATGTGCTGCCAGTCTGCTTTTGGCCGGAAGCTGGCTGTCGGTGGTTTTTGAGAAATTTCGGGGTCTGAGAGTCTCCTGTCGACCCATAAGAGACGTTTATCAATTGTCGGAATTCCTGACGTAATATCACATCAATAACCTTATTTAGTAAGCTATTCTTTACACGTTAAAAAACAAGCAAATACTAATATTTTGTTATCTTATTGATAAGATTAAACTTTATTATTTTGGTATGGGTTTTGCTTGATATTAATTAAAATTTGAAGTTATGAATTAAAAAATAAGTAAAAAAGGAAAGGGATAAATATGAAAATTGCACATATATTGGCTGCGTCTGTACTTGGCCTTGTTTCAACAGCGGCAAGTTCGACAGTATGGGTACCTGATATTAATACCTCAACAGGTGACTTCCAAGAAATAACTTTTACCAGTTTTGGTGTTTCTTCCGCTACATACGACCTAGTGTTTTTTGATGCAGGTACTGCTGCAGCAATTGAGCCGTCTTCTACAAGTCTTACTCTTGTTGATTTAAATGGTATAGTCGAAATCTCTGCAACCCCTGCTCCTTATACGGCAACTTTTGGGACAGATACTGCTGCATTAGGTGATACTGGAGAGTTTGAATTAGCACTTTGGGACGGCTCTGCATTCTCTTTTGTATCTAATTACAATGCAATTGTTCCAGGGAATGCTTACACTATTGAATTTGGTAGTGTCACAGGGGAAATTTTTGGTGTAGATTTGGCACCTGTCCCCGTACCAGCCGCAGTATGGTTATTCGGTTCAGGCCTTATTGGTTTAGTTGGTATAGCTAGACGAAAGAAATCATAATTGAATAAATGATAATCAATAGCGGCTCCTTCGGGAGCCGTTTTTGTTTGTACTGAACGTCCGTTATTGGCCGGATACAGACTGCCGAGTGATTTAACCTAGACTGACGGCCTAAGAGTCTCTTGTCGACCCCAAGGCGACTGTTAGGGCTTTCTAATATTAGCCCCATCTAAACGATGGCTAACGACCCATAACAGCCACAGGTATGTATGTTATTGAGTGGCGGTTCACACCCACAATATCAACGATTTAACGCATGTGTTGCGTTGACCGGTTGAGACCGCCGCCGGAAGCTGTCGGTCATTTATCAAATATAAACTGGATGTATAATCCTCTCATGCGATTAAATACCATCTTACTAATCAGTTTACTAGCTTCTTTTCCTATTCAGGCGAGAACCATAACTGGCAATGTCGTTCGTATTACTGATGGAGACTCATTAGTTGTGCTGGATTCAAATAAAGTGCAGTACACAATCAGGCTAACGGGTATTGATGCACCTGAGAAAAAACAGGCTTACGGAAAGAAGTCGAAAGATAACTTATCAAATCTCGTTGCGGGTAAATATGTAGTTGTTGAATATGACAAGCTTGACAGATATAAAACAGTCTTGGGAAAGATTTTGCTCAGTGGTAAAGATATCAACCTCGAACAGATTTCTTCAGGTATGGCATGGCATTACGAACAATACCGGGGTGAACAAACAATGAAAGAGCAGATAGAGTACTCAGAAGCAGAAATTGATGCGAGAGATGCGATGCGAGGGCTTTGGCAAGACCCTGATCCAGTACCACCTTGGGCGTTTCGCAAATCAAAAAGCAACTGAAAATATAAAATGGCTGGTATCTGAAACTTTCTATTTACTACTGAAGCTACAGTCATAAGCTAGTCACTCAGCCCTACAGGATCGATAGCAATATTTGGGGGGCAGGGTAAAAACTATATTGAAAACAAACACAGGTAAAAAAGAAGGGCAAACAGAGAAACAGCAAACCAACTCTGTTTACCCTTTATTAGAAGGCAGTGAACCCTTCTTCATTGGGCCGGCTATGAAACAACCCAATGACTATATGATATCTAAAGCCCTCGTTCAACCCTATGCAATTTGCGTCAATCATTTGACCTGATATGCCGATGTCGTTTTTTTATATGCAATTTATGAGTTGGAGCCTGATTTCCAGGTCTTTTTTATTGGTAAAATAAATATATATGAATACTGATAATTCCAATTTGTTTGGGCGTGCGCTTACCTGCCTGTTGATTTCTGATCCAGCAGAAAAAATATCTGCTACCTACGAGTTACAGAAGGATTGGTTGAGTGGAAAATTAAATTTACAGTTATCTGAGACGCGATTTTTACCTGTCCCCGGTCGACCTGAAAAGCCAGAACTTGTCGACGCCAGGGACGTCCCACGCCGTAACTTTTCAAGTCTGAAAGGACGTCTGACGCTGGCACATGCCATTGCGCATATCGAATTTAATGCTATCAATCTTGCACTTGATGCGGTTTACCGGTTCCAGGATATGCCTGACCAGTATTACACAGACTGGATCCGTGTCGCTGCCGAAGAAGCCAAGCATTACACCATTCTGTCTGAGTATCTCGAATCTCACGGCGTGTCTTATGGTGATATGGCCGCGCATAATGGGCTTTGGGAGATGGCGGTGAAGACCGATTTTGATGTGCTTGTCAGGATGGCGCTGGTGCCGCGTGTGCTGGAGGCGAGGGGGCTCGATGTTACTCCCGGTATGATAAAGAAACTGCAATCGACCGGCGATAAGCAGCTGATCGATATACTGAAAATTATCTTTGACGACGAGATAGGTCATGTCAAAATCGGTACCCACTGGTACAGGACCTTGTGTGGCCAGCGAGGCCTGGAACCGGAACAGACTTTTCTGCAATTGATTGAAAAATATATGCAGGGTGCTAAATTTGGACCATTCGAGACGGAGGCGCGCATCGAGGCCGGATTCAGCCGTGAGGAGATGGACCTCCTGCTGAGTCACTTTTAGTATTGCAGTATTAGTAATGTTGTAATATAGCAACTCTTTTGAAGGGATACAGTTCAGTACCCCTGTTACACTTATCATGAGTATTAACCAACAATGACCAAAACTATAAAATTTACTGCTGTCCTGGTTGCGGCTGTTTTCACTATGGCTTCTGACCTGTCAGCGAAATCGAATACTGAGAACAGCAAGCAGACACAGGAGGTCTACCAGCTCTCGTATATCGAGCGTGAGCCGGGTACGGATGACTATGAAGTAACGATGCTGGTGTCAGACCGTTATATACGCATCGATGAGGTTGACGAGGAGAGTGGTTATATTATCTACGATGATAAAGAAAAGGTGATATACAGCGTATCTCATCAAGATAAGTCCACCCTGGTTATCAATGAGCAGCCATTCTCGGAAGATGATTCACCGGTTAAGGCCGTTGTTGAATATCTCGAATTATCTGACGCGCCCAGCGTTTCTGGCAAGGCAATCTATAACTACCGGGTTTATGTAAAAAACGCCAAAGATAATGAAGAAGAGACCTGCTCCGAGATACAGCTGGTAGAAGGCCTTTTGCCTGAAGTCAGCAAACTCTTGCAGAACTACCAGAAGGTAGTCTCCGGTCAGCAGGTCAAAATGGTAGACAACAAGATAAGTGAGTTCCAGGGCAGCTGTTTTTATGCGGACCAGGTCTATAACACCGGTGCATATTACGAGAAGGGCCTGCCGATACAGGAGTGGCATAGCAATGAGCGTTTCAGGATATTAACCACCTACGACAAGATTTCTATCGACCCGGCTAAATTTCAATACCCACAGAGCTATCGCCAGTTCTCTATCAGCAGGGATCCGAAAGTTTCCATGCCTTAGATGATCGTACAGGGGCACTTGCTGTAGAGAGTGCTATGTAAGAAGTACCTGCTGTGCAGTGTAAGGCAGTTTTTATCTGCACAATGAAGGCTTGGTTAGATCCTCATTCAAAAGACTGCAGTTTGAATTCAGATGAATCATTGACCCTCAGGTAGCTGCCTGTCTCGTACCAGTCGCCTAATACGACTCTGGTCGTGTCCTGATCATTGATCACTTTATGATGGATGGCAGGGCGGTGTGTATGTCCGTGTATGATGCTGTCCACATTGTTATCGATGAATGCCCGATCTGTCTCCTGCTGATTGACATCCATGATGGCCTCTTCTTTTTCCGTAGTCGATTTTTTGCTCTGGTCTCTCAGGTTTTTCGCGATCTGGATGCGTTCTTCCAGACTTTTGCTCAATATGTCCTGCCGCCATTGCTCAGACCTGACTACGTGGCGAAACTTCTGGTATTCGATATCGTCGGTACACAGGGTATCGCCATGCATCAATAGTACATCCCGGCCCTGCATTTGTAGCCTGTACGGGTCGTCGATGATCTCAAAATGACAGCGCTCAGCCAGCCCGTTTCCGACCAGGAAGTCACGGTTACCATGCATGAAGAATATCTTTGTATGATGTTCTTCTGAGAGCTCGATGATTTTATCGAACACGGCTTTGAGTGCCGGTGAGGGGTCATCGTCACCCAGCCAGTATTCGAGGAAGTCACCCAGGATGTACAACTCGTCAGCACTGGCCGCGACCTCATCAGCGAAGCGCAGGAACAGTTTGATGATCTGCGGCCGCTCGGGTGCCAGGTGCAGATCAGAGATGAAGACGATGTCTTTCATCGGGACTAACTAGGACGCAGTCGCTTTATTGATGGTGACAGTCTCTACCGGTACATCTGCATGGCCGCCAGCATTACCGGTGCTGACCGCAGCGATAGCGTCAACGGTGTCCATGCCGTCTGTAACCTTGCCGAATACGCAGTAACCCCAGCCAGCGCCGGTCGGTGCAGTGTGGTTGAGGAAAGCATTATCCTTGTGATTGATAAAGAACTGGGCAGTCGCTGAATGCGGGTCATTGGTCCTTGCCATCGCGATGGTGCCGCGGTCGTTTGCCAGGCCATTGTCCGCTTCATTCTTTATCGGGTCTTCGGTGGGCTTCTGCACCATGTCCTGTGTGAATCCGCCGCCCTGAATCATGAAGTTAGGGATTACGCGGTGGAATATGGTGCCATCAAAAAAACCGTTGTTTACGTAGCTCAGGAAGTTTTTCACTGTTTTCGGCGCTTTTTCTGCGTTGAGTTCGATGACAATGTTACCGTGATTAGTTTCGAGTGTGACTGTAGACATAGAAATACCTGTTTTTATAAATTGGTGTCCCGAGAGGGAATCGAACCCCCGACCTGCCCCTTAGGAGGGGGCCGCTCTATCCTGCTGAGCTATCGAGACAGTCTGCTGTTTTTATTCGCGGGAGATTATAACAGCGGATTCGACGCTTGTCGTGCAGAGCCTGGTAAGTACATGGCCAGGCATGGAGAGTATGGTTAACGAAGCTTGTCTCTGCGTTCACCATCATTGAATAGTCGTGCAAGTTTTCTGATCAGGTATGATTCTGGCTCAGTCTCATAATTCATAACGTAGTTCAGGCTGGTCATGACATTTAGTGTCCAGTGCATGCTGTTCTTCGCTTTTTCCATGCCGCAGAACAGTACGCAATCACCGTCTTTCAACGAGGTTTCATTTTCCGGCATCAGCTGATAGTCACCCTTTCGCAAGATCAGCAGCGGTACGCACTCTAATCTATGTGCTCTTGAGAGCGGGTCAAGTGTGATGCAGTCGATAGTGACATCTCTGCCGAAAGCGATGGCTTTGAAAATAGCGGGTGTCTTTTTAGGATTGACTTCCACGGTCCAGATATGAGGCTTGGAATCGCCGATGACTGCGCTGAGCCTGCTGATGACGATGTTGCTCCATTCTTCATCCTGTTTGTTGGCAAGCTTGAGGAAATCGCAAAGAACCGGGTTGAGAAACAGGACACGGATCATGCGCGCCGTGATCTCTCTTGGCTGCATCACCAGGTCGGCGTTTACTTTTTTGAATAATTCAGAGTTGTCTCTTAAGTTCTGCCGGGCCACTACGAAGATGTCCGGGTTTAGCTGGCGAGCGGTCATGATCGTCGACAGGTTATTGGAGTCATCAGCGCCTCCGGCGATGAGTCCCACTGCTGTATCAATACCGGCTTTATTCAGCGACTTCTCATCGACTCCTGTGGCAGTAATTATGTCTTCGACCTGGTCGATATTAGCCTCTGTGAAGTCGCTAACGACCTGTTCGTTAGCATCGAGGACGGTCACCTCGACATCATGCTCGAGAAATTTCTGATACACGGCTCTGCCAAAACGGCCATAACTGCAGAGTATCCAGCGGCCGAAATTGACTTTCAGCGGTTCATCGGTGATATGTGAACCCGGCGCGCCGGTTAACCAGTCGAAGATCATATGCAGCGATGAGCTATGCAGCAGCATGGAAAAGATATCGGCGAATGTGTTGTACGGATTGACCACGTAATCAGTATTGAATGAACGCATATTTAATTCATACGGCAACAGGTCCGAGCGACAGACGACCTTGCCCTCGGGATGGAGCAGCTTGCTGCTGATCGCGATCTTCAGGTTGGTCTCATCGGAAGCGGTTGCTGCGATCACCCCATTACAATTCTTCTTGCTGATGCCGGCGAGCTCGAGGTTTCTCGGAACTGAGGCATCGGCTATCAGGCAGGGGACGAACTCGCGCAGGTCGTAGATATTATTTTCCAGCAGGCTTTCCTGTTCCTGCTCGATAACAACGACACGATAATGCTCATTGGTGAGCGCCTTGATGACTTCATAACCGGTTTCACCAAGCCCGCAGACCAGGTAGAAGCGTTCATGTATCTTATTGACCTGGTTTTGAAACCGGTTCTCATTACGTGCTTTTTTAAAGACCGGGTCCTGCACCAGGCCGAGGATATTACCGATGGCATAGAGCCAGGCGATTACGGTCATGTAGATAGTGCAGATGACCCAGAGCCGCTGGGCATCGTTTAATTCGAAAGGGATCTCGCCGAAACCGATGGTGGTGGCGGTAAAGCTGACATAGTAAAAAGCATGAAAGATGCTCATGTGCCAGGTATTGCCCTGATCATCGACGCCCGGTATTGCTATCAGTCCAAGCATCGATATGGCATAAATCACGATGAGGATGATCAGAGGTATGCGCATACGCGACATGATCATCGATATAACCGGGTTGATGGCTTCCTCGGAGTTCTCCTGCTTTTCGGGCTCCTCGTAATTCATTATCTGACTTTCAGCAGGATATTAACGACGTAACATGGTGGTTTCGATCATCAGCAGGATGACAGAAATAATATTGGCAAGCACGGCGCCGCCGCTGAGCGAGACGATAAGCACCATAGTGTCGGGGGTCAGTCCTGTCTCCTGAACGTGTACTGCAAAAGTCCATACCAGTGCTGCAGAGATCAGCTGTACCAGTGCCACCAGGCTGGTCGCAAGCAACATCGGACCAAGCCGTGAACGGTCGCCGAACTTCAGTACGGTGGCGATGAGGTTGACGATGATGACCGCGAACAGTTCATAGACATTATGGTGTTGCGGCTGATCCATCTCACCGATGAAAAAACCGAAGTTCAGGGTCAGCGCGAGGATCATGAAAAAGCTGAATAAGACCTTTTCCGAATTCATATGTTTTCTCTTATGTTATTGTTTTTATAATATGACTGAGTGTAGTTCAATCAGGCATGGTTAGTAAAGTGGCAGGGGATATGCCAGTTCTTCCTCAGCTGGTCAGCGATAGTCGAGAGTGGACAGTCCGCCTGTGTATATCTGCTCTCTATATACAGAGTACGAGTAGACCGAAGGTGTTTATATCAGGTTGCGAGGACTATTAGACACCAGCTCTGATATGAGATGAAAAGCGCCGCGGTATTGCTTGTATTTGTTTTCATCGGGGATGCCGTCTACCTGTATATTTCTCGGATCAAACTCTGTTCCGGCGGTTTCATCGACAGCTGTTTTGACCACCGAGCGTGGAAAAATATACATGCCTTTTGTTTCTGCTACCTGTTTTTCTGTACGTGGTTTGATGATGCCGTCAACGATCTCGCAGGGCGCATAGACAAAGACCAGGAAGTCGTAGTCAGTGCTTTTGATGCTGCCTCTGAACTGGTCACGGCTGTGCATGACTTCGACCATGCAGCGTCTGGACATATCGCTATTGCTCACGATGATGTCATGGTAATCGTCATCTCTCGGCTCCTGATTTACCAGCAGGCCTGTATGAGCAGCAATTTCTCCCATGACCAGGTACTCAGCATCGCTGTTGAGACTGCCAGAAATCAGATCATGAAAATCACCCATCTCACATCCTCGTTGATAACAAAAATGTAACCTGAGGTGATGATAGCGCTAAATTAGTAACCTTTTAAGTATCTCGAGATAAATTTCTGTGAGCCGCTCCAGCTCGTTGATATTGATGTTTTCATCGATCTTATGGATGCTTTCATTGACCGGTCCCAGTTCGACCACCTGGGCACCAGTGGGTGCGATAAAACGGCCGTCGGATGTACCACCAGCGGTTGATAGCTCACTGTCGATGCCACATACGGTTTTGATAGCCTGTTTTGCCGCCTCGACCAGTCTGCCGTCAGCGGTCAGGAACGGTTGGCCTGAAAGTGACCAGTCGAGCGTGTAGTCGAGCTGGTGGCTGTTTAAAATGGATTCTATGCGCTGTCTTATCTGCTGTTCGCTGATCTCGGTCGAAAAACGCAGGTTGAACTGCACTTTTAGATCACCGGGGATAACATTGCTGGCCCCAGTACCGCCGTTGATATTCGATATCTGAAAACTGGTCGGCGGGAAGTGGTCGTTGCCATTGTCCCATTTTTCATCACACAGATCCTGAAGTGCCCCGGCGAACAGGTGGATAGGGTTCTTTGCAAGCTGTGGATAGGCGATATGCCCCTGCACACCGTGGATGGTCAGGTCGCCGGATATCGAGCCGCGCCGGCCGTTTTTTATGACATCACCAACCGTGTCTGTGCTGGATGGTTCACCGACAAGACACCAGTCGATCTTTTCGTTTTTGCTCGCCAGGTACTCGATGACTTTTATTGTGCCGTCTATCGCCGGGCCTTCTTCGTCGCTGGTGATAAGAAAAGCGATAGAGCCATTCAGTGCCTGCTCTCCGTTCAGCGCATGCTCTTCGCTCAGGAGCTCTTCACAGGCACACACCATGGCAGCGATACTGCTTTTCATGTCAGCTGCGCCACGACCTGTCATGACATCACCGGTGATGGTTGGCGTGAACGGGTCACTGCTCCATTGTTCTGCCGGACCCGTCGGTACGACATCGGTATGGCCAGCAAAAACGAATAAGGGGCCTTCGTTTCCGTATCTTGCCCACAGGTTATCGACTTCACCAAAACGCAGGTTTTCGATATCAAAGCCGATATTTGACAGGCGCTCAGCGATGATGTTCTGACATCCCATGTCATCGGGCGTAACGGATGGGATGCTGATAAGTTGTTTTGCCAGGTCTAGAGTCGCGGTCATTTTTACAGTATTTCTTTTAAGTGTTGTTTCAGGGTCTTCTGCTGCTCCTCGCTGAGCGCATGGTCCTGTTTGGTGCTCACCACGAAGTAATCGATGGCGAGCTCGCCGGCGGTAGCGATCCTCGCATTGAGTAGCCTGATATCACAGTCAATGAGCGCCTTTCCTATGGTGGCTAGTAAACCAATCCGGTCGATAGTCTCTATCTTCAGCTGAGTCGCGTTGTTATCTTTTATTTTCTTGAACCGTATGACGGTCGGTGATGGGAAGTACTTATGCTTGCTGCTACTGCTCAGCGCTGTTTTTGTTCCATCGCTTTCGGCGTTTAACTTCTGCTGCAGTAACAGCGTGATCTGTTTGGCAACCTGCGACAGTTCGATGTTGTTGGTGTTGACAGGTACCAGTTGATACGACTGCAATGCGTAGCCATTATTGGAATTATTGACCTGTGCGTTGACGATATCAACTTCACTCAAGGTAAGTGCTGATGCGACATCATGGAAGATGCCGTCCCGGTCTATCATATAGATCAGCAGTTGAATACTATTGGTGGATTCGTGGACCCTGGCTTTTACCAGGGGAGCATCTAGCGTACCTTTTTGCAAGGCGTCGAGAATCAATGATGTATGCCATGTGATCAGGCCATATGGGTGACCCTGGAAATATTCAGCGGTGAAGGTTTTCCACAGGTCATTTGCCTGGTGAGAATCGATACCCTGGAGCTCCAGCCTGCGCAGGCTGGCAGTCTGGATCTCCGAGATGTTGCTCTGTTTGTCATTTGAATGACTCAGGCCTTTGTGTAACAGGGCAGCGGTCTTGTTATATAACTCTCCTAATAACTTGTCTTTCCAGTCGTTCCACTGCTGCGGATTCGTCGCGCGTATATCTGATATGGTCAGCAGGTAGAGATAATCCAGACGTTCGATTGTTTTTACCCGTTCGGCAAAATTACTGATCACGTCAGGGTCACTGATATCTTTTCGCTGTGCAGTCATCGACATGATCAGATGGCTCTTTACTAACCAGCTGACCAGTTCTGCATCCTCTTCGGACAATCCATGAAGTATGCAGAACTCTCTGGCATCGACTGCACCGAGTTCTGAGTGATCTCCCTGACGACCTTTGGCGATATCATGAAATAATCCTGAAAGATATAATAAACCAGGGTTAGGCAGATGCTGGAACACACCACTGGCCAGGGGGAACTCGTGGCAATAGTCAGGTACTGACAGGCGCCGCATATTCCTGATAACAAACAGTGTGTGCTGGTCTACAGTGTAGGCATGAAACAGGTCGTACTGCATGCGGCCGACGATGGAGTCGAACGCCGGGATATAGGCGGCGAGTATACCGTAACGGTTCATGCGTCTTAACTCGTGTGTGACGCCACGCGAGCCGGTCATCAGTTTGATGAACAGGTGGTGGGCACGTGGGGACTGCCTGACCTCATCATCGATCAGGTGCTTGTGCATTCTGATCTGACGTATGGTCGAGGCGCGCACGCCCTGGATGTCAGGATAGTTCTGCAGCATCAAAAACAGTTCCAGCATGGCGCAGGGGTTATCCTTGAACACATCTTCATTTGTGGTTTCGATATAACCGTTTCTTACCTGGAAGCTGTCATTGATCAGTTCGGCTTCAGTATCGACATCGGCATAGATGATGACTTCCCTGAAGTGCTGCAGCAGCATCTCATTCAAACGTTGGAGCTCGATGACTGTTCGATAATATTGCTGCATGAACTGTTCGATAGCTTCGTTCCTGGAGTTTTCTGCCTTGTCTTTAAAGCCGAACTCAGCGGCAAGATCACGCTGGTAATCGAACAGCAGCCGGTCTTCACGGCGACCGGCCAGATAGTGCAGGCTGCAACGGATACGCCATAGTAAATGCTGGCCTTCGAGAAGTGTTTTTAGCTCATCTTCCAGCAGGAAGTTTTCTTTTACGAGGTCATGCAGGCTATGAGCATTGAAATGGCGCTTCGCCACCCAGCCGATCATCTGGATATCGCGCAGGCCGCCGCGGCTTACTTTCAGGTTAGGCTCCAGGTTGTATGCTGTATCGTTGAACTTGCCGTTACGCTGAATCTGCTCATCCAGTTTTGCCTGAAAAAATGATTTTGAATCCCATATATGCTCAGGGCCGGTCTTTTCTTTCATTTCCGAGAACAGTTCCTTGTCGCCGGCGAGCAAGCGTGCTTCCATGATGTTGGTAGCAACAGTGATATCCCTGGTCGATTCGTCTACACACTCTTCGATGGTGCGGACACTGTGACCGATCTCGAGTCCGATATCCCATAGCAGCATCAGGAACTGCTCTAGCAGTTCCTTGGTATTCTGATTCTCTTCCTCTTTTAGCAGGATCATCAGGTCGATGTCGGATTTCGGGTGCAGCTCGCCGCGACCGTAACCGCCGACGGCGATCAGTGCGATTTCCTGGTCAAGATTTTTAAATTGGTATGAATAGATAATCTCGATCAACTGATCGGTCAGGCTGGCCCTGCCATAGACGATGAGGTTTACATCGCAGCCGTTCTGATACTTCGCCTTCAAGCCATCAGCAATAGTCGTTACAGCGTCTTTCAGCAGTTTGATATGTTCGCCGCCAGACTTGCTGTCGCAGTTTTCCAGCTGTCTTTTTAATAAAGAAAAATCTACCAGATCGTCGATAGTATTTACATCAGGTGTTTCGCTGAGGTTTCTCATCAAATCTCATCGCCTTCGCACTGCGTCAGAACTTCGTGACCATCACTGGTCACCAGTATAGTGTGTTCCCATTGTGCTGATGCACTGTGATCCTTGGTGACTACGGTCCAGTTATCACTGAGCAGTTTGACGTGGCGCTTGCCAGCATTGATCATCGGTTCGATGGTGAATATCATGCCTTCTTCCAGTTCTATACCGGTACCGGCTTTGCCATAGTGCAGCACCTGCGGGTCTTCATGGAAGCCTTTACCGATGCCGTGCCCGCAGTATTCACGGACGACAGAGAAGTTGTTCGATTCAGCATGTTGCTGGATGACGTGCCCGATATCGCCAAGGTGTGCGCCGGGTCTGACCTGCTCGATACCGAGTTTCATGCATTCATGTGCGACCTCGCTGACACGCCTTGCGCGGACAGGTGGTTCGCCGACAAAAAACATCTTGCTGGTATCGCCGTGATAGCCGTCTTTTATCACGGTGATATCGATATTGATGATATCGCCTTTTTTAAGTTTCTTTTCACTCGGGATGCCGTGGCATATCTGGTGGTTTACCGAAGTGCAGATCGATTTTGGAAAACCGTGATAGTTGAGTGGTGCAGGGATGGCCTGTTGTACGTCGACGATGTAGTCATGGCAGATCTTGTCCAGCTCATTGGTAGTGATACCAGCTTTAACATGCGGCCGGATCATCTGCAGCACTTCGCCTGCCAGTCGCCCGGCTAGCCGCATTTTTTCTATTTCCTGTGAATCTTTTATTAATATCGCCATGTCGTTTTATATATTTAAAATCAATTGCTTAGAAAGGTTTTCTATTGCCTGGTTAGTAAAATATCGTTGTTAATTTATGCTGGTTATGGTATAAAGCGCCCGCGCTAAGAAAACTTGGTGCAAACGAGCGATATAGTCGCCCTGATGATTAGCCGTTTTGGCCGCTCATCACGGATAATTTCCAGCAGGGGCTAACTATATCTTATTTAAATTCGCACATATACCGTCACATGTAATTGGGTGCTGATTTAAGTCAGAATTTCGGCTTAATCGGTTATTTCATGGGGTATATGGAGGCATAACCCTAACCGGAGAATATATATGTCTAACGTATCTATGCGTCTGATGCTTGAAGCAGGCGTGCATTTTGGTCACCAAACCCGTTTCTGGAACCCGCAAATGTCTGAGTACATTTTTGGTGCCCGTAACAAGATCCACATCATTAACCTGGAAAAAACACTGCCGTTATACAACGACGCAGCGAATGCTATCGGTAAGATCGCGGCCAATCGCGGTACTGTACTCTTTGTCGGCACAAAACGTGCTGCACGAAATATCGTTACCGAAGAAGCGCAACGTTGCGGTATGCCTTATGTTACACATCGCTGGTTAGGCGGCATGCTGACAAACTTCAAAACCATCCGCCAGTCTATATCCCGATTGAAAGAACTCGAAGAGATGTCAGAAAACGGTGGTTTTGACCGACTGAACAAAAAAGAACAGCTGATGCTGTCACGTGAGATGGAGAAGAAGGAAAAAGTTCTCGGTGGTATCAAAGACATGAAAGGCTTGCCAAATGCCGTGTTCGTCATCGATGTGGGTCATGAAGATATCGCAATCAAAGAAGCCAATACATTAGGTATTCCTGTTTTCGGTATTGTCGACTCAAATAATTCACCTGATGGCGTCGATTACGTCATCCCGGGCAACGACGATGCGATTAAAGCTATCCAGTTATACGCCCAGGGCATAGCTGACGCTGTCATCGAAGGCAGGGCTTCTGCTGTTATCCAGCGTGCTGATGATGCGCCTGCTGCTGCACCTAAGAAAGCGGCAGCTAAACGTAAAGTCGCAGCCGCTCCAGCGGTTGAAGCAGCTGTTGTTGAAGAAGCGGCTGAGGCACCTGCTGCAGAAACACCTGCTTCAGAAACACCTGCTGTCGAAGAAGCTGCTGAAGCCAGCGAAGCAGCCGCCAAGGAAGCAGCACCGAAGAAAAAAGCTGCTGTTAAGAAGAAAGCTGCTGTTAAGAAGAAGGCTGCACCGAAGAAGAAAGCTGCAGTTAAGAAAAAAGCAGCACCGAAGAAAAAAGCTGCTGAAGGAGCAGAAGACTAATTTACAGAGTCTCAAAACAGCACAACACATTTTTTATATAGAACAAATTTATTAGGAGTATCTGTGATGCAAATTACAGCTTCAATGGTTAAAGAGCTGCGTGAACGTACAGGTTCAGGCATGATGGAATGTAAAAAAGCGCTGCAGGAAGCCGGTGGTGACATCGATGTGGCGATAGAAAATATGCGTAAAGCAGGTATGGCAAAGGCCGATAAAAAATCAGGTCGTGTCGCTGCCGAAGGCCGTGTAGTAATCAAGATCAGTGATGACGGAAAATCTGCTGCCGTGGTAGAAGTCAACTGTGAGACAGACTTTGTTTCTGGTGGTGATGACTTCCTGTCATTCGTCGATGCTATCGCCGCTACAGCGTTGAAAAATAAACCAGCCGATATCGCTGCTTTATCCGAGATGACGCTCGAAGGTTCATCTGAAACTGTAGAAGAAGCTCGCAAAGCCAAGATCGCAAAGATCGGTGAGAACATGCAACTGCGTCGTTTCGAACTGCTGGATACCGAGACTGGTACATTTGGAAGTTACCTGCACGGTTCACGTATGGGTGTGCTGGTTGAGATGGAAAACGGTAATGATGAGCTGATCAAAGATGTCGCGATGCATATCGCTGCAAGTAATCCGCTTTGTGTGAGTGAAGATGAAGTACCTGCTGAAGTTCTTGAAAAAGAAAAAGAGATACTACGTGCACAGGCGCTTGAAAGTGGTAAACCTGCTGACATCGTCGAAAAAATGCTGACTGGTCGTATCCGCAAGTACCTGGCCGAGATCACCCTGCTGGGCCAGTCATTCGTTAAAGACCCTGACAAGACAGTCGAGACACTGCTTGCAGATGCCGGTGCTACGGTAAAGCGTTTCGTACGTTATGAAGTCGGTGAAGGCATCGAGAAGAAGCAGGAAAACTTTGCCGACGAAGTGATGGCTCAGGTGAACGGTTAGGCAGAGATAGAAAGTTAAGGAAAAGCCTATATGAGTCGTTATATGCACAATTACATACATGACGGACATCGTATTTTGTGATTCAAAAGACCGGGGGACATCTCCCGGTTTTTTGTGTATACGGATTAATCAAACAATAATAAAGAGAGAGCAGTATGACAGCAGAGCCAGGCAATTATAAACGTGTCCTATTGAAACTGAGCGGTGAAGCCCTGATGGCTGATCAGGACTACGGTATCGATGCGAAGATGCTGGCACGAGTGGCTTCCGAGATCACCGAGGTAGTCAACATGGGTGTCGAAGTGGCTCTGGTTATTGGTGGTGGAAATATCTTCCGCGGTGCCGGGCTGGTGCAGTCGGGTATTGATCGAGTGACCGGTGATCATATGGGTATGCTTGCGACCGTGATAAACAGCCTGGCGATGCAGGATGCGTTGGAAAAACAGGGTATGACCTGCCGCGTCATGTCGGCTGTTAAGATAAACCGCATGTGTGAAGAATATGTGCAGAGGCGTGCGGTCAGACATCTGGAAAAAGGCCGTGTCGTCATTTTTGCTGCAGGTATCGGAAATCCGTTCTTCACTACCGATACCGCTGGTTGTCTACGTGCGGTGGAGATCGGTGCTGACACTGTGCTGAAAGCGACCAAGGTTGATGGTGTATATGATTCAGATCCGGTGAAAAATTCGGATGCGGTTCTTTATAAAACATTGACCTTCGATGAAGTGCTGGACAAGAACCTCCAGGTTATGGATGCAACGGCAATCGTGTTATGCCGTGATAACAATCTGCCATTGCGAATTTTTAATCTGAACAAGATCGGCGCATTACCGGCGACGATGAAAGATAAAACTATTGGTACAACAGTAAAGATAGGAGATAAGTAGGTGATTGATGAAATTCTTCAAGATGCAGAAGTCCGCATGGGAAAAAGTGTCGACTCATTACGTACTGAATTAACAAAGATAAGGACAGGGCGGGCGCACCCCAGCCTGCTCGACCAGATCGTCGTCGATTACTACGGCGCTGATACACCTATAAACCAGGTGGCTAACGTGACCGTCGAAGATTCAAGGACACTCGCCGTCGCACCCTGGGAGAAGCAGATGGTCGCAGTCGTTGAAAAGGCCATCATCAACTCAGGTCTTGGCCTGAACCCGTCGACAGCAGGTAACCTGATACGTATCCCGATGCCGCCACTCACGGAAGAACGTCGCCGTGAGCTGGTCAAGGTGGTGAAAAACGAAGGCGAGAACGCCAAGATAGCTGTGCGTAATATCAGGCGTGATGCTAACAGTGATTTCAAGGACCTGTTGAAAGCCAAGGATATCTCGGAAGACGAGTGTCGTGATGCCGAGGACAGTGTGCAGAAACATACCGACAAGTATGTCGCAAGCGTCGATGAAGTGATCGCGGCGAAAGAAAAGGAATTGATGGAGATATAGCAGTACTGCGGTAGCATGATGACTATGAGTGAAGCTAGCGACAGTACTGAGAGTATATTGCCGAGACATGTCGCTGTCGTTATGGATGGCAACGGCCGCTGGGCGAATAAACGCCACCTGCCACGTGCAGCAGGACATAAAGCGGGAGTCAATGCGACACGCAAGATAGTAGAAAACTGTGCAAAGCAGGGTGTCGAAGCGTTAACCATCTTTGCATTCAGCAGTGAGAACTGGAACCGGCCCAGGTCTGAGGTCAGTAACCTGATGTCGTTGTTCGTATCTACCATCACGGCAGAAGTGAAAAAGCTGGATAAAAAAAATGTACGGGTACGATTCATCGGCGACCGTACGCGGTTTTCCGACAAGCTTCAGCAAAGCATCGCTGAGTCCGAAGCGTTGACCAGGGATAATACTGGTCTGCAGCTCAATATCGCGGCGAATTATGGCGGACGCTGGGATATCGTCGAAGCCTGCAGGAAACTGGCGACAAGTGTTAAAGATGGGAGTGTCGCGATCGATGAAATCGATGAGGCGATGTTTGATTCATATGTGACATTGGCCGAGATACCAGAGCCGGACCTGTTTATCCGTACCGGTGGTGAGCAGCGTATCAGTAACTTTCTGATATGGCAGCTGGCATACAGTGAACTGTATTTCGTCGACACACTGTGGCCGGATTTCTCGGATGAGGATTTCGCTGCATCTCTGGACTGGTATGCCGGCAGGCAGAGGCGTTTCGGTAAAACCGGCGAGCAGGTGAAAGGTGATCAGCCCGTCACCGCTGAATCGGTCGCCGCTGAATAAGAACACGTTTGTAAAATAATAAAATTAATATAACGAACCTATATCATACGAATAGATGTTGTACCAACGCATATTGACCGCCATCCCGCTTGCAGCTTTTGTCTGCTGGATCATCTTTTTTCAGCCGACCTCGGTCTTTTTTTATTTCGTGTTGTTCATCGTTTTGATCGCAGCATACGAATGGGCCAGGCTGTCAGCTATCGATAATATCTATATCCGGGGAGTCTACGCACTGGTGATTACAGCCACTGCCTGGGCGATACAGACGTATGCGGCTGATTATGTTGCCTGGTCTGTTTTCATCGCCGTGATGTGGTGGTTTAGCATCACCTTCTATCTCAAATTTGCAAAACCTGAAGCGGCAAACACGGACTTAAAGATCGACAAGCTGCTGGTCGCTTTCCTGGTCTTGCCGGCCGCCGCTCTTTCTATGCAGAAGATCCATGCTTTTCAGTTCAGTCTGCATATGCAGGGACCGGCACTTTTATTCTATGCCTTGTCACTGGTATGGGTCGCTGATATCGGTGCCTATTTTTCAGGCAAGAAGTTCGGTAAAAATAAACTGGCACCGCTTATCAGCCCGGGCAAGACCAAAGAGGGATTGCTGGGCGCGGTAATAACCACTTCGCTGTATACTCTGGCGGCCAGTTTCTATTTCGATCTGGAACGAGACAAGGCCATTATGCTGGTCATGCTGTCTGTCATAGTGACGTTCATCTCGGTTACCGGTGATCTTTATATCAGCTTCCTGAAGAGGGAAGCCGGTCTCAAGGATAGCGGCAATATATTACCAGGTCATGGCGGTATGCTGGATAGAGTCGATAGCGTTTTAGCGGCCATGCCTGTGTTCCTGCTAGGTTTTAGCTGGTGGATATCTTCCAGCATACTATGAGACAGGGCAGCGCTTTACAGGTTACATTACTGGGTGCCACTGGCAGTATTGGCGCCAGTACGCTCGATGTTATAGCACGGCATCCCGATCGCTATGAGATATATGCGATAACGGCAAACACAAGTGTCGATGCGATGGTTGAACTATGTCAGCAATGGCAGCCGCAGTATGCAGTGATGAGTGATGCGCACTCTGCAGCACAATTGAGTGATAAATTATCAGCCGCTGATATAGCGACTAAAGTCTCCAATGGTGAGGCTGGGCTGCTACAGGTGGTTGAAGACAATAATGTTGATTGCGTCGTCGCAGCTATCGTAGGTGCCGTCGGTCTTGTTCCTACACTTGCAGCAGCAGCGGCAGGTAAACGGGTATTACTGGCTAACAAGGAAGCACTGGTGATGTCCGGTAAATTGTTCATGGATACAGCCAGAGAGAACAATGCGATACTGATGCCGGTCGATAGTGAGCATAATGCTATCTTTCAGTGTATGCCGGATAATCTTACCGAACATCATTCCTCGGTAAAAATGGCGAACCAGCAAGCGAGCTCAGGTATCGAGCGTATATTATTGACCGCCAGCGGTGGCCCGTTCAGGACATGGTCGGCGGACCGACTGCACGATGTTACGCCCGAACAGGCCGTCAATCATCCGAACTGGGACATGGGTAAAAAGATATCGGTCGATTCAGCGACACTCATGAATAAGGGGCTGGAACTGATCGAAGCATACTGGTTGTTCGACATGGATATCGCTAATATCGATGTGGTGATCCACCCGCAGAGCGTGATCCATTCGATGGTGACATATAATGATGGTTCGGTCGTCGCGCAGATGGGTAATCCTGATATGCGCACACCGATTGCACATGCACTGGCCTGGCCTGAAAGAATAGCCTCCGGTGTTGAACCACTGAATATTTTTGATGTCGCAAAACTTGATTTTGAACAACCCGACCTGGAGCGCTTCCCCTGTCTGCGCCTGTGTTATGAGGCGATAAAGCTTGGTGGTTCGGCGACTACGGTGCTTAATGCTGCGAACGAGGTGGCAGTCGCGGCTTTCCTCGATGAAAAGATAGGTTTCAATGATATCGCGGTAGTGATCGAACAGGCTTTAAATAAAGCAAATATAACTAAAGATGTCAGCTCGCTTGAAGGTATACTTAAAGCCGATGCCGAGGCACGAACAATAACTAATCAATGCATTGCTGCAATTCATTAAAGCTTTTATATAACTTATGAGTGTTCTACATAACATATTTTTCTTTATCGTCGCGATCGGCGTACTGGTGACTTTCCATGAATATGGTCATTACTGGGTGGCGCGAAAAGCGGGTGTCAAAGTCCTGCGTTTCTCCATCGGTTTCGGCCGGCCGTTATTGAGCTGGCGCAGGAAGTCTGCAGAAGGTGATGATATCGAGTACGTCATCGCAGCGATACCGCTCGGCGGTTATGTCAAGATGCTGGATGAGAGGGAAGGCGAAGTACCAGAATCTGATAGAGCACGTGCTTTCAATAATCAGAATATCAGCAAACGTATCGCGATAGTCTTTGCCGGGCCGGCATTTAATTTCATCCTTGCTATCTTTTTATACTGGTTCGTGTTCATGCTGGGCAGCACCGTCGATCGTCCGCTGGTCGGCGAGAGCGAAGCGGGCAGTGTTGCAGAGCAGGCCGGATTTCAGCTTCAGGATGAAGTCCTGATGGTCGGCGAGTCAGCGGTAAATTCGTGGAACCAATTCCGGCTTGCGATCCTGGATCAGGGTCTTGATGGCGGTGATATCGCTGTCCGTGTGCGTGATACTGATGGCATCGAAAGGACCAGGAATCTCGCCCTGGGAGATATGCATATCCTGGAGGATGAGGGCGATATATTCAATCTTATCGGGTTCAAACAATGGTGGCCTGTACTGCCTGCTGAAATAGGTGGTGTGGTAGAGCAGAGTGCGGCTGAAAAGGCGGGCATAAAAGAGGGTGACATCGTCCTCAGCGTAGACGGTATTGCTGTTGAGAGCTGGCTATCGCTGGTCGAGATGATACGAGTCAGGCCGGAACAGAGCATGCAGTTTTTGCTGCTACGTGATGGCACTGAATTAACGATAACAGTCGTGCCCGGGAGCAGGAAGACCGAAAACGGTGAAATACAGGGATTTATAGGTGCTTACCAGCATATACCTGAGCAGGTCCGTGAACAGCTTGTCACCCACATAGAATATTCGCCAGTCGAGGCTGTGACAAAGGCTATCGTCAAGACCTGGGACATGTCTTCGCTGACTTTACGTGTGCTGTGGAAGATGCTGACCGGTGAAGCTAACCTGGCAAATATCTCAGGCCCTATAACGATCGCGACCTATGCTGGTGTTACGGCAAGCATCGGCATTGTTTCGTTTCTGTCGTTTCTTGCTGTGATCTCGGTCAGCCTTGGTGTGCTGAACCTGCTACCGGTTCCTATGCTCGATGGTGGCCATCTGCTCTACTACCTGATCGAGATCATAAAGGGTTCTCCTGTTTCTGAAGCTTTTGAACTTCGCGGTCAGCAGGTCGGTATAGCTATCCTCGCACTGTTGATGAGTATCGCTATATTCAATGACATCCAACGTTTGATACAGTAAAGGTAATTGAAGGTCCCACGCTGTATGTCATTAATTCGTCTGTTTTTACTAGTAATCCTGGTCAATTGCCTGGCTATGGTCTCTGCCCATGCAGATGCTTTCGTGGTCAGTGAGATAAAGATTGAAGGATTGAAACGTCTGCCGGATGGTACGCTGCTGAACTACATGCCTATCGTCGTCGGTGACCCTGTCGATGACACCCAGATTACCTATGCCATAAGCGAGTTATACAAGACCGGTTTTTTCGCCGATGTGCAGTTTTTTCGTGATGGTGATGTACTTGTGGTAAGGGTCAAAGAGCGACCTTCTATTGCAGATGTTGAATTCAGCGGTAATTCGGACATCGATGATGATGCGCTAAAAGATGCACTGCTGAATATCGGCGTGACACGCGGACAGATCTATAACCGTTCCCTTCTCGAAAAATTAACCCTGGAGCTGGAACGCGTATATTTCAGCCAGGGAAAATACGGCGTCAAGATCAATACCGAAGTCACCGAGCTGGATCAGAACCGTGTCGATATCGATATCACTATCTCAGAAGGCCAGGTGGCACTGATCAAGCACATCAATATCGTCGGCAACGAAGCCTACGATGATGACACCCTGCTCGATGAGCTGGAGTCGGGCGTTCCTTCTTCCTGGGCACTGTTGTCATCTGCTGATGAATATTCGAAACCTAAGCTGAATGGAGACCTCGAGAAAATCCGCTCTTATTATATGGATCGTGGATATATCCGGTTCAACATCGAATCTACGCAGGTGTCGATAACCCCGGATAAACAGGATATCTACATAACGATCAACGTATCAGAAGGAGATCGCTATAAGATATCATCATCCAAACTGACCGGTGAACTGGTGGTCAACCGGCAGACCATGGAGTCGCAAATTTACACGCGTCAGGGGATGTACTTTTCCCGAAGTCTGATGACCAGCAGCAAGAAACGGCTGGAAGACCAGATGGGGCGGATCGGTTATGCTTTTTCCGAGGTCAAGGTTACACCGGATATCGATGACGACAGGAAAGAGGTCGCGCTGACATATTTCGCTATTCCCGGAGAGAAAGTCTATGTCCGTCGTATCGATATCTTCGGTAATGACAGCACGCAGGACCAGGTGTTCCGCCGTGAGATACGCCTCATGGAGGGTTCGATTCTCGCCAGTGATTTGCTGGAACGTTCGAAGATCCGTATCCAGCGTCTGCCATTCGTAGAAACAGTTAGTATCGATACCGTACCTATCCCGGGCTCTACCAGCCAGGTTGATCTCAAGGTCAAGGTAGAAGAGAAACTGGCGGGTAGTTTCAATATCGGTGCCGGCTTCTCACAGACACAGGGCCTGATCTTTAACGTCGGTCTGACTCAGGAAAACCTGTTCGGTACAGGTAAACGGCTTGCTCTCAACGTTAATACTGACCGTGCAAATACTATCTATAGCGGTTCCTATACCAATCCGTATTACACCATAGACGGTATCAGCCGTACGGTCAGCGTTTCATTCCGTGACAGGGATGCATCTGAAGAGCTTATCAATAATTTCCAGACCAACTCCGGTGACCTGAATATCAGTTACGGTATTCCACTGTCTGAATTTAATACATTGAATCTCGGATACGGTTTCAGTCACGTCAAGATCATACCTTCGACCATTAATCCGTCGGTGGATGTGACCCTGTTCCTTGCCGAGAATGACGGGCAGACCCGATATAACAGCCTTACGTTAAATACCAGCTTCTCGCATGACACGCGAAACCGTACCGTTTTTGCCAACGCCGGCTCGCAACAGACTATCGGCATGAATATGACCGTTCCAGGAAGCGACCTGGAATACTACAAGATCAGTTATATCACCAATACCTATATCGGTGTTACCAGTGCTACCACCTTGTTGTTGCGCTCGAATCTGGCCTACGGTGATGGTTACGGCAAGACCGCTGCGTTACCTTTCTTCGAGCGCTATTTTGCCGGTGGTATACGTACTGTCAGGGGTTATGAGTCTAATTCACTGGGTCCGAGGGACCCGGTTTCCGGTTTCTCAGTCGGTGGTAATTTACGTGTTACCGGTGGCGCTGATTACATATTTCCTATACCATTTGTCGAGAAACCGCCCAGTTCGTTGCGTCTGAGTCTGTTCCTCGATATTGGTAATGTCTATTTAAATAATTTTAATACATTCGACGCGGAACCGGGTGAGACCGGGTTCCAGGTCGACCAGTTAAGAAGCTCGGCAGGTGTTTCGCTGGTATGGATTTCGCCTATTGGCCCGTTACGTTTCAGTTATGCTGAGACCATCAATGACGTACCTGGCGATGATTTGCGAGCTTTCCAGTTTAGTATCGGTTCATTCTTCTAAGGAGAAAAAAAGTGAAAAAGTTAGTACTAGGTTTAATTTTATTATCAGGTCTATTATCCGCCAATGCTATCGCGGCAGGACTAAAAGTAGGTGTGGTAAGTGTGGAGAGAATCCTTACGGAAGCGCCTCAGGTCGATGCGGTGAACACATCGATGCTCGAGCGTTTCGGTCCGCAGCGCGATGAACTGCAAGCAGCTGAAAAAGACATCACCAAGCTGCAGGAAAATTACAAGCGCAACGAGCTGGTTTTGACTGAAGACAAACTCAACGATCTGAAAAAAGATATCATCACAAAGATCCAGACATTGAAACAGAAAGAAGCAGTGCTGACACAGGAAGTCGCCACCGTGCGTAACCAGGAACTGGCAGTGTTGCAGCAACAGGTCAGTGGCATCATCGACGATATCGCCAAGAAAGGGAAATATGATCTCATTCTGAGTGAAGGTGTTGCTTACTCATCAGAGAAGCTCGATATCACGGATAAAGTACTCGATATGATGAAGGCTGCCTTTAAAAAGAAAAAGTAATAGCACAACAGGCATAGAAAATACTAGCAGGGTAGAGTGATGACAATCAAACTGTCTGAACTGGCTGAGAAAACGGGTTGCCGTCTGCATGGCGATGACTGTTTGATAACCAATGTCTCAGATCTTGATGCTGCTAAAGAAGGTGATCTCGCCTTTATTTATAATCCCAAATATCTGGACAAGATCGCCTCGACTGATGCATCTGCCATCATCTTGAAAGATATCTGGCTGGAGCAGTGTCCGAAGCCTGCGCTGGTTGCTGAAAATCCAAGGCTGGCTTTTGTCAAGGCAGCGCGGTTATTAAATCCTGAAAAAAGATACCAGCCAGGCATTGCCGGCAGTGCTGAGATAGCCGCTGATGTCAGCGTTCCTGAGTCTGCGTATGTCGGGCCGAACGTCGTCATCGAACCAGGTGTCATTCTTGGCGAAAACATACAGATATCAGCCAATACCGTTATCTGTTCAGATGCCAGGATCGGCGATAATACGGTCATCCACCCGAACGTATCGATTGGCCATAGTGTCGAGATCGGAGACAACTGTATAATTTATGCAGGTACAGTCATCGGTGCCGATGGTTTTGGTTACGAGAGAGATGGCGACCACTATCTGAAGGTTCCTCAACTGGGTAGTGTTCGAATCGGTAATAATGTCGAGATCGGTGCAAATACAGCAGTAGATCGTGGTGCTCTACGCGATACAGTTATCGGTGATGGCGTCAAACTCGATAACCTGGTGCAGATCGCACATAACGTGGTCATCGGTAAACACACCGTCATGTCCGGGCATTCGGGTATCGCTGGTTCAACCAAGGTAGGTGAGTACTGTCTGATCGGTGGCGGTGTTGGTATCAGTGATAATATCGAAGTTTGTGATAATGTCGTCGTCATGGGCAGGACACTGGTCTCGGGCTCGATAGATAAGCCCGGTGCTTACGCGTCCAGTATGCTGACAGATGAGGTCAAGAACTGGCGCAAGAATGCTCTACGATTCAAGCACCTGAATGAGATGGAAAAACGACTGAAAGCACTGGAAAAGAAATTCGAATCTGAAAAATAACTCTTCTGTCACCATCTGGCATGGCGATAGATATACTGGAGATGTTCTGTGAGTGAGATGTATGTAGAAGAAATAAGAAAATTTTTGCCACACCGGTATCCTTTCCTGCTGGTCGACCGGGTGATTGAGTGTGTTCCCGGTGAGACCATCACAGCGATAAAGAACATCTCGGTCAATGAACCACAATTTACCGGACACTTTCCTAACCAGGCGATTATGCCCGGGGTTCTCATCATCGAAGCACTTGCCCAGGCTACTGGTCTTTTAGGGTTTCGTACCATGAGTGAAGAACCCAGTGAGGATATTTTGTATATGCTGGTCGGTGTCGATAATGTCCGCTTCAAACGTCAGGTAGTGCCCGGCGATCAGCTGGTTTTAAAAGCAAAAATAGAACGCCGATCTAAAGTGATCTGGAAGTTTTCCTGCGAAGCAACAGTCGATGGCGAGTTATGCACCGCTGCTAACCTGTTATGCGCAGCATCACCAAAAGACGGGCAGTAAGCAATGATTCATCCCCAGGCAATTGTTGATCCCTCGGCAAAGATTGCTGACGATGTATCTATCGGTCCATTCTGTGTCATCGGCGCAGATGTGGAGATCGGTTCCGGAACGACAGTGGCCTCTCATGTTGTCATCAATGGGCCGACCAGGATCGGCAAAGATAACGAGATATTCCAGTTTGCGTCTATCGGGGAAAAACCACAGGATCTGAAATTCGACAACGAACCGACAGAACTCGTTGTCGGTGACAGGAACAGGATCCGTGAATATGTCACCCTGCACCGGGGTACGCCATCGGGTGGTAATGTGACGAAGGTCGGTAACGACAACCTGCTTATGGCCAGCGTCCATGTGGCGCATGACTGCATCGTTGGCAACAATGTTATCCTGGCAAATGCGACCGCCCTGGCGGGTCACGTTATCGTCGAAGATCATGTCATCCTGGGCGGCTACACCACGGTGCATCAGTTCACCCGTATCGGTGCACATGCTTTTACCGGGTTCTCTACAGCGATCGACCGTGATGTGCTACCGTTTTTCACCGTTGCCGGTAACCGGGCACGGGCTGTTGGAATCAACAAGGAAGGCCTGAAGCGTCGTGGGTTTTCTCCTGAAAGCATCCGCGCCCTGCAGGAAGCTTTCAAATTACTCATCAAGTCGACCTGTTCGCTCAAGGTTGCTCTCGAAAAGGCCGAGGAAATAGCGCAGAAGGACGCGAATGTACGCAAGATGCTGGATTTTCTTGATGCCAGTGAGCGTGGCTGGATTCGGTAGTTTTTTTATCTGGTTTCTGCCGTCTGTGTGGGGACTTTTGACTTTTTCTTTTACTGAATATTTACCTGGTACTTTGTGTTTGACTTTGCGGGTCTCGCACCGCGGGCGAGAACCGCAATGCCAAATAAAAAGTAAGAACTACATATTGAGAAAAGGGAAAACAATCAAAAATCACCCAACTTCCAAACATCAAACGCCGGCTCCTCATAAGGATGACTCTCCCTCATCGCCAACACAGCCCCTTTGACTAGTTCATCTACACAGACAAGTTCGATCTTGACCTCGGGGACCTGTTCCACTACACCTTGCGAACCAATCGCAGGATTACTGTCCTGCAGTGGTCGAAACTGTCCGATGCCAGTTGTTTGCCAGCAGCAGCTGTCATAGTTTCCGATCCGTCCTGCACCGGCATCGAACAGTGCCTGCTTGACTTTTTCCACATGTTTTTCAGGGACATATACGCAGATTTTATACATGGTGAGTCCTGTTCGCTAAGCTTGAAATAGCTTAGACTATCACCATAGTAGTTAGACACAAAATTCAAAATTAAAGACAGGAACAAACAAATGAGTGGTGGTATACAACTATCATCCGAGATGATCTCGGAGATAAAAGCAGTAGTGACGAAAAACGATCCGGCAGCGGACAATGATTTGTATTTCATGCAGTATCTATCAGCCATTACAGGATACGTTCTCGCACAACAGGATCAGCCCGGCCTGGATAAGAAAGGTCTTATCGCTGATCTGTCTCAATTCATGGGTCAGGTGGTAGACCAGGTGGAACAGGACATGAAACCTGCAGAAGATGCATTTGGTATCTGGAAGCCAGGCGATAGCTAGACCTCATGGAGATATCATTCTGGCTAGACCGCTGGAACAATAATAAGACAGGTTTTCACCAGCAGAAGATAAATCCTTATCTCGCGTATTTCTACGGCAGCAAAGGGCCGCAAGTAGAGCAGCGTGAAGAATTTAAAGTGTTCGTTCCATTATGTGGCAAGAGTAAAGACATGCTCTGGCTGTCACAGAATAATTACAAGGTGTTCGGTGTCGAGTGTAGTGGCCGTGCAGTAAAAGATTTCTTCGAAGAGAATGCACTTAACTATAAACATGCCGAGAGAGATCAGCATGCACTGTATCAGTCCAGTGACCTGCCAGCGCTGATAGAGATCTACCAGGGTGACTTTTTCGAGTTGTCGGCGGCAGACCTCGATGATGTTACCGATATCTTCGACCGTGCATCACTGGTCGCACTGCCTGTCGATATGCGTCAGACGTATGCAGATAAGATGGCAGAATTGCTAAAGCCAGGTGTGCGCACCTTGCTGGTGACATTGACATATGATCCTGCAGAAATGGATGGCCCGCCATTCTCGGTCACTGAAGATGAAGTGAACGCATTATATGCTGATAACTTTACAGTACAGAAACTTCTGCTCAAAGAGGTGATCGAAGATGAGCCCGGTATGAAGAACCGTGGTCTCACATCTCTAGTAGAAACCGTATACAAATTAGTTCGTAATTAAGTCTTATAAAGTCGTAATAATCAATCAGAGAGTCAGTAAGTTTATGTCAACAGTCATGCCATCAGAGAACAGTACTGCAGCGGTCACTGAAAATCTTCAGGTCGATCACCATCCCTCATTCAAGTGGCTGCGCAGTGAACGTATCGACTCACTGAACCTTACACTGCAGGAATTCCAGCATATCAAAACCGGTGCGCTGCATTACCACATGGATGCCGAGAACACCGAGAATGTTTTCCTGGTCGCCTTCCGGACCGTGCCGATGGATTCGACAGGTGTCGCTCATATCCTGGAGCATACCTCGCTGTGCGGTAGCAAGAAATATCCTGTTCGAGATCCGTTTTTCATGATGATAAGACGTTCGCTGAACACTTTCATGAATGCTTTTACCAGCAGTGACTGGACAGCGTACCCATTCGCCAGCCAGAACAGAAAAGATTTCAATAACCTTCTGGATGTCTATCTCGATGCAGTATTTTTCACCCGTCTCGATGAACTGGATTTTTTACAGGAAGGGCATCGTGTCGAATTCAAACAGGCTGATGACGTAAACAGTGAACTGGAATACAAAGGTGTCGTATTCAACGAGATGAAAGGTGCGATGAGCTCACCTGTCAGTGTGCTCTGGCAGGAAGTCAGCAAATACCTGTACCCGACATCGACTTACCACTACAACAGTGGTGGTGAGCCACAGGATATTCCTGATCTCACTTATCAGCAGTTAAAAGACTTTCACAAGACCCATTATCATCCGAGTAATGCTGTCTTCATGACCTTTGGTGATATACCGGCGTCCGAACATCAGCAGAAATTTGAACAGCAGGCGCTGTCATCATTCGACAGACTGGACGTCAAGATTTCTGTTAAACCTGAGAAGCGGTACCTGGCGCCGATCATCGTAGAAGAAGCGTATGCCTATGATGCTGTTGCTGAGGAAAGCACTGAAGATAAAGCGCATCATGTGCTGAGCTGGCTGCTGGGTCCCTGTACTTCGCTGGATGAGATGATGAAAGCCAACCTGTTATCGCAGGTGCTGCTGGATAACAGCTCCTCACCATTGCGCCAGGCGCTGGAGACCACCGATCTGGCGGCGGCACCTTCACCGCTGTGTGGCCTCGAAGACTCTAACTATGAGATGTGTTTCTTATGTGGGTTAGAGGGCAGCAAGGTCGAGAATGCGCAGGCGTTCGAGGACATGGTGATAGCGGTGTTGAATGATGTCGCTACGAATGGCATACCGCAGGAGAAACTGGAAGCGGTACTGCATCAACTGGAACTTAGCCAGCGTGAAGTCGGCGGAGATAGCTACCCGTTTGGCTTACAGTTGATCCTGAGTGGCTTGACTGCCGCCATCCATCGCTCGGAACCTGCATCACTGCTCAACCTCGATCCTGTGATCGAGTCTCTGCGCGAAGACATCAAGGATCCGGAATTTATCAAGAACCTGGTCAAACAACTGCTGCTGGACAACCAGCACCGCGTCCGCCTGACGCTGCGTCCTGATGAAAACCTGAGCCAGCGAAAAGAACAGGCCGAAAAAGCTCACCTGGCTGCGATCAATGCCGCGATGAGTGACAGTGACAAGCAGCACGTGGTAGCACAGGCAAAAGCTCTGGCCGAGCGTCAGGCGCAGGTCGATGATCCCGGCGTATTGCCAAAAGTCGACCTTGATGATGTGCCGGCTGAAGTCAAGATCCCACAGGCGACGAAACGTACCATCGCAGATACTGAATCCACTGTCTATATGCAGGGAACCAATGGCCTTGTCTACCATGAAACCGTCTGCGAACTGCCGGAACTCAGCGACGAAGAACTGGCTATGCTGCCGTATTTTTCCAGCTGTCTGACTGAGCTTGGCTGTGGCGATAAAGATTACCTGCAGGTACAGGAATGGCAGTCCAGTGTCAGCGGCGGTATTCATGCTTCACATAGCATCCGTGCCTATACCGATGATGCGCAGAGAGTCCGTGCTTATTATATCTTCTCCGGCAAAGCGCTGGGACGGAACAACAGGAAGCTCGCGGAGCTGATCTACGAGACACTTAACAATGTCAGGTTTGATGAAGATGACCGTATTGCTGAACTGATCACCCAGATACGATCACGCCGTGAGCGCAGCGTGACCGGTAGTGGTCATAGCCTGGCGATGACTGCTGCGGCCAGTGGTCTCAGCCCGGTAGCGTCGTTGAGTCATAGCTTTAGAGGACTTGCCGGTATCAAGTCACTGAAGGCGCTTGATGATTTACATAACAGTGATAAAGCAGCGATCAAGAATACCGCCAGGGTTTTCTCTTCTCTCCACGAGAAGATAAAAGCCGCTGCCAAGACGTATATGCTGACCGTGGAAGAAGATAAGGTCGAGCAGACGGTCGAAGAGTTTGAACAGGTCTGGCTATCTGCCGATTATCAGAACAGTAAGCCATTCAGCCTGGCCGAGATAAAACAGCAGAGTAAACAGATGTGGGTAGCCAATACACAGGTTAACTTCTGTGCCAAGGCATACCCGACTGTCACCATGGAACACGAAGACGCTGCTGCGCTATCGGTACTGGGCGGTTTCATGAGGAACGGTTATCTGCATACAGCAGTCCGTGAGCAGGGAGGTGCCTACGGTGGCGGCGCAACACATGATATGAACATTGCCGCGTTTAAATTTTATTCTTATCGGGATCCTCGCCTTGTTGCGACACTGGAAGATTTTGATAAGGCGATCGACTGGGTGCTGGACAGTGAACATGAATATCGTCAGTTAGAAGAAGCCATCCTCGGTGTTGTAAGCAGTATGGATAAGCCCGGTTCACCGGCGGGTGAAGCCAGGTCAGCCTTTCATAACGAACTGCATGGACGTACGCGTGACAAACTGCAACAGTTCCGTCAACGTGTTCTGAAAGTTACTATCGATGATCTGAAGCGCGTCACCAGGTGCTACCTCAAAGAGGGAGAAGCAAGTGTCGCAGTGATCACCAGCGCAGCAACACGCGATGAGGTCGGTGATCTTGGGCTTGAAGTAATCAATCTATAGCAGGTTTAAGTGTTTGCAAGCCAGAATGCCAGCCGCATCGCGACTGGCATTTTTGTATGGATTGTGTGGTTATAGCTGTTTTTTCATGGCTTACTATGGACTGGTCGCGATGGCGATGCATGTCGTGAAGCAATCCATTCAATAACTACATACAGGACGAACATATGAAAGTTGCATATATCTTTTCAACACAGGGCCATTCGGTATCATATAAGCTTGGCAAGATGATCCTGCCGCAGCTCGAAGAAGATGCACATGGTGTCGAGGTGGTTGGAATGTTTTTCTTTGAGGATAACGCCTATGTCTTGCAGAAGGATAATCCCATCGGTGAACGCCTGGCCAAAGTCGCTGCAGATAGCGGGATGTTATTGATGGCCTGTGACCAATGCGCTTACGAACGCGAGATCGACGACAAGCTGGTCGATGGTGCGAGTATCGGCTGTTTTCCAAATCTTTACGGTGCGCTCTCCGGCAACATGCCTGACCAGGTGATAACACTGTAATGCTGTTGATGCGTAGCTGATGAATATCTTCTTTATCGGTTCATCTGGTGCGCTGTCGCTAACGCCATTCAAAAGCCTGCTGTCGTCTGATCATAAGGTGTCCGCAGCAGGCTGTTATAATCCAGTAACGCTCGATAATAAGATCATCGCGCTCGAAAATGAGTCACTGGCACTGGCGGCGAACCAGTTATCGGTACCTGTTATCGATATGTCGCAAACGGCCGATGACATCATCAGGCAATGCACTGAATATGAGATCGATATCATACTCATGTCCTGCTACGGCAAACGGCTGCCCGATGCCATAATCAACCTGGCTGCAGCTGGCTGCTACAACATGCATCCATCGTTATTGCCCGCATTTCGAGGACCGGAACCGATTTTCTGGCAGATGAGAAACGCTGCTGATGTCGGTGTCAGCTGGCATCGGGTAAGCCATGATTTCGATGCGGGTGACATCGTATCGCAACAGCTGGTCAGGCTTGATGATGGTGTTTCCTATGGTGAGATCAGTTCGCGGTTAGCCGAGGCCGGTACAACGCTGATGCATCAATTTTTAGCAGGTATCGATACGGGTGACCTGACCACGGTTGCTCAAGATAATGATATCGCCAGTTACTATCCGTATCCCTCGGCATGTGATTTTGTTATCGATACGAAATATTCAGCACGTGAGATCTATAACTTCATGTGCGCTACACGTGTGTTTGCTCAGCCATATCTATACCAGCATGCTGGTATGCGGTTTTTACTGGATAAAGCGCTCGACTTTGATACCAACCTCACGCTGGAATCGATAGAAATCCAGGGTGACAGGCTGTATATCCCCTGTAATGATGGTGTGTTAACCGTAACGTATACTGATAAGATAAATATTTAGTGTTTTTCACAGTGGGCGCTCTGCTAAAACCCACAGGATCTGTCTTATGCCGGAACAGTACCAGCTCATCGAAACCCGTCTACAGGAAAAACTGGAAAACGGTACCACGCGATGTAATCTCTGTCTGTGGCGCTGCAAGATCGGGCATGGCCAGCGTGGTTTCTGCCAGGCGCATGTCAACAGGAACGGAACGCTGTATAACCTTTCTTATGGCATCCTGTCTGCGATCGATATCGATTACATCGAAGAAAAACCGGTCAAGCATTATCGTCCCGGAAGCAGGGTGATGTCGGTCGGTAGTTATGGTTGTAGTTTTCGCTGCGGCGGTTGCCATAACCTCGATATATCCTGGGGTGTGGCAGCGCTCGATGAACTGGCCAAGGGCCAGTCGACGGAAGTCTGGGTACCACCGCAAAAACTGGTCGATACGGCTGTCAGGGCGGGGGTGCAGGGTATAGCATTTACCTATTCCGAGCCGGCAGTATGGCTGGAATATGTACTGGATGTCTGTGAGCTCGCCCATCAGGCGGGTCTCTACACGGTCTATGTCTCTAACAGTTTTGTTAGCGACGAAGCACTGGAGCTGTTAGCTGGTAAAGTGGATGTGCTATGTTCGGATATCAAGAGCATGAGAGATGAGTTCTACCAGGAGATCTGCAGACCGGCAAAAGTCGAGCAGGTCCTGGCATCGATCAAAAAAGCACATGATCTGGGCATCCATGTCGAAACCCGCACCAATATCATCCCGGGAAAGAATGACGACCCCGAAGAACATTTTCAGATCGCCTGCTGGATCAGGGACAACCTCGGTGCTGACAGTCCCTGGCACGTCACCCGTTTTTTCCCGGCCTATAAACTGAGCCATGTACCGGAGACGCCCGAGCATATGCTATTTGATGCCGAGGCTGAGGCGAAACGTGCGGGCTTGAAAAACGTTTACGTGTATAATGACAAGGGTTGTGATTGCGCGACTGAGAACAAACCGATAGAGGTTTATCTGAACAGTAGTGCTGAAGAATTACACCAGGTTAAACAGTGTGCCGCCAGTTGTTGCGGTGATGACGGCGTACTGTTGAAAAAGTATGAAGCAGGTTCTAAATAAGAGATAAGTTAGAGGTTAACGATGGCAAGAACGGTTCAATGCGTGGTTTTAAAGGTCGAAGCTGAAGGTCTGGATGCGCCGCCGCATCCGGGAGAACTGGGTATACGAATATATGAGAATGTCTCGAAAGAAGGCTGGAAACAGTGGCTGGAGCGTCTCACTACCATCATCAACGAAAACGGATTGAATACCGCCGACCCTAAAAACCTCGAACTGATCGAGAAGCATATGCTGGGATTCTTCTTTGAAGAAGGTGATTACGGACAGGCACCGGCTGGTTTTCAGGCTGGCGGCGGTGGCAAGAAATAAGCATATAGCACGTTAGCTGTGTTCGAGGTATCTGACAGGATGCCGGGCTATGAGAGCACTATGTGATATTGAAAACAGGTGCTGTTATAAAACATAGCTGTTCATAGGCTTCGCGGATAGCAGAAGTCGCCAGCTCTGATGTTTCTGCGCTGGCAAAGATATAGCCCAGGTACTGATTGCCTTCAGGTAACGGCATGAGTTCATGGCCTTCGCGGATGATGATATCTATCTTGTCGATGTGTTCGACCCTGCTGGCTTCCAGCAGACCTTCCACCCGCCTTAATAATCCTTTTTCCCTGACCGGGATCATCATGACGGCCCGGGCCTGCTCCGGTGTGCTGACATCCAGTGGTTCGTCGATGGCGAGAGAGATGGCCAGTTCTTCGATACCGAATTCACCGTTATCCAGTATCCTTGCACAGTCACCGCCGATCGTGCGTGAGGCTATCTCCAGTATCCAGACCTGACGCTCAGCATCGATCCTGCACTCGGCATGTACCGCACCCGTGACCAGGCCATAGGCATCACAGGCTTTTTGTATCACCGCTTTTATGGATTGCTGCAGCTCTTCATCAAGAGCCGTCGGGGTGACATAGATGGTCTCGGCAAAATACGGCCCGATCAGCGGGTCAGGTTTGTCGAAGATGGTGATGGTGTTCAGTGTGCCATGGTGCAGGTAGCCTTCGTAGGCGATTTCGATACCGTCGATGTATTCTTCGATCAGCAGGTGCTGCTGTTCGAACTCACCTGAAGCTGTAGCGACGATTGCTCTAAGACGGTCACAGGCTGCGAGGAACTCGGCTTCATTGTCCGTGCGGATGACGCCACGGCTGGCGGACATGTTTACGGGTTTCAATACACAGGGCCATGGCAGGCCGGCCATCTGCTTTTCCAGTGACTTCGATAGATCCAGCAGATGATGGAAAGGTACCGGACAGTCCGCCTGAGCAAGTTGTGCACGGGCGAGGTCTTTGCGATAAGAGCACTGTGCCGCCTGCGGCGGGTTATGAGGCAGGTTCAGCGTCCGCGCACATAATGCGGCCAGTTCGACGGTCTGATCGTCACTGCCGAGGATACCTGCGAAGGGTCTTTCGCGGTTTTCATTCAATATGGTGTCCAGCGTCGAATCGGGTTCAGCGAAATCAACGTGTATGCCATTGGCAACTTCCGATACCAGGGAATGCTTTCCTTCAGAGGCGATGACCACTTCCAGGCCGAGGTTTCTGGCAGCCTTGATATAAGGTGCGATACGGTAACTGTTATGGTGTGAGATCAGTAACAGCCGTTTGTGTTTCGTGATTGGCATGGTCTCGTCGCGGCGCTTCGTTTACCAGGCTATGGCTTAAAAATAAAAGGGGCGGGCCATATTATAATATGACTCACCCCCGTGTCTGGCTTAAACCTGTCTGAGACTGGAATGCGCTTTAGCGCTACCTTTAACCGCAACCACCGCCAGCTGCACCACATCCGCCGCAGGCACCGCCGCTGCTGGTATTGGCAAAGACATTCTTGAAGACAAAACTGGCGTTAGCGCCTTCGGTCTGATAGTCGATCTCGACGCCTTCGAGAAAGCCGAGCGCGACGGCATCGACATGGACTTTGAGACCGTCTTTTTCCAGGACAGTGTCGAATGGTGTTGCCTGGTCGACAAAGGTCATACCGTAAGACATGCCGCCACAGCCGCCACCCGAGACGAAAATACGAACGCCGTTGACGCCATCTTCGCTCTCGGTCAGAGCTAATAACTGTTTGACTGCTTCGTCAGAGACGCTGACCTGATCGGTTAACTGGGTATTGAATTGTACTTGAGACATATAAAAACTCCTGCTGAGTCGCTGTGATCTTGAAGCTATACTATCATGATTTGACCATGATTTCTCGCGATGATTCCTTTAGAAATCATAAGGATATTCGCTATATCTTGCAGCGATAAAGCCGTGTACTCTGTGCTGGCTCAGGATGTTCTAACTCGTCTGGCGATGATGGAACAGCACATATAGACTGGGGACCAGTATCAGGCTGACGAACAGCGAGAAGCTCAGTCCCCAGACGATGACGAATGCCAGCGGCTGCAGCATCTCGGAGCCCTCACCGAGGCCGATGGCCAGCGGCATCATACCGAATACGGTGGTCAGGGTAGTCATCAGGATAGGGCGCATGCGCAGCGAGGCAGCCTTTTTGACCGACTCGATCATCAGCCCGCTTCGCTCTCGTTCTATCTCTATCTGCTCGACCAGTACGATGGCATTGTTGACAACGATACCCGTGAGCATGATCAGCCCGAGCCAGACTGGCATCGACAGGCTCATTTCTGGAGTGACGAGCAGGCCGATCGCGACACCGACAGCAGCGAAAGGGATGCTGAGCATGATGATCAACGGATTTAACAGTGACTCATACTGCACGGCCATGACCACCAGTACCAGGAATATGGCGAGCAGCAAAACCGCCAGCCCCGTTTTCTGGCCTTCTTCCAGGGTCTTGTTGGTATCATTATCATAGAGTATGTAACCTTCCGGTAGCGGCAGTAAGTCCAGCCTGCTCAGTACTTCTGCAAGGACTTTCGTCTGGCTGTATTCAGGGTCATAGGAAGCTGATATCTCGACGATGCGCTGCTGATGGCTACGCACGATACGACTGGCGGTCGGTTTGCGGGTGATATATGCGATATCCCCCAGCCGTATCGCGTTTCCGTTCCTGTAATCGACCATCAGGTTCTGTAAAACGTTCGGGTTATAGCTGTTAGCCCGTGACAGGCGTACGCGTATATCAAAATCTTTATCTCCCTCGATGTAGTTACTGATGATGTCGCCATCCAGCGCTATCTTCAAGGCACTGCCTATGACGGTTGCATCGATGCCAAACTCGGCTGCACGCTGCCGGTCGATGCGTATATTAAGTTCGGCTTTGACCTCTTCATAGGAATGTGTGAGATTCTTCAGCCCGGCCACGGGCTCCAGCAGGGTAACTGCCTGGTCGCCCAGTTCACGTAAGGTATCGAGGTCTTCACCCCTTATGTGGATGCTGACATCATCGCTGCCACGTGCAAGGTGTAAGCCGCGCACACCGGATACCCTTAGCCGAATCTTGAAGCCTGTCAGCTTAAGTGTGTCTATCTTTTTCTGCATGGATTTTGTCCATTGATCACTGCTTAGCGAGCGCTGGTCAGAAGGCGTCAGCTGTATCTTGATAGAGCTGTAGTTACTGTTCTCGAATTCTGAACGGCCAAAGACAAAGCCGCCGGCGGTGGTGAACAGCGAGCTGACTTCGTCCTGCTGCAGTAGCAAATCTTCTATCTGATCGACTGCACTATCCATCTCTTCGAGCTGCATGCCGGCATCACCGCTGATCGAGAGTGATACCTTGCCTTCGTCGACACGTGGTAACTCGATACGTTTTGTGCTGTTGATCTGGTAGATAGCGGCACTCAATAGCAGGCTGAAAAGCAGCAATGTCTTTATTGGGCTGGACAGAAAAAAATGTGATTTACTCGTATAAAATACTTTAAGTATGTTTATTATATTATTGATTATATTTAATTTGTATTCTCGGTATTTGACCTTTGCACCCAGTGCGGGGACCAGGGTTAAGGCAACGGCAAGAGAAGCAAGCATGGCGGATGTGATGGTTATGATCAGTTCCTGAAATAACAGGCCTGACATGCCGCCGATAAAGAGAAAAGGTAACAGGGCTCCCAGGTTGGTACTGGTGGATGCGACTATCGGGCTGTTCACTTCTATAGCTGCATTGATGGCATCGTCTTCTGACACTTCTCCCTGTGACTGGTGACGGGTTATGTTCTCCAGCATGACGATGGTGCTGTCGATCAACAGTCCCATGCCCAGTGCCAGTCCACCCAGTGTCATGATGTTCAATGTCAGATCAAAGATCTGCATGATGATAAACGTCACCAGGATCCCGATAGGGATGGCAGTGCCGATGATGAGGGTGCGTAACATGCTGCCCAGGAACATGTAGATGACAAGCATAGCGAGCAAAGCACCGCTGATGGCTGCAATCGATGCATTGGTTACCGCGTGCCTGACAAAAATTGACTGGTCATCGACGATGGCCAGGTTGATATCTTCAGGGATAGCGTTCTGTGTCTGCAGGTTCTTAATCCTGTGCTTGACTTCATCGACTACAGCGATGGTATTTGCCTGTGGTTGTTTCTGTATGGACAGTTTTACTCCGGGGACTTTGTTCAACCTTATACGAAGCCGTTCGTCTTTATGTTTATCGACTACTTTGGCGACATCATTAACGCGGATGGTGTCGTCGATGCGACCGTTGTCATCGGTAACAGTGTTGTTCGGTTGCAGTGGCAGTTGCTTGAGTTCGCTTAGCGAGCTGAAGCGACCCTCGGAACGCGCCGAGATCTCCTGCCGCCTGGAGATCATCCTACCACCGGGTGAGTCGGTGTTCTGCTGACTGATCTGTTGTGCGAAGTTCTGTAGCGAGAGCCCGATATTGGCCAGTTTTTCCTGGTCAGGGATGATCTGTATCTCTCGCTCCAGTCCACCACCGACCTCGACTGCGGCGACACCCGGAAGATTCAGAAACCATTTGGAAAAGATATAGTCCGCCCAGGTACGCAGTTCAACCGAGTTGAGTTTGCTGGAACTGACGACCAGTTCCATAACCGGGATCTGTGAGGGGTCGCGTTTATAGATCACTGGAGGCTCATCATTCTCTGGTAAGAAGCGCTTTGCCCGGTCGAGGCGAATGCTGGCATCTCGTAACGCATTGTTGATATCAACCCCATAAGGGAAACCCAGGCTGACTGCACTGCGTCCTTCGCTGGTTTCGGAATCGATGGATGTTGCATCTTCGGTGATGGCCAGCTGTTCTTCCAGTTGCCGGGTTACCCGGTCTTCCATGATACTTGCCGGCACGCCCGGATCAAGGATGCGGACCCTTACTTCCGGTGCAATGATATGAGGTAACAGGTTGATGCCCAGTTGTTTGAATGAGAACAGGCCTAGTATGACGACGGTCAGGGTCAGCATGCTGATACCAACCGGGTGATGAATTGACCAGGCTGCGATACCGCCGGTACGAAATCTGTGTTTCATTATGGCCTGGCGCTGTCCTGTTTCACTTTTGTAACGCTGCTATTACTATTGCTAACATCAACTTTTTTGCCATCACGCAGCCCGAGGTAACCGCGGGTGACAATCCTGTCTCCAGCTTCTAAAGCTGATAACACTTCGGTAACGTTGGCGTACTGCAGCCCCTGCTCAAAGTATACTTTTTCTGCAACACTGTTTCCGTCTTCGCTGTCAACGACCCGGTATACGTAAGCGCCCTGCGGGTCATACTGGATGCTATGTACCGGTATCACCAGCCTATCGCTTGCCATGAGGTCGATCCTGGCGCGTGCGAACTGTCCGACCTTGGCACCATCCGGTACCGGGTCGAGCTGGATTTCGATCAATCCCTTATGAGTGCTGGCATCGATCGTTGGATGTATGCGAACGATCCGGGCATCGAATGTCTTGTCGCCGAGCGCATCGATACGCAGGCTGATCTGCTGGTCGAGTGATACCAGGGGGATCCAGCGTTCGGCCAGGCTGGCCTTGAGGCGTAATGTTGACGGATCGATGATGCTATGGATATGGGATTGTGCTGGTAGCAGGTCGCCAGGTTCATGAAAGCGTTTGGTGATAAGGCCGTCGATCGGCGCTGTTATGCTGGTGCGCTTGAGGCGTGTCAGCTGACGTTTCTCTTCAGCAACCGCCAGATCCAGTACGGTACGCGCATTAGCAACTTCTTCTTCCGTCGATATCTGTTTCGGTAATAGTTTCTTCAGGCGTGAAAGATCGACCTCTGCCTGCTCTTTCGAGGCAGTCGCCTTGGCAACATCGGTCTTTAATAATTCGTTATCCAGTTGTACCAGCAGGGTGCCTTGTTTTACGGTATCGCCTTCATAGTAGGGTAGTTTAACGATACGGCCACTCTCTTCATTGTATAAACGGATCTTTGTTACCGCCTCCATGGTACCGGAGACAGTTTGCACCAGAGATACGGGTTTGTTCTCGACCGTTGCGACTGCAACACGATGCGTGGACTGTGTGGTCTTCTTGGTATTGATATTCAGGTCGCCGTCATTATCACAGGCGATTAACACTGAACCGAGAACAATATATGTGAATAATGACCGATAGAGAGAAAGCTTTTTCGATATAATCATGTGCCGGACTTTACCTTATTCCACGCTGATACTTCAAAATAAATGATTCACCGACCGACTGCTGAACCTCATGGCAACCGCAAAGATTTTGAGAATATAAAACGGCTGTTTCCCTATATCTGGGATTTCAGGGGCCGTGTTTTCATTGCTCTGGTCTGCCTTATCCTGTCGAAGGTCGCTATCGTCGGTATGCCGCTGGTGCTGAAGGACATAGTAGACGGACTCGATAGTAAGCAGCTGCTGGCCATGGATACCGTGGAATCGGCCAGCCTGACTTTACCTCTGATGCTGCTGCTCGCCTATGGTGCCTTACGCTTGATGGCAAGCCTGTTCAATGAGCTGCGCGATGCGATTTTTTCCCGTGTCCGTTATCATGCCATGCGGGGTATCTCTCGGCGGGTATTGAATCATCTTTATTCTCTGTCACTGTCTTATCACCTGGACAGGAAGACCGGCGGCATTACCCGTGACCTGGAGCGTGGCACCAACAGCCTAAGTTCGATACTCAATTACCTGGTGTTCAATATCTTCCCCACAGCGGCCGAATTTATATTTGTCGCCATCATCCTGCTGGGAAAATATGAACCGCATTTTGCTGTCATCACTTTCAGCACGGTCGCAATCTATATCACCTTTACCCTGATGGTCACGAACTGGCGCATGCATTACCGGCATGAGATGAACCAGCTTGAGTCGAAAGCGAACAGCTATGCTGTCGATGGTATGCTGAACTACGAGACGGTGAAATATTTCACCAATGAAGATTACGAGTTAAAGCAGTACGATGACACACTGGACCGCTGGGAGGGCGCGGCGGTAAAGAGCCAGGCCTCGATGTCGCTGCTCAATTTCGGCCAGGGTGCGGTGATCGCTGTCGGTGTGACACTGATGATGATCTTTGCCGCCCAGGGTGTGGTCGATGGTGCGATGACCCTGGGTGACCTGGTGCTGGTTAATGCCATGATGTTGCAGTTATTCATCCCGTTAAACTTTCTCGGTATCATCTACCGCGCTCTGAAATATGCGCTGGCAGATATGGATATGATGCTCAAGCTTCTTGATACCGAGAGAGAAGTCAAAGACATCGAAGCTGCCAGAGAACTCAGCGTGAGTGATGCAGTGATCCGTTTTGACAAGGTGAGTTTCGATTATAGCGAGGACCGCAAGATACTGGACGAGGTCAGTTTCGATATCCCACATGGACATAAGGTGGCTGTGGTCGGACCTTCAGGCGCAGGCAAGTCGACCCTGGCGCGCCTGCTGTTTCGTTTCTATGACGTCGATTCCGGTGCGATCTACATCGATGGCCAGAACATAAACAGCGTCACGCAGAACAGTCTGCGCGATAATATCGGTATCGTGCCGCAGGATACCGTGCTGTTTAACGATACTATCGAACATAATATCCGCTATGCCAGGCTTGATGCCAGCGACGAAGAGATACAGCAGGCGGCCAAACATGCCAATATCCATGACTTTGTTATCGGCCTGCCTGATGGCTACCAGACGATAGTGGGTGAGCGTGGCCTGAAGCTGTCAGGTGGTGAAAAACAGCGTATCGCGATCGCACGCGTCATCCTGAAAAATCCTCGCATCCTGGTATTTGACGAAGCGACTTCGTCACTGGATTCACACTCGGAACAGATGATCCTCGAATCATTGAAAGAGATAGCCGAAAAACATACCACCCTGGTCATCGCGCACCGTCTCTCCACCATTATCGATGCGGATGATATCGTGGTGCTGGAGAAAGGACGGATAGTCGAACAGGGCAGTCACCAGCAACTGCTGGAAAAAGCCGGTCTGTATGCACACCTGTGGAAACTGCAGCAGGAAGAAGAAAAAGAGAAGGTAGCCTGATCATGCGTGATGTCGTACTAAGAGAAGAGCCCGTCGAACTGCATAAGATATTGAAGTTCGAAGGCATGGTGCCTAGCGGAGGTGTGGCGAAACTGGCTATCGAATCAGGCGACGTTCTGGTCAACGGTGCAGTCGAGACGCGTAAACGCAAGAAGATGGTCAGCGGCGATGTCATCGAATTTAATGGCGAAAAGATCCGTCTTGTTGCAGCTTAGGCTTTAACCAGGCTAAACAGGAAGCACTGCTGTCAAAAGCCTGGCGCCAGCGGTCAAGCAAAGTTGAGTCTCTGCTACTACTATCTAGTTGAATCCAGTCACAACAGATACAGGAGACAGAGATGTTAAGCAGCCACGATATACAAAGCGTTCAACTTATGATCGAGCAGTCGGATATCAGGGAGCGTGATTTTCTGAAAGCGCATGCAAAGATGGAGGTCGATATCATCAATAACCAGTACAAGAACAGGACGTTGAGCGATGCCGAGATGCGAGCTTTTGAATTTGCGATCGAGACTATCGCTCAGCTGGAATCACGACAAGCTCAGGATACATGGTGGCGTGTGTCGAACAAACGTGACGAGCTGTCTCAGCGTTACCGTTTACCTGATTAGCGTAGCATCCTTTGATATCAATCATTTCATAAGCAGTACCGTTGCCTGTTAACAGGTAACTGTACTGCTCTTTAATTTATTAGTAATCTGTTTTAATTATTCGGTAATCTCGGTTCTTGATAAGACGTTTTTTGCTCAGTGGGTTGCTGGTACAGTAAGGTGCATAATCATAGTCGATATAACGATACATCAGGTGTTCATCGCGGCCTGCGGGGATGCCGAGCCGGGTTGTCTGGATGTGTTGAACAACAGATATACCTGCATCGTCGATGTAGAAAGTGTTTTCATCAAACTGTTTGCCGTCCCAGTCTGTGACCTTCAGGTCCAGTGACTTGCACAGCAGGGTCTGTCCGTTGCACAGTTTCTCAACTGGACGTTTGTCTCCTGATGCTGTCGGGTTCAGCTGTTGCATGATGTCGATGATCGTCTCCAGCATTTCGGCATCTGCTGACTCGTCAGCAAAAGGAAAGGCGGATTTTATCAGTACCGCGTCGCCTTCACCCCTGCAGCTTATATTGAGCGAGTCGCTTCCCCTGGCATAATACATATAGATGGTGGCGGCAGGCATAAACAGCGCCCTGCGTTTTTCGGTATAACCGAGCGAAGCATGGCTGCCTTTCTCTGCCAGGTAGTATGCTTCGGTTTCGATGATACGAGCGCTCAACCAGGTACCCCGGTATTTTCTGCGGATGATCTTGCCCAGCAGCTGCTGTGCGACGAGGCAGGCGTCACGATCAAAGAATGACGGCTTTAGCATGCTCATGTACTATCTCGAATCTGCAGTCGTAACTGTCTCAAGGCCTTCTCGGCCTGACATGTGGGAACTGACCGAGGTAGCTGTATCGCCACCAGTTGCCGGTTTCTTCTCTTTCATCAAAGTCGGTAAATTCATATTGGAAAACCTGGACACGGATATATTTTGGCGGTGCCAGCGGGAACGGGTTATACGCGAGCAGGTCGATCACGTCCGGTGAGCCTTGCTCCAGTTTCATGATGAAGCGGTCAAACCAGTACATGAACTCTGGAAATTGCGGCGGCACGAACCATATCATCCAGTCCAGTCTCGGTTGATGCGGGATATTAAACACCGGTCGCCGATCGAGCGCACCGGGCTTATATCTGAACTGATAAGCTTTCCATTCGATGCCATCGTTAGAGCCTTCGATCTGCAGCTCGTGGCGCTCTGTCTGCATGGTCGGGAATACATGAAAATCATGGCCGATGCCCCATGACCTCACCACTCCCGCGACCTGTCTGATGGTTTCAGGGACTGTCAGCTCAGGTATATACCTGAGAAAAACCGTAATACTGCTGACGACTATGAGGACGGCAAAAACCGGCAGGATATAGGCTCTTTTCTGCAGGCCGGAACTGTGCTCTACCGGCGTGGTATTCTCGCCGGGCAACAGTGCACCAGGCAGTAATTTTTTCAGAAGACGGTCATCCAGCAGGAACAGGCAGAGGGCGATAGTGAGGATATTGATCCAGTTATGGTTGCTGCTGGCGATGATCAACAGCTGCATGGTAATCGTTATCAATGCAGCAGCGATCCGGAACCTGCGTGGCAGGAAGATAAAAAACGGCACGATCAGTTCGGTGAAGAAGGTGAAGACGACGCCTGCCTGCAGCAACCAGTCGGGTAGCTGGTGGAAGTACCACGCGCCAGCATGCGGTAATGGCTGTGTTTCAAAATAATAATTGAGTGTTGTCAGGTCGGCCCATGCCGGGTCTCCGCTGGCGATCTTTGAAACGCCCGACATAAATCTCAGGCGGAACAGTAACCAGTGGTATAAAAATATCACCAGGTGGCTCGGGCCAGAGGTTAAGAATATCGCGAGAAAGCCAGCTTCCAGCAGCAGTGTGTCCCACTGAAATGTCATGAACATCTGCCCGGCGTGAAACAGCGACAGGTAAGCGATGAACATCAGCACCAGCATCGTCGTTCGCCAGTAGCCAAAAAACAGTATGACCGAGAACAGGCAGCCGGCGTAGGCAACAAGTTGCAGTGCGAGGTTACTCGAGTCTATCCAGAAAACTGTGGGCAGGTATAAAAATGCAAGGTAGCCTCTCTGCTGAAAGGCCAGCGTCAGGAACTCTTCGAATGGCAGGATACCGTCGCGGCCAGCAAGTCCGGGGATCTGTACCGCGATGGACAGAAAAGCGGCAAAATAGATCACCGCTAATGCTTTAAGGAATAACCAGCTGCCTATCTGATAGTCTTCAGCGATAGCGAGCGGTCTGGTAAATAACGAAGTATCCATCTCAAGCATCTCTTCTCAAGCAGCTTATCTTAAGCCATTTATCTCAAGCCATTTTTTCAAACAATTCAGCGATTCATCTGTTTCTTCGTCTTACTGGTCGCCTGTGCGGTCAGTGGATCATCCGGCCAGTAGTGTTTTTTGTATTTTCCGCGCAGCTCTTTTTTTACTTCATGATACGCCGTTTTCCAGAAACTGTTCAAATCCTGGGTGACCTGCATCGGACGACGCGCCGGTGATAACAGGTGCAGCATCAATTTACAGTGCCCATCGAGCAGTGTTGGAGTATCGTACAGGCCAAATACTTCCTGTAACCTGACAGCCAGCACCGGTGATGCAGGCTCATTATAATCGATGGTTATCGATGAACCACTCGGCACGGTAATCTTTTCAGGTGCCAGGCGCTCCACGAGCTGTTGTTGCTGCCAGCTCAGCTTATTCTTCAAAAGTCTATAAAGATCTAGTTTGTAACACTGCTTGAAGCTGTTCTCATCATCCAGGTATGGCAGCAACCAGTCCGACAGGGAAGCGAGCAGCGCGGTTTCTGAAAAGTCGGGCAGGTCGATGTTGCCAAGCTTTTGTTTCAGGTCAGCGTTATTTTTCATGCTTTCATTGATGAAGTTTATGCGCTGCGCCAACCCGCTCGCCTGTGCTGTCCAGTTGAATACCTGCAGCCCTGTCTTTTTGATCGCCTCTAACAGGCATTGTTGCACGGCTTTTTGTTGTATGGCCTTTTGATCGCCGCCATGCACCATCTCCTCCTGCAGGATCAGCTTGCCTAGTGCGGTTACCCGTTTTACCTCGACACGCTGCTGAGTTTCGTTCCAGGTGGTCGACTCTGAGTTTTGCATATCATGCGAGAAATAGTCCTGTAGCTGCTGCGCTGTAATCTCTGCTGCGAGATAGATGGTTGATTCGCGTTGTTTCGCATCGAGGTTGGCGATGACGAGATACTCATAGAGGTTCTGTTGCAGGTGAGCAGGAATACTGGCGCCTTTACCGTTGCTTAACTGGTAACGACTATCGTCGCCGGTTCGCTGCCTGGCTATCCTGTCCGGGTAGGCGTAAGCCAGTAAAACACCTGTCAGTTCTTCATGCACCTCTTTTGCGGCTGCAGAGTTATTCGCCATGTTGCCGTGTTTGTTTCGATCTAGACGTTTAAAAAAATCATCAGCGCTTTGCATGATCCTTCTGCACTGCGCAGTATCGATACCAGGCGGCCTTGATTTTCTGTCAGAAGGTAAAGCCTGCAGCAGACTTAGCCTGTCATGTAAGTCGTAACTTCTCTCTGCGCCGGCCAGGTAAAAGTCTCTTTCGCTCAGGATGGCGGCGATGAGGCAGCCGTGATAGGCCTGGCCGAGTTTTGCTGACTTTATCATCATGTGTGCGATTCTCGGGTGGCTGCCGAGTTCGAGCATGTTACGGCCATGCGTTGTTATCCTGCCGTCTGTGCCGAGTGCATCGAGCTGCTGTAATAATTCTATTGCCTGATCCGTGGCGCTGGTGGGCGGCAGGTCCAGCCAGGACAATTCATCAGGCTGCGAGACGCCCCAGTTGGCCAGTTCCAGTACCAGTGAAGACATGTCGCTATGCAGTATCTCGGCTAACGAGTGCCTGGCAAGACGCTGCTGTTGTGAGGCACTCCACAGCCGGTAACAGGTGCCGGCTGACAGCCGTCCTGCGCGACCGCTGCGCTGGTCTGCAGAATCCTGCGAGATGGTCCGCGTCGTCAGCCGGTTCATCGCTGATGCGGGATCATATTCGAGGATGCGCTCCAGGCCTGAGTCGATGACACAGTCGATACCTTCGATGGTCAGGCTGGTCTCTGCGATATTGGTAGCCAGCACGATCTTTCTGCTGTCAGCAGGCGGCGGGTTTATAGCGCGGTCCTGCTGCTGCCTGCTCAGGCTGCCATGCAGCGGTGCGACCAGGATGTTATCCATCGATGCGTCATCGAGGTATCGTGTGATACTGCTGGCGAGCCGGTTTATCTCCTTAACGCCGGGTAGAAAGACCAGGCAGTTGCCCTGTTGTTCGTGAATGACGTGCCTGACCGTACTGAGCAGGTTTTTACTCAAGGCATGCCTGTCAGCCGGATCGAGCGATGATTCCGAGTAGACGATCTCTACCGGGTAGCAGCGGCCCTCGCTCTGGATCACCGGGGCGTTATCGAGCAGGGCAGAGATTGCGCTGCTGTTGAGAGTGGCGGACATTACCAGTATTTTCAGGTCATCTCGTATGATCTGCTGGCTCTGCAGGCATAGTGCCAGCGAGAGGTCGGCATGCAGGTTACGTTCATGAAATTCGTCAAAGATAACCAGGGCTGCAGTGTTCAGTTCCGGGTCGGCCTGTAACCTGCGAGTCAGGATACCTTCGGTGACGACCAGTATCTTCGTCCTGTTGCTAAAACAGCTGTCCTGGCGTATCTGGTAACCGACCGTTTCACCGACTTGCTCACCTAATAGGTATGCCATCCGTGCGGCTGCGTTCCTCGCCGCCAGCCGCCTGGGTTCGAGCATGATAATCTGTTTGTCATTCAGCCAGGGCTGGTCGAGCAGGGCTATGGTTACGGCGGTTGTCTTGCCTGCACCGGGTGGTGCCTGTAGTACGGCGCGGCTGTGTTTGGCTAAGGTATTCTGAATCTGTGGTAAGACGTCATTGATTGGCAGTTTTGGCATATGTTGAATATATTGCTGAACTTCTTTCTCACTTTCAACAAAGACATCAATCCGTATTGTGCAGACAGCAGAAGTATTATGGTCGAATGCAGTACTTGGCGTATCCGCTATGATACTGAAAGAATCTGGAATGTGATAGATTAAACTTCATGGATACGGGCTGTAAGTACGGCACAAATACGTTGGATTATGACCGATGAATGACTATCTGGATTTGTGGAAACTGGTTGCGGGCCTCGGACTGTTCCTGTTTGCGATGAGTCAACTCGAGGTCGCACTAAAGCAGCTTGCCGGCAAACGCTTTCGACGTTTTCTGCGTTTTTCAACTGATAGACCGGTACGTTCAGCTTTCGGCGGTATTTTAGCGACAGCCATCGTGCAGAGCAGTTCTCTAGTCGGTTTGATCGTGCTTGCTTTTGTCGGAGCCGGTCTTATCCCGCTGGTCAATGCGATAGGTATCATATTAGGTTCCAACCTGGGCACGACGTTTACCGGCTGGATAGTAGCGACGCTGGGTTTCAAATTAGATCTCACCACGTTTATCTATCCTTTGCTTGCTGCAGGTGGACTGAGTTACGGCCTGTTAAGAGGGCACTGGCGTTCAGTCAGCCAGCTGATACTGAGCCTGGCTCTCCTGCTCATGGGCCTGGATTTCATGAAAGACAGTGCCGGTATACTGACCGATCATGTTGATATCAATATATTAAGAGATTATCCACTGATCGTGTATCTGTTGGTCGGCGTGATATTTACTGCTGTTGTCCAGTCCAGTTCGGCTACGATGATGCTCACTCTAAGTGCGCTTTATGCCGGCATTATTCCGCTTCCTGCGGCTGCGGCACTGGTAATAGGCGCTGATCTCGGTACTACCAGTACGGTGCTGCTTGGAAGCCTGCAGGGTGCTGTCGCCAAGCGGCGACTTGCGATGTCACATGTGATGTTTAATGTAACCATCGATTCGCTGGCATTTATTCTCCTGTTCCCTTTACTGGCACTGATAGAGATGATGAATATCCGTGATCCGTTATATTCCCTGGTCGCATTCCATAGTCTTTTCAACCTGTTCGGCATCGCGTTATTCCTGCCACTGATAAAACAGTATGCAAACTTCATGGAGCGCTGGATCAAAGAGGATGAGCAGCACATAGATCGCTATCTCCATAACGTACCGACAGACGTCACCGATGCGGCGCTGGAAGCACTGGCACAGGAGGCACGCCACCTGCTTTACCTGGTGGTACGGTTAAATTTACGTTTTTTACGCATCTCGCCTGAAACAGCAGAAGTTATCGCCAGTGAGTTCAATCTACCGAAGGTCCTGGTCTCCGCCAGTAAACTAGAGCACTACCTTGCCATCAAAAAACTCGAGGGTGAGGTGGTCAATTATGCGCTCAGGATCGAGGTCGATGATTCAGCTGATGATACAGGCAAGGAAAAAGTTGAGGGCAGTTCAGGAAAAGTAAATGATCTTATCAATGCTGTGCGTTCTGGCGTGTATTCAGCTAAATCATTAAAAGATATCGAAGAGAACCTGGAGTCTATACATAGCATCGATAATGACACCATCGCTGAGTATTTTGAAGAGTTAAAGCAATCAGCGCAATCGGTTTACAGAACCTGTCTTGGTTTACTCACTCAAAGCCACAAAGATGTGCTTCTCGAAGAAGAATTATATCTACTGCAAGAAAAATCTGAGGAATTTCACCACCAGTTTGCCGACAGGATGTACAAAAAAATAAGTGGTATACACCTGGCTTCACTTGATCTTTCTACCTTGCTCAATGTGAACAAGGAGATCCAGACTTCTGAAAAGGCGCTGATCAAAGCACTGACACTGTTATGAATCCAATCAACACCGAGCGTATGACGTCTGCAAAAAAGTACGTGCACTTTGCCAGATAAACTCCGTTAGTTGTCGTATATCAATTAATGTTATAGATGAATGCAGTTCTTTCTTATAGTATTAGGTCGTTGAGACAAACTGAATGAGGTGATCAATGCAACCGATAATATCCGTAGAATTCACGGCAAAAGCCGGTGACCAGGAATACAAAGAGGAGAGTGTTAGCTTTCATAATCCGGAAGAACTGTTTAGCTTTGTCGCGCCGGGTGGCGGTTGTGATGCAATCCCTGATGAAGTCTCTGAAATTCAGATGGTGTTCCTTCAGCCGGAGCATGCCAATAAACAAAATCCTGTCGCTGATAAAAGAGTGACACTGCAACTTGGTATGGTATTTCTAACCGGACCATTGGCAGAGATCGTCCAGACGGCTGAACAGCTCATCGATAAAGCCGGTCGCGGCGAACTGAGCGATTCTTTTCTCAAGGTCATCGATGTAGATCTGTGAAATAGAAATCATGGACAATACACGCCTGCACTTCGTGTTGGATAACCCCTGGCGTTTTCTCAGGCGGGTGCTGGCGGGGTTCAGTGCTAACCAGGGCTTTTTGCTGTCTGGCGCAGTTGCCTATTACACCTTGCTCACCATCGTGCCGATGTTTGCGCTCATCATTACAGGGCTGTCGCAGATACAGGAAACCCAGCCGCTGCTCGAGTCCTTGAGAGAATATCTGGTTTTGATCGCGCCGAACCAGGCTGATGCCCTGATCAGCCAGATCAGTAGCTTCCAGCAGAACTGGAAGACTGTCGGCCTGACCGGTATCCTGCTGTTACTGTTTTTCAGCTCATTTGCTTTTACTTCGCTGGAGAATGCGATGTCGGTGATATTTTTTCACCGGGTCGCGATACAACGACGTCACTTTCTGATCTCGGCGATTATCCCTTATTGCTACATCCTGCTGCTCGCAGTCGGTATGTTGCTGGTCAGTATGGTCAGCGGCAGTCTGCATTCTCTGGAATCCCGTTCTGTGGTGTTGATGGGGCAAAACTGGTCTCTCAGCAGTGTCGAGACCGTACTCGTCTATATGCTGGGTATCATCGGCGAAATACTGCTGCTGACCTCGATCTACCTGGTCATGCCGGTCGGTAAACTGTCACTGCGCCATGCTTTGATCGGCGGTATAACAGCTGCCTTCCTGTGGGAGATCACGCGGCATATCCTGGTCTGGTATTTTTCCACGCTATCTCTGGTCAATGTCGTCTATGGCGCTTTTGCCACGGTCATCATCATCCTGCTCAGCCTTGAAGCGGCAGCGATTATCCTGTTATTCGGAGCACAGGTCATCGCTGAATATGAACGTATCGGTAGTCCATCGACGACGACACATGGTCTGCAGACCTGATAAAATAATCGAAGTTTTTTCAGGTGGATGCATGAGGTAGGTGCATGGATACGATCAACATATCGCAAATGCTCGATCAACCTGTGGCAGGTTATGCGTTGCCCCTGGGCCTGCTCATCCTGCTGCTGGCTTTCCTCGTGCTCGGGCGGAAAAGCCTGGCACAGGGCTGGTTGAACCTGAGAACACGTATGCGGCTGAATCATCTGGGTTATGGGCATCTGACAAAGCTTCATTGCCCCGATGGTCTGGGATATCATTTCGTCATCGATCGACTCGTGCTGCGACATGATGGTATCAGCCTGCTGATGTACATCAATTACCCGGGAAAGATATTCTGCGCAGATGATATCGATGACTGGACCCAGATGCTGGGACGAAAAAGTTATCGATTTAAAAACCCTTTTTATGAACTCGAGTGTCAGGTCAAGGCTGTTGCTGACTGTGTGCCCGGGGTGACGGTTGATGGTTATTTGTTCTTCGACCACCAGGCGTTATTCCCAAAAGGTCATCCTGAGCGTGTTATCTACCTGAGGAATATACCGCAGAGGCTGGAACGGGATAAGCAGTTCAAGGTTAACCAAGTGGTGAAATCGGCCTGGGAAAAGCTGAAGGCAATGCCCCGAGGTTAGTTGCCAGGAGGTTGACTGCCTGGAGCCTGTTTATTTACTGACTGCTAATAGACGAGGCAGAAAATTACTTGCTGAAATACACCCCGGGTATCCAGCTTTTTTTGATCTCACTGGTTTTTTCCAGGTTGACCTCGTTCTCATCGATAAAAGTGAATATGTTCCAGCCGATGCGGATGGTATCTTTATGATGTAGTTGCTGGCGGCTCACTTTTTCTTCATTGAGAAAAGTGCCGTTGGTACTGCCGAGGTCTTCGAGAAAATAGCAGGTTTCTCCTTTGTCGCTGGTATAAGCGGTGATCTGAGCGTGCTCGTTGCTGACGGCAAGGTCATCGATCTGTACCTGGTTTTCTGTAGTGCGACCCAGCTTCAATGCAGCTTTTTTAATATAGAATCGATTAGCAACAACGCCATCGATGGTCTGTATGATTGTCGCCATGCGGTGTTCTCCAAAATGTCTCTTCAGGTCTTGATCGTTAACTTCACTGAGTATAGATATATTTATTCGATATTTGAAAACACGGTGATATTTAATTAGAACTGCGGATGTTTGACCAAAAGGGAAGCCTGTTTATTACGAATCGCTGAATAGCAACACACGGTTGGACGTCAGGCAGACGTCTGAAAGGCCTATACATATCAACGACTAATAAAATGACTTGTCATAGCCGTTGATTGCAGATAACCACTAATCTGATGGCTATAAAGCTCAGTTCACACTGAGATAAACAGCAGCTAGCAGCATAACAAAGGCAAACACCTGTATGCCGATACGGGCAAACATCAGCTTTTCGCTGTGTGTTTCATCATAGGCGCCACCTACGGACATCGAGCCAAGCCCCCATGCCAGCGTGATAACTGTTGCAATCAATGCCAGGATAACTGTTAATGTAAGTAATGACATGATGCACCTCCTTATTCATTGTAATCACTGGCTGGCCGGTATTATTGATTCAGGTCAACAGTCAAATAGATAATCAAATAGCGGGAACTTGTTAATCGGATTCCCTATATGCGCAGTTATCTGTAAACTTTGCACTTTTACAGTTTTATCGGAGCAGCAGCGAAATGGGCAGAGCCTATCAAAACCGCAAAGAGTCGATGGCCAAGACATCGGACGCAAAAGCCAAGGTCTACAGTAAATATGGCCGTGTCATCTATGTGTGTGCGAAAGAGGGCGGTTCTGACCCTGATGGAAACCTGGCTTTACGTAGCCTGATCGAGCGAGCCAAGAAAGACCAGGTGCCCAGCCATGTCATCGAGAAGGCGATCAAGAAGGCTGAAGGCGGCGGCGGTGAAGATTTCTCGGTTGCCCGTTATGAAGGCTTTGGTCCCGGTGGCTGCATGGTGATAGTGGACTGCCTGACAGATAATCCTAACCGTACCTTCGGCGATGTGCGCCAGTGTTTTACCAAGACAAAATGCAAGATTGGTACCGAAGGCGCAGTCAGCCATATGTTTGACCATTCCTGCATCTTCGTGTTTGCCGGTGATGACGAAGAAGCTGCCCTGGAAGCCTTATTGATGGCCGATGTCGATGTGTCTGATATCGAGAGTGATGATGGCAAGATCACCGTATTTGCGCCACATACCGATTACGCCAAGGCACGCCAGGCTTTATCCGAGGCTTTTGATGGTATCGATTTCGAAGTTGATGAGATCCAGTTTCTGCCGAAAGGAAATACGCCTGTTTCAGGTGATGATGCCGAGATGTTCGAGAAATTCCTGGATATGCTAAATGATCTGGACGATGTACAGAACGTCTATCATGATGCCGAGCTTCAGTAATTTTCATTCAGCACCAGCCACTACTGGTATCGCACTGTGAATAGTGCTTCAACACTCTCTCCGGGAAAGCGGTAAATACACCGTCGACACCGATCTTCTGCATCCTGACAAGGTCTTCGGGGTGGTCTACCGGGTAGACATAAACCTTCATGCCTCTCTCGTGGGCGTCATCGACAAACCGCTGATCGACAAATTCCAGCGCAGGGTGTACCGAGTACGCTCCAAGGTCATCTGCAAATCTTGCGTCATCGACAGGGATGCCTTTGACCAGGGCTCCCAGCCTGATATCCGGGTTCAACTGTTTCATCAACTGTAGTTCGCGGTGGTGGAATGACGACACTAAAAACCTGTTGATATCCCAGCCATTATCGACGAACCGGTTGATCAGTCTGGCAACCGGGACTGCAGTATCCGGCCCCTTGAGTTCGATATTGAGACAGGCCCTCGAGTCTATCTCGAGACAGACTTCTTCCAGGGTAGGAATCTTCTCGCCTTCGCCTGCATCGAGTGAACGCAGATAGTCAAATGAACTCTCACACAGGTAGCCGGAACCATTTGTCGTACGTTCGAGGCGATCATCATGAAATACCACGAGATGTTCATCGACATGATAGACATCGATCTCCATGCAGGGGCAGCCCATCTCCAGAGCTTTACGGATCGACGCCAGGGTGTTTTCAGGTGCATGTCCCATGGCACCACGGTGACCTATGCATAACAGGTATGGTTTTTTCATCTCGTCTGGCTGCTCGCTGTAATCCTGATGTATTATCCCGCACTGTGATTCGGCGTTGTGAACATCTCTGTCACTTTCCTCCATGGAGGCCTGAAAGGCTCGCCTTAATGACAGTATTCTGAGATACCTTTTTTGAACTGTTTCTTCCTTGCGGCACGTTCTTCATCGCTCAGGTAATATCTCTCGCCATCAGGGCTGGTCCTGTAGGTTCGGCTCGATTGTATGTGTGACTGGTATCGGCTTTTGAAATAATTACAACGCTGCTTGCGTTTTTTCTCTTCGGCATACAGTTTTTTCCTTTTCTCGGCGTCGGCCTGTTTTTCTTCGTCAATCTTTTTCAGCAGGTACTCGCGTTCTTTCTTATTTCCTGAGGAATTCGTTATACCGGTTTTATTATCGGTCTGTATATTTATTTCGGTGGCTGAATCAGGATTGCTCGGACGATCACCAAAATGCACGTTGCCGTCCTGGTCCGTCCATTTATAAATACCTGCTTCTACTGGAGAGATGATTAGTATTAATAAAAGGAGATATTTTTTCATTATGGTTCCCTGTCTATTGATTTATCTCTTAGTCGTTCAAGCAGCTGTTACTGGCAGATTTTTCTGAGTTTCGGCTTATTCGTTGTCTTTCCAGTGCCACCATTTGAGGAGTTCCGGCTCATGTTCAGCATTGCCAGCAAAATATACCGCGCACCTGAATACATACAGAACGCAGCGATCAATATGCTTGCCGCGTAGTGCTATAAGGTTCTGATACATGGCTTCAGGGTCTTCGCCGGCCAGATCGTCCACCGTTCTGTAACCAAGATCAGCCAGGTCGATACTGAGACTGCTACCGATACCCGGTATCTGTTGCAGTGTTTTCCGCGCTTCGCTCAGTTCATCGCCTGTGTTATCCATATAATCCTGCCGGTTCACACCAGGATGAGATAACACAGTGTAGTGATGATGAATGCGCCGCATATGTTTAATACGAAGCCTTCACTGGCCATTTTCCTGGTGGTAAAAAAGCCACTGGCATAGACGATGCTGTTCGGTGCGGTCGCTACAGGCATCATAAAGGCGCAGCTGGCACTGATCGCAGCCGGTATCATCAGCAGGCGAGGGTCGATGTGCGACCCCATAGCAGTCGCTGCCAGTACCGGCATCAATAAAACTGTGCTCGCGGTATTGCTGGTCGTCTCTGTCAGGAAAGTGACGCCCAGGCAGATAGCGAATATCATTATCAGTATCGGCAGTGTCGACAGGTCTGATAGATGACCGGCGATGCTCGCGCTCAGGCCGGAAACACCAAAGGCTTTTGCCAGTGTGATACCACCGCCGAAAAGCAGCAGGATGCCCCAGGGGATGGTCCTGGCGGTATTCCAGTCGAGTAGTCGTTCGGCCTTGCCTTCCTCGTCTTCGTGACCGGCAGGTATGATGAACATAAGTACCACTGCGATCAACGCAACCGATGCATCATTTGCCATCGGCAGGTCGAACCAGCTGCTCCAGCCGCCGAAAGGCTCTTTCCTGGTTACCCAGGCCGTTGCGGTTAGCGCAAAGACTGTCATTACGCGTTTTTCGACAGTTCTCCAGTTGCCGACTTCGGGCATCTCGAACCCGCCTTTGTATGTCAGCTTTCTGGTCAGCCACAACCAGGTTATCGGAATCATGCACGCCACTATCGGGATGCCCCAGCTCATCCATTCAGTAAACCCGATGTTCTCGTTGAACTGTTGTTGATAGACCTGCATGAACACCAGGTTAGGTGGTGTGCCGATAGGTGTACCGATGCCGCCGATACTCGCCGCGAAAGCCACGCTGAGCATCAGGGGGATGGCAAGCTGTTTGTCTTTCGCCTGCTCGGCAACGGCAAGGGCGACCGGCAGTAGCATCAGGGTAGTAGCGGTATTGGAAATCCACATGCTCAGCGTTGCGGCCGAGACCATGAAACCCAGTACCAGCTGTTTGCTGCTGGTGTTGCCAAACAGGTTGACCATGAACAGGGCGAGCCTGAGGTGTGCACCGCTGCGTTCCATGGACTTGGACAGGATGAAACCGCCCAGTAACAGGAGGATGAGCGGGCTGCCATAGGATTGGCCTATCTCATCTTTTGTCAGTACGCCACTGATCTGAAAGATGGATAAGGGCAGCAGGGAAGTGACCGGTATCGGTACCGGTTCAAAAACCCACCAGATCACGCATATGACGGCGACCGCTGCGGTTATCGCAATCGGTGTATTACTGGCAGAGGCATTGAGTACGAGAAAATACGTCAGTAGTGCTGATAACGGGCCGGCATATAATGCGATGGTTTTTGTCTTCATGCTGCTTTGATCATTTATCTTCCAGCGGACTGTTTTTTGATAGTCTAATTCCAGGAAAAGTCAGCATCCGGTTTAGCTGACGGGCGATATTTCAGTTGTAGACCGGTTAAAAAATTACGCAGGATCTGATCTTTGCAGACACGGTAGTGCTTGTGATCTTTTCTTCTGAAAAAAGCGCTTAATTCATGTTTGCTGATACGCAGGTTCGCCAGTTCCAGGATAGCTAATGTGTCTTCTTCTTTCAGGTTTAATGCAATCTTCAGTTTCCTGAAAATTATATTGTTGTTCAAAGTTTTCTCGGGTGCGGCCTGCGCTCCGTCTTTCTTGCCGCGTTTATGGTTGATCAAGCCGTTTAAAAAGATAGCCAGATGGGTATCACTCAATGCTTTATAGTCAGGGTCATCATCCTTTTTAAGCCATTTGCTTATCTGTTCTCTATCGGTCTTATAGTCGGCGAGTTGAAAAATGTTTATCATCTCTGTGTCGTCATAATCGAAGATATAACGGATACGGCGCAGGACATCGTTGTTGGTCATGGTTTGATCTCTATAGCGGCCATAGCTTGATGCCAAGCAGGGCGAATTGAATGGTGAGCAGGGCGCAGATTATCGTGGTGATCGAGTACAGCGGTTTTAGACTGAATTTGAAGTTTATCGAGCTTAGATATTTCGTGCCGATGAAAGTCCCTGCCAGGGCCAGGAAAAAAGCGCATTCATTGATGATCAGCAGTGTCAGCAAGGGCAGAGCGGTGTCGTCATCAGCACCAGGCTGGCTGCCTCGGTTGATGACCATTAGCAGGAATAAACACAGCGCCAGTGCCAGGTAGGGAAAGTTGATCGTTTTCATATTTTTTATTGTTTGAATGTTTATACGTCGATTTTAAAAGCTATAACAGGGGGAGTTCAAGACAGCATGTCTGGCAACTTGTAGCGGCTCATATCTGTTGAATTCGAGGCGGCCGATAGTGTTCATAGTAATTGGGTGAAATCGTCATGTTATCACGCATTGTTTCATATATTCGCTTGATGAACCAACCTTAGATAGTATTCTGCTGTTGTACAGGTTTTTCTTTGCCGCACGGTTAGTGATTAAAGAACCATAGCGTGCACTAGTACGATAAACTCTGCTGATTAGTTAATAACTTGTATAGAAATTATGGCAGTCCAGTGGTACCCCGGGCATATGAACAAGGCCCGCCGCATTATCAAAAATACCATGTCTGAAGTCGATCTGGTCATCGAGGTGATGGATGCGCGAATTCCTTTTAGCAGTGAGAATCCGATGGTTGCCGAACTGCGACAGAATCGTCCCTGTATCAAGATATTGAATAAGAGTGACCTGGCAGATCCGGAGATCACCAGGCGCTGGCTGGCTCATTTTGAAAAAGAGCAGGGTGTCAGAGCCCAGGCTCTATCTGTGCTGGATAAATCGAAAACCAGGAACCTGCCAAACCTGTGTCGCAAGCTTTTACCCGAGCGTGGTACGGCGGTGAAGTCGATCCGTGTGATGATCATGGGTATCCCCAACGTCGGTAAATCGACATTGATCAACACGCTGGCAGGAAAAACGCTGGCAAAAGTCGGTGATGAGCCGGCTGTGACCAAGGAAGTTTCGTCAGGCCAGCACCGTATCATCCTGGATAACAATATTGCACTTTCAGATACACCGGGAATCCTGTGGCCGAAGATCGAGAATGAAAGCAGCAGTTATCGACTGGCCATTACCGGGGCGATAAAAAATACAGCGATCGATTTCGAAGATATCGCACTGTTTGCCGCGGATTACCTGATAACTGCCTACTGCGAGAATGTGATGCAACGCTTTAAATTGAAGCAATGCCCGCAGTCAGGCAATGAGTTACTGGAAGAGATCGGCCGCAGGCGTGGCTGTTTGAGAGCGGGCGGTGTCATCGATATGCAGCGTGCTTCCGAGATCCTGATCCATGATATCCGCAGTGGTGCAATCGGTGCGCTAAGTTTCGAGACGCCGGAAATGATCCAGCAGGAAACAGCCGTTGATGGCGAGGGTGATCAGGCGTAATAGCCGTCGGGTGATAACCGGGCCACGCGCTGCTTCTTAGAAGGTTTCTTTTTTGATGGTTTGATTCCCTGCTGTTTTTCCTTGTCCTGTTGATTTTCAGCTTCGGCGTATGAGGCGATCTCCGGTGTATATATACCGCCGATGACTGCTCCGCAGCTAAAGACTATGCTTAAGAAAAAAAAGCGGAAAAGTTTTTTGACCATGGTTACGACCTGTTTTACAAATAGATGGCGTTATGAAAAATACAGCAAAAAACACGCCAGATAGCGTAACTGATTGAAAAACAAATAAAAGTAATTTTCAGGTCATTGTTCAATGATTGCAGAAAATCAAAAGTGTAAAAATATCTGATTGTTACCGGCTATTTTTACAGCAATATGGTTTTACGGCTATAGATTGTGATAACGATGTGAGCAGGCGGGGAATGGGGTTTACTGATCCTGTTCATAAACTGACATGATTTCGCTAAGTTCATCCAATATCATGTCCATTTCAGACTTGCTGAATTCTGATAGCTCTTTTATGTCTTCGCCTTGTTCTGCTTTTTCCAGTAACTGGTTTACCTGTGTACATCCCTGTGCGCAGAGTGCTTCGATCTTGTCGACGGCTTTTTTAGGCAGGTCTGGATTCATTAGAACGGCTTGTGTGATTGACTCAGGTATTGGTGTGAACGCATTTCTATCAGCCTGCTGCTGGTCCTGTGAAAAGCAAATTCTAGCATATTTCCCCGATATAGATCGTCCGGCGCAGCGTCTGCACTGGCGATGAGTTTGACGCTGCGGTCGTATAGTTCATCGATCAGGTAAATAAAGCGGCGTGCCTGGTCATCACTGTACTCGTCAAGTACAGGGATGTTACTGATGATGATAGTGTTATAGCGCAGCGCCAGCTCGATATAATCCTGCGCCGCACGCGGCGATGTACAGATAACATCAAATTCAAACCAGGCGACTTCGTCACTGCAGCAGACCGTTTCGATATCACGGCCTAGGATGTGCAACGTCATATTCTGTTTGATCGGTGTTATCGCCAGCTCCTGCATCCTGAGGTAGATCTTGCTGTCGGTATCTTTAGTGATCGGAGAATAATAAATATCGTCCAGTTCGAGCAGTGCCGTGCGGTGATCGACGCCGCCATCGAGATGAAACACTTCGGTGTGCTGTTTTATCAGTTCGATGGCGGGCAGGAAACGTTCGCGTTGCAGACCATTGAGGTAGAGGTCGTCAGGTACACGGTTCGAGGTGGCGACCAGGCAGACCTTGAGCCTGAACAACGCCTGCAGCAGTTCACTCAATATCATTGCATCGGTGATGTTGGTGACGATGAACTCATCGATGCATAACAGCCTGTACTGAGCGGCCAGTTCGCGGGCGATAATTTGCAGCGGATCAGTTCGTTTCTTTCCCTGTCGACTCAGATTGTCCAGCTCGTCGTGTATGTCCAGCATGAAATGATGGAAGTGGACGCGATGTTTCTCTTTGATAGCGAGTTCTTCATAGAACAGGTTCATCAGCCAGGTCTTGCCGCGGCCAACACCGCCCCAGAGATACAATCCTCTGACTGGTTCTGGATGATGTCTGCTAAACGGCAAGAGTTTGCATAGAAAGTCGAGCACGGGACTATTGTCACTTTTTTGCAGTGCCTGGCTCAATGCTTGGAGTCGGATGATAGCCTGCTCCTGGACTTCATCGTGCACCATATCGGGCCGCTTAAGTGAAGCTTTATAGTGTTCGGTCAAAGACATAGACAGGTGTATCAGGTATGTGGCGGCTCATCGAGTTAGTAGCTGGAGTTTGCAGTCATGTACTACTATTTTGATCATTTCATTAATTCTATAATAAAAACATTGTTTTCGTTGTCGCTATCTGCCGACTTTGATAGAATTACCTCCCGAGCAGATGCAGCTGATGAAGCCACGAGGTAATTGTTCGGGTCACGTCATTTTCTTCTCTCTCAACACGCTTTTAACGAGCAATTCTGTAGCTAAACTTTTATAGACCGGGGTCTGTTTTTCATGACGAGATATATTTTTGTTACCGGTGGTGTTGTTTCTTCATTGGGTAAAGGTCTGGCTTCCGCTGCCGTTGGTGCAATCCTTGAGAGTCGTGGTCTCAAAGTCCAGATGATGAAACTGGACCCTTATATCAATGTTGATCCGGGAACCATGAGCCCGTTCCAGCATGGCGAGGTCTATGTCACCGAGGACGGTGCCGAGACCGATCTCGACCTCGGCCACTACGAGCGCTTTGTCAGTACGCGGACCGGAAAGTCGAGTAACTTCACCACCGGCAAAGTATACGAGAGCGTGATACGTAAAGAACGCCGCGGCGAGTATCTCGGTGGAACGGTACAGGTCATCCCGCATATCACCGATGAGATCAAGCGGCGCATCAAGGCCGGTGCCGGCGATGCGGATATCGTGATGGTCGAGATCGGCGGCACCGTTGGTGATATCGAGTCACTGCCGTTCATGGAAGCTATCAGGCAGATGCGAGTTGAGCTCGGCAGGGAACATGCCATGTTCATGCATCTGACACTGGTGCCTTATATCGCGACTGCGGGTGAGGTGAAGACCAAGCCGACCCAGCACTCAGTCAAAGAATTACGTTCTATCGGTATACAACCTGACCTGTTACTGTGCCGCTCCGAGCAGCTGCTGGCTGAAGAAGAACGCAAGAAGATCGCATTGTTTACCAATGTACCTGCAAAAGCCGTTATCTCTGCGATGGACCTGGATAATATTTACAAGCTTCCGATATGGATGCATGAGCAGGGCGTAGATGACATCATCGTCGAACACATGCACCTTGATGTTGAGCCGACTGACCTCTCTGACTGGCAAAAAGTGGTCGACGTAATGGCTCACCCCGTGTACGAAGTTACCGTGGGTATGGTCGGAAAATATGTCGACCTGACCGAGTCCTATAAATCGCTCAATGAATCATTGTCACATGCCGGCATCCATAATAATGCACGCGTCAATATCCGCTACATAGATTCTGTAGTACTGGAGTCCGGTAATATGTCATCGCTGAAGGGGCTCGATGCGATACTGGTTCCTGGCGGTTTCGGTGACCGTGGTATCGAAGGTAAGATCGCTGCGATCAAATATGCACGTGAAAACAAGATCCCTTTTCTCGGCATCTGCCTTGGTATGCAACTGGCGGTTATCGAGTTTGCTCGTCATGTTGCCGGTATAAGCGATGCACATAGCAGCGAGTTCAGTGACACTACAAAGAACCCGGTGATCGCATTGATCACCGAATGGCAGGATGAAGCCGGTCGTATCGAGAAACGTGACGAGAACTCCGATCTAGGCGGTACCATGCGTTTAGGCGGACAGACCTGTCAGCTGCTGGAAAATACTCTGGCACGATCTGCTTACGGTACGGACACGATAGTCGAGCGCCACCGTCACCGTTATGAATTTAATAATCATTACCTGCAGCAGTTGACGGATGCGGGCCTGGTGATCGGCGGTAAGTCGAGTGATGGCAACCTGATGGAGATGGTCGAGCTACCGCAACAGGGACTGTTGGCGCATCCATGGTTCCTCGGTTGTCAGTTCCATCCGGAATTCACTTCGACGCCGAGACGCGGCCACCCGTTATTTACCGCTTACATAAAGGCAGCACTGGAGCATCAGAAAAAAGCAGCAGAAGTGTCCGACGAGGTTCCTGCCTGATGCTATATCAGGCGAAAGCGACTAAGATGGCTAACACCATCACCATCTCGAATGACAGGAGATGTTTTATATTCTGATCTTCCTCGGCCATATCCAGTGCTCGAAATGTAAGATTAAAAAACAGGAAATAGCTTAGATGAAACTCTGTGACTTTGAAGTTGGACTAGATAAACCGTTATTCCTGATAGCCGGCCCCTGTGTCATCGAAAGTGAACAGATGGCGATGGATACGTCTACACAGCTCAAAGAGATAACCGACAGGCTTGGTATACCGTTTATCTATAAATCCTCGTTTGATAAGGCAAACCGTTCCTCCGGCACGAGTTTCCGTGGTCCGGGTCTGGATGAAGGCCTGCGGATACTGCAAAAAGTTAAAGACGAAGTCGGAGTACCGGTGTTAACCGATGTGCATGAAGACACGCCGATGGATGAAGTCGCTTCCGTGGTCGATGTTTTGCAGACGCCTGCATTCCTGTGTCGTCAGACGAATTTCATATTAAAAGTCGCAAATACGGGTAAACCGGTAAATATCAAGAAAGGCCAGTTCCTGGCGCCGGGTGATATGAAGAACGTCATCGACAAGGCGCGGTCTACAGGAAATGAGAACATCATGGCCTGCGAACGCGGTGTCTCATTCGGTTATAACAACCTGGTCTCGGATATGCGGTCGCTGGCGATCATGCGTGAGAGCAATTGCCCGGTGGTCTATGATGGCACACATTCGGTACAGCTTCCCGGGGGGCAGGGCACCTCATCTGGCGGCCAGCGTGAACATATCCCGGTGCTGGCCCGTGCAGCTGTAGCAGCAGGTATTTCCGGCCTGTTCATGGAAACACATCCCGACCCGGCGAACGCCATGAGTGACGGGCCCAATGCCTGGCCATTACAGAAGATGGAGTCGCTGCTGATGGTATTGAAACAGATCGATGCCGTGGTAAAAAATAACACGATGCATGAACTGGAGTTGTAACCCTACTGCTGAATTTGTTCGCATCTGCACAAAGATTTTAAAAATATAAATTTTATCGAAGGTATCATAATGTCTAACATCACAAAAATTCATGCACGTGAAATCCTGGATTCACGCGGGAACCCTACACTGGAAGCAGAAGTTACCCTGGAAAGTGGGGCTTTCGGCCGCGCAGCTGTTCCATCTGGCGCATCAACCGGTGTGCGTGAAGCACTGGAGTTACGCGATGGTGACAAGACACGCTACCTGGGTAAAGGTGTGACCAAAGCAGTCAACAATGTTAATACCGAGATCAGCGACGCACTTGTCGGCATGGACGGTCAGGACCAGGTGGCCCTGGATAACAGGATGATAGAGCTGGATGGAACTGACACAAAAGAGCGCCTCGGCGCAAATGCGCTGCTGGCTGTTTCGCTGGCAGCTTCACATGCCGCAGCGAAGGAAAATAATAAGGCACTATATGAACATCTTGGTGATGGTTCTTATCTTATGCCGGTACCGATGATGAATATTATCAATGGTGGTGAGCATGCTGACAACAGTGTTGATCTACAGGAATTTATGATCCTGCCTGTCGGTGCTCCCAGCTTTAAAGAAGCACTGCGTTATGGCGCCGAAGTTTTTCATACATTGCGTTCCGTATTGAGTGCCAAAGGCATGAATACAGCCGTTGGTGACGAAGGTGGTTTCGCGCCTGACCTGTCTTCAAATGAAGAAGCTATCGAAGTGATCCTTGAAGCTATCGAAAAAGCCGGTTACAAGGCGGGTGAAGATATCTTTCTTGGACTGGATGCAGCGAGTTCTGAGTTCTACAAAGATGGGGTATACAACCTGGCATCTGAAAACAAGACATTTAACTCTGAAGAATTCACCGACTACCTGGCTAACTGGGTAGACAAGTACCCGATCATCACTATCGAAGACGGACTGGATGAAGGAGACTGGGAAGGCTGGTCATACATGACGAAACAGTTAGGTGACAAGGTGCAACTAGTGGGTGATGACCTGTTCGTCACCAATACTTCTATCCTTAAAGAGGGTATCGAGAAAAATATTGCGAACTCGATCCTGATCAAGTTCAACCAGATCGGTACCTTGTCAGAGACCCTGAACGCGATCAATATGGCACATGATGCGGGTTATACTGCTGTGATCTCTCATCGTTCAGGTGAGACAGAAGACAGCACCATCGCAGACCTCTGTGTCGCTACCCGCGCCGGCCAGATCAAGACCGGTTCGCTGTCACGTTCTGATCGTATCGCCAAATACAACCAGCTGTTACGTATCGAAGAAGCACTGGGTGATAAAGCTGTTTATGCCGGCAAATCCGCATTCAAACACCTGGGATAAGCCGGTCTATTTTGACCCGAACCGGCATCAGTGAAAATTATTGCTCTTGTACTACTGGGGTTGCTTCTCTGGCTGCAATACAAGATCTGGCTGCAGGATGGCGGTATACCCGAAGTCATCCAGCTGAAGCAGGAAGTAGAGCAGGTAGAAGTCGAAGTAAAACAGTTACGCGAGCGTAACCTGTCACTTGATGCCGAGGTGAAAGACCTGAAAAAAGGGCTCGATGCTATCGAAGAACGTGCACGCAGCGAGATGGGTATGATCAAAGAAGGCGAGATCTACTACCAGGTTATCGAATCTGACACTGAGAAGTCTTCTGATGATGAGAGTCGATAATTGAGAGATGGTTATGCTCTTATCAGCTAAACGCATTATCAGCCTGCCTGTACTAACAACCATGAGGTCAGCATGAGCCGTGCTATCTGGGCGGTAGTACCGGCTGCCGGCATCGGCAAGCGCATGCAATCAGATGTCCCCAAGCAGTATCTTGCGATCAACGGACGTCCTGTTCTCGAATATACCGTTAACACACTGCTGCACAATCAGAATATCTCGGGCCTGGTCATCGCCTTGCAGGAAGATGATAGTTGCTGGCCGGATATCCGGATAGAATCTGATAAGCCGGTATTACGGGCACCTGGTGGTAAAGAGCGTGCCGATTCGGTATTGAATGCAATAGCAGAACTCAGCCGCAGTGAACTGTTCGATGCGGATACTGACTGGGTGATGGTGCACGATGCTGTTCGCTGCTGTCTACGCCAGGTTGACATCGATCGCCTGGTATCGGAAGTTGCCGACGATATGAATGGCGGACTGCTGGCGTTGCCGGTTCGCGATACAATGAAACGACAGGTTGCCAATGTTTCACCAGCGACGGTAGCTGCTACAGTCGATCGGGAGAACCTGTGGCATGCCTTGACCCCGCAGTATTTCCCGGCGAAAAAGTTAAAACATGCCCTGGAAACAGCCGCTGTGAATGGCCAGAGTATTACTGATGAGTCTTCGGCGATGGAAATAGCAGGCTTTTCACCGAAGCTTGTTCAGGGGCACGAGGATAATATCAAGATCACCCGACCGGACGACCTGCGTCTTGCCGGGCTGTACCTGCAGGCCCAGGAGCCTGCCGAGGTCGATTAGAGGCGTATGCGCCTCAACTTTCTTTCACCCGGCTAGCAAGATATCAGGAATCAATGAATAGAGAAAAAGACAGTCAGTTACCACCATATCGAGTAGGTCATGGTTATGATGTGCACCGTTTTGGTGAAGGTGATCATATCGTATTGGGAGGGGTGAGTATTCCGTACCAAAGTGGTTTTATCGCGCACTCTGATGGTGATGTTCTTATCCATGCGTTATGTGATGCCATGCTCGGCGCTATCGCAGCGGGCGATATCGGCCAACACTTCCCGGATACGGATGAAAAGTATAAAGATGTAGATAGCAGAATTTTGTTGAAACATACGCATAAGCTATTAGTGAAGGATGGTTACGGCATCGTTAATGCCGACCTGACAATCGTCGCGCAATCACCAAAGATGGCACCGCATATCCCTGCGATGATTCAGAATCTTTGTACCGTTTTAAACGCCAGGCAAACACAAATCAACATTAAAGCAACGACGACTGAGAGTTTAGGATTTACAGGAAGAGAAGAGGGCATAGCCGTTCATGCCGTAGTAATGCTTTACAGAATGACTGACTAAATGATTAAAATCACGTTTATCACTGTATTTATAGTAATAAATGAATTTTTTTTTACAAAAACTATTTACTTTGTTTGATATAAGTTATAAAACATCATCACGATTTTTATACGTGTTGTTTAGTGTGTGAAAATTGCCAAACGGTATCTCGAAATACTAAACGAATATGTCTTAGAGATCGTAGCTAAGACCAATGGTCTGAGAACTATCTCTAAAAAAACTTAAGTCAATAAATAATAAACTTCAATCATCAAAGGACAAATTATAATGGTACCTGCAAAAAAGAAAGCCGTAAAAAAGAAAGCCGTAAAAAAGAAAGCTGTTAAAAAAGCTGTCGCACCAGCAAAAAAAATCAAAGCGATAAAAGATGCTTATACAAAGTCTGCTCTGTACGCGCACATCTCTGAAGATACCGGGCTGGCCCGTAAAGATGTAGCAAAAGTTTTTGATTCACTCAATGACGTTATCGAAGGTCACATCAAGAGCCGCGGTGCCGGTGAGTTCAAAGTGCCGGGTTTAATGAAAATCAAAGTCACTAAAAAACCTGCGACCAAAGCGAGAAAGGGTGTACCTAACCCATTCCGTCCTGGCGAGCTGATGGATGTTGCTGCTAAACCAGCACGTAAAGTTGTTAAGGTTCTGCCTTTGAAAGCATTAAAAGATATGGCCGCCAGCTAACGGAAAGCCGTTAACCAAAGCTAACGAAAAGCTTTAATGAGGCCCGGTAAGACAATGTTTTACCGGGTTTTTCTGTTATGAAAACTCAAAAACTACTATACCTGCATGGCTTCAATAGTTCGCCGCAATCACATAAGGCTCAGCTGGTCTCGCAGTATATGTCTGAGCATAACTGCCTGGATCTGCTGTTATGCCCGCAGATACCATCGGTACCTGGAGAGGCGAGACAGGCTCTTGAAAGACTGGTCGAGCAAACCTTGCAGCAGCACACATTGAGTTATGTCGGTAGTTCTCTGGGTGGCTATTATGCGACGTATCTTGCCGAAAAATATTCTGGTTCTGCCACACTCATCAATCCATCAGTTAAACCGTATGAGACATTGAAGGCTTACCTGGGTATCAACAAGTTTTATTTCGATGAGGGAGAGTGGGATTTCGATGAGTCGCATATACGCCAGCTGGAAGGCATGAAGGTCGAGCAAATCACTGATCCTGATCGTTACCTGGTATTGCTGCAAACGGGTGATGAGACACTGGACTATCGCGAAGCTGAAGAAAAGTATAAAAAATGTCAGTGCATCATTGAGCAGGGGGGGG
>SWCD01024026.1_pt1 | contig 70961 bp, 69 predicted proteins | sample 4693011 | NCBI WGS metagenome assembly SWCD01 (sample SAMN10267278, study PRJNA491770) | bioreactor metagenome | isolation source: DHS bioreactor inoculated with marine | place: Japan: Omine Ridge, Nankai Trough
TTTTTTGCCTGTTACAATACAGGCAATTCAGATATTTGTGGAGCGCCCCGTGTCTAAAACTGGTGATTTTTCAGCAACCCGAATGCGACGTATGCGTCGTGATGATTTTTCCCGCCGACTGATGCGCGAAAACAGCCTGTCCGCCGACGACCTGATCTACCCCATGTTTGTTATCGAAGGCGATAACAAACGTGAAGCTGTGGCTTCGATGCCCGGCGTCGAACGTGTCAGCATCGACCAGTTACTGCTGGAAGCGAAACAATGTTTCGAGCTGGGCATTCCTGCCATCGCACTTTTCCCGGTGGTGTCTGACGACAAAAAATCCGATGACGCAGCAGAAGCGTTTAACCCGGATGGCCTGGCACAAACTGCCGTAAGGGCACTAAAAAAAGCGCTACCTGAGCTGGGCGTGATCACCGATGTCGCACTCGATCCGTTTACCAGCCACGGCCAGGACGGCCTGATCGATGATAGCGGTTACGTGTTAAATGACGAAACCGTCGAAGTACTGGTCAAACAGGCGTTGTCACATGCACGGGCAGGTGCAGACATCGTCGCACCCTCAGACATGATGGACGGACGTATCGGCGCGATCCGACAATCACTGGAAGAAAATGCTTTCATTCATACCCGCATACTTTCCTACTCAGCAAAATATGCCTCCAGTTTTTACGGGCCGTTTCGTGATGCGGTCGGCTCGGCGAAAAACCTCGGCGGCGGTAACAAATACAGCTACCAGATGGATCCGGCCAATTCCGATGAAGCGCTGCACGAAGTCGAACTCGACATCAAGGAAGGTGCCGACATGTTCATGGTAAAACCGGGCATGCCTTATCTCGACATCGTGCGCCGGGTAAAAGATACGTTCTCTATTCCCACCTACGTGTATCAGGTCAGCGGCGAATACGCCATGTTAAAAGCTGCCGCACAAAATGGCTGGCTCGATGAAAAAGCCACGGTGATGGAAAGCCTGCTAGGATTCAAACGCGCCGGCGCTGACGGCATCCTGACCTACTACGCCAAAACCGTCGCCCAGTGGTTGCACGCCAAATAAAATACCCAGACTGAAAAACATGACAACAAATATCGATCGTTATGCTGTTTTTGGCAACCCGATAGGACACAGTAAATCACCTCAGATACACACCATGTTCGCCGAGCAGACAAAACAGTCACTCATCTACACCGCCGAACTTGCCGAGCTCGGCCAGTTCGATCAGGCGGTGAAAGACTTCATCGATAACGGCGGCAAAGGTTTAAACGTGACCGTGCCGTTCAAGGAAGACGCCTGGTCATGCGCCACCCTGCACAGTGAGCGCGCGTTACGTGCCGGCGCGGTAAACACATTGAAGTTGCAGGCAGACGGCAGCCTTTTCGGCGACACCACCGATGGCACCGGGCTGGTGCGAGACCTCATGCAAAACCACGGGCTGCAGATACAAAACAGGGATATCCTGCTCATCGGTGCCGGCGGCGCGGTTCGCGGTGTACTGGAAGCACTGCTGGAACAACAGCCGGCATCACTACAAATCGCCAACCGGACAAAATACAAAGCCGTGCAACTGGCCGGTGATTTTTCTGATCTGGGCCAGATCACCGGCTGCGGTCTGGATGAAATAGATGAGACACATTTTGATATCGTCATCAACGGTACCTCTGCCAGCCTGCAGGGCGACGTACCGCCAGTCCCCGAAAGCATTTTCAAAAGTGGCGCCTGCAGTTACGACATGATGTATGCGGCGCAGGCGACACCGTTCATGCGGTGGTCGTCAGCGCATGGTGCCAGACAGGTTTTTGACGGTTTGGGCATGCTGGTCGAACAGGCCGCTGAATCATTTTATATCTGGCGCGGTGTAAAACCCGAAACCGCGCCGGTGATAAAACAGCTACGTTTAGATTTTGATCAGCAGGAAAACGCTGGATAAAAACAGGTGCCCGATCCAGCACCTTGAAAACCACCGCCGTCAGATGGTGTGTGCGGGGTTTGCGCCGCGAGGATAGCGCTGTCGACCGGGTCCGCGCCCACTGTTGAATACAGACAACAGGCTATTGCGTTATCACGCAGAGAATCATCAGCTTTCAGGCTGTGGCATCGGTCTTTCGATTGTTGATCGTGTGCTGCAGATGCACCGGGGATATTACAGTTGAGTCAGGCAGACAGCGGCCAGGGCCTGAAAGTGATCATTCAATTTTAACGTTGCCTGTCTGCCCACTATTGCGCTTCGATAAAGGCGTTAAATTTTGCGACCGGCAAAGGCCGGCTGATCAGAAAGCCCTGTATCGTGTCGCAACCCAACCTGGTTAGCAATTCCAGTGCTGCCTTATTTTCCACACCTTCTGCAACAACACTTAGGCCAAGATTATGCGCCAGCTCGATTGTCGAATGCACCACGGCCTGGTCATCTTTATTAACGACCATCTCTCTTATAAATGTCTGGTCTATTTTTAATTCACTAACCGGCAGACGTCTCAGCCGACTTAACGATGAATACCCGGTGCCGTAATCATCGATCGATAATTCCACACCTAATGCACGTATATGCTCGAGCACCTCGGCCAATCGATCAAATTCAGACAGGAACAGATTTTCTGTGATCTCAAACGTCAGCAACTCGCCATCAACTTTATCTTTAAGAATGTGGTCAATCTTTTCCTTAAATTCGGGATGCATCAACGTTTGTGGCGACAAATTAACCGCTACACGTAAAATACCGTAAGCATTCTTCCATTTTTTTGCCTGCGCCAACGCGGCCTCAATCGCCCAGTATGTGTACTCATCGATCAGGCCATTCTGTTCCATTACGGCGATGAATATGTTTGGTGGTACATCACCACGATCTTTACAGTGCCAGCGTCCTAAAGCTTCCGCCGAAACCACCTGTCCGCTCAGCGCGTTGATTTTTGGCTGGTAATGCAACTCGAACTGTTTTTCATCGAGCGCTTTTCTCACATCTGCAACCATCGCCAGATGACCTTGCGCCAGATGATCCTTATCCGGATCGTATGTGCAGATTTTAACGCTGCTGTTTTTGGCTTCGTACATAGCAAAATCAGCATGGCTTAGCAGATTGCCAATATTTTCCCCATGTTCGGGATAAACCGCCACACCGATGCTGGCATTAACAACGATGATATTTTGCTCGACGGTAAAGATGTCCTTCAGACTATGAATAAACTTCTCTGCCCGCTTAACCGCCTGTTTCTTGTTGTGATCGGGCAACACCACAATGAACTCATCACCACCGAGTCGCGCCAGCGTCTCGTTAATTTTAATTTCAGCGTCAAAACGGCGGGCTATTTTATTCAGCAGACTGTCACCCTGCTCATGCCCCAGGGAGTCGTTGATATCCTTAAAGCTATCGATATCTATCAGCAGTACGCCAATAGCACTGTCATTAATCCTTGCTTCGGCTATGTCACGCGAAAGACGGTCATAGAATAATGAGCGATTTGGCAAAGCAGTAATAGAGTCATATAGCGACATGTACTCCAGTTCTTTACTACTCTCCATTAGCTGTTTATTTAAATTTTCGAGCTTGTTGCGATAATCTTCGTTTAACTTATGTGAGTCATCCATACTCTTAACCGCCATGGCATTTTCGATAGCGATTGAGACGATGCTGGCGAACAGCTGTAATAAATTTAAGTCTTTTTTACCGAAACTGGTGCCATCTCTTTTATTGAGGCCGGCGATGCCACCAAGAAAATGCCTCTTACCCTGTAACGGCACGAGGATCATATTGCCCGCTTCCTGCTCCCAGTGATTTTTTTCATCATCACTGAGCTCATTCATCATGCCCTGCCACCAGGGTTTTTTCTGCTTCCACACCCAGCCGCAAACACCAAAATCCAGGGGCAAGGATTCACCGACAATCTCATCGGCGTTCTTGCCTGCGCCACCCCGGTAAGTATAGGTTTCGCAATTATCGTCTAATAACGGGATCAACAGGGTTTCAGCATCGATTAATTCTAGCGCACGCTCAGAGACGATCCGAAAAACTTTTTCGATATCGAGCTCGCTGCCGATCTCAGTAAAAGTTTTCTGCAGCAACTCAATCTCAGTCTCTTTTTGCTGCAGACTGCGACTGAGATCAATGATGTTTGACGAATTTCTTTTATCCACAAACACCTGGACTTATTCCAATAACAATCAAAGGGTTACAAATACGCATAGCAGAGAGTATAGCCCAGTAGCAATCGAATGCTGAATTCGACGTCAAAAAGTCGACAACCTTATGACATTTTGACAAAAGCTATTTTAAGCCTCTAGAAGAAGGGCTAGTTACTTATTAATCAATCGGTTAGCAAGAGCCCGCATTTATTTAGCGTGGCGATTTTTAAGCTTCACATATTGTTGCGCAGAATATTGAAGAAAAGATTTCTCTTTATCGGTTAGTACACGCGCCCTTTTTACCGGACTGCCCAGCCACATATACCCGCCCGTCAGCACCTTATTCGGCGGCACCAGGCTGCCAGCACCGAGCATCGCGCCCGACTGTACGATGGCACCGTCGAGCACTACCGAGCCCATGCCGATCAGGCACAGATTTTCGACCGTGCAAGCATGCAAAACCACGTTATGCCCCACGGTTACGTCATCACCCACCGTCAGAGCGAAACCGCCAGGGGCATATTCACTGTCATGCGTGACGTGCAGGATGCTTCCGTCCTGTATATTTGTACGCACACCGATGGTGATCGAATGTATGTCGCCCCGGACGGAACAGCATGGCCAGACTGAACTATCCTCGCCGATGCGGACGTTACCCGTGACTACGGCACTGTCATCGACAAAAACCGTCTTATCTATCTGCGGTTTAAAATTTTCGAAGCTGCGTATATTTTTCATGGCTCAATTTATTTTGTAAGCGATTAATAATGGAATAAAACTATAACACCGATTACTTCTGATTTAATGATTTCAAATCAGGTAAAATCTCGTTCGATGAAGACAAACGCTGCATTTTCCAGGCTGCTCATAACAATAAAAAATGTCGGGCAGGCGGGCAGGACACTGCTCAAAAAGATTGATCGACTGATCGATACTCTGGCACAACATCCTTTGCTCGATAAAGCCGAGGCGTTTTATCACAGCTTAAATAAAAACACCCGGCAGTGGCTGTGGGCGCTACAACAATCCCCGGCCTACACAAAAGCCGGGCTCTATGCACGACTGGTTCGGCTGGATAAACCGATCGGCATCCTCTTGCTATTATGGCCGACCCTGATTGCATTATGGATCGCTGCTAAAGGCTGGCCAGACCCACTGGTTCTGTTTGTCTTTGTAATGGGCGTTATCCTGATGCGTTCTGCCGGTTGCGCGATCAACGATTATGCCGACCGCCATATCGACGGCAAAGTTGCTCGCACCAGACAACGTCCGCTCGCCGCCGGACAGATATCCGAAAAGGAAACGTTGCTGGTATTTTCCATGCTCAGCCTCACCGCGTTTACCCTGGTGCTATTAATGAATGAGTTGACCATCTGGATGTCGCTGGGCGGCATCCTGCTCGCGGCCAGTTATCCTTTCATGAAACGTTACCATTACCTGCCGCAGGTGCATCTGGGTGCAGCTTTTGGCTGGTCGGCACCGATGGCTTATACCGCGCAGGCGAACGAGATCACCGCCATCACCTGGCTGATCTTTCTGGCCACGATCTTGTGGGCCACCGCTTACGACACCATGTACGCCATGGTGGATTACGATGACGACATCAAGATCGGGGTCAAATCAACGGCGATACTGTTCGGCAATCAGGACAAGTTGATCATCGGCGTGATTCAGATCCTGCTCATCCTGGATTTACTTCTGATCGGGCATCGCGCCGAGCTGAGCGGTTTCTACTACCTCGGCATCGCCGGCGCCAGCCTGTTCGCTATCTATCAACAATACCTGATCAAAGACAGAAAACGCGAACTGTGCTTTAAAGCATTTCTGAACAATAACTGGTTTGGCCTGGTGTTGTTTGTCGGGGTGTTTTTAGACTATCAGTTTTCCGCGGTGGTATAACTTTACATCAGCCTTTCGCCGGCGCACGCGCAATACTCAGCACACCCACACGCTCGACATCGTTTTTTTTCAACAGCTTCGCCAGCTCATTAACAGTCGCTCCTGTGGTCATCACATCATCAACTATCAGTACATGTTTGTAATTTAATTTTCCCGCCACACCAAATGCACCTCTGATATTTTTTTGCCGTTGTTTTGCATTTAAACCGGTCTGCGCAACGGTGCTTCGTTGCCGCACGATAGCGGCGTGCTCAATCGGTATCGCAAGTTTTCTGGCAAGTACGCGCGATATTTCGATCGACTGGTTAAAACCTCGCTGGCGTAGACGTGATCTATGTAACGCCACTGGCAGCAAACAATCCGGTGTTTCACCTGTGCCGGAAAAATACTTCAGCAATATCTCACCGATGCTCCGCGAAAAACTGATTTTTTCAGAAAATTTCAGCTGGTGTACCAGAGCGATGATATCGTCTTCATAACGAAATGGACTGTACGTATAATCAAAGGCCGGCGGTTTTCGGATGCAGCTCCCGCACGAAACGGCACTGTTGATATCATCCGCCAGCGGCAGCGCACAACGTACACAACAGTGCTCATTATGCGGCAGTGCGCCGTAACAATCCGGGCAGATCTCGATACCCTGCCCCACTGTTTGCTGGCAAAAAATGCATCGGGAAGGAAAAAGATTCGATAATAACTTGTGTGCAAGTTCCATTTTGGCTACTCATCCGTGTAGTGTAAAATAGCCTCAATTATAGCCAGAAGCACTCATCATGTCAGAAGTAAACAACCCTGCATTACGCCACGACTGGTCCAAACAGGAGATTTCCACCCTGTTCGAATTGCCCTTTAACGACCTGTTATTTCAGGCACAAACGGTTCACCGGGAAAATTTCGACCCTAATCAGGTACAGGTCAGCACCCTGCTCAGCATCAAAACCGGCGCCTGCCCGGAAGACTGCGGCTACTGCTCGCAGAGCTCTAAAAATGACGCCGAAGTCGAGCGTGAGCGTTTATTACCGCTGAGTGAAGTCATCAAAAAAGCACAACAGGCGAAAGACAATGGTGCCAGCCGCTTCTGCATGGGCGCGGCCTGGCGCAACCCGACCGATAAAAATCTTGAAAAAGTTATCGACATGATAACCGCGGTCAAAGACATCGGCATGGAGACCTGCGTCACTCTCGGCATGCTGACAGAAAAACAGAGCCGGCGCTTAAAAGAAGCCGGACTGGATTATTACAATCACAACCTCGACACCTCACCCGAACACTATGGTGACATCATCACCACCCGCACCTACCAGGATCGTCTCGACACGCTGGCACACGTTCGCGCCGCCGACATCAACGTCTGCAGTGGCGGCATTTTAGGCATGGGCGAAAAACGTGATGATCGCGTGTCACTTTTGCAGCAGCTTTCTAATCTGCCGCAACACCCGGACAGTGTGCCGATCAACATGCTGGTGCAGGTTGAAGGCACACCGCTACACGGTGTTGATGAGATCGAAGCGCTGGAATTTATCCGCACCATCGCCACCGCACGCATCATCATGCCAGCTTCGGTGGTGCGTTTATCCGCCGGCCGCACAGAGATGTCCGATGAGACCCAGGCACTGTGTTTTCTTGCCGGCGCCAACTCAATTTTCTATGGCGATAAATTATTGACCACGGACAATCCTGATGAGGGCCATGATCAGCAACTGTTCGACAAATTGGGCCTGAACACCAAACACGTCCTCGAAACCAGCAGCAAACAATCAGCATGCTCCTGCTGAGCACGCCCGCCTTTTCACTTGAAAAATCTCCGTCAGGAACTCGATGAAAGAAAACGACAACACCGGTATCGCACACGACGCATAACTAAAGGCCCACAACAGATCGAGATGCAGGTCGATAACAAGAACGTTATCAGCTTCTGTAGTAACGACTATCTGGGACTGGCGAACCACCCGCAGATCAAACAGGCAACCATCGAAGCCATCAAAACCTTTGGTGTAGGCAGCGGCTCCGCCCACCTGGTTAGCGGACATTCGATAGTGCATCACCAGCTCGAAGAAGAACTTGCTGAATTTACCGGATACCCGCGCGCACTCCTGTTTTCTACGGGTTACATGGCCAACCTCGGTTTATGCCAGGCACTGGTCGAAAAAGGCGATTATGTTTTTGAGGATCGCTTAAATCACGCTTCATTGATCGACGGTGGTTTGATCAGTGGTGCCCGACTGCAACGTTACCTGCATAATGATGTTTCAAGTCTTGAAAAGAAAATACAAAAAACCGATAAAACCTCAGAAAAACTGGTATTAACCGACGGTGTTTTCAGCATGGATGGTGACATCGCTAACCTGCCAGCACTTTCAGCTTTATGCCATAAAAACAAAAGCTGGCTGATGGTTGATGACGCACATGGTTTCGGCACCCTGGGTGAAACAGGGAAAGGCAGCCTGCAACATTATTCACTAAACCATGATGATATACCGGTCTATATGGCAACGCTCGGCAAAGCGATAGGCACTGCCGGAGCATTTATTGCCGGCAGTGATGAGCTCATAGAAACCATCATCCAGAAAGCACGCACCTACATTTACACCACCGCGATGCCTGTTGCGATTGCTGAAGCCACACGTTTCAGCCTGCACATCATCAAAAATGAATCACGGCACCTGAATAATTTAAACAATAATATTGCCTACTTTAGAAAGTGTTGTATCGAATCGGCGCTACCAATAGAACACAGTGAGACGGCGATCCAGCCGATCATAATTGGTGATGATTACACTGCATTAAGAATCAGTCATGCCTTATTCGACCGTGGTTTTCTGGTCACTGCCATCCGGCCACCGACCGTACCGGAGGGTACATCACGTTTGCGGGTAACACTTTCCGCCAAACACAACAAACAACACATAGACCAGTTAGTTGAAACACTGCTGCCACTGTTAGACATACAGAACTGATATTAAAAACTGTAGAAAATATCCTGTATATATACTATATTTACAGGTACTGGTTATTTGAATTGACAATCGCTCATCAGTTAACCCGTGTCGAAATGCCTTAAAACAGGACAACACGATAAATCGTTTAAAGCCAGCACAAAGAAATGCAACTTATTAGCGCTTGATGCTGGACCAAATGGAAGACCAACAAACGACAGGACTCTAACGAAACGAGGTTTCACATGAAAGCAAATGTCGGTCGACGGGACCAGGCAATACGTATAGCTATCAGTCTGATTTTTATTTATATCGGCTTCATCGATAAAGAACTTATCTACGATCCACTAAGCTCAAATATCATCGGGATCTTCGGCGTAGTATTTCTGATCGTAGCGGTGTCAAGATTCTGCCCTTTATACGTTATCACCGGTGTAGACACGCGTCATAAAACAAAACCTTAATACAACTTCATACGTTCACGCGCACAAATATTGCTTTCCATTACCGGGATAATGGTATTCACACAAATCATTTTTGGTTTACTGGCATACAGACAGATTATCAAAAGCCGCGGTAACCAGCTCACTGTTTTTTGCCATGCCTCAACAAGTTTTTTTCTACAGAAAACCTTTGCACTACTACCCGCCAATCAGATCGGAGCTGAATAACTATCGTCAATCAACGACATGACTTCAAATATCTGGCCAGTTCACTTGCCTGTAATATAACGCTCATCATCAAACGTCATTACCCAGTCAGGTTTATACACGACAAAAACACTGATTAACATGCCTGTGATAAACATTTCTGGAAACATAAACAATGGCGTGTACAGCAATGACTCATCGACCAGCTTAGTATCCGGATAAGCATTGACCAGACTTAATAATGCGATCGAAGATAAACGACTGGCCGCGACGGCAATTCCTGCACCAAAAAATGCCACGACAAATATATAGATAAAAAAATTATCCGGTAAATATTTCTGCGACAGTTTCAGGATCATATAACTTGTAAGCACAGGGATAACGATACTCAGACAACCGTTAACACCCAGGCCGATCAACTCGTTATGTTGCAGCAATACAGAAACGAACATGATCGTCGTCAGTCCAAAAATCGCCAGCGGCCAACCGAACATCAAGGTGAACAATGTCGCACCCAGGTGATGGAAACCCAACCCCGGAGAGATGCCAGCCTTTATTCCCCACAGCAACAACAGCATCACCATAGCCCCGAAGTAAACGTGTTGCCCCGGTCGGTTATCCAGCAGTTGCCTGAACTCCACTTTCATCGCGGTGAAGATTAAAATACACGCAAACAAAACATTCGTAGCCCACAGCAAAAACCCGGGCATCAATTGCACAGGTATGTGTAAGCCAATCAACCAGCTCATATCTATCGTCATTTCATCGACCATTTAAAAACCAACAAACAAAAAAGCCGACCCTGAAAGAGCCGGCTTTTTTTGATAACCCAAAGCAAGCTTACTTGGCTGCTTCGCGCTCCTTCACTTCTTTTATTACATCTTCAGAGACATTTCTAGGCGCTGCGACATAATGCAGGAATTCCATAGAAAACTGGCCACGTCCAGATGTCATAGTACGCAGTGTACCGATGTAACCAAACATCTCACTCAGTGGACATTCGGCTTTAATGCGAACGCCTGTTGGACCCGCTTCCTGTGATTTAATCATGCCACGGCGACGGTTCAGGTCACCGATCACATCACCAACGTGATCTTCTGGCGTGAACACATCAACCTTCATGATCGGTTCCATCAGCTGAGGACCGGCCTTCGGCATAGACTGACGATAGGCCGCTTTCGCTGCCAGTTCGAATGCTACCGCAGATGAATCCACCGCGTGGAACTGACCGTCGGTCAATGTCACTTTAAAGTCCAGACATGGGAAACCAGCTAATACGCCGTGCTCTGACATCCTCTCAAAACCTTTTTCGATCGCAGGCCAGAATTCGCGAGGCACGTTACCACCGGTTACTTTTGACTCAAACTCATAACCACTGCCCGGCTCACCTGGCTCAATAATGTAGTCGATCTTACCGAACTGACCAGAACCACCTGACTGTTTCTTGTGTGTGTAGGAATCTTCAATACGTTGCGTAATAGTCTCACGATACGCCACCTGTGGTTTACCAATCGTCGCATCGATACCGTGTGTACGCTTAAGGATGTCCACCTTGATATCGAGGTGTAATTCACCCATACCTTTGAGGATGGTCTCGCCGCTGTCTTCGTCGGTTTCTACACGGAAAGATGGATCTTCTTTGATCATCTTGCCCAGTGCGATACCCAGTTTTTCTGAGGCACCCTTATCGTTTGGTGAAATCGAAATCGAGATAACGGGGTCAGGGAATACCATTGGTTCCAGCGTCGCAGGCTGTTTTGTATCACACAAGGTGTGGCCAGTCTGCACGTTCTTCATGCCAACCACCGCGATAATATCACCCGCCTGCGCGCCGTCTAACTCGATACGCTCATCTGCATGCATCTCAACCATACGGCCGATGCGTTCTGTTTTACCGGTGAAGGTATTCAGTACAGTCATGCCTTTGTCCATGCGACCAGAATAGATGCGCACGAAAGTCAGTGCGCCGAAACGGTCATCCATGATTTTAAATGCCAGTGCGCGCAATGGTTTGTCAGGATCAACGATGGCGTACTCGCCAGTCTCGTTACCTTCCAGATCAACCTCAGGCTGAGGCTTAACTTCGGTAGGATCAGGCAGGTAATCAACCGCCGCATCCAGCACCAGCTGCACACCTTTGTCTTTAAACGCAGAACCACAGTAAGTCGGGAAGAAGTCCATGGTCAGCGTGCCTTTACGGATACAACGCTTGATATCTTCCAGACTCGGCTCTTCGCCTTCGAGGTAAGTTTCCATGATGTCATCGTCCTGCTCGACCGCAGTCTCGATGAGTTTTTCACGCCATTCTTCGACCTGATCAGCCATCTCGGCAGGTGGCTCTTCGATGCGGTAAGCCGTTGTGTCTGCGTCGTTATCCCAGATCCAGGCTTTACGCGTCAACAGGTCAACACAGCCCTTAAATTCATCTTCGATACCGATCGGCAGAACCATCACCAGTGGCACTGCACCCAGCACGTCTTCTACCTGTTTGGTGACACGGTAGAAATCAGCACCGATACGGTCCAGCTTGTTAACAAAGATCACACGCGAAACTTCTGATTCATTGGCATAACGCCAGTTGGTTTCAGATTGCGGCTCTACACCGCCAGAACCACAGAATACGCCGATGCCACCGTCCAGTACTTTCAGTGAACGATAAACTTCGATGGTGAAGTCAACGTGTCCCGGTGTGTCGATGATATTCAGACGATGACCGTTCCACTCACAGCTGGTCGCAGCAGACTGAATGGTAATACCACGTTCCTGTTCCTGCTCCATGAAGTCGGTGGTTGCTTCACCGTCATGAACTTCACCGGTCTTATGAATCTTACCAGTCAGTTTCAGAATACGTTCTGTGGTCGTCGTTTTACCGGCGTCCACGTGGGCGAAAATGCCGATATTTCTATATTTACTTAAGTCTACGTCTGCCATGGCTCTACTACTCGTAATGTATGCATTAAATTAAAATTGTTAAAAACACAACCCTGACAAAGCAAGTACCACACAAACAGCTTCCGACGACCAGCTTTTGACTACAACTAATCAGGATCAATTTAGCCGGCGAATTATACAGCAAAGTTTGATAAAAATGTGGACTTAAACAGGCAAAATCAGGGGATTGTTATAATTTATGCCTGTTTCACGGTTACCGAAAATCACGACACCGCTAATATTTCCATGAAAAATCGAGCCCTTATCTCACTTGCCCAACCCCGGGCAGCAAAACTCATCACCCATCACAGCCTCAATACTATCCGCCAGGCGGGCAAACCAATTGAGAATTGCGCTACACAGGCAAATAACGCAAGATAGATGGATACACACAGTTTTCACCAAAAGGTTTATCAATGAAGTTTTTAAAAGCACTGTTTCTTCTTGTTTTGTCACTGACATTCAGTAACGCCGCAACTGCCGCCGGCAACGTGCTCGACAGCATTCAAAAGTCCGGCGAAATCAAAGTCGGCGTCTCCATCATGCCGCCCTGGGTGATGCTGAGCAAAGAAGGAAAATTAATCGGCTTTGAGATCGATATTGCCAAGCAACTGGCCAAAGATATTGGCGTAAAAGCCGTCTTCAAACAATACCAGTGGAAGCAGATGATCCCCGCACTGCAAAAAGGTGAAGTTGACATCATCGCTTCCGGGCTTTCGATCACGCCACAACGCGCTTTAAAAATAAACTATTCCATACCTTATTCCAGCTCCGGTTACAGCCTGGTCACCAACCTAAGCCTGACCAAGGATTTCCGCAGCATCAAGGATTTAAACAACGAAAAAGTCTACATCACCGCTGTGAAAGGCACCGTATCAGCCAACCTTGCTGGCAAGGTTTTCCCCAGAGCCAAACTCGATATTCGCAAAACGGAAAAAGACGCCAGCGCCGCCGTGATCAATGGCATGGTTCACGCCTTCGTTGCGTCTTCGCCGATCCCTGAATTTATTTCATTGAAACATTCCGACGCAGTTGACCTGCCATTAAAAAACCCGCTGCTGACAACAAAAGAAGCCTTTGCCGTCGCCAAGGGAGACCAGGAAATCCTGAATTTCCTTAACGCCTGGATCATCGCACATGAAGCCGACGACTGGATCGAAAGCGTGCACGAGTACTGGTTCAACAGCCTGAAATGGCAACGTCAGGTGGAAGACGTACACTGATGATCAGCAGCTTGCAGAAAAATAACCCACCTCTGTTAACCGCGCCCCACTGCGCCAATAGTTTTGCACTGCTGATGTTTTTTGTCAGCGCGGCCGTCTATGCCGCAGCGAATGGCATCATCCATCTGCCCGACACATATCGAACACCACTGTCTGACATGGTTCACGATGGCAATAAAGACTGGCGAACAACATCCGATGTAGATAATCCGTGGCGCGAGAATGGCGAAAAGCTGATCATCAAGCCTAGAATCAAAGTCGAACTTTTTCCGAGTTACAAACCTGACAGCTCCGGCAACCCGGTTTCCAACAGCCTGTTTCAGAACGAAGATGAGATAGAAAAACCCTCTTCAAATATTTTTGAATACACCTGGTGAAATCACCCTTTTAACATTATGAATTTATTTTTAAGTCTGGGATTATTACTGTTAAGTTTTACCGCCAGCGCCGAGACTATCGAATCGACCGAATATAAATATTACGAGATCTCACCGCGATCACCTTACGAGATAAAGCCTGAATTGATGCGGCGCTCGCCGATACGTGCCGGCGGCGGTTCATTCAACGGCCACACCGACTGGTATATCGACTGGAAATTTCAGAGCATGCCCGGTCCTTCCGGTTGCAAGCTCACCCATAGCCGGACCAAAGTACACATCGTCCATACTCTGCCGATATTGAGCGAGCAGGTCACCGACAAACAGACCATCGAGGTTTTCAATAAATTCAGTAAAGCACTAACGCAGCACGAAATAAACCACGGCAACAATGGTCTATCAGCCGCCAGAGAGATGGACAGGGCTTTTAACGAGCTTCAGCCACAACCAGACTGCCGCACCCTGGGGCGAGTGATTGATGACATAGGAAACGCCATGGTGCAAAAATACACGCAGAAAGATAACGAATATGATTATCTGACAAATAATGGCACAACGGAAGGCGCGATGATTTACTAGCGGTTTTATCCCGCATCCTGCATCATCCAAAACAAAAAAGCCGACCTCTTCAGGCCGGCTTTTTTCATGCTCGATAAAAAAATAAATTTTTTATTTTTTACCGCGACCCGCACTCTTGCGTTCATTTTCTTTCAACAGCTTTTTACGGATGCGAATATTTTCCGGCGTTACTTCCACCAGCTCATCGTCATCGATAAATTCCAGCGCCTGCTCCAGCGTGTATTTGATGTGAGGTGACAGGGTCAGCGCATCATCCGTACCCGAGGCACGCACGTTGGTCAGTGGCTTGGGTTTGATCGGGTTAACCACCAGATCGTTGTCACGCGAGTGAATACCGATAATCTGTCCTTCATAGACCTCATCGGTATTACCCACCAGCAACTTGCCGCGCTCCTGTAACGGACACAGCGAATAAGCTACCGCCTTGCCGCGCGCATTGGAAACCAGCACACCATTGGCGCGCTGACCGATGCCGTCCGACACGATCGGGCCGTAATGGTCGAACACGCTGTACAGCAGACCGGTGCCACGCGTCATAGAAAGATAGTCGGTTCGAAAACCGATCAGGCCACGCGCCGGAATGATAAAATCAAGTCGCACCCGACCCTTGCCGTCCTGCACCATATCTTTCAACTCGGCCTTACGCAGACCCAGCGCTTCCATCACCGCACCCTGATGCTCGACTTCGATGTCAGCAGTCAGTTCTTCGTAAGGCTCCAGCTTGACGCCGTTCTCTTCGTGAATAATAACTTCCGGGCGACCTACTGCCAGCTCGAAGTTTTCACGGCGCATGGTTTCGATCAATACCGAGAGATGCAACTCACCACGACCGGATACTTTGTATTTATCACCTTCGACCTGATCGACACGCAGCGCAACATTGTGCTTCAGTTCCTGCTGCAAGCGATCCCAGATATTGCGGCTGGTGACATATTTTCCTTCCTGACCGGAAAACGGTGACGAGTTAGCCTGGAACATCATACTGATAGTCGGCTCATCGACAGTCATCGCTGGCAACGCTTCTACTACGTTAGGGTCGCAAATGGTATCGGAAATCGATAAAGGATCGATGCCGGTGATCGCGACGATGTCACCCGCCTGTGCTTCTTCGGTCTCCACGCGCTCCAGACCATGAAAACCCAGTACCTGGCCAATACGTCCGCCACGTTCTTTGCCATCGTCACCGACAATTTTCACGGCCATATTAGTTTTAACCGTGCCACGACGGATACGACCGATACCGATGATGCCAACGTAACTATTATAATCCAGGGTTGAAATCTGTAACTGGAACGGACCATCGAGGTCAACGTCCGGCTCGGGAACGTGTTCGATGATCGCTTCAAACAACGGCGTCATGTCTCCGCCGGTAATATCTGATTCGGTACCGGCAAATCCATTGATCGCTGAGGCATAAATCACCGGGAAGTCTAACTGCTCATCGGTCGCACCCAGTTTGTCGAACAGGTCAAAGGTTAGATCCAGCGCACGATCAGGGTTGGCACCGTCGCGGTCGATCTTGTTGATAACGACGATGGGTTTAAACCCCATAGCGAAAGCTTTCTGGGTGACGAAGCGGGTCTGCGGCATCGGGCCATCGACCGCATCGACCAGCAATAGCACAGAATCCACCATCGAAAGTACACGTTCCACTTCGCCACCGAAGTCGGCGTGTCCCGGTGTATCGACGATATTGATGTGGTAATCATTCCACTCAATCGCGGTATTTTTAGAGGTGATGGTGATGCCGCGTTCTTTTTCCTGATCGTTGGAATCCATGATGCGCTCACCCGGTGCCTTGCGCTCATCCAGGGTGCCGGATTGCTCAAGCAGTTTGTCCACCAGCGTGGTTTTGCCATGGTCGACATGGGCGATGATCGCAATGTTGCGGATTTTAGTGCTCACGGTAGTTCTCTTCAAAATGGGAAAAAGGGGCGCATTATAGGCGTTTCTCGGAAAATAAACTGTACTAATTTCGGGCTATACCTGAATTTACAACGTAAAAGCCAAAAAAAGACAAGAACAATCCGCGAAACACGCGAATAACGCAAAGGATTTAAAAGCTAAAAAGTTTTTTTGCGTATTTTGCGTGTTTCGCGGACTCAAATAATTACAAACCGATCCACTGACTCACCGCTTTGCGCGCTTCTTCGTTGGCGGGCCGTGCGATCAGGCCGGTACGGCTGATGGCGATACTGTATTTTGCACCGTCGGTCATCGGCAGGAAAACCGCGCTGCCGTAGGCGGCATCGACCCAGCGCAACCAGTCCTGATGTTTATGGGCGAACTGCCACAGGTCGACCTTCTCGCTTTCGACCAGTGGCTGTTTTTTTACCAGCGAAAAAACACTGCGCGGGCGTTGCTGCTCTTCATCGATATCCAGGTAACGCCCGGCGATACGGTGCAGACGATAATTCGCATCGAGCCCGAATAGCGTCGCCAAACCCTGCCAGGTCAACACCTGCGCGTCCAGCTGCCACTCATCCCCATACAGATTTACGATTTGCTGAAAATCCGAATCCAGCGCTTTGATATCAGCACGATACTGCTGCGTAGAAAGTTCTTGAAAAGTGATCTCAGCAATCGCCTGCTCGTAGACCAGGCGCTGGTAAGTGTACAGGTTTGACGCCAGCAGAAATATTGAAGAGGCCAGCAGCAGAAAAAACAGGCCGGAAAATTCGAGCCCGGCGGCCCTGAAAAAACGGCGCTGAATCAATCGTTTGGTACCGGTAACAGCGAATGCCAGCCCGACGATGGCGATGAGCACGCTAACAAATGTAAGGTATTGCATGGCTGAAAATGCTTACGACAGCAAACGTCTAGCGAATGGTGTTCAGATCAATGTTTTATCCGGGCACGGGCTTCCTGCGCCCTCTCTGTGTAACCAGCCTCATCACAGATACGCGCCAGCTCTTCCAGCGCGCGAATATTATCTTCATCCACTTCCAGCGCCTGTTCACAATAATAACAGGCCTTGTCGGGATCCCCCTGTTTTTGTGCGACGCGGGCAAGCCCCAGCACGGCATACAGATCATGATCCACTCTCAGGCTGGAATTATAATGCCGTGTCGCATCGTCGAGACGATCCAGCGATACCAGCGCATCACCAACACGTGTCCACAGGGATTGATTTTCTGGCTCCTGATCAAGAATTTTTCCCCACCAGTAAACCGCGCGCTCCATGTTCAACTGACCACGGAAACAGTCGCCCATGCCAAACAGTGCAAAATTATTTTTCGGATCGAGCTCCAGTGCATTTTCATAATGCCCCATGGCACGATCAAATTCTTTTCGACGACGATAAATATTACCGATCATGGTCATCAGCACAACGTTGTGCGAGGTGTTTTTAGCCAGCAATTTCTCAAAACAGTCCAGTGCTTTTTCATCATTATGCTGCGCATAATAAACATTACCCAGACCGAGTAGCGCGAACGGGTCATACGGCTTGATCACCAGCGATTGCTCATAAAAATCGATCGCGTTCTCACTGTCATCCAGCTTATGGTAAGCATCAGCGATGCGAACCATGACGTGGCTGTCTTTCTCGTTGATTTCCAGATAACGCAGCCAGTACGGAATGGCCGCCAGAGGCTGCTTCATGCCACGACGTGCATCACCGGCACCGCGCAGTGCAAAGATATTATTGGGGTCTTTTTTTAATACCGCGTCATATTGCGCGCCCGATTCTTCAAAACGATTAAGCTTGCGATAGACATCGCCAAGACCAGAGAGTACGTAGGGATTCTCCGCATCGAGCTCTTTGGCTTCTAAATATGCTTTTTCAGCATCTTCCAGCTGGCCGTTTCGAAATAGACGACTACCCTTCTTGGATAATTCGATAACAGCTTTTTTTGATATTCCTGACATATTTTATATATTCCGTTTTTTAAACAGTTTATAAGGACAAATTTTACAACGTTAGTTCATTTATTTACAGGGTATTTTCACCGAGACTACGTCTAGTATTTCAGAACCCGCTAATCCTGTAGGTTACACCATTTTCAGTGGCGCAGATGCACCAGAAGCACCACACCGTAACATTATCTACATCCATCGATACCGCTGTGAGCGAGTCGATCGCTTAACATATTGTTTCGAGACGGGGAATTGGCCTCGGATATTGTATCGACAGGCGCTAGCGCTTCCTTTAGTCGTGAAAACCATTTGCCCTTTGAATCAGACCAGACTCTGTTTTCGCCGGATCAGGCACCTGATTATATTATGCACAATTCACTTAGCTCGCGTAAAATGCAGCACCATGTCACACATTAAAACAAAACGCGCCTACCTGGTTGATAGCAGTATCTACATCTTCCGCGGTTGGCACGTTTACGACGACAGCATCGTCGACAGCGAAGGCAACCCCAGTAACGCCGTTTATGGTTTTACCGAGTTCCTGCGTGAACTGCTGGAACTGGAACAGCCCGAATACATCGCCTGTGCATTTGACGCCAAACAGACCAACTCCTATCGCCGCGAGATATTTCCCGAATACAAAGCCAACCGCCCACCGGCACCGGTCGAATTAAAAAGCCAGTTCAAACATTGCCGCGACTTCTGCCGCGCCGCCGGCATCGCCGATTTTTCCAGCAACCGTTTCGAAGGCGACGACATCATCGGCACGCTGGCAACGCAGTTACGCGAAGACGGCTTCAACATCACCATCCTCAGCGCGGACAAAGACCTGGCGCAGCTGCTGCGGCCCGGCGACATCTGGTGGGACTATGCACGCAATAAAATCCTGCATTACAAAGACGTAGAAAAAAGCTTTGGCGTCAAACCAGAGCTGATCGCCGACCTGCTGGCACTGGCCGGCGACAAGGTGGACAACATTCCCGGCATTCCCGGCATCGGTTACAAGATGGCGTCGAACCTGCTGAAAAAATACCCCGGCGTCGAACACATCATGAAAAACATCGACAAAATTTCCGAGATGAAATTTCGTGGCTCGAAACGCATCCAGATGCTGGTCAGTGAACACCAGCACATCCTGCCCATGACCAAACAACTGACCACCATCGTCACCGACGCGGAGTTCAAAGGCCCGAAAAAAGACCTGCGCTGGCGCGGCATCAATGAAGACGCGATGATCACCATGTTCAATCGCCTGGACGCAGCCAGAGGACGGCGCGAACGCTGGTATAATCTGCAGCCGATGTAAAGATTATTACTGAATTTTTTAAAGACACAGACCGGCCAGCAGCAGACATACTGGTAAAAACTGATTTCTCTCGCAGAGGCGCAGAGCTCGCAAAGAAAAGACAAAAAATCCGTTCTACCTGTCATCCTGAGCGAAACTTAAAAGTGTTTTTCTCTGCGAGCTCTGCGCCTCTGCGAGAAAAAAGTTCTTATTTCCGCTTTGTTTCGGAAGCAGAACACACATACCATTCCACATTATGATCATATTATTCAACAAACCCTTCGACGTACTCTGCCAGTTCACTGACGACCAGGGGCGAAAAACACTGGCCGATTTCATCAAACAGAAAAATGTCTACGCCGCTGGCAGGCTCGACCGTGATAGCGAAGGCCTGTTGCTGCTCACCGATGACGGCAAACTACAAAACAAAATCACCGAGCCAAAAAACAAGATGCCAAAAACTTACTGGGCACAGGTCGAAGGTGAGATAACAGATGACGCCGTCAAACAACTACAAAAAGGCGTAAAACTCAAAGACGGTTTGAGCAAACCAGCGAGGGCAAAAATAATTTCTAAACCCGAACAACTCTGGCCACGCCAGCCACCGATCCGTGAACGCAAAAATATCCCAACCTCGTGGCTGGAACTGACGATCACCGAGGGCCGCAACCGGCAGGTACGACGCATGACCGCCGCCACCGGCTTTCCGACGTTAAGATTGATCCGTTACAGCATTGGCGAATGGACGATAGATAATATTGAAAACGGTGACTACACAATACAACAAGGTAACCAGCCCGCTCAACTTTAAAACTCGTTCCGATCACATCTAGCCAAAACACTGTGATCAGGTATAGACATTTTCTGTTCAATATTTGATACTCGTTAGCTGTAGTATCTTTATCGCTCCACCTTTGATGATGACATTCGCCAAAGCAGAATGAAGCGTCTGCATCGCCCGCTACATTGGAACTTCTACGAGGTATGATCAGTGCGTTACCCAAAGATTTACATTTATGCGGAATGTCATCTGCGAGCTCTTTCAGCAGCATTGTTACCCGCCCTCTTTCTCGCCCAGGCTTCAGGCTGCGCTGAAATCCCAACATCGGCTTTGTCCAGACCTCAGGGTATCGGCATTGCTGTGGACGCAGCAGCTAACGATAAAAATGTTTTCTTCTTCGAAGATTTTGAAAATGGAAATTATGGAAAGCGCTTTAGCCACGGCTCACACTCCAGAAACAGGCACCTGGTTACCGGTGATGTCGTATTCAATGGCAAAAAATCTCTCCGTATTTCGGTCAATAAAAAATCTAACTACGGCACCAGTTTGAGTTATCGTTTTTCTGAAGTCGGGATGAAAGAACCAACCGAACTATATGCACGTTACTATCTGCGTTTCGATGAATCCTGGAACACCAGCAGAGGCAGCGGAAAACTACCAGGGCCTGCCGGAAGATACGGCCGTGGCGGCTGGGGAGGAAGAACATCTGACGGAACTAACGGCTGGTCTGCACGAATGGAATTTGGACAATCCTGGATCAGCCCGGATTTCATCGACCTGGGCTACTACACCTACCATGCATACATGCCCAGAAAGTATGGCGAGAATATGCCCTGGGATATAGAAGATCGCGGATCGCTGAAAAAGAACAGATGGTACTGCGTTGAGACCTATGTAAAATTAAACACGCCCGGGGAAAGTGACGGCATATTACGAGGCTGGGTCGATGGTTACCTGGCCATGGAAGAAACGAATATCATGTTCAGAACCACTCCCGCTCTCAAAATCGAAGAGTTCTGGGTGGATATATATTATGGCGGACACAGCGCGCCCTCTGACATGCACCTTTACATCGACAACCTTGCTCTGTCCACCAGACGGATCGGCACTGCGGTGGGCCAGGGAAACTGAAAAAAGTCGCACTGTAAATATCACAATGATGAAAACTCAGGATGACTGACAGCCTGTTTTTCTCCAGCGTTTCTCAACACCATCATCGATGACGATATTTAAATTTTAATTTTTAACAAGCCCATAGACCGTGTTACAGACTGCTCATCGATGACATCAAACGTATCTTCGTCCGATACGGTTATCGAACCGGCCACATCTATCCAGCCCGCACCGGATAACCAGCCTGGCAACGCGACCGTGCCCTGGTATTTTCTCGGCACCACATAACATGCATTATTTCGATACAGACAATTAAAAGCGATATCGCTTTCACTCAGCTCTTCGATATAATCCCACGACATCTCTGCATCTGAAAAACGTTTCACAGGCAGCGGATAATCTACGGCTCCAGCATTAAACGACCAGCAATCTTTTTCTATGGCAAAATCCTGCTCGCGAACAAAACCCTGAAAATGAAAATGATTCACTGACGCACCAGCCGCCAGACTGTTAAAACCGATGCCGAAACCAGGAAGCACACCGAGCATCTCTTCCACTAGAGAAAACGCATACTGGTGCATCTCACGTGTTAACAGTTGCGAACAGTTTCTTTCCGGCGAGACGACGATGAGCATGTGATAATCTGAAAACGGGAATTTATTGAACAGTACTCGCGAGTTCAAACCTTTGTACTCACCTTGCCATAAAATTTCCGGCTTCAAAAACGGCTTGTTAAAATGAAACCGGGTTTCGTCGTACGGCTGTTTTATGGAATGCAAAACCTGCGACGAAGAGCGCGCCGGGCGAAGCTTGCGCATCGAGTTATAAACGATCTGCCACTCGCCGATGTTTTTTGAGTACCAGACGGGAACATCTTCTAACTCGATATCAAGCAGTTGTTTAAAAACATCGATATCATCCTGCGTCGCTTTCAGCTTGCCTGCGGAATAATCATCTCTCAGTGCAACGAAAGTTTTTGTTAAATCCTCTTTCAGTTCGTTGTTTAAAAAGTCATCTTGATGGCTGTTTGCAAGCACAAGAATAAATGCGCCCAGCTCGTCGCCGGACAGCATGTTCTTTAGCTGCTTTACAAACAGGGTTTTGAATTGATTTAAATCTCTGGCGATAAACATAAAAACAACAACTAATTTCACCACGGAGACACAGAGAAAATATTTTTTGGTTTGTGTGCCTGCGGCGCGGCAAACCAGTTAAACCTCTGTGCTTTCTGTGCCTCCGTGGTGAATAATCTCTTAAGGCATACTGCGTTTACTACGCAGCCATTTAGTCAGTGGCTGCCAGTCTTCCAGATCCTGATAAACCTGCGACGGTGCCATTTCGAAAATACCTAAGCCACGTTCTTCGGCACGGATATAATTTTGCGTATCACGTAACGTAGCAACGTAAGGCAGCTTCATCGATTTAATAAAATCATAAAGCTCTGAAAAGATGATCGTGTTCTCACGCACACGATTGGCGACCACGCCGATCTTCACTTCCTTGCGCGCGACCCGACCATTCTTCTGCACCTCTGCCATATATCTTATCGCCGCACGCATATCGATCGGCGACGGCAAAACGGGAAACAACACAGTCTCAGCTCTACGCATCAACTGTGTAAGTTCTTTGCCATGCACACGCGCCGGCGCATCCATGATCACATAATCGGTATCCTTGGCCACGCGTAACGGATCTTTATGCGCGGCGATGCCTTCGATATGAGGCCACTTTTCATCGCGCGCTTCCAGCCACGCCATGCTTGATTCCTGCGGGTCATAATCGGCCAGCACCACTTTTTTAGCCATCTCGGATGCAAAATAACTTGCCAGGTTGGTAGAAATCGTGCTTTTGCCACAACCGCCTTTTGCGTTTAATACCAGTATCGTCCTCATGCGCCATCCCCTTCCGAATTCATTATGAGCCAGTGTGTCCGAATACAGAGATATTACACGATTTAACGCCGCTCTGAAAAATTCACCAGTCATTTAAAATATCATTGACCACCATTCTCTATCCCATCTCACACCGTGACACAAATTTTTAACTTAACCGTCACAGGACAATAATCAAATTTTCATAATTGAGTGTGATAGTTAGCCCGCAGTATCGGTGTCTCAGCTGGCCTGCGCCGCCGCTTTTAAAACACGTTCAAAGACAGACAGAACCACGCAAGCAGACAAGGGAGAGAATTATGACGCATCCAGAAAAACAGATGATAACCGCCCTGGCCATCTCATCCATCCTCGTCATCTTCAACATCATCGCCGTGATGACTGGCAAGGCTGACATCTATTACAGCCACATCGAGCAGTTTTTAGTTAATCTAATGCTTTAGTTACAACCGCAACCAAAATACCGTACCCAATAAAAAAGCCCCGGATCCGGGGCTTTTTTATTTTCACGATTTTGAGTTTTGTTACGATAACGCTTTGATACCAGCGATCAATCCTGCCACCGCTTTCTGACCATCACCGTATAACATGCGCGTATTGTCAGCGTAGAACAGGTGGTTTTCGATGCCGGAGAAACCTGCACCTTTGCCGCGTTTGATGACGATAACATTCTGCGCTTTATCTGCATCCAGGATCGGCATGCCGTAGATCGGGCTATCAGGATTGCTGCGTGCGACCGGGTTGACCACGTCGTTGGCACCGATCACCAGCGCCACATCAGCGGTCGGGAACTCAGGATTGATCTCTTCCAGGTCCAGGATCTGGTCATAGTCGACACCGGCTTCAGCCAGCAGCACATTCATGTGCCCCGGCATCCTGCCCGCCACCGGGTGAATTGCATATTTCACATCGACGCCACGCGCCTCCAGCAGATCGCCCATCTCTTTCAGCTTGTGCTGCGCCTGCGCCACCGCCATACCGTAACCCGGCACGATGATTACTTTCTGACCGTAAGCCATCATGATGGCTGCATCGTTGGCCTGAATTTCCTTCATGCTGCCTTCGATCTCTTCTTCCGCCGCCACGCCGCCATCGCTGCCGAAGCTGCTGAACAGCACGTTAGAGATCGGACGGTTCATCGCTTTCGCCATCAACTGCGTCAGCAGCGTACCGGAAGAACCGACCACGGTGCCGGCGATGATCATCGCCGCGTTGTTTAACACGAAACCTTCGAAGGCGACTGCGAGACCGGTCAGGGCATTAAATAATGAAATAACCACGGGCATGTCCGCGCCGCCGATGGGCAAGGTAACCATCACACCCAGGACAAGCGCCAGCACAAAGAATATCATCACGTGTTCAAAACTGACAGGCGCACCAGTCGCCACCAGATAACCGAACACGATGACCGCAACGAACAGACCGATATTGATAATCTGGTGTAACGGCAGACGCAAAGTCTTTTTCATGATGCCCTGCAACTTGGCAAACGCCACCGCCGAACCGGAGAATGAAATCGCGCCGATGACCGCACCCAGCACCGCCAGCACCTGAATCGTTAAACCGTGACTCTCCGCGCCAGCGGATAACTTCACCAGCTCCACCGCCGCGATCGCTGCTGCCGCACCGCCGCCCATGCCATTGTACATAGCGATCATCTGCGGCATGTCAGTCATAGCAACACGTTTTGCCGAGATATAAGCCACCGTCGAACCAGCAGCGATCGCCACCAGCATCAGCTGTAAGTTAATGCTGCTGACTTCGAGGCTTATCTGTGGCGCGCCGAAGGTTGCCAGTGAAGCAACCACCATAGCGATACCCGCCCAGACGATACCGCGATGCGCAGTCACCGGTGATGACATCTGTTTTAAACCGATGATGAAGATAGCCGCGGTGAGGAAATAAACCGCGTCGATACCAAAACCAATAATGCTGGCACTCATGACGACGCTCCTTCATTCTTCGGCTTGTGCTGGAACATCTCCAGCATACGCACCGTCGCCACATAACCACCTACGGCATTACCCGCCGCCATGGCAACCGCGATAAAACCGATGGTCAGTTGCAGCGGCCCTTCGGCCTCACCCATGACGATCATCGCGCCCACCAGCACGATACCATGCACAAAGTTGGAGCCGGACATCAACGGTGTATGCAAAATAACCGGCACGCGGCTGATGACTTCGTAACCGGTAAAGGCCGAAAGCATAAATATGTATAACGCGGGTAACCCTTCAATCATAATTTTTCAACTCTTTTTGTCGCAGCCCTTTTGCAGATTTACAGGCTGCGCTTACTTGTTTTTTCTCGTCTATTTTTTGTACTGCGCATGCACGATCTCGCCATCGCGGGTCAGCACACAACCGGCGATCACATCATCGTCAAAACTCAGTTCCAGCTCGCCGCCCTCGTTAATGAACGGTGACACCAGGTTAAATAAATTTTTGGCATACATCTCACTGGCGTGGATCGGTAATTCGCCCGCCACATTCAATGGCCCATGAATAGTGACACGCTCTTTGTACTCAAACGTCTCACCCGGTTTGGTCAGCTCACAGTTGCCGCCACCTTCGGACGCCAGATCGACGATCACCGAACCGGTCTTCATATCTTCGACCATGGCTTCGCTGATAATCTTTGGCGAAGGCCGGCCGGGGATGGCCGCAGTACTGATGATGACGTCCGACATCGCGATATGTTTTGCCAGCACATCCTGCTGCTGCTGTCTTTCATCGTCGGTCAGCTCACGTGCATAACCGCCCTCACCTTCAGCAGAAACACCGGTATCGATAAACTTGGCACCCAGCGATTCCACCTGCTCACGCGTGGCAGAGCGCACATCGTACGCTTCGACGATCGCGCCCAGACGTTTGGCAGTCGCGATCGCCTGCAAACCGGCAACACCAACACCGATGACCAGCACTTTCGCCGGACGGATGGTGCCCGCCGCCGTGGTCAGCATGGGGAAGAAAACCGACGCCAGCTGCGCACCCATCAGCACGCCCATGTAACCGGCGATAGAAGCCTGCGAAGATAATGCATCCATCGACTGCGCGCGGGTGATGCGCGGCACCAGCTCCATCGCCAGCGAGGTGATTTTTTTATCACACATCAGCTGCATCATTTCAGCATTTTTACTCGGCACCATAAAGCCGACCACGGTACAACCGTCTTTCATCTGTTTCAGCTCATCCAGCGTCGGTGGCATCACTTTAAAAATCAGCTCGGCGTCTTTATACAGGGCAGCAGCATCGGTCACCATCTCAACCCCGGCAAAATCTTCATCTTTAAAATAAGATGACAGCGCAGCGCCCTGCTGCATGGCGATACTGATACCCGTGGCGATCAGCTTTTTAGCCACATCGGGCGCCAACGCTATGCGTCGTTCGCCCGGGGCAATCTCATTAGGTACAACAAGCCTGGTAGGCATGGGGACTCCGAAACGTCTACAAAAAATGGTGGACGGTATATTACCTTAAACTCAGGATCGACTCTATCAAATAAACAGCGATTTACTTGAGCATCAAGGTCAAATCTGTCACTCTCTTATATAGTACCCCTAACTTCTATCGTGAAACGTGTCTGAAAAAATCAGCTATCAACATGGGCCCCAGGAAAAACTGGGCATCCTTCTGGTAAACCTGGGTTCGCCTGAAGCGCCCACACCCTCCGCCGTGCGCAAATATCTGGCACAATTTTTAGCCGACCCACGCGTCGTCGAGAGCAATCGTCTGCTGTGGTGGCTGGTACTGCACGGTGTCATCCTGCGCATCCGTCCTGCACGCGCCGCCAAAGCCTACAAAAAAGTCTGGGGCGAAAACGGCTCACCGCTACTGCATTTTACCCGCCTGCAAACTCAGGCAATACAGAAAAAACTGGAAGACCGCTTCCGCGGACACGTCATCGCCGACATGGCGATGACCTACGGCAAGCCGTCTATAAAAAACGGCCTGGAAGGCCTGCGCAAGGCCGGCGCCCGCCGTCTGCTGATCCTGCCACTGTACCCGCAATATTCCGCCACCACCACTGCCGCCGTGTTCGACCAGGTGACCGACGTGTTGCAAAACTGGCGCTGGCTGCCCGACCTGCGCATGATCAACCAGTACCACGACCACCCGAACTACATCGAAGCACTGACCAACAGCATCAAAAAACAATGGCGCGATAACCCTCGCGGCGAGCTACTGCTATTTTCGTTTCACGGCATCCCGCAGCGTTACGTCGATAACGGCGACCCTTATTTCTGCCATTGCCAGAAGACCGCCAGGCTGGTCGCCGACAAACTGGCACTCAATGAGAGCGAATGGAAAGTCGTGTTCCAGTCCCGCTTCGGCCGCGAACCCTGGTTAGAACCTTACTGCAGCACCACCCTGCAGGCACTGCCGGGTGCCGGCATCAAAAACATCGACATCCTCTGCCCCGGTTTTGCCGCCGACTGCCTGGAGACGCTGGAAGAGATCCAGATGGAAAACAAAAACCTGTTTTTCGAAGCCGGCGGTGAAAACTTCAACTACATCCCCTGCCTGAACGATAACAGCGATCACATCGACGCCCTGTGCGAGATCCTCACCGCGCATATGTTCGGCTGGCCAGAGACCATGCCGGGCTGGGATGCGGGCAAGCAGGCGGTGGAAGCAAATAAATCCAGAGAACATGCGATTGCGATGGGGGCAAAGAAGTAAAAAACACTTCTTAAACGAATAATGAAAAGTGAAAAATGACAAACCGCTAATCGGCGTTAGCCAGTGCCTGCTGGGTGATACTGTACGTTACGATGGAAAACCCAGGGCCAATCAAATCATTCTCGAACAACTCGCGCCACTTTTTGAATTTGTTCCTGTCTGCCCGGAGGTTGAAGCCGGGCTTTCCATTCCTCGGCCACCGGTGCAACTTACTGGCAGTATCGAAAACCCCAGGCTTATTGGTCGGGATGATGCGGCGATCGATGTCACTGACATCATGCATCGATACTGCGAGAGTAAACCGGCCGAACTGGCACATCTGGCCGGTTTTATCTTCAAAAGCCGTTCACCCAGCTGCGGCCTGAACAGTGCGCCGGTTTTCGTCGACGGGCAATGTATCTCCGAAAACAACCGTGGCGTTTTTGCCAGGCGACTGTGCGCGGTTTATCCTGAACTGCCTGTCATCGAAGATTGCGCGCTGGACAACCCGGCGCTACTGCAGCATTTCATCCGCCAAGTAGCGCCCGCCTGACAGCGGATGCCCCGCCGCAACTACAGCTCGCCCGATTCTTCAACCGCGCTGACCCAGTATAAACCCTTGCCTTTGAATAAAGCTTTTGCTTCCCGGATCTCGTCCACCAGCTTCAACGCACGCTGGTCATCGAGGATCACATCGACACGTACTTTCGGCACGTAACCGACTACCCGGTCGCGCGCCGAGAGCAGCACATCATTTTCTCCCTGCGCGCTGTGTTCTTCGATGTGGCTGAACATGAAGCTGTCCAGCTGCAAACTGCGCAGCAGATCAGCGAGTTCCTGCTGCAGGGATGAATGTACGACCATGGAAAATTTTTTCATGATTTTGCCTCCCAGGTGTTTTTTTGCCCGGCTTTCTTCAACAGGGCTTCTTCCAGCCACGCATACAGCGTCGGCAATAAAACCAGTGTCAGGATGGTCGAAGTGAGCAGGCCACCAATCACTACCACTGCCAGCGGACGTTGCAACTCCGAACCCGGGCCGGTCGCTGCCAGCAACGGCAACAGACCAAAACTGGCGATCATCGCCGTCATCAGCACCGGCCGCAGGCGCCGCTCGGCACCTTTTCTCACCGCTTGCTGAATGCTCAGACCGCTCTGTCGCAGCTGGTTAAAATAACTCACCATCACCACGCCATTGAGCACGGCAACACCAAACAGGGTGATGAAACCCACTGACGCCGGCACCGACAGATACAGCCCGGAATAATACAGGCTGACCACGCCGCCGATCATCGCGAACGGGATGTTCAGGATGATCACCCCCGCCTGCAACAGCGAGCGGAAGGTGGTGAACAGCATGAAAAAGATGAGCACGATGGCGATCGGCACCACCAGCGCCAGTCGTTTTGCTGCACGCTGCTGGTTCTCGAACTGGCCACCGAAGGTGACGTAATAACCCGATGGCAGCTCAATCTTATCTTCGATACTGCTGCGCACCTCATCGACAAAACCGACCACATCACGCCCCTCGACATTGGACTGGATCACCACCTGGCGTTTGGCTGATTCGCGGATGATCTGCACCGGCCCGTCCACCACCGTCACCCTGGCGAGATGGCCGAGTGACACCTTGGTGCCGTTAGCCAGGGTCACCAGCATCTTCCTGATCGCCGCCAGCGAACTGCGGTCTTTTTGCTGATAGCGCAGGAGAATACCGATGCGCCGGTTATTCTCCAGCAGCTCGGTCGCCACGCGTCCACCGATTGCGGTCTCGACCAGCCGATTGATGTCTTCGACATGGATGCCGTATTTGGAGATCTCTTTCTGATCGATATCGATCTGCAGATATTTCTGCCCGGAAAGACTGGTACGGAAAATATCCACCGCGCCGGGGATGGTCTTGACCAGCGCTTCGATCTCATCGGCTTTCTGATCCAGCAGCGCCAGATCATCGCCATAAAGTTTGATCGCCATCGCCGAGCGCACACCGGTAAGCATCTCGGAAACGCGCATATCGATAGGCTGACTGAAAGCATAATCAAAACCATCGAAACGCGACAGTTTCTCGCGCAGGTTTTCCTGAAACTGCTGCAAGGAGATAGTCCACTCTTCACGCGGGATGGTCACCAGGAAGTTGTCGGTCTGGTTCAGCCCCATCGGGTCCATGCGCAACTCATCAGCGCCGGTGCGCGAGGTCACGCCAATCACTTCCGGCAGTTCCATCATCGCTTTCTGGATCGGCGCGTCCATCGCCAGCGATTTCTCCAGGGTGATGCTGGGGTCTTTTTCCAGCAGGATCACGGTATTGCCCTCGTCCATCACCGGCATAAATTCCTTACCGATGTGCGGGAACAGCGTCGCGGTCGCGACCAGTGCCACCAGCGCCAGGCCGACCGCGGTCTTGCGAAAACGCAGCGCCCAGTTCATCACCGGCAGGTAAATAAATTTCAGCATCCGCATCAAACGACCTTCCTGCTCTTCGCCCACACCGCCGACATGTACCTTCATGAAGAAACTGGCCAGCACCGGGATCACCGTCAGCGACATCAGCAGCGAACCGATTAGCGCGAAGGTGATGGTGATCGCCAGCGGCGAAAACATCTTGCCTTCCAGCCCGGTGAGACTGAACAGCGGCAGAAACACCGCGACGATAATCAGGATGCCGGAGATCACCGGCGTGGACACTTCCAGTACTGCGCGGTAGACCAGGTGCAACCGATCGACACCGGCTGGCGCTTTGCTGAACTGGGTGTGGATATTTTCCACCACTACCACGGCGGCATCGACCAGGATGCCGATGGCGATGGCCAGACCACCCAGCGACATCAGGTTGGCCGAAACATTAAACTGCTTCATCATGATGAAGGTGAACAGCACCGACAGCGGCAGGATCAGCGCCACGGTCAACGCACTGCGGATGTCGCCGAGCATGATAATCAGCACCAGCAGCACCAGTATCACCGCCTCACCCAGCGCTTTCTGCACCGTCCACACCGCTTTGGTGATCAGGTCGGTGCGGTCATAAAATGCTTCGATAGTCACACCTTCGGGCAGGATTTCCTTCAGGGTTTCCAGCGCTTCCTTGGTGCCCGCCACCGCCTGCAAGCTGTTGGCACCTTTGCGCAGCAGCACCAGCCCGGTCACCACTTCACCTTCACCGTCGGCGGTCACCGCGCCATAACGCGTCATGTTGCCGACGCGCACCTCGGCGACATCACGGATGTGTACCGGCTCGCCATAGCGGGTGCGCACGGCGATGTTTTTGATGTCGTCCATGTCGTGCAACTTGCCCACGGTGCGCACCAGCAGCACTTCGTTGTCGCGATTGATGCGGTCACCGCCAGCATTGCGGTTGCTCTCCATCAACGCATGTTCGATCTCGTCGATGCTGATGCCGTGTTTGACCAGTGCTTCGGGTTTGATGACCACCTCGTAGTTGCGCACTTCACCGCCCAGCGAGTTGACGTCGGCAACGCCCTCGACCTTGCGCAGATGCGGACGGATGACCCAGTCCTGCAAACTGCGCAGTTCCTGGTTACTGTAGTTTTCACCCTTGATGCGATACATGAGGATCTCGCCCAGCGGCGTGGTAATCGGTGCCAGGCCGCCTTCGATATCGACAGGCAACGAGCCCCACACCTGGTTCAGCCGCTCGGTCACCAGGTTGCGCGCCAGGTAGATATCCATGTCGTCTTCGAAATCGATAACGATGACGCTCAATGAATATTTTGTGGTCGAGCGCAGCACGGTCTGCCCCGGGATACCCTGCATCTCCATCTCGACCGGGAAGGTGATGCGCTGTTCGACTTCGCTCGGCGACATGCCGGGCGCCTTGATGATGACCTGCACCTGCGGCGCGGAGATATCCGGGAACGCATCGATGGGCAGGGTCTTGAATGACCAAAAGCCGGCGGCCGAGATGCCCAGCGTGACCAGCATCAGCATCATCCGCTGGATGAGAGAGAAACGTAATATTGCTGCGATCATGTTACTCGTCTCCTGCGCTGAAACTGGCGCTCTGTGTTGCGCCGGGAACATCGACGATCAGCTGGCCGGCGTAAAGTTTAACCTCCGCCAACTCGACCCGCGCCTGATACAGCAGATCGAGATAGGTCAGGCGCGATTCAAAATAAGTATTGTTGGCATCGACCAGAGACAGCACATTCAACTCTCCGCTGGCGAAACCTTTACGGGTCAGTTCCAGCATTTTGCTAGATGGTTTGAGCACCTTCTTTTTATATTCAACTGCCTGTTCGATAACATGGTTCATGTGTGCGTAACTGCGGTTCAGGTTGATGCGCAGTTCGCGCTTCATCAACTGTAACTCGATCTTCTGCTGGCTGGCCTTATAGGTCGCCTTACTCTCGGCGGTGTTTTTGCGGTCACTGATCGGGATCTGAATATTGAACATGATGGCGTATATGTCACTGCGGCCGATGGACAGCGTATCGCGCTGCCAACTCAGGCCTATGCTGGGATCGATCATCTGGCTGCTGCGTGCGACATCGATATTATGGTTTGCCGCCACGACTTTTTGCTGCTGACTGGACAGCTGCGCGTGGTTGTTCTGCATCGCAGTCAATCGTTCGATGTCGGGGATGGCCGAGATAGGCTGCAGTTTTGAAACGCTACTAACACTGTCCATCTCGATGCCCAGCAACTTGACGAACTCGCTCAATGCCTCCTTGTGTTTGCCTTCGGCATTGGCAGCCACCTGCCGCGCTTCTTCACGGATGATGCTCAACCGCATTTTTTCCAGCGGCGTCAGATAACGCACCACCACGCCGGCAGCATTCTTTTTATCCCGTTCGTTCATCACCTCGGCAAATCTCAGCTGTTTCCTGGCCAACAACAGTTTGGCCGAGGCGAACTGCAGTTGATGAAAAACTTTTGAAACCCGGTTCTGCACCTGCAAGGACTGGTAGATACGCAGATAACGCGCCGCTTTCAGGCTGGCCTCGGCAGCGGATTCCTGGTACTTGATGCGCGATACCGGAATGGACTGGATAATAGTGATATCGGTCAGATCATAACCGCCAGCACCATCATCCTTGCCCATCCTGTTATCCACCTGAAAGCCGATTTCCGGGTCGGGCCACAGGTGCGACAGTTTTATATCGGCCTGACGTACTCCGATCTCGGCGACTGATTTTTTTAATTCCGGCGAGGCAGATACCGCCTGCCGCACGCTGGATCCCAGCGTCCATTGCTGCGCAGCAACCGGGGCCGATGCCACCACGGCAACCAGCAGGAATATTCGACGCACGCTGTCAGCTTTTGAAAAGGTGTTCTTTGAAACCATGGTAAAACTCCAAACATGGCGCTCAATAAATCTATACAGACAGCGCCATCAATATCAGCAGATATGATCTGCTAACGAAAAAATACAAGTTAATTAAAAACAGGGAAATTTCTGGAGTTTATAAAGGTGGTGCGCGCAGGGGTGGCAGGCCACGGAAAGGGATGGAGGATATTCGGACGTAATTTTCTCGCAGGCGGCCGACAAAAGTTTGCCGCAAGGCGATCAGCAGTACCGCGATCAGCATGAACACGGCCATAAAACTGACCGTATCGTGCTCGACTTTCAGCACGCTGTCGGTACCAACATTGATCTCTTCGCTAGCAAGGTGTGGCACGAAATCGCTGTCGAGCGAGCTGATAGAAACCGCGAAACCATGTTCTGCGGTCGGCGCGGCATCATGCGTGTGGATGTGCAGTTCGACAGATGTCAGAAACAGCAAAGCCACGACCACGTACATGATCAGCATTCGGGCAGTCAGCTTTTGCTGGTTTCTTAACATGAGACGGATTCTAATCTATTCCTGCGCATCGCACCAGAACTTATGTTGTCGTGCCTGCGGCGATGATGCAATATAGAACCAGCTCAAATCCGTTGAGCACCATAATAAAGGAGTCCTGTACCATGCACCTGATAAATCGTAGTTTTCAATTTTTAGTCGTGACATGCTTATTTGTACCGGTCGGCGCTTACGCCGAATCATGGAGCTGTAGCCACGGCAATGATGTACGCGAAGTACACATCGAACGCACCACTGCTGAAGCAGTTCCCTGCAATGTAGTCTATAAAAAACTCACCGAAGGCGTTGACGACCAGATACTATGGAACGCCGAAAATGATGATTCCTACTGCGAAGAAAAAGCCGAAGGTTTTATCGCCAGGCTGGAATCGTGGGGCTGGGTCTGTGCCGAAACCGTGAATGAAGACGTGACGGAAACCGGCACGAATTAAAATCACCGCTTCAAAGCAACGTTTCTCTAAAAAAACGGATGCTCCTGATGATCAATACCCAGGGCATCCGTTTTTTAATCTAGTAATACACCGCCAGCCACACTGTTTCTAACTCCGGCACGGTCCACTTCACCTTATGCCGCGTGTACGCCGGGATGTACAGGTAATCCCCCGTTTCAAGTTTGATATCACCATCATTTTCAAAAGTGATAATAGCCGCCCCTTTTAATACGATAACCCATTCATTCTCTTCCTGGTCATACCAGCCAGTCGCTGGCGACGCATGGCCTTTTGATACGATTCGTTCGATCCTTACTTTTTCGTTTTGAGCGAGCAGGTCCGTAAACTCATCTTCAAAATTTTTCGGGATTGATTCGAAGATATTTGCTATTTTCATAACGCAGGAATAATCATTAAATATTTAACAGGAACAGCGTTTAAAGGGCGCTTAACGCCGCTATTAACTGCCCGACTGCATTTGCCTTGTCAGGCTTTTCAAAATCACAGTCATTGTGATTTTTGTTGACGCCGCCGGGACTGGTGCACGGCAAATTCTTCTTCGCTAATTTGCCCATCGCCATTTATATCAATATTCTCGAACGACGGCGCATCACCAAGATTCCTCATCTGATAGCCTTGCTGCGCTCTTTCACTTACCCTTTTACTCCGTGCCTGAGAGAATTCCTCTTCAGAGATTTTTCCATCGCCATCCAGCTCATAATCAGAGAAGGCCGGCATATTTTTACCCATTCCCATACCTTGCCCCATTCCCGTACTACGGCGTTTTCCCATCCGTGCTTGTTGCCCTGCCGCCAATTCATCCTGGCTCAGTTGTCCATCACTATTTGTATCAAACGCTGAAAAAGAGGGGGCACTGGCAGCGCCTCGCATCGGCCGGCCTTCGGCAGCTCTTTTTGACATGCGCTCGCTGCGTACGGCATTGAACTCTTCTTCACTGACGAGGCCATTATCGTCTTTGTCATAAACGGCAAAAGGAATCGGCCCACGAGCAGGAATCATTCCCGATTGCGCACCGACTGGCAACAGCGCCCCCATGAAAATAATTGCGAGACCCGCTGAATGCGTTTTTTTCAAGATGCTCATATTCCACCTCCTGGTGATATTGTTGAGATTACAGCTGCATTAAACCGCCTAAAATCACTTTCATAACATGATTTCATGGGCACATAAAAATCCTGCCGGTACATACATCGATCATTTAGTTTAACTAAAGTGACTATTCTTTTTACCAGGAACAGCAGCATTACCCGCCACCTCCAAATCGTCCTTTCATATTTTTTTGCCCTGAGCCTGATTGCGGCCTATTTCCTGAACCCGATCCCGAACCAAACCCTGAGCCCGTTCCCGGCCCCGGTATCGAACCCGGTACAGGTTTATGCATCTTATTACCACCACGCCATTGCAACGGCGCTGAGACACGTTGCCCGCGAGGCATCACCGCTGGCTCGATCACTCGCTCAAGTTTGAGCCGGCCAGTCGCTGGCTTCTGTAATTGCAAAATCCTGATACCCAGACGGTCAGCGTATGAATTCCCTGCCTTTTTCTTAACACTTAAAACATGCGTCACACCTTGCAGCTGGAACACGGCTTCATTTTTCTGCACATGCATCTGCACCAACCAGCGCGTGGTTTTTTCTTCGAACGGTAACGCGGTATGCGTGCGCAACAAACTTGATTGTGCATCTGCAGGCATCACCCGGGTGGATACGATGGTGTTCTCATCGACGCGAAAACCAGAGACAGCGACCGAACGGCCCACTTCTGGCAACAACCTTTTATTGACCGGCTGAATAACCGTTTGCCCCTGAACGGTGAAGCTAAATGTCTGCGGTTCGATGGCTTCAACTTTGCCGACAACTTCATGTCGCAGGTTAATGATCTTCGCCTGTGTATGTTTATCAGCGTCCGTGGTAAGCACTTCGACGACATCACCGATTTCCAGTCGCTGATATCCGGCGGGCTTGCCGTCGATAGTAAACCTTGTTTTGCTGTCATACTCGATCTCGATACCGTTGACAAAGATGCTGCCGAAACCGGTTATTTCGCCCAGGATACCGGTACCACCCAGGCCATTGTCTACATCACTATCGGCATTCGCCAGCATGCCGGTGCCGCCCAGCCCAACATCTTTGTCTTCATCACCAGCTGCATACATATTCGACCGTGTTGACGTACACGCAGCTAGACCGACGATCAGCAGAAAAATAATTATTCGATAGAATCTGTTCATTTTTCAGACTCCCCAGCAGATTTTTTCTGCGTCTGCAGTTGCGCCTGATACCAGTAAACACCCAGGCGCATTCGATAGTTTGCATCTGCTTTATTTTTATCAGCATCATAAAACTTGAGCGCCTGCTTATTCAGCTGCTGCAATAATTCATTCCCTTTTTTACTGGCGATAGCATTTAATTTATTCACCGAGTCTTCGGTTAATGAAGCGTAATAAACACTGCGTTCCAGCATGGGCTCTTCTTCAGCCATTATGTTGTTGACGCAACTCGCCAGATGGTCATGCACATTGTGGCCGAGGTAATAAGCCATCTCTTTAAATTCTTTGTTTGCAACAAAAGCGGATTTATTGAGAACCACGTGATCGCCTTTCAAACGCACGATATTAAGACGCAACCATTCTTCGAGGATGACCCTTGGCCGGACATCTTTATTGACGCTGGAAACCAGCTGTTCAAATCCGGCGACATCACCTTTTCCGTTTTTCAATAAGGCTCTGGGTTTGTTTTTATCATCCAGAAACTCTGCCATGCCCGTCCAGCGCGCGATGATCTCACCACTCAATGAGGCAGACGTTGTAATCGTTGAATCTTCCTGCTCGCCCTGCTGGCGAATACGTTTGATGTCTTTTCTGTGTATGCCGGTGAGCACAAAGACACGGCTGTCACTGGGCGCTTTATCCTGCAGTGAAAAATGTTCTGTAGCAACTTCTACATAAAGCGTTTTCATCAATTCACGGAACTGGGGAAAGGTGATGCCCTTTTCGATCAGCAACCGTATCAGCGGCCGGCAAAGCATGGCAACGGCTTTCGCCAGCGCTGCCTGTGTTTTGTTGTACCCGCTCTGTTTCATAACTATCTGCTCTCTATGGCCTGCAACTCTACAGCATCGCCTCTTTTGCTAACCCGGTCACAAAACCAGTACTTTGGTGACTCAGGTCAAACTTTTAAAACATTATACCTTGACGTGGGAAAAATTACCACATAATATAATCACACGTGGGAAATAATCCCACACAAGCAAATAGACAGAGAGACTTATGAAAACTTTAAATATAAAAATGAAATCTGAAAAACCGGATAACACGAATCACAGGGCGGATAAGCTCCGACAGGCCATCGCTCTGTGCCTGGGCGGCGCGCTGGTGCTGGGCCTGAGCGCCTGCAACGACGAGACCATAACCGAAGCTACAGATGCCCTGACCGAAAACGCCGAAGCGCAGATAGTAAGCAGCCCTGCCAATCTTGCGCAGCAACAGACACAGGACAAACACCACGGTCCGTTCGGTTATCGCCAGCCGGGTTACGTTAACCAGGATGCTTACATCACCGAGAATATCTTCGGTGTAGCTAACCTGGCCTATTACGGTGACTGGGATTCCAACCGTGTTTATATTATTGACGTCGACAACATGAGCCTGCTGACCACGGTCGAAGGCACCGGCGACGGCCCCTACGGTATCGACCAGCAGGGCACGAACAAGGCCTACGCGCTAACGCGCAGAACGGAATCGTTAACGGTGGTCGATAACTACACGCTGGAAAACAAGGGCCTGATCGAGTTACAGCACAAACCCCGTTCCACCAACTTTAATGCCAACACTTTATTATCACTGGTTTCCGGTGGCGACAAAGCCATGACCAGCATCATCCGCACCGACAAGGACATGGTGACCAAAGTAGTCGGTGAAAACGTGTTGACCACGCCCCATGATTTCGGCGGCTCGTTGTCCACCGGCCATCCGTTATGGATAAGTGACACACACTTTTTCATGATTGATCGCGCAACACGCCAGATACAGTTGTGGAACCGTAAAGGCATTTTGCTGTCCACGCTGGATACTCCCACATCTATCCACCACATTTTTCAGCCACCGGCTTCAACCATGGCAGAAGGTGAGCAGAATGTTTTTTATGCGGTGATAGAAGGCAATCAGGATGAACAGGTTTCACCCGGCGTCATCCGTTTTAGCATCCACCACAATTCCATGGAGCAGACGGCGCAGGTCAACCTGCATGACTATGACCCGGTAAACCTGGACATCAGCACCATGGGATCACACCACGCTGATTTTCATCCTGACGGGGTGTACATCTACATCGGTTCGGCTGAAGGCCATACCTTTGTCATCGACAGGAACAGCATGGACATCGTGGCCATGGTCGATACCGGAGCGGGCGCAGGTCACACCACGTTTCTGCCGATGCGCGATCAGGCAATCATCACCAATCACAATGCGACATACATGACCGTCATCGACACGGTAAATCATCAGTTCGTGAAAAATGTCGAAGTTGCCACTTCCGCTTCGCCGGATTACAAGTCACAGGCGCATACCTCGGGCGTGAGTCTCGACATGAAATATTTCTACAGCACTGCCAGCCACGATGGCGTGTTCTTCCGCATCGATCTGGATACATGGCAGGTAGATCAGACCTATATCGGCGGCAACCTGCTGATGGGCAGCTACGTCTGGAACGGCGAAGGCGTAAATATGTAATTCGATTTAGATCGACAACCGGGAATCTTTCCCATAACTATTAAACTTTAAAGGTGAACATTATGAAAACTTTCAAAACATTAACAACTCTTGGCGCAGTATTATTAATGAGCGCATCTATCACAACCGCGTATGCAGATGAAACTGATATGACGCAGACGCAGGATCGCACACGTACACATCTGACCTTGCAGGCATCGGACGCTGATTTTGCGCAGTCATACAATGAACGTCTGGCAGAGATGAATGCGCATCAAACTCAGAATCAGAACCAGCATCAATACCAGTACATGGACAGCGCAGCAACAGATCGTGTTGGTTCAGGCGAAGGTTCTATGAATCGTTACGCACAGAGCGGTGCGGTCTCGAGCTCTTCGATGGCCGGTTCAATGAATCGCCAGACTTCAGCAACCCGCTCTATGGGTGGCGGTCGTCGTTAATACGCACCCGGGTAAAAACAGGGGTGGGCATTTTTATGCTCACCCCTGTTTTTTATTGGACGACCCGTAATAGCACTGGCAGTTGACAGCAATCAAGTTTATTGCAGATGATCTGACATAGACTTGTCACTGTTATTTTAGTTTAAACTGAACGTCAGGCCGATGCCGGCATTAAACTTCAGGAGATAATTAAGATGGGCAGGGTAACACTTCAGCAATACGAAGTATGGGATGTGCCGACCAGGATATTCCACTGGCTCAACTTCGTAACAATTATTTGCCTTATTTTTGTCGGCCTGGTCATGCTGCTCAAAAAAGAACTCGGCATCACCGGCATCGATGCAAAAGTCGGTTTAAAAGAAGTACACGTTATCATCGGTTATATTTTTCTTTTGAATTTCAGCTGGCGGATCCTCTGGGGATTCATCGGCAACAAATATGCGCGCTGGAACCAGCTGCTGCCATACAAAGGATTTAAGAACACCTTAAGGAGGTATATCACTTCGGTAAAAGATGGTGGGCCGCAGCAATACGCCGGTCATAATCCGATGGCACGGCTCGCAATATTATTTATCTTTCTGCTTATGGTCACGCTGGCAGCGACCGGTTTAGTACGTGCCGGCACCGACATCTACTACCCGCCGCTTGGTTCCCTGGTTGCCGATTACATTACCCAGCCAGGCGTCGACCCTGAAAGCATTCAGCCTTACGTTGCCGTGGGCACAGACCCGGCCAGGGTTAAAAATCTGAAAGCATTCAAAGGCCCTTTTGGCACGGTTCATCTATATTCATCGTATGTGCTTATGTTTATGATCATGCTTCACATTTTTTTCGTGGTGCGCGCTGAAATGACAGAAGGTGGCTCGATCATTTCCGCGATGTTTACCGGCAAAAAACTGTTAACTAAAAAACCAGTTGACCTGGATTAAGTCAATCATCAAAATCAGAAACCTTTATCGAGTAACCATTATGAACAGACAACTTGCACTTTTTTTGATCGCTGCACTTTTTTCTACGAGCAGTATGGCACTAAGTCCTGAAGCCACTGAAGGCAAAGCACTCTATCCGACCTGCCACGTATGCCACAATCAGGCGATGGATCCGCCGCTGGGGCCACCGATGTGGGGCGTGCAACGCCGTTACAGAAACAACACCATCGATGAAGAAGATTTTGTACAGAGCATGGTGGAGTTCGTCAAAAATCCGAGCCTGGAAACGGCTAAACACGATATGGCGGTAGAACAAATGGGGCTGATGCCACCTTTGCCATTGCCGGATGCACTACTGAAAAAAATAGCTACCTACATTCTGGAAGAGCAATATCCACCACCCTGCGAGCACTGGGCGATCGCGGTAAAACGCGCGAAAGAAAAAAGCGACCTGGCGCATGCAAAGAGGGATCAGCGCATGCTTGACCGGTTCTGTAGCGGGACAAAATAAAACACCGACAATCAAAAAAATTATCGGTTTATAAGATCAGATAATTCAGGGCGCCCACGGCATCATGTTTCTCATGCCTTTCATCGCCGGTGCAACATTGTGCGTCAACACGTTTAGATCTTTTGCTATCTGACCTACATTGCCATTGAGTTCCTTCATATTACTGTCTATCGAAGTTATGCCCTGTGTCATATCGCCCATGTTCGCTGACATGCTACCGACGTCTTTCTGCATGAGATGCATATTCGCCGACATGTTGGACATCGCCGATTCCATGATGGAGACCACGTAGAACATGTAGAACACGCCTACTATAGCGATGATAACCCCCGGGATCGCAATCCAGCGATTTCGGATGGTGCGCTGCTCCAGCATTTTAGCCATGTGCCCAATCTTTTTGTCCTGAAGTTTTCCCTGTTCATTTATTTCTTTCAGGGTTTGTTCATGATCATTTTTTATCGAATCAGACAGGCTTTTGAATATGTTCAGATTAAGGCCTTCACTTTCGACGCTATCGTCTTTGATTCTACCGAAGGTAGAATGCAGCGACTGATACAGTCCGGTCATTTCTTTCTGATGTTCCTCGCCCTGCCGGTTCGAACTGTTAGACAATATACTGAAGCCTTCACGCACTTCTTCAATCAAAGATGAGATCTGTTTATCACGTGCTTTACGCTGGCTGTTCATCTCTTCGACGATGGATTGAATGTCCGGCTCAACAGGCGGTGTTGCTGCTGCGCTATTTTCAGGCACTTTGTTCCTGCTGGCCGCTTTCTTCTTAACCGCAACTTTTTTAGCGGAAGCGGCTTTTTTAACGGTTTTCTTAACAACTTTTTTCGGTTCGTCGGCCGGCGTATCTTTATTTTCTGACATGATTTATACCTGATGTTATTCTGCGGGTTCTGTATTTAGGAACCGTCCTGCCAGACACGTGATGATAGTGCGGACTCTGGCAGAGACAAAGGATGTAATGAGGCGATTTAGTGATTTAGACCTTATTATATAATAATAATCTAATATAGACGAAAATATTTATCTCGGCAGTAAACGCCTTCCCTGGCGTATTTGTAGCACTACATCGGCAGACGCTAAAAAACACCTTCCAGCCTGTCCATATCATTAACGACACGCCAGCTACCGCCGCCTTCCTCGACACGTTGCTGCCATTTTTCCAGCCTGTCCATATATTCACGCGGATCGATATTATCACTGCGCAACTTGGTCACGTTAAGCGCGATGACATCAAAACCTTCTAGCTGAAACGGCAGGTCACGTACATAACCTTCAGGCAGCTCCTCTTTTAAGTCTGAATAAATCAGAATGGTCTTTCTGCCAGTGCCTTTTTCATTCAGGTACTCCGCCGCCTGCAAAACACCACCGGTAATATCAGTGTATCTGGACGGCCTTACCTCTTTAACAAAGGTATCCATATCATCACGGAAATGTCGTTTCTGACGGTTGGCCTCACTCGGACGGTCGTTAAAAGTTACTTTGGCGATGATGTCCTTTTCACTGAAACTGCCGGTATCGATGCGCGCCACCGCCATCGAATCACTGGGTTCCAGTTTTACCAGTAACACGTTGACCAGGTTCAGCGCATTCGCCAGTTCTCTGGTATAAGTACCCGAGGTATCCAGCAACAGATAAACGCCGCTATTAGTCGGTCCGGTATCTGAACAACTCGATACCAGTAAACCCTGTAGCGTCAGTAAACCGATCTTTAGTATTTTATTTATAGAATGTTTCATACTGCCTCCTGATAATCAGCGTTAACCGCATTTGCGGGGGAGCTCGTTTCGATCTGAGCCGCGCCCAGTTTTTTTGTAACGGTATTTTCCAGCCACAGCGGGCCGAAAATAATCAGGTCATAAAGATTGGCCACAGTCCTGCCCGTATAACGGGCGATATTGCCAGTCAGTCGCAAGACAAAAGCAATCGCCCGTAACAACGCCGACGCCAGAATGCCGACCACGGTCCGGCTGGAAGAAACGAAGGTTTCCAGCGGGATCGCGACAAACACCAGCGCAAAAGGCAGGATGAACCCCATGCCCATCTGTGCCGCGGTGGTGATCCAGGCAAAATCAGCAGCGGCGACAACACCTTCGCCACCACCACGCAACATGGCACTGGTCGCCAGCTCATCTTCCATCAGAATCTCACGCATAAACGCCAGACCAGCTTCGACACTGGCAAGTACCAGCAGAAAACCGAAAGTGATCCAGATCATACGTACCCGCAACTTGTCGTTGAGTGCACCGATGACGGGGAACAAACGCGTGATACGCAGCGATTCCATCAGGAACAGTCCCATGGAAACTTCCACCAGGATAATCACGATGGCAGAGATCTCCGACACTTTGAAACCGCCGATGAAATTACTGCCGCCGACCATTTCAGCCATCGGCCGCGCGATCAGGGTGAAGTTGACCACACCGCCTCCGATAGCAATGCTGAGCACAAAAGCTGAAATAAAAAACTGACTGATCGACGATGACGACAAGACACGCAACGCACGATCACTGCCCTTGATGATCTCTTCATAATCGTGCATGTAACGCCCGATCTTGGAAGCGCGTTCAAGGATGCTGGCGATGTTTTTATCCACTTCGCCGAGCACATGTTTCACCGAACGCCAGTGCGGCATCATGCGTTTAAGAACACTGTGACGTTGCATACAGGCACGGCGATGCTCTTTGATTGCCTTATCCTGCGCCTTGACCATCGACTTGTGAATGTCTTTCAAAATCTGCGACACCAGGGCATCGCCATTGCTGTCGATCTTTGCCACCGACTCGACCACCGTGCACCACTGTGGCGGATCTGGCGGCACTTCCGTGCTCTGTTTGTAATCTTCATCAATGCTGGTAATACGCTCGCTGAGCTTGCGCTGCAATGCCGGGTATTGCGCCAGGTCATTTGTTACCGAGTCTTCGACACGCTCAAACTCCCGTTCGATCATACGCTCGCTGGCTTCACGCCCCGCCTCTAACAACACTTCACGATTACGCGCCTGCAGACGCAGATCGGCAGAATTGACCGAAGTTGCCGCAAGACGTAATGCGTTATGAAGCACCTCACTAAAAGCAAGGATGTATTTTTTTGCCGGTAGCCGCGCAAAATAAAGCACCGCAGAAAGTATAAAAAACCAGATCAGGCCAGCAAGCGCTGGATTTGGCACTATGAGATAAATTTCCGAAATCGACATACTAGACCTCCATTAGCCCAGTTACAAAAAAAACCAGAAAGCAGCCGAAAAGCCGGCCAAAGACTGGAGATGAATTCAGGCTGAAAAACAGCCACAGGGATTTAGTATCAATTAGGAACCAGAAAGGTTGGCTAAAGTATAATGAAGAATGAAAAGCATTTTGTGACGCATGTCGAAAAAGTGACATGACACGAAGAAGCTCTAAAAAGATAAATTAACCATATAGATCAGTCGGTAAGAATCATACCCAGGGCATCGACCACAGATTAAAGGTGGCCGCACGCATCGTTTCCGGCGATTTCCGGATATGGCCACCATCTACTGCTACACTCGATTTAACGATAAAAAATAGATAGATCGAACCACGTTTGAAAAAACACTTACAGATACATTGGCAACTTTTGCCCGTGGCAGCAGCATTCAAAGGGTGTCAGATGGTTAAATATGGTGAATTAGACAGCGCGTTATCTGTTTATGTCAAAGGCGACACCCACGATACGATTCCGGTCGAATATTATCGACGTGTCATCAAGGCCGCGATAAAAGCGAACAATGACGGCAAACAATGGGATATGCACCAGGCGGCAGCCGTGCTGTTGTATTTCGTCTTCAACGACGGTCTTCTGGCTCCCAGCCAGCTCACTGCCGGCGGCCTGAGAGCCCTGGATCATGCAGAAGCTTTTCTCCAGGAAATAAAGATAATCACTGATTCAACAGAGGATAAAAACCGCCACTCTGCCTGAAGCAGCAACGTAATACCCTGCCGTACATTGCCTGATATTTAGATCAATCTTCCGCGACAAAACCAAACGCTTTATCGTGCACATATACCAGCTTGCAGGCATCGATATAATTGGCATCATGAATACGATTGGCTTTTATGTATCCGGTTTCTCCTTTATTTAGAATAATTTTTTCACCGTCAACAGCAAGCCCTTCAGAAGTTTTGGTGTAAAACTGTATCGACATCCTGCCTTCGACAACGACTGTCATATCATCACCCGGGTGTGAATGCGGCGGCTCACTGGTGCCGGCTTGCCATCGTTCCAGCATCACTTCTGCACCATCGGGATTTGCCGGATAAGTTGTTCGAACGGTAAAACCGGCGGGGGCATCCGGCACAGATATGTGATTATCCCAGACAGCACTGCTGTTTGCATCAACTTCCTTTTTTTCAATATTACTCATAGTTTGGATTCTTCTGGTTTCGGTCAATGGATCTTACTATTAATCCACGCAATAAATGACGCCTTGTCAGTATGGTGATAATTGAACCTTCTTCTGTTTCTCAGTTCAGGCGGAAGAACCTGTTCCTGCTCACCGGCCTGCAGAACGTGCAACTCGCAGACACCGGCAAAACATGAATCGCTGGTTTGGGTGTCGATCTGCAACTGATGATTTGCAACTGATGATTTGCGCTGGCTCCAGGCTACGATGCTGCAACCTCAAGAGACGCCCCTGAGACGAATTGAGCATCAGAAAAAATAGTACGGCAGCGCACGCCGGGGTTTACTCAGCCACGGGCATCACATGAAACGCCAACACGGTCTCTTGTTTTTCTCACGCCAGCATTACCAATAAACACCGAACACCGTTGCTTTCTCCGGGCCACCATAATTCATAAATTCGAACACTGATTTTGTCTGCCCGCTTTCGATCGTGGCATTCAACTTTCCATTTCGAGTGTTAAAGACCAGCGTGGCGCCATCCTCACCTTCATACTTTTTACCCGGCACGACAGGGGCATCGACGGTAAACGATCCATAGAGAGGGTGAGCCGCCGTGTTACCCGAGATCACCAGCACTTCTTTTTTACTGCTAACATAAAAACTTTCTACCGCTGTCACCACACCATCGCCCGCTACTACACAGGCCGTCAATGTGGATAAGACGGTAACCAAAATACATATTTTTCCAGCAAGCTTAAACAATCTCATATTTATCCCATGACCGTTAATTTATAAACACTAAAAGCGAGCACCGTCGAAGACCAGTAAGAGGTATGCGATACGGCGAATGTTTCGCCTGCATTTAACTTATGATTTTTTACACCGGGAAAGCTGGCAGGCTTTAACCCACCTTTGAACGCGACAGGGTCGCTCGGATAATAATAATTATGCCACTTGAACGGGAAAGCTTTCTCCATTTTATTGCGCATGCCCAACAGGTTTAACGGGCTGCCCAGAGTAACCAGAGCGGACACTGGAAGCTTGTTAACACCGCCTTTCAACCGTTCCTCCTGTAGCACATCTGCTGCAATAACCGAACCTAGACTATGGCCGATCACGATACAGTCTGGATGCAGTTTGATCACATCTCTCACAGCCTTTCGTATCTTCTTACCATTAACACCCAGGTATAAAGGCACATCGGTTAACAGGTCGACGGCCTCTCTGGTCAACCAGCCAGGCAAACTAAAACGGTCAGTAATAAATTCGATTACTGCATCCGCGGTATTATTTTCAGATTCCCAGAGGGCCTCCTGCCAATATATTCCATCCGGGTTTTTAGGATCATTAGCGGCATTAACTTTTTGTATGGTTTCAAACGGCCCAACGCGAGTGACGGGGCGTGAGACTTCATCGACATTTCTCGACAGAACATTCGAAAAACCCGCCCGGTCTCTGTTCTCACCAGAACCTATACCGTGGACGACGACCACCGGCAACAGAAGGTCATTCATTTTTATACTCCTTTATCTAAATGTTGAATTTCGAAACATCATACGGCATTACAATCGCCACCTGCCAGAGCAAAGACATTACGCTTTCGGCAGAAGAAATCACTATACTCCTGAGTGCTAAAAAAATGCAAATGAACGATTTAAAAAATTATTACTTTTTAAGCTGTCGGCTTATCACCACACTGATTCACGATAAAAATCAGTAGCAGCAGTAAGCGGCTAACAAATTTCTTGCCGCTCGCTTTTAAAAGAAGAAACAACAATGCCGACAGTAACATCACAAACAACCACGCTAAAGCAACATTTCCATCCACGCCATAAAATGACTGGTGTTGCCAGGATCAGATAAAAAAGCAATTGAAATCGAATAAAGCCAGAAAATCCAGAAGATAGAAAATGGCAGACAATCCGACCATCCAGCAGTTATGAAGCAGAGAATTATCCCTGTCTTTCTGCACACACTTCTCTCGGTTTATAAAAAACTAGCCAGTTATTGCTGACCCAGCCTATAGAAATCAAGTCCTTAGACGATTATATAACTGAAGAGATAATTTTAATCACTGTCATAAAAATATTTCAACGCCGTAAACCGGTTTTATTTCTGGCTAACCGACTGTTTTTTATGACAATTTACAAATAACAGAACAGGTCTTAAGTGATGTACAGAAATGACTCAAACCATAAAAAACGCCGTGACACCGATAATTTTTTACCGACGACTTCGAAAAACATGTACAGATTTACAGGTATTTTGACCGCCTGTTTTATAGTCACCGCATGTGACAACGCCGATGTACCGGTATTGCCCGATGAGGCGAATGATCGTGTTTCGATAACCAATAACCTGAATGCACTGGGTGCACGTGTTTCGTATACCAGTGAAGACATCGTCATCGACAGCCAGACGCCAGCAGCGCTAAAACTTCCTTCGGTACAGACGCCAGCGGCGTTAAAACTTCCTTCAGCCGGGAGGAGAAGACCCGGGACTTCGTTCAAACTGGTCTCGCAGGTAAAACCACCAACGGTCGAAGGACAACTGGTGCAGGCGACATCAGTGACACTGACTAAAAAAGGCGCCGCCGTTATCAGCTACAACATGCGCGGAGCTGCACGTCTTGGCGCGGTGGACTGGATCAACCGTTCTTCAGACGACCATCCAAGGCTGACGTCCGGTATTATTTTTGCGGACTCTGACATCAATGCAGTCAATTCTGACGGCGATTATGTCTACACGGCTGTGGCAACAAACTCTGTAGATTATCCTTTCCCGGCCGTCATGGAACGCATGAAGATCAAATATCGAAGCACGACATTGAAGGACAATGTTCGCGCGCCACTGACCAGCTTTGCCGCGACCAGTGTATTGCCTGTCGAAGATGTGGTCTACGCAACCTCTGGCGACCAGGGCGGCGTTTACGCTTTTAATGCAAAAGATCTGAAACCATTAGGTGAGTTTCCATTACACGATGCACGATGGGTAGCAGAGGATGAAGACAACGGCCGCCTGGTCGTCGCCCAGGGAACGCCGGGCATGCTGTCTATCTTTGAAGAAGGTGCTTTTCCGGGTGGCTCAATGAACCTGATCAATACCTTTTCTTTTCCAGGTGCCAATGTTGCAGAATCAAAATCCACCGTCGAAGTCGTCGGTGGCAAAGCCTTCATCGCGGCTGGTCCGGAAGGCGTGCAGATCATGTGTCTGGACGACGGCTCGATCATCGGCTCGATCCCACGACCCGACCCGGCCTCTCTCGGTCTGGATCCATCCGTCGTGGTCACAAATGCGGTATCTGTCGATGATGATCTGATGTTCATCTCCAACGGCGAAGCCGGTATCTACGTCGCCCGTGGCAGCGAAAATTTTGATAATAATAATTGCGCCACTCAAAACATCACGATGCTCGGCAAGATGCGCTTCGGCGACCTGCAATCAGCCAACCACGTTGCTTACAAATCACATTATCTATATGTCGCGGCCGGCCTCGGCGGCGTCAAAGTAGTCAGAGTGAAAGTCGGGGATTAGACAACACGATGCCGGTTGTGAAAACCGGCTTAATAAATCGGATGGTGTGAGCATGGTCCCTGTTACCACATAACAACAGGGTAGCCGGCACACCAGAAAAATGTTTGTAAAGATGGTGACAATAGTGAGAGAAATTAATGTTAACAATGAGAGCAGAAATAACGCCTCCATTCTTCTGGTCGAAGATGACGACGTTACTGCTTACATGCTGACATATTTGCTCAAACGCGAAGGATATGATGTCACCTGCTTTTCTGATGGCCAGCAGGCTTATGACGCCATCAACGAAGAGGATCCTTTTTCGCTCGCACTGCTCGACGTGATGATCCCATACCGGAATGGCATCGAGCTGATCTCGCAGATCCGATCACTGCCGTCATGGGACAACACTCCCGTCATCATGATCTCCGGTAAATCACAGGAGCAGGACATCATCAAAGCACTGGATGCTGGTGCCAACGATTATGTCACCAAACCCTTTCAGCCCGGTGAAGTTCTGGCACGTATCCGTAACTCGGTTTCAGCACGGTCATGAAACGCCAGTTAGTTATTTCAATCGTAGCTTTATCTATGCTACATGCAGTCAATGCCATAGCAGGCACTGAGGATACTCACGTCACAGAAGCCGGTCTTGCGATAGAAAATAAAAATTTTACACAGGCCGAAACAATTTTACTCGACCATCTGACACACGCACCGAAAGATATGGAAGCACATTTCCTGCTGGCGCGAGTTTATTCATGGCAGAACAAGTGGGCGCTGGCACTCGAACAATTCGATACACTGCTGAATAAAAAACCTGATAGCGCTGACCTGCTGCTTGCTCGTGCAAACACACTGGAATGGATGGGACTTAGAAAACAGGCCTTATACGACCTCGCCAGCGCGCGAGAACTCTCGCCGGACTACAGCGAGATCTGGCGCACGGAAATAATTATCCTGCAACGAGACAACACAGCCACCAGCAGAAGCAAGGCCTTCACACTCATCAACCAGGCAAAACAGAAATTTCCTGAAAAAGACTGGGACGAATTATTGATCGTCGAAAAAAAAGTGATCAGCGAAAGAAACAGCTACGCCGCAGAATTTATCTATGGTCACGACAGGCTGACCAACAACCGCTCACCCTGGTCAACGCGCTCGGTAAAGTTAAGCAGGATAACACCGGACAAACATTACTCGAACGTGCAACTCGATAGCATCGAACGTTTTGACCTTGAAGACTGGCAACTCGGCGGCAGTTACGCGCTGCCTTTGTTACAGAGCTGGAGTGTTTACTTCGCTGCAACATATAGCCCGACACATAAAGTACTCGCCAATCGGATGCTGGATACGAACCTCAGCAAAAGTTTTAAAAATGGTACCACGCTGAGCGCCGGTGTCAGTAACGCGAGATACAACCAAACCAGCAGCCAGCAATTACATCTCGGTGGCGAGCATTACTGGTCAGATTTTCGGCTGGCTTATACCTATCGGCGAATCAATGTACTGAATGCCGGCACCGGTGTAAACCATAACATCCAGTCCAACTATTATTATTCTCCGGTAGACATGATCGGCCTATCGGCGGCCACCGGTAAAGATGTCGAATTTGACGGCACTTCAAATCCACCGATCAGCGATGTACGGACCTATTCTTTATATGGCTACCACATGTTTAAACCACGATGGTCACTGATCTATTCTGTGTTCTATCACCACCAGGGAGATTTTTATAATCGCAATGGTTTTGTTCTCGGCATTAAATTCGATTTCTGACCCCGTGCTGTATTACCTCGCCAGCGGCGTGGTAATAATCAATGCACTGGTCATCCTGTTGCTGACACAGGTTATCAGCATCAGGATTTACGGTGTCTATCAACATCGTTCGGAACGTATCGGCAGAAAAATATGGCGGCCGATCCTGGCTGAAATGATGCAGTCCTATCCACAGAACATCCCCAGACTACAGCGCGAACATCGCCATGTTTTTTTACATGAATGGAACAAATTTTATTTTATGTTGCGCGGCGAAACCACTGATCGGTTACAGAAATTGTCACGTCAACAAGGCCTGGATATCATCGCCAGAAAATATATCGACAACAATAATATGCGAAAAAAACTACTTGGCATCGTCACCCTTGGACACATGCAGGAAGTTTCTGTCTGGAATAATCTAATCGACCTCGTCCACTCAGAACACTCGATACTATCGCTGACGGCGGCACAGGCGCTGATCGATATAAACAGCAAACAGGCGATGCCATTTCTAATCCCGCACATCATAAAACGCCGTGACTGGCCACTCGCCAGAGTTGCGATGATGTTAAATTCCACCAGCAGTAAACAATTAGTCAAGACGATTAACAAGGCCATCGAAGAAGCCTCTGAAGACGAAATTCCACACATACTAAAATTTCTCAGTTCCAGTCATTTCGACCCGGAGATCAGCAAACTTTGTGAACGCCTCGGCAACAGCGATGACAACCGGGTTATCGCCGCCTGCATAAAAATCGTAAAAGATGAACGTGGTTTGAAGCTGGCAAGAAAACATGCCAGCAATCCAGAATGGTACATCCGCCTGCACGTCGCCACCGTACTCGGTCGCATGGGTTTGCAGGAAGACGTAAAACTCCTTACCAGATTAATGTCTGACCCTGAATGGTGGGTCAGATACCGCAGCGCGCAATCACTGGCACAGATGCCGTTTATTGATGCCGCCGATCTGGAACAGATACACGATAACCTGCAGGATCGTTACGCTCGAGACATCTTGCAACAGGTCATCTCAGAACGGGAGCTGCACTAGAATGCTGGAATATATAAATCATATAGACTGGATATTCCTGTTCTACTTCGTCGGACTGCACGGCATGTATCTGCTGCTGACGGTAAGTTCGATGTTGTATCTACCAAAATTTATGCGTGAACACAGCACAGTCGACCTGGCACCGCTGCACGCAGATTTCGAACCGCCCGTCACCCTGATCGTACCCGCTTATAACGAAGCGGAAACCATCGCCTCATCCATCCGCTCACTGATGCAGCTGGAATACCCGGTCTATGAAGTCATCGTCATCAATGATGGCTCAAAAGACAATACGCTCGATGTGTTGATCGAAGAATTTTCGCTTCGGCCGTTTCCCGAAGTCTACCGGCGACAACTTGATACCAAACAGGTAAACGAGATATACCGCTCGACAAAATTTCCTAACTTCCGCGTCATCGACAAAGATAACGGCGGCAAGGCAGACTCTATCAACACCGGCATCAACGCATCGTATTATCCCCTGTATTGCTGTGTCGATGCAGACTCGATCCTTGAGCGCGACAGTCTGAAAAAAGTTGTCCGGCCTTTTATCGAATACCCTGAAACCGTTGCCAGTGGCGGCGTGGTGCGTATCCTGAATGGTTGCACGGTGAAAGACGGTTTCATTACGAAGGTGGGACTGCCGACAAACCTCCTCGTCCTGTTTCAGATCGTCGAATACATGCGTGCTTTCATGTTCGGTCGGCTCGGCTGGACACCGATGAACGCACTGTTGATCATCTCCGGCGCGTTTGGTGTGTTTCGCAAAGAAACCGTCATCGCTGCCGGCGGTTATAAAACCAATTGCATCGGTGAAGATATGGAGCTCGTGGTACGCCTGCATCGCACGCTCATCGATCAGGGAAAACCTTATAAGATACATTTTATCCCCGACCCGGTATGCTGGACAGAAGCGCCTGAAAAAGTATCGGTACTACAGAAACAACGTGTACGCTGGCAGATCGGATTAGCCGAAAGCCTGACCATGAACATGTCGCTCCTGTTCAAACGTAAAGGCGGCTTCGTCTCGTGGTTAGCTTTCCCGTTCTTTTTAATATTTGAATGTTTCGGCCCCCTGCTCGAAGTGACCGGCTATTTCTTCGTGACTTATGCTTTTTATCTCGGCCTGATCCCGAATGAGTTTTATGTGATCTTCATGTTGCTCGCCATCGGCATGGGCATGCTGGTGTCCGTGATCTCACTATCACTCGAAGAAATCTCTTTTCGCAGCAGTAATAACGCGCTGGAATTATTCTTGCTGTTCTGCATCGCCATCATCGAAAATCTTGGCTACCGTCAGCTAAACGCTTACTGGCGGGTCAAAGGCCTGTATAACTGGATGACAAAAACTGAGCATTCCTGGGGTGAAATGTCACGCAAAGCGAGCTGGAAGAAAAACGAAGGTTCTGCGGAAGTACTCGACAAACCAGGCGGCACTTGAGCGCCTGACCTCTAAAATACCTGCAAATATGGCAGACAACCTGCACTGATCACGACCCTCTTGTGCGCAAAACGTTCAGTTTATTCTAATATAATTAATTAATTGACCTGTGTCATATAAATATTAACCTTTTTGATTACCATAACGTAACCAATTACTACCGCTTTTAATTAATCACAAAGGTACCCACAAATGAAAACCCTGCTTAAAACTTCTTTAGCAACAGCCATACTACTAAGTTTAGGATCCGTCTCAGCCCAGGCGGATGATGGCGGAATACCGATAATGGATAACATTAAAGTAAAGGGCGAGCTTCGCCCGCGCTACGAGATGGTTGATGAAGACAATACCAAGTCCAATGCAAACGCTATCACCAATCGTTTAGTTATCGGCGTCAATGCCGATCTTTTTGGCACTGACTGGCTTTCTGGTTTTGCGGAGATGACGGACGTTCACAATGTAAACAACAACTATAACAGCACAGATAATGGGCAGATCGGGCACTCGGTTGTTGCTGACCCCAGCCAGACGCGGATCACGCAATCCTATCTGGATTTTAGTTATGGTAAAACCCTGTTCAGAGCCGGCCGCCAGATTGTTAACCTCGATAATCTACGTTTTATTGGTTCGGTCAACTGGCGCCAGATGCCACAATCATTCGATGCTTATGCACTGGTTGATAACTCTGTCGATAATTTAAGTCTGCTGGCTGCCTACGTAACACAGGTAAATACGGTCAAAGCAGACAGCAGTAACAGCTTCACGACCAGCACTGTATTGTTGCATGCAAAATATAAAGCATCAGATGCATTAACTGCCACAGGTTACGGTTATTTGATCGGTTCCCTGCATGATACTTACGGTCTTGCCCTGACCGGTAAAACAGGCATGTCCGGTACAAAAATTAGCTATCGCGTTGAATACGCTTTGCAGAACGATGCATCGATGGAAACACAAAGCCAGGGTAAACCAAAAGCGGATGCCGACTACATAAACCTGAAAGTTGATGCCAACATGTCAGGTTTTTTAGCTGGTGCGATGTATGAAATATTAAGCGGCAGCAACGGCACAGATGGTAAAACAGCCTTTAGTACACCACTGGCAACATTACACGGACAAAATGGTTGGGCTGATAAATTCCTGAGCACACCAACCACCGGCCTTGTCGATTTAAACGTAACGCTTGGATACAAAGCCAAAGGTTTTGGTGTAGCAAAAGCCGTCTATCATGACTTTTCCAGTGATGTCGGAAGCATCAACTACGGTTCTGAATTCGATCTGTTGTATAAAAATTCAGTACCAGGCTTTAAGAATCTTAGCGGTTTAGTAAAAGCTGCGGTGTACAGCGGTGGCGATAGTGTCGCTGCCGGCAATACTGCCAGCCTGGCAACTGATAAAACTGTTTTCTGGGTAATGCTGGATTATAAATTTGGCAGTTAAATAATAACTGGCCCGGGTTAGCAGGGACGGCAGGGTGAGATACCCCGCCGTCCCTTTTTTTTTACATCATCAGGTAGCCAGCACACTGTTCTCATAGATTTCAGAGGGCAGACCTGAAGACTCGGCGCTGTAGTGTACAAGGCACAATATCAACCATATGAAATGGCTTCGCCAGCAACTTTTTTCTGTATCTTCTCTACCATCAATCGCTCATCCTTAAGATACACGCCATCAGCAAACGCGACGGATGACGCGATAAAAGGCATTAAGGACGAAAGCAGTGGCAGACCGTTAAGCAGACTCAATTTTTTATCCAGATCAAGTCCATCTTTTTCGATCAGATCGATACACCGATCGAATTCTTTCTCTGCCACATCAACATCCACATCAGAACTCGGCAGCCCGGCCAGATGACTGCAGATGATCTGGTACACATCTTTTTCACTTCGGCTCACATCACTATCGAGAGACGCCACCGTCGCAGCCACCGCAGCGACGACACTGATCAACTCATCAGGTTCCAGATTTCTTATCTCTTTAGACAGCCCTGCTTTATTCATCGCGATCAAACGCCCGGCGATCTGATCCGGTGCTTTGAGCCGGTTCAGATTAAACCACATCGGTACCAGCCAGGCGACGACTGCGGCGACCGCCACACCTTTAGCCACGGTCCAGCCCAATGATATCCTGCCTCGATACGCTATATCTTTCGTGCCGTAACCTTCGAACCAGCCAAGACCTTCCATCCACAGATAAGCAATCACAGAAACCAGCGCGAGTGCCGCCATCGCAATACCCATATCAAACAATCGCTGTTTGCGCGTCAGCCGGCCGGACAGGCCCAGGCTCTGGTGGTAATCGAGTATCCAGGAGATAGACACCGCCAGAGCGAGCGATTGCAGGGCATAAGGATAGCTCCAGCCAATCGCGGTCATAACCATCTGCCAGTTAGCTTCACTGCCTACACCTGAAAGCATGTTTAGAATATAGCGATAACTAAACGTCACCAACAGCCAGCTGAGCCCCGTTATGAAACCGATCCAGACATACGCGCTCCATGTCCTCTGTCGGGTTAACTCGTTATAGCCCATGCCTGCCCGGCATTTTAGATCGAGCGCGATGATCAGTGCAGCGCCATAAGTAAACAACATCAAAAACGTCATGAAACCCACATTGCCAAAACGACGGTACTCGGCAGGCTTAAACAACTCCTGCATGACAGATACCAGCAGAAAAATTACCAGGATTCCGAGCAGCGCTCGCGAAATCTGCCCCGAGGACAATCGATCACGCCCCTGTGAGCCACCTTCAAAACCGAGTTGCGATATGCGCGAGCTTCTTCCACTCTCAGTCAGTTCGGCGATACATGCGGCTTTAGCGACAAAAACGGTAGCGTCACGAAATACCTCAAAAATCGTTTTATTGAGCATCCTCTCGATCTTGGACAGCACCTTTTCATCGAGCTTCTCAGCCTTCAGCTCGGCGAACTCACTGTTGATATATTCCAGCGACTCGACCAGTTTATTAAACTCCTCCAGATTATCCTTCATAAAACCGGACAGGCGAGCCATATCATCCTGTTTCCACTCGGCGATGCTTTCGAGCAGCACGTTCAGCCTGGCCCAGTGATAATCGAGGGCATCGTATTGCTTAAGATCGAGCGCCTGACTATCTATCGATAATGTTTCACAGAGCTTGCGTAAATGTTTTTTCTGACCTGGCGAAAAATTAAAAGGCGCACGCCGCATTACTGCAGCCATCTTTTGCACATGATTCGGGATGTGACCCCGCTCCCAAAACTTGCGCAATATTGCTTTATCGTAACGGGACAACCAGGGTAAAGACGGTAGAAGTGTTGTTAGAAACAGCGCCGATAACATCGGCGCGCTAAGCCTGGAGAGTTCTTCCGGTAACGTGGCGTTTATCTGACCGGTCATCAGACCATATAAGCTACCGACGGTTTCCGGTGAGCTATCGAACAACGCGCCGAAAACAACATAGGTGATTAAAACGGTAACCAGATAAAAGAAGAAGAAAGTATTAAAGTTTTCAAATGTCGTGGTTGCACGATTGCTGGCCGGCGTGTTGTAACGGCGATAAGCGTTTACGCCGACAAATACCGCGCCCACGATCCATTCAAATAAAGTTACGGTTTCCATGACGTCTCCTTTTCATCAACGAGCTATACACTTTATACAAAATATTCTACGACCAATAATATCATTATTCGGTCCAGGATTAAGCTAATAGCTTAATCATTGTCATTTACGATCAGGCCATTCTTCATTGAATCTTTCAGAGACCCGCGTGCAAAATATTTTTTCAGATTTTCTTCATGAGAAAAAGTTTTTCCCAGCCAGCCAAAACAGCTCCCTCTACTTTGTCCTGCTTGTTTCGCACCAATTGTTGCGGTATGTTTTTAGGATGAATGACACGATCAGGGTGGCCTTTGGGAAATTCCGTCAGATGGTCAAAAAAAAGAAAGCCATTTACCGGCACATCAGGTACGCAGGCAGAAACCGCTTTGATCTGACATTCGAGCTCATACAGCGGGTTTATAAAACGGTAACTTTGTTTGCCCAGCATCTGTGTCCAGTCATCGATCTGATCAGCGCAGAAAATTTTTCCGGGATAACATTTAAATACCAGCAAGCTGATACCATCACGACGCAGGATCAGGCGGTCAATAATAAAGTGCCCACCCAGACCATCCGGGCACCTGAAACCGGAAATCTGTTTGAAACCCAGACGACCAAGGCGGTGATGCATCTTTAAATTCAACCAGCGCTGCCTGATCTTTCGTCGGTTCAGGTAAACAATAAAAACAGACGCCAGCAAAACAAGCGTAATCGGTAACGCATAATCATTCACTGCCTGGAAAATTCTCTGGGTGAAGTCGCTCATAGTTAAACTAATATTAATTGACCTGTGAATTAGCCTGCACGCATGCATGTTGCAGAACAATACGAGATGCGGCGAGACATAGATAATCGATGGCAATTGCAAGCATACATAACCGTCCTTTATCTCCTGCCCTCTATGTTTTAAATGAAATACATCCAACCGTCAAACGTCTTGCATTATTCTCTCCCTGGTACAGCAATCTGTACGAATCTGGCAGTCACACAACGACTTAAACATGGTTATTTTTTGGATAGATTCCAAATAAAGCCCCCGTAAAACATACCCAGTCTAATGTGTCGTAAAAGCGACACATTTATTAAAGAACTTTTCCTGTCTGCCGATAGGGTTTTTATGCATCCTTCCGAGTGTAAAAGTAACGCCGAAAATCTCAACGATTGTATTGAACCAGTTTTTTATCTCGGTCTAAATAAAGCCAGGAAGCTGCCCGCCGACATAAATACGGTTCACACATTCAATAGCTTTGAATACAGACTCAAAAGAAACCCGAAAGACCTGTCATGCCATCTACAACGCATACAGTTCAGCATCTCCAACAAAAACAGAGCCGAGCTATTTGCTTCGATCTGTGACCTGTTCATCATCCTGGGTGAACAGGGCCTTGCCTTACGCCAACGCCTGTTCGATACATACAGAAAAACTCTCAACCAGCAACAGTTAACACTGATCGAACCGCACCTGACAGAGAAGTGCCTCAGCGCATATTCAAAACCGTTGCCGGATAAATGCTACTTCAAAAAAGAAGCGTTAGAACTAGTCGGCAAAACAGCATATTCAAACACCGGGACAAAAGCTGGCGAAGATGTGCTACGCGTCGCCGAGTCATACATCGAAAACAGTCAGTTTGATACCGCACTGGAATATATACAGAAACAACTTGTGCAAGACCCAAAAAACAAGGCGCTGACATTAAAGCTTATCAGTCTATACAAAGCGATGAATTGCACAGATAAATTTCACAGCGCTTATGAAATATTTTCAAACAATGTATCCACATCGCTGTATTGGAACAACGCGAAACAACATTTTTTATAATGTCAGCTAACTGACATTATAAAAAATATCACATAGGGAAAAACAAGTGAACACAGAGCCAATAACAATCGCATTTCTTGGTGTTGATGAACGTTCAAAATCTGCCTACCAGCTTTTTTTTGAAAACATCACACCTGTTCAGTATAAATTAATCGATGACTACCAGCAGGCACAGTTATGCCTGATCGATAAAGACTCATATAATGTTCAGCAGCAATACGATGAACTGACCAAAAACCATTCTGAAAAACATATCCTGCTACTGTCTATCGTTGAACACATCTGCACCAACGATAAAGAGTTCTTCCTGCAAAAGCCGATCAAGCGTGAAGCACTACAGGATTTATTGAACAATATCTCCGGTTACATTTCTGGCACGACGATTAATAAATCAGGTGCGCCGAGTCGTTCTCAGATAAAAAACAGGGTAAAAAAAATATCTGAGAAATACCGAAAAAAACCTGCAGCCGAAAAACCCGAAGTCCCTGCCAGGCCGGTCATTAAGGAAAAAGACAATACCGTCGTCTCCATCAATAAGACACCCAGAGCCGCCACATCAAATGCCGGAAAACTGCTCAAGATCGAAAACGAAGAATACTTTGTCGGCAAACACTCGGACGTAGACATAAACGATCAGCAGCAGTTACAGAGTATATTTTATTCACCACAAAAATTACTGCAAAGCATTATGGAGCAGGCACGGGAAAAATCACAACAAAGCGGCAAGATCGTTCAGCTAAACGTCATGGATCATGTCTTCTATTTTGACGCGAAGGACCAGAAAGTCCACAGCACTGTCAGTTCTTCCGTTATCCGTCATCTCTGCGTGGTACAGCAGGATGAAACGGCGTCGTTTTCTGTAAAACCTGAATCCTTTCGCAGCGACCTGGACTTCATCCTGCAGGCCCGTGAAAAGAAATCCCATAGCAAACATAGCTGGAGCATGGACGCATTTTTATGGGTCATCACACTGTGGTGCTCACGCGGACGTGTGCCCACTGGCACTGACATGACGCGACCGGTTTATCTGATGCAATGGCCGAACCTCACCAGGCTCGAACAAATCCCGCATGCGGCTCGCATCGCCGCCTTGATCTATGACCAGCCACGTACATTATTTGACACCGCTAAACAACTTGGCATCAGACAACGTTATGTCTTCGCATTCTTTAGCGCCTGTAGATCGATAGACCTGTCAGATGTTTCGGTCAGAGACGTCGACAGATTATTCGAATCGGAAAAACCGAAGAACAGTAAAAACAAATCCATATTATCAAAACTGCTAGGCAAACTGACTAATTTCTCAGGTAACACCGAAACCACCAAAGTAGCTAGTAGTGCAAAAAAATAAAGGGATCAATTATGAGCGATTTTAAAATTATTTTTGCAGGACCTGTTGGCTCTGGCAAAACGACCGCCATCGCAACCCTCAGCGATGAACCGCCCGTATGTACCAACCAGAACGCGACAGACATGACAAAAGAAAGAAAATCAAAAACCACCGTTGCGCTGGATTACGGCACCATGTCGCTGGATGAAAAAGAAAAGATCCACCTCTACGGCACACCAGGCCAGGAACGCTTCAACTTCATGTGGGACATCTTAACCAGCAACGGCTTAGGTCTGATTCTGTTACTCGACAACACACGTCGTGACCCGATGAAAGACATGGAATTTTTTCTTCAGGCATTCAAAGATTACATCGACAAAACTTCGATTGCTATCGGCATCACTCAAACCGACGTTGCGCCATTGCTTACCATGGAACGTTACCATCAAAAATTAAAACAACTCGGCTTCAACAGTGCCATATTTGAAGTAGACGCGCGTAACTTTAGCGATATGTCTCAACTGGTGCAGGCGCTTTTATTTACCATTGATCCAGGCCTGGAATATTCTGCATGAACACAGAGTTGAAGAATAAATATATCCTGCCGTCGCCGGCCGGCGCGTTTTACAGCATCGCCTGTAGAGAAACTGATCCTGCCAGACAATTCCTGCAAAATCTGATGACAGCTAATGAAACCTCCCGATTTGGCGAAAACAACTTTAGTGAAGGCGATCAGCTTCTACAACACATACAAAATTTAAAATGGTTACAGGGATTTGACCAACCCGTTCAGATACCTGACGGTACCATCGAAGACGTTCTGCCTGAAATACTGCAAAAACTTTCCAGCGAAGGCAAATCATTGCTGGCAGATGATCAGGGGCTGTATCTTGCAAGCACCGGTTTCACTCATGAAGCATCTGAAGAACTTTCAGCATTAAGTGGTGACCTGTCTTCACTTTACGTACGCCACCAGGGAATCATTAAAGGAAACCTGAATATCAAATCCAGCGCTTTCTCTCTGGTAGACGCCGCTGGTTATAGCCAGCTCGGCTTCTGGCCAATATCTATAGGCATGATAACGTTTGCACTAGTTATATCAGGCACACCCAGATTTGACCAGACTGCCTTTGTCAATCTTATCTGGTTGCTGCATAAAAACTACTTCATCAAGGAAGTTTCTGTCGATAGCGATGCTGCATAAAACACGGCTACATATTTACAACGGACTGAATAGCAGTCTTTAACATTAATCAATAAGAGGAATTAATAATGAGAGAAGATATGCTATCTTCCATTTTGAATGAACTAAATGGAACCTCCGCAGATATCGAAGCGTCCGCCGTCATCTCCACCGACGGCCTGATGATCGCAGCGGTATTACCGCAATCACTGGATGAAGACCGCGTCGGCGCCATGAGTGCTGCTATGTTATCGCTGGGGGATCGAACATCACAGGAACTCGCCCGCGGCGAACTGGAACAGGTGCTGATCAAAGGCAACAATGGTTTCGTCCTGATGACTCACGCCGGCGAGGAAGCCGTAGTTACCGTGCTCGCCAAACCCAAAGCAAAACTCGGCCTTATCTTTCTCGACGTAAAACGCGCTGCTGACAGCATCACCAAACTGCTTTAAAGATCATTCGAACCTAACGGGGTAAACAGTTATGCAGGACATGTCTTCCCAGGATTTGGCTAGCGATAATTTTCAGGAAACCGTTATCAAATATTTTGACGGCACACAACGTACGGTATTATCGACAGATATAGAAACAGAATTTCCCGACGGCTGTCTGATCGTATCGCGAACAGATTTAGACGGCGTCATCACTCACGTTAATAAATCATTTGTCACCATGTCAGGCTTTACCGAAGCAGAACTGATCGGCCAGCCACACTACATCTTGCGCCATCCCGACATGCCACCCGCAGCATTCGCCGGCCTGTGGGAAACCATCCTGAAAAAAGAAAAATGGAACGGCTACGTTAAAAACATCCGTAAAGATGGTGGCTTCTACTGGGTATACGCCACCGTCATACCGAATGTCAGAAATGGTGAGATCGTCAGTTACACCTCTGTCAGGAGAAAACCTTCGGCAACCAAAGTCGCAGAATGCATGAAACTATATCCAACACTGTTTTAACTTTCTCCAGAGAATACAACATGCCTTATACCATGACCATCAGTCCTGACTTCAAACCAGACCTTATTTCCGGCTGGTATATTTTTAACACCTGGTTACAAAAACAGATCGACGAAAATATCCATATCGAAATGGTCAACGATTTCAAAGAACTGTCCAGCGCCATCGACAGTAACGCCATCGACCTGATATATGCCAACCCCTGTGACATCGAGAAACTGGTCAGAGAAAAATCTTTCACCCCGGTTGCAAAACCTGTCGGCACACACGATGAAGCCGTCATCATCACCAGGCAGGACAGCCCGATCTCAGATATCGAATCACTGCCCGGCAACGTAAAAATTGCCATGACTGATGTTCCTAACGTGAACACCATCGGTATTATCATGCTGGAACCGGCAGACATCACACCCGCTGATATCGAAACCATCACATGCAGCAACTACATCACCGTCGCCAAAAAAGTCATCAATGGTGAAGCTGATGCCGGCTTCCTGCTCGCCGATGCTTTTGAAGAATTTTCCAGCCTGGTGAAAAAACAGGTTAAACCACTCATCACCAGCAAGATCCACGTCCTGCATCACGCATTGCTGGCGGCACCCGGATTTTCTGAAAAACAGAAAAAACTTCAGGATGCCCTGGTCGCTATGAAAGGTGATGCGACGGGACTGGATATTCTAAAAAATCTGGAAATTGAAAACTGGGAATTAATGGATAACGATGAAGTGGAGTTTTTGATTGATTTGATTGATACGCTTTCTACCGACTGACTCAGTTATAGAAAATAACTGTTCATTAGAAATAATGCATCCCGTAACTCTTTTAACCAATAATCTTTTTCTGGATTGACCGGGGGCAGCTCTGAGCAAGCAATCCAGCCGTTCTTTATACCAAAATCTATTCGTCATCCAGTATCGACAGGAAGGCCATCATGTCATTAATTTCAGTATCACTGAAAGACTTAAAAATTTCAGCATCACGTGGGTCATCGTGAACTCTTTTGCCAGCACGGAAATTCTTGATCTGCCGTAGTAAATAAATGCTGTGCTGCCCTACCAGCTGTGGTATTCCTTTGTTTTCATCACCCTGCGCTTTTTCGCCGTGACAACCGGCACATTCTTTCGTGTAAAAACCCCGCCCCTTCCTGATGTCGCCCGGGTAACGAGCGACATTGACAACACGCCCGCTCGCCTCCAGGCGTGCCAGCGCATCAAATTCTTTGGTTTCGTCGATCGGTGGTAATTTTGTTGGCAATTTAACCTGCGAAAGGTATGTGGCGATCAGAACCACGTCTTCTTCTGGTAATTCACGTTCTGTAGCATAAGGCACCATCGGGATATTCAGCCTCTCCCGTGTTTTAAAATGTCTTAACTGTCTTGCGAGGTAATTTGCATCCATACCTGCCAGACGCGGGTATTCACCGTTAACCGTACCTTCACCAAATTCACCGTGGCAACCGGCACAGGTTTCATTAATCTCCTCAGCATACTCTATATCCAGCGCCTGTTCGTCAACCGCAGTCAGAACTTTTTTCTGTGGCAGATGATGCGTAATGCCTTTGTGACAATCAATACAGGTTCCGCCATTTTTGCTCGCATCGGCATGTATCCGCGCGGCAAAACGTGCCTGATTCTCAAGTGCCATCACCGAAAATTGATGACAGTTCCGACACTCATGTGAATCGTTGGATTTCATTGTTGCCCACACGCGTGACGCCAGTTCCTGATGTTTGGCATCAAATTTTTCCTGCGTATCAATAGTGCCTGCCATCCAGTGATAAAGTTCTTTTGATGCCTGAATTTTCCGAATAACTTTTGGCAGCCATTCTTTAGGAACGTGACAGTCCGAACATATCGCTCTGACACCCGATGCATTTATATAATGCCCCGAGTGCTTATAATCCTGATAAACAGTCGACTCCATCTCGTGGCATGAAATACAAAACGACAGGGTATTCGTCGACTCCATGACAGTGTTAAAACCACCCCAGACGACGATGCCAAAAACAAAATAGAAAGCAGCTACCAGCAGATATGTGTTTTTATTGTTTTTTATTATTCTAGAAACTATTTTTCGCATTTTCGGTATATCGTTACACGGCTGTTTGATGCCGGAGATCGCGTAATCAGGGGGATATAAAAATAATTATTGAGAATAAAAAAGTATCGCAAAAAAAACTAACGTGTAATTTACACCCTGCTAAGAATAATTCAATTGCTGCCGTAAGCTTTGATTTAAATCAAGCAACAAGCTCGAATAGTTATTATCAGCGATCAAAAGGATTAAATTTTAACCAATTTCAGATTACCAACCGTATCCACCTCTGTTTCCCAGCCTTCTGCCAGCCACGTGGTCGAGCTGGGTTCTGTAATTAAAACAGGACCTTTTATTTTCTGAGCAACACTTAAAGCGGCGCGATCAATCACTAAAACGGGCGTTTCTATACCCGGCATTGTTATAGTCTTGCCTTCCGGGGCTACCGTTGGCTCCCACTCTGACAGCTCAAACGCCTGTTGCCGCTCGATGGCTCGCACGCGTAAATTAACCAGCTCGATAGCCACATCCAGGTCGTGACCGTAACTTTCTTTGTGTTTGTGGTGGAACGCCTGCTCGATGTTTTGCATATCGTGCCATGGCAGGTTGATGGCATTGCTCTGCCCCTGGTAACGAACATCGATCGTCTGACTTATCTGGATTCCGGCTTCTCTGGAACGGCTGACAGTACCCCTTAACTCACTGCTGGCTTGACTCGCCAGCTCTGCAAATATCTGCGCGATGCTTTCTGCATCGCAATCTTTCAAACATTTATTAATGGTGCGCGAACGTTCCCGGCTGGCATCCGCCGCCAGCATACCCAGCGCGGATAACACACCAGCGTTGACCGGCACCAGTGCTTTTGTCATCTCCAGTTCCTCCGCCAGCGCACACACGTGCAGACCACCGGCGCCACCAAACGAGACCAGTGTGAAATCTTTCGGATCTTCGCCGCGTTCGACGGACATCACGCGCAGGGCGCGAACCATGTGATCGTTGACCACCGCGATAATGCCTTCGGCGGCTTTTTCTACACTCAGATCTAGAGACTCAGCGATACTGTTTACTGCCTCGATCGCCGCGGCTTTATCCAGCTGCATGTTGCCACCAAGAAATGAATGCGGCAGCAATCGGCCTAACACCACGTTGGCATCGGTCACTGTCGGTCGCTCACCGCCTTTGCCATAACAGGCGGGGCCAGGATTTGCGCCGGCGGATTGCGGCCCGACCAGCAATAGTCCGCCAGCATCGACCTGCGCGATGGAACCGCCGCCGGCGCCGATGGTGTGCATATCTACCATAGCAACTGCCACCGGGTAGCCGCCAATTTTTGCACCGCTGGTAAAGCCGATCTCTTTATCGATAATGGAGACATCGGTCGAGGTGCCACCCATATCAAACGACAGCAACTGGCTGATGCCCGATGCGCCGGCAACCGTCTGCGCACCTTTGAGGCCACCGGCCGGACCGGACAATAACAGACTGACCGGGTAACGCCCCGCCTGCCCGGCACTGGTGGTGCCACCAGAACTCTGCATGATGGATAATGCGCCACTTCGGTTTTTTTGGTCGCCTAGCGATGCTTCCAGACGTTGCAGATAACCCTGCATCAAAGGCCCAACCTTGGCGTTTAACGTGGTCGTCATGCCGCGCTCGAACTCTTTGTATTCTGGCAACACGTCAGAGGAACGACTGATGAACACGCCGTCCTCACCAAAGTGTTCGGCGATGGCCTGCTCGATCTTTAATTCTTCACTCTCATCAAAAAATGAAAACAGCAGGTTGATGGCAACGGCTTCGGGCGACAATGCCTGCAACTGCTCGATCATTTCAGATAAGTCCTGCGGCGATAATCGTTGCAGGTGTTCGCCCTGTGCGCTCAGCCGAGAATTCACTTCGACACATAAATTACGTTCGATCAGTGGCGGCTTTTTTACCGGTGTCAGGTTATAAAGTTCTGCCCGCGACTGCCGGCCGATACTCAACACATCCGCCAGCCCATTGTTGGTGATATACGCGGTGCGCACACCCTTGCCTTCAAGTACCGCGTTGGTAGCAACGGTCGAACCATGCACGATGGTCAGCTCACGGGTTTCTACCTCCAACTCGGCAATGCCCTGCAAAATGGCTTTTTCCGGCGCCTGCGGTGTCGACAGCACTTTATGGATGCGAATAGATTTTAATTGGTCATCGAACAGGATGAAATCGGTGAATGTGCCGCCGGTATCGACGCCGAGGAATTTAGTCATGCGGCATTATAAAAGCTTTTTCACCACAGAGGCACAGAGAGCACAGAGAAAAGCTTTTTATCGTTAACAGCGCCTGTAGCGCGGTTAACAAATTAAAACTCCGTGCTCTCTGTGCCTCTGTGGTGAAAATTCTTTTAGTTTTACCTTGCAAGCTACGGTAAATCAGTAATAATAACGCCCCATGTCCTCCCTTATCTCGGTTAACAACCTGACCCGCCGCTACGGTAATTTCTGTGCGGTCAACGACATCAGCTTCGTGCTGGCGACGGGCGATATCCTGGGATTCCTGGGGCCGAACGGCGCAGGCAAATCGTCGACCATGCAGATGTTAAGCGGTAACCTGGCGCCAACGCTGGGCGAAATCTTCATCAATGGTATCGACCTGCTGGAGAACCCGAAAGCGGCAAAAGCATCGCTGGGTTACCTGCCGGAAAATCCACCCTTATATAAGGAGATGACAGTCACCGAATACCTGCAGTTTTGCGGACGACTGCACCTCATCACAAAATCACAGCTCGACAAGGTATGCGACTCGGCAATCGAACGCTGCGGCCTGGGCGAGGTAAGACAGCGGCTGATCAGAAACCTGTCGAAAGGTTACCAGCAACGTGTCGGCATCGCACAGGCGATCCTGCATTCACCGCCGGTAATCATCCTCGACGAACCCACCGTCGGCCTCGACCCGATACAGATTCTGGAGATACGCCAGCTGATGAAAACCCTGGGCGAGAGCCACGGCATTATTTTATGCACGCACATCCTGCCCGAAGTGCAGGCCGTGTGTAACCGTGTGCAGATCATCAATAACGGCGAACTGGTATACAGCTCTGACATGGATGAACTGCTTGACGAACAGAGCACGAAATTCGAAGTCACCTTATCGTCGATGGTCAACCGCAATGAACTGGCCAGCCACGATGTTTTCAAATCGATTGAGATGATCGATGACTATCGCTTCATCACCGAATCAGATCTCAGCGCGGACAAACTCAGCGAATATATCATCGAACAAAAATGGGGGCTGACCCGCTTCACCAGACATGAAGCCTCGCTGGAAAAAATGTTCATCGACCTGACTGCGGGAGAAACCCGCACGACTGAGGACACGAACCGACCGGAAAACCCTGCATGATACTGGCCATCGCAAAACGCGAATTTCGCAGCATGTTTCTGTCACCACTGGCATGGGTGATCCTGGCGGTCATCCAGATCATTCTTGCCTGGTCGTTCCTGACATCGGTGGATTATTTTTTTAGCATACAGTCGGATTTAACCGCCTTAAAAAATGCACCCGGTGTCACCGACCTGGTGGCAACACCTCTGCTCGAAGTCGCCAGTATCATCTTATTGATGATCATGCCACTGCTCACCATGCGCTTGCTCAGCGAAGAAAAACGCAACAAAACGATCAGCCTGCTGCTTAGCGCACCGGTCAGTATCAGCGAAATAATTATCGGCAAATATCTTGGCCTGCTGTTTTTCATAAGCACCATATTACTGATGATTTTACTGATGCCATTATCGCTCTACATCGGCACCGAGCTGGACATCATCAAGTTACTGTCCGGTGCGCTTGGCCTGTTTCTCATGCTTACAGCCTTCAGCGCCGCCGGACTTTATATGTCATCTTTAACCGACAACCCGGTCATCGCTGCCATGAGTACTTTCGGCCTGCTGCTTTTTTTATGGTTGCTTAACAACAGCACTGCCACCGACGACACTAGCAACGTTTTAAATTACCTGTCACTGCACACACATTTCGCACCTTTACTGCGCGGCATCTTGAACACCAGTGACATCGCTTATTTTTTATTGTTTATCACCGGCTTTATCGTGCTGACGATAAGACAGCTTGAAACGCAGCGCTTGCAGTCATGAAGAAAGTAAAAATAATAACGATCCACCATAGAGGCACAGAGTTTTTCTTAGTTAATGTCGTCGCTTGCGGCGACATTAACAACAAAAATCTTTTCTCTATGTCCTCGGCACCTCTGTGGTAAAAAAATCTTTTAAACCCCATGAAATTATCTAGCCACTCACGTTTACAACTTAATATTCAGAGGATTATTTTTCTGTTTCTATTCCTCAGCATCATCGGTATGCTGGCATGGGTCAGCGATCACTATAATCAGCAGTTTGATCTGACCGCCAACCAGCGTCACTCCCTGTCCGGGAACAGCGTCGAGTTACTCAACACTTTAGATAAACCGGTCACCGTTCACGCCTACACCACCGATGATGTCACCCGGCAGGCGATACAGGAAATCATCGCGCGCTACCAGCGTATCAAACCTGATTTTCATCTGCGACTGCTGAACCCCGACATCGACATCGAGCAGGTTCAGCAAGACGGCGTGGTGATGAACAAACCGTTTGCCTTCGTCGTGCATTACAACAACCGCATGGAGATCATCGACTCATTGAGCGAGCAATCGATCAGTAACGCCTTACTAAGATTAAACCGGCGCGATAACCAGCAGGTGGTTTTTTTGAGTGGCCACGGTGAACGCAACATTAACGGCAGCGACAACCGTGCCTACAGCACATTAAAACAACAACTGCTCGAAATGGGTTTCAACCTGCAATCGGTGAACCTGCTGGAAAAACCCCTGCCTGACGATACCAAGCTTCTGGTCATCGCCGCGCCCTCACATCAATACCTGGAAGGCGAGGTCAAACACATTAATGACTTCATAAAGGGTGGTGGCAATGTTTTATGGCTGTCCGATCCGGGAAAACTTTACGGCCTCGACAAGTTAGCAACTTCACTCGGCCTGCAATTACAGAGCGGCATCATCATCGACAACGATGCCGAACTCCGAAAAACGCTCAACATCCAGCACCCTGGCATCATCCCGGTCACCGCTTATTTTCCGCACATCATCACCAGAACCATCCGTTACAACACGCTGTTCCCACTGGCGCGCGGCATCAGCCCGCTGACTAATGACAACACGATCAACAACTGGCAGGCAGAAGCACTATTCAGCTCGGGCGCAAAAAGCTGGTCGGAAACCGGTGGCTTGCAGGAAGAGATGGCTTTCAATTCCAGTGAGGGCGATGTTGCCGGACCGGTCACTATCGCGGTTGCGCTGCATCGCGAGAGGCATGAACATGCCGGGTCACAGCGCATCGTGGTTATCGGCGACAGCGATTTTCTGTCCGACGCTTATATCGGCGCAGGCGCAAACCTTAACCTCGGTCTGAATATTTTTAACTGGCTGATCGGCGATGATGATTTTATCTCTGTCGAAACAAAACCTGCCGCTGATACAAAACTGACATTAAATGATACGCAGCTGATTTTTATCGGCTTTGGTTTCCTGTTGGTGATCCCACTGCTTTTATTGGTCGCCGGTTTTCGCATCTGGTATGTTCGCAAGAACCGTTAACACCCGCCGCAATGTTTAACAACAACATACTCAACCTGGTTCTTTTTGTCTTCGTCATTGCGCTGGCATCAAGCATCTATTTCAGCGAAGAACAAAACAACGAACTGGAAAAAATCAGCACCACTGATAAAAACAACATACATTCAATCACGATACAACATAAACACAACACGACCAGACTTTCCAGACAGCAAGACGGTCACTGGCAAATAACACAACCGGTGTCGATTTCCGCCAATGACTTTCGCATCAACTCGGTGCTAAAACTGATCAACGCCCCCGTGCATAATAAATATTCCGTCGAGCAAGTCGATCTTAAAAAAATCGGCCTTGATAAACCGGATACCACTATAAAACTCAACGGTGAAAGCATCGCTTTTGGCATCATCAATCCGGCGACGAAGCTGCGCTATGTACAAAAGGGCAATCACATCTACACCATCGAAGATGTTTATTACCCGCTGTTAAGCTCCAGCTTCGGCACACTGGTCTCACTTAACCTGTTGCCGACGAACAGCGAGATAACAAAACTCATCCTGATAAACCAGACTATCAGCAGAGATGAAAAAGGTTTGTGGCAAAGCAATATCGATATCAGCGCCGACAAAATAAACGAAACGCTCGAACACTGGCAGGATGACCAGGCCTTTGGCGTACACGAATACATGCAACGCAATTCACTCGGTGAAGTTTTCATCTACATAAAAGACAAACCGCCGATCAGCTTCCTGATCACCGACACCGATCCCTGGCTGATCCTCGCGCGGCCGGAACTCGGGCTCGAATATCACCTTGATATCGAAGCCTATAACAATCTCATTTCACCGTTATGACGAAACAGCACAATGCCTGAACTCCCCGAAGTCGAGACCAGCCGATGCGGTATCGAACCGTACCTGCTCAATAAAAAAATCACCGGTGTAATAATACGCCAGCATAAACTGCGCTGGCCGATCCCGAAAAATCTGCCTGCGCTGACGGAGGGGAAAAAGATTCTTGCGGTCCGCCGCCGTGCCAAGTACATCTACCTGCAACTCGAAAACGGCAGCATCATCATTCATCTTGGCATGTCGGGCAGCCTCCGCATCTGCACGAAAAAAA